>CERD01080541.1_pt1 | contig 174505 bp, 161 predicted proteins | sample 530931 | NCBI WGS metagenome assembly CERD01 (sample SAMEA2621101, study PRJEB7988) | marine metagenome | isolation source: saline water (ENVO:00002010), including
CATCTCTATGATTTTTAAAATAAAATAATCATCTCTATGATTTATTAATAAATCATCACAATTTAGATAATTTTATAACGGCATTTCTATTTATTTTATTTTTGAGTTCTGCATCAGATAGCAATTTTTCTTCATCAGTTAAAAATTCTTTTTCTTCATCTATTTGAACATTATTAGAAATTGCCAAATCATAATATTTTTTCATATGAAGAATAGATGGTGGATTTTTTTTATAAAAATTTTTATATTGAGAGATTAATTTTGGAAGTTTCATTAAAGAATCAATTTGTTCAAGTTCATCTTTAGATAATTTTGGTCCCATAGTTACTACATTATTATTATGACTTTTAGTCAAGTAGCAATCTGGAATTGGTAATCTAAATAAATACCATTCAGGATAGTCACCTCTACCTTTTACATTAAAATTTTCACCTGCACCAACCCCATCATCATAATATCCTTGATATTCACCTTCACTATAAGACCATAATTTATTTAAACGATTTGAGTAGTAATAATATAATAGATGGACTGGATTAAAATAAAGTGATCCATAAGGATCCTCTTCGATACGTTCACCTGTGTATGGATCCCATCTATCTTTAAATTTAAATGCGATATCTTCTGAAACTTCATCACATATAATTGGATCTATTTTTTGTTTTCGTAAACCACGATACCATACCATAGTTCTATTATCATATTTAATAATTCTACCATTTAATTTATAGGCACTTTTAGGTTTTTTCTTTTTTTCGATGATAAAATCATCCTGTGTAAAATCTTCTGTTTGATTTGTATCTCCTAATACACTTACAAATTGCATTAAATAATAATAGCTCTATATAATTATTTATTATTAATTTTATCAATTTTTTTGTCTAATTCTCTTAGCAGAATCTCTATTATTATACAAAAGTAGTTTTATATCTTGTTTAAGATTATCTAAAACTTCATCATCATCTTGTTGATCTAGAAATCTATTAAATTTTTTTATAGAAGATGGTTTTAATTCTTCTTTTAGATTATGAAACTTTTCAGTTAGAAAATCTTTTTTATCATCAATTAATTGTTCTATCGTTTCATCTCTATTTCTCAATATCCATTTTCCAGATCCATGTATACATATGTATGGTTTTCTAAAGTTAGGAATATAAATATTATGATACTCTGGATGATTTTTATTAAAATGTACAAATTCAACTAATTTGGGTATTGATTTAAATCCCCTATCAATTAAATATTTACAAACTGCATCTGTTATAAATCCCATATCTTCTTTACCAAATGATACTACATTTATATTTTGATTATTTTGAATATTATTAGTTATATTATTTGTTGTTTTTCTAGCATCTATATTTTTTGTATTATTTATAGTTTCTGCATTATAATTTATTTGATGATGTTGATTATTTTCTTTAATAAATGTTTTACTATCAATATCATTTTTCAAATCTTCTATTTTTTGAAAGAGCTTATTATAAATCATCTCATTATTATTTTCCATATCTATTTTAAATTTACAAGTTTTATTGATATGACGTTTTAAACTATCTGAACGACTAAACTTCTTATCACAATATGGACATTTATGTTTTGAAACTTTATTAATAGTATTTTTAATATTTTTAGTATTATCTATTAAATTCGATTCTATTTTAGGTATACATGGAGTTTTACGATTACAATGCGATATATAGGTTGATTTCTTATTTGTTGTGAATCCACATTGTTTACAATTATACTCTACCATTGTGGAATTATAATGTAATTTAATATATTAATTCTGCTTTTTTTACGAAACTAATGTATATCTCTATTACTTTTTTTACTATATTTTAAATAGCAGAATTGTGGCAGAATTGTGGGTTTTACTTATCAATTTTATTATTATTCAAAAAGTATATATATCGGATTATTTATTTTAATATATTGATTAGTTACATATATAAACGCATTAAGGGTAGTTTTAAGATACCCGAATTGTGGAAAATTGTGGAACTGTGAATTTTTCATAGGTTAACTATATTACTTTTTATTTTATAGGAAATATCAAAAGCAGAATTTGAGCAGAATTACTCCACATTTGTGTATAATTCTGCTCTCTAAAATTTCTGCTTTTTTGTGGCATTTTATAACTTTGAAAAGTAATAATACCTAATAATATTTAACCTTAAACTTGTTACTCCTAAATGTGGAAAAAGCAGAATTGTACATGTTCGATTCCACAATTCTGCTTTTAGGGTAAAAAAAAGCAGAATTCTAATTAGTAACCTTATATTCAAAACTATTAATTCTGCTCAAATTACGGATTTTACTATAAAAAGGGGGGGGAACACCCCTAGAAAAATAATTTTGTTTTGAACTTTTTTTATTTTATAACAAGTTTTTTTACCCACTTTTAGGTGGATTAAAATTACTAATAAATTACTTAGTTATATTACTTTTTAATTTATTAATATTATTATTTCAATAGTAATTTTTTAAATCGCTTAATAACAATATAAATTCTATTGTAAGTCTTCTCATAATGCTAATATTATTAATTCTTTAAAATTGATAATATATTATTTAACATGCTTTAGAATGCTAATATTTTAATTATTAAAAATAATTTGCTATTCATCTTATTAAGCTTTAAAACAATATAAATTCTATTGTAAGTCTAATTAAAATGCTAATATTATTAATTCTTTAAAATTGATATTATTTAGTAATAAAAAAAGTTGATTTTTAAACTATTTAAAAACAAATTCAAATAAGCTTATATTAAATCATGCCTCAAAAACAAAACCGCTCTAAACCTAAAACAGTCAAATGCAAAGATTTCGATGTAACCAAGCTAAATTTTACAGAAGTAGATATGGATACTAAATCATTACAAGGTATCGCATTTCCTCGTTTCGATTATGCTGATGGTCGCCCAGAACGCCCACTAGTACTTCAAACAGGAGAAATTAAAATTACACAATACGGTATTCCTCCAAAAATGATTGGAGACCAAGAGATTTTTAAACATGACAAAGAACGTGCTTTTTTCAATCTACCTCTAGATCCTTCTCAAGAAGGTTGTGTAGAACTTGAAAATGCTCTACAACAGATTGATGAAAAACTAAATGATAAAAATGTACGCAAACAACTATTTTCTAAATATACAAAAGAAAAACTAGCTAAACAAATGTTTTATTCAAGTATTATTCGTGATCCTAATGGTAGTGTTCAAGCAATTCAACGAGACGATGATAGTGATGATGAGGATGGCGAAGAACTTGAACTTCAAGATGATAAACCAGTTAAATTTAAAAAGGTTAAGGTAAAACTTGCTGTTGATTATGATAGTGGTGATATTCAAACTAAGGTTTATACTAAAGAAGGTCAAAATGGAAAACCACAACTTAAATCAGATATTAAAACAGTAACTGATCTTGAACAAGTTATGCGATATAATTCTAAAGTTCGACTTCTACTAATGGTAAATAAAATTTGGGCTGCTAAATCAGTATCCGCTCAAACTGGTCAACGAAATTATGGTGTAACTCTTAAGGTAGTTCAAATGGAAATCCAACCTAATGAAACTCGTTCTATGCGTGATGAATTTGAATCATTCGGATTTAGTGATGGATCTGCTTCAGATTCTGATAATGACGATGATACAAAAGAACCAGTTGTAGAGGCAAAGAAAACTACAGAAAAACAAGATAAATCAGAATCAGATGATGAGAATTCTGATGAAGAAGAAGAAGTAGAAAATGCAGATGCTAAAGAAGAAGAAGAAGAAGCAGAAAATGCAGATGTAAAAGAAAATGATAAAGAAGATGAAGATGAAGAGGATGAAGAAGAAGAAGAAGAAGAAGAAGAAGACGATGAGGATGAAGAAGAAGAAGATGAATCCGAATCAGAACCTGAACCTGAACCAGAGCCAAAGAAAACTAAAGGACGAAAAGGTAAAAAAGCAAATGCTTAAATTTAATTTATAATAATTCTAAGTATTAACTAATATTTAAAATTATATTGAAAAAATTGATTTATAATACGATAGTAGGTTTATAAAGAAATGGTTATATTATGAAACTGAAATCACGAATATTAAAGTATTATAAAGATAATAATATCATTATTAATAATTTTAATAAATGGAGTGATAAATCAAAAGAAATTTTATTTAAAAGTAGAAAAAAATGTATAGGAAATGGTGAAAATAAAATTATAAAAGAGCTAAATATAAAAACAAAAGTAGGAGGACAAAATAGCACTATCGATTTAGTTCATCCTATAATAGGAGATATTAGTATAAAAGATATGACACGTGATGATTGTATATTAGGAGCTGATGGATGTAATGAGATGAGGAAAATATTTAGAACTATCATAAATCCATTTTTATCGTGGTTATTAAAATATAAATCAAAATGTGAAGTAGCAGATAAATATTATAATAGAATAAATAAAAAATATGGTTATTCGCGAATAACTATTATTGATGGTATAGATAGATACGAATTATCAAGTTCCAATTTATCAGAACTAAATAATATATTAAATGAAATAAAAAATTATAAATCAAAAGAATATCCAAGTTTTAAATCTGAATATATGGAAGATATTTTAGAAAGTTTAGGAAACGATTCTTTACAAGAATTATTAAATAAATGTGTTCGTAGTGAAGCGACAACAAAAACATTAATTATAGTACACGAAAAAAACGGTTGGTTAATTGTAAAAGATATAAATAAATTACATTGTCCACGTATAACAAGAGGATCTCCTAGAATTAATTATAAATATTAAAACTTTAATTTTTTAACTATAAAATGAGGATTTAGAATATTTTCTTTATTATATACTAATTCTTTATCAGTATTATGTTGTAATACAACACCCCCAGCATATTTAACAACTGCATGTGCTGCACAAGTATCCCACTCACTTGTTGGTGCAATTCTAGGATAAATATGTGCTTTACCTTCAGCTACCCATAATAATTTAATAGAAGAACCAACACTAACTAATTGATTTTTAGGATATTGATTAACAATTTTTTGAGTTAAATCATTCATATGTGATTTTGAAACTATTAATTTAACAGTTTCATTTTCTTTTATATCTTCCATATTTAATTTTCTTAAAGAACCATATTGAGATAATTTAAATGAACCTAAACCTTCAACACCATAATAAATATCGTTACTAACAGGAATAGAAACAATACCAAATTTAGGAATTCCTTTATAACATAATCCAATATTAACTGTAAATTCTCCATTTTTTTTAACAAATTCTTTAGTACCATCTAAAGGATCTACTAACCATACCCAATCATAATTTTTTCTATTTTCATATTCCATTTGTTTATTTTCTTCTGAAATAATTAATATATCATGATCTAATTTTAATGAATTAAGATATCGACAAATATGATCATTACATTTTTTATCTGCAATAGTTAAAGGACTTTCATCACCTTTATATTCAACATCGAAATCAGTTTTATATATATTTAAAATTATATCATTGCATTCTTGTACAAGGGTAATAAAACCATCAATAAATTTTTTATCTTGATAGAACATTTTATACTTTATAATAATATTATTAAATATTAATTAAAACTTTGAAAAAAATTGATTATTAGAAAGTTTAACATTTATAATAATACATATTAAACTAAATAAGTATGGAGTGTGATGGATGTGAACATATTCTAGCTGAACTACAAGTTTATCTTGATATTTATAAAAAATATCATGTAATTAAAAAGCAATTTACCTATAAATGTGAAGATTGTGTATTTTTATCAGATGGAACAAATTCTGAAGTTTATAAAAATGGAAGTTTAATTGGAAGTATTAAAAATAATAAAGTAGATATTATAGATGGTCCATATAAAGTAAAAGATAAAATTGTATCATACGATGGTTTAACTTTAAATCATGTTTTAAAAACACGTTTTGATATCAATATGACTATAAGTTCAACAAATATAACTCTTACTTATAAAGAAAAATATAAAGTGACTTTTAAAAATATCAGTGAACAAAGTAATATTTTACAATTTCAACATATGGATAATCCAAATGTAGTTATGTATGATTTAGAAAAAGCTGAAATAATTGGAAGATATAATGATAATCATAAAGTATTAAATGATAATGATCTTATAAATAGAATTTTTGCAGGTGTATCAGATTGCTACTTTTATAAGTTATTTTTTAAAGGAGTGAAAATATTAAATAATTGTATTGTAGATAATGATTACTATATTTGTATACATATGAATTCATTAACTAATAAATGTGATGGTTTATTCGATTCAGTATTTAAAATTTCTCCAGGTTTTACAGTATATTACAAGGGGTGTGTTGTAATGAAATGCATGAAATGTTACAATGATTATAAATACTTAATTAAATTTGGGAATGGTGAACACCTAACAAATGAAAGAAATTTAATGTCAACTATTGAATTAGTAAATAAATATAAATGTTATATTAAAGACCCAACTATTAGTTTTCATTCAAATGGAGACATAAGATATAGTAAAGGAAAATATTATACAAAACAAGGAGTTATATTTGATTTACCAATTGAATCTTTTAGAGCTTTGAAACATTTATCAGATGAACAAATTTATAGTATGTTTTCAAATGTCCAGTTAGTAAGAGAAACAAAAACAGGTTCAACTAAGAGAATTAGAACAGGATAAAATATTTTATTTATAAAAAATTGATTAATATTAAAGTTAATAATTAGACAGTAAATAAGTATTATAATAAATATGTCTCAAAATAAAAGTTTATCTTTAAAAAAAACATATGATAAAATATTTGAGATTAGAAAACGTGATATTGAATATGTAGAAAATAAGCAAATAGAAATTAAAGAATTAAAAGAAAAATTAAATTCATTAGATCGTAAAAGTAATCGATCTTTATTCGTTGATATAAAACGGAATTATACTGAAGAAGGTACTGATATAAATAATTTTATTGAAATGTCTAATAATAAATTAATAGAAGAAATATTAGATTTCATGTATCAATATATGATTTTTAAAGATAAAATAATAACTTCTAATGACATGTGTAAATTATTTTTACTATTAACTGAATTATCTAGATTTACATCACGTTATAAAAAGATACCAAAAGAATGGATTAATATAGGATTTGTTGGTGGAGTTTTAGAAGATCTTGTTGTAATTTTAAGAGTATCAGTTCAACTAAATATAAGTAAAACTCATTTGGTTTCTAATTCAGAACTTGTAGCAGGATTAAAAAAAATAGAACCTGAGAGATTTCCATTTGTTAATAAAGTAGTAAAAATGATTGATGAAGATAAGTTAATAGATTTTATAAAAGAATGTATAATATTACAAGGAGATTCAAAAAGAATTGGAACATATGATAAGTATATTTATGCAATTCAAGGAATTTATGGAAATGTAGAATTTGATGAACGTGTAGTAACTTATTTAAATGATGTAAAATCTGCACCTCGATATGGAGTTCATTTTACAAAATGTGAAATAGCACAAAATATATGGGATAAAATAGAAACAAAAAATTCTCGTTCAAAAGGTAGGATTATACCAGTTGGAGAAATTGTACGTTTTGATCGTGTAATTCATGGTTTAACATGTGTAGAATATGATGGAAAAAATTTTATGATTGATGATTTAATGGCTAAAATTCGTGATCGTATGGTTCATGGTATAGGTGTAATGGAAAGACCAAAATATGAATCTGGTTTAGTAATAGATATTCATAAATTAATTAAAACTTTACCTAAAGATTCTATAATGATGAATGAAATAGGAACATTATTAGTAAAAGAAAATATTCCTAGAAATTGTATTATTGAACTTTTAAAAGATGAAAAACTTGATATTTTTTGGCGAATTTAATAAAAATTGATTTTAATTTATTTGAATTGTATAATTTTATTAAAGTAATAATAAATGGTATCTATTATAGAAAATCAATATAAATCAATACTCACATCTAAAATTAAAAATGAAGAATTTGCAAAAATAAAAGAATTGGAAATAACAAAATTAAAAAATAAATTAGATTCAATGAATAGAAAAGATGATAAAGATACTTATAAAAAAATAAAAGGTGAACATTATAATTTAGTTAAAAAAATTAAAGATAAAAATGAAAGTTTAAATATGAAATTAAAAGAAATAATTATTGAATTTATGTATCAATATATGAAACTAGAAGAAAAGTTTTTAAATAAAAAAGATATGTATGAATTATTTTTAACATTATCAGGATTAAATCGTTTTACAACTCGATATAAAAAAATTCCTAGAGATTGGTTAAGTATTGGTTTTGCAGGTGGAGTATTAGAAGATTTAATAGTAATTTTAAGAGTTGCATATCAATTTGATATTTCAACAAAACATTTAATTTCATCAACTGAGTTAATTGATGGTCTTAAAAAAGTAGATAAATGCCGATTTTCTTTCATATCAAAAGTATTAGAAAAGTTAGAAGAAAAAGATATACCTAATTATATTAATCAATGTTTAACATTACAGGGTGAATCAAAACGAATCAATGTTTATAATGGTTATTATTATGCGATTCAAGGAATTTATGGAACTGTAGAATTTGATAGACGTGTAGTAACTTATTTAAATGATGTAAAATCAGCACCACATTATGGTGTTCATTTTACAAGAAAAGAAATAGCAAATAATATTTGGAATAAACTCCCAACTACTAATTCCCGATCAAAGGGTAATCCAATACCAATTGGTGAAATTGTAATATTTAATAGAATTATTCATGGATTATCATGTGTTGATTATGAAAATGGTAATTTTGTAATAGAAAAATCAATGGCTAAAATACGGGATCGTATGGTTCATGGAATAGGTGTAATGGAACGACCAAAATATGAATCTGGTTTAGTAATAGATATTCATAAGTTAATTGAAACTTTACCAAAAGATTCAATTATGATAAATGAAATAGGAACATTATTGATTAAAAAAAACGTTCCAAGAGAATGTATTATTGATATTTTAAAAGATGACAAATTAAATATTTTTTGGCGTATTTAATTTATTCTAAATAAGAATTATAAATAATTTAAATTTTAGAAGTTTAAATTTCAAAAAAAATTGTAAATAAATAATTATGTGCCTCATGAATTAATTTGAAAATAAGCTATTATAATGAAAAATAAACAATTAACTAATACACAAATTAATGAAATAATAATAAATGTAAATGGAGATATTTCAAGTTTATTGACAGGAATTGTACAATTAGGATTAATTAATGGAAGAATATTTAATAAATTAATTAAAAAAAAATCACATATAAATGAATTTTATAAATATTATAAATTTGATTATAAAGAAAAAGAAACAATATTAAAACTTTTATCATATATAGGTTCAAAACGTACCTATAATTTTAAACTTGATTTTAAAAAATATTTTATTGATGAAAATAATTATGTTAGTGAATTAACATCAATTGGTAATCATACATTAAAACCAACATTTATAAATAATAATGATTTAATTAAAAATTATAATATGATACAAGTTAGTGATTATATAAACTTATTAAAAGAACTTTGGCTAAAATTTAAAAATGTTAATCTCTATAAAAAATTCAAAAATATCAATATTAAAAAATCTAAAAGCAACTTTTTTACAAAGCATTTTGACAAAACAAAAAAATATATTAATAATGATGATAATGGATTAAGACCAAATGAAATGATTTTTTATTCATCATATAGAACTAGTTTTAATAATCTTTCTAAAAACGAATATTATAAAAAAATGAGTAAGGTAATACAAAATGATATACTTAATTTAATAGAAGTTTATTATAATCAAGTTAAAAATTTAAATCAAGATGATTATATAATAAGTAATCATATTCCCCTTTATAAAAAGAAATATAAAAATAAGAAATCTGAAACTAAAATATATTATGAATTAGAATTAAATTTATTATTTTTTGAATGGTATACATATTCAATAAAAAAAGATTCTACAATTAATAATCAAACATTAGTAAAAAAAATAAAAATTTATGATAATTATCAAATTAATTTTGATAATTTTGCTAAATCTGAATATCAATATAAATCAATTAAAAATAAAGATCCATTAACAAGAAAAAACTTAGAGGAAATACATAATTATTAAATATTTCATTATTAATTATTAAATTAATATTAAAATTTTTATTGTTAGTAATATTTAATTTATTCTAAATAAGCTTATTCTAAATAAGAGTGTTCTTGTAAATAACAAATTATTTTATTAATACTTTTATCTAAGTTATCGGTACCATCAATTAAGATATCTGGATTTTTAGGTTTTTCAAATGGATCAGAAATACCAGTAAATTCTTTAATTTTACCTTCACGAGCTAATTTATATAAACCTTTAACATCTCTACTTTCACAAACTTCTAAAGGTGTATCAATAAAAATTTCAACATAATTACCATGTGCAGAAATCATTTTACGGTTAACTTCTCTATCTAAATCATAAGGTGCGATATTAGCAGCGACAGCGATACCATTATGTTTAGTAACTTCAGAACAGATATAACCAATACGTCTAACATTAGTAGATCTATCTTCTTTAGTAAATCCAAGACCTTTAGAAATATGAGTTCTAACAATATCACCATCTAAATAAGTAATTTTTCTATGTGTAAGTTCTCTTAATCTACTAATTATAAAATTAGCAATAGTAGTTTTACCACAACCACTTAAACCAACAAAATATAAACATAAACCTTGTTGTACTTTAGATAAATATTCTTTTCTTAATTCTCCAACAACTTCAGGAAATGAAAACCAATCTGGAATTTCATCACCATTTGTTAATAATTTTCTTTGTTGTGTACCTGAAATATGATTAGCTTGATATTTAGTTTCATCAATTTCATCAATAGGCATATAAACTCCATCACCTTTATTATTTTTAGGTGTTGCATAAACAATCATTTTAGAAGTGATAGGTATAATACCAATTTCATTAGCATGTTTATATAATAAATCTTGAGCATCATAAGGACCATAAAAACTTTCTCCTTCTTTAGTTTTAAAACTTGGTCCAGCATGATCCCGTCCAACAACGAAATGAGTACAACCATAGTTTTTTCTAATTTGAGAATGCCAAACTGCTTCTCGAGGACCTGCCATTCTCATACTCAAAGGTAATAAACATAATTGAGCAGTATCAGGTTCATAATTTTGTAGAAGTTTTAAATAACATTTAACTCTAGTATGATAATTAACATCACATTCTTGAGTAACACCAACAACAGGTTGAATTAATACATGACTATCTTCACCAGCCTTTCTTAAAGCATATTTAGTTAATTCATAATGAGAACGATGCATAGGGTTTCTAGTTTGGAATCCAATAACTTTTTTCCAATTATTTTTAGCAATCATATCTTTAGTTTGTTTAGGAGTTAGTCTATATTTACTAAAATCATATTGAGGTGGTAAAACTTTCCAAACTAATTTACCTCCAATACACCATGTTAAACCTTCTTGTTCATATGTTTTTAAAATCTTAACATATGGATGATTATCATCATTAGTTCTATAAACCTTAGCACATTCATTTTGAATATTAGGTTGGTACACAGATTCTTTTTTATCTTGTATATCAACAATAGCTAAAGGTAATCCTGTTTTATGTTTTAATACAACATAAGGAGAATCTTTAATATTATTTACTATAGTATTAGATACATGTAATACGATAGGCATTGTCCATAATTCTCCATTTTTAAGTCTCATGTTTTCAACACAACTTTCATAATCACTTTTAGTCATAAAACCATCAAGTGGAGAAAACCCGCCATTAGCAAGTAATTCATAGTCACATACTTGACGGTCATTTAATGTAATAAAAGGGTAATTGTTGTAATCTAGATCTTGCATTCTAGGAATATTATATCGAAAGAGATTAAAAAAATATTTCATAATAACCGCTTTTTACTATATTAAAAATTGATTTTTATAAATTAGTATAAATAAATATTTAATAAATTATCAATGTTATTTTCAACAGATAGTATAAATAATGATATAATAACAGGAATATTAATAATAATTGTAAGTGCATTAGCAACAATTGGTGGTGTTGGTGGTGGAGGAATATTAATTCCATTATATATTTTATTAACAGGTTTACCATTAGATAATGCGATACCTCTTGCGATTATTTCAATTTTAGGAAATACAATAATTCGAGTATTATATTTTTTCAATAAGAAAAGACCAATGTCATTAAATAAAAGATTTTTAATAAATATGAGTCCTATTTTATTGATAGTACCATTTGATTCTGCAACATCATTTTTTGGTGTATTATTATCACGATGGACACCAACCATAATAACATTAATAGTAATAATAATAGTATTAACATTAACATTTTACAATGTATCAAAAAAAGCATATAAATTATATCAATATGAGAATAGTTTAACAGATTCACATCTTAATTCTGAATGTATAATGATAGATGGAATTGATATAGAATTAAATACAAATGATCTTGAACAAGCTCGAAGAAATCGAATAAATGAGCGAAAAACAGGAGATGAATATGTATTAAATATAATGTTTATGTTAATGGCTTTTTTTACAATGGTTATATTTGGAATATTTTCATTTACACGTAATTTGTTAGAACCTTGTTCATCATATTATTGGATTCAAATTTCGATGCAAATTTTAATAGCTTTACTAATAGGTAGATTTATGATTTTTATTGTACGTCGAGATAATGAAGAGAAGATAATACGGAATTACTTTTTTATGGATGGAGATATTCAGTGGAACTTTCAAAATATTTCCTCATTAATACTTGGTTCAAGTGTAACCGGATTTTTATCAACTTATATGGGTATAGGAGGAGGGATGATAATGAATCCAATATTAATAAGTATATTAAAAATGAGTCCTCAAGTAGTAGTCGCAACTTCATCTGTATCAACATTTTTTTCTTCATTAATTTCAACAATAAATTATGTAACAAGTGATCAAATTTTATGGGATTATGCGATTTACTTTTTTATAGCAAGTTTAATAGGATCTTTTATAGGAATCAAAATATCAAGCTATTTAATTTCCATACTTCAAAGACAAAGTGTAATGGCTTTTGTATTAGCAATTATAATTTTAATATCTACAATATTACTATTGATAAATACTTTATTAAATAATTCATTAAACAATTTTGAATTTGGTGATATATGTACTTAGATTTTATTTATAACTTTATAAAAAGTATTAAATAAATTAATCAAAACTTAAAACGATTTCCATAGCATTATTTCTAGTGGTATTTTTAGGAGAGATATTTGATTCTGTTTGACTGGAACTATAACTTGATTCACTTGAAATCGGGGTTGTAGATGATTCAGTTATTCCCTTTTGTATCTTCTTTTTCTTCTTTCTTTCTTTATCTTCTTTATTAGAAACATTCATAGCTTTAACTAAATCAGTAAAATTTTTTTCAACATATTCAATAACTTTTTTTTCGAAAGCCCATTTGAAAAAATTCAATTGTCCAAGGGTAGTTTCAAACCGTTTATATTTATCTCCAACTTGATAATAATAAAAGAATTTTTTATATCTTCTGAATGGATCAAAGTAAACTTTTTTATATGTTTTAAGTTGTGCTTTATAACCAATATGAACAGTAAATCCAATATCATCATCGATATCATCAAGAGGATAACAAGTTTTATGTTCATTAGAATATTTTGTTACAAACCAATCTAATATTCGTAAAGAAATTTTACTCTTACCATCTATAATACCTAACATTTTTTCAATGACTTCAGTAGGTTTAGATTTAAAATATTGATGCATATCTATATATGTATAGTTTTCATTACCAACTAATTTACTTTTTATTATTTCTTTATTTTGATCGTAATCTTTTTTAGTATAAAACAGTTCCATGCGTTTCCCTATATATATGAGAGATAAAAATGTAACTTTAAGTATTTTATTATAAATTAAATAGTTTCATAAATCTCATCTCTCTCGATATCATAATTATGTTTCTTATCTTCAATTTGATTTTGTTTATATATATCTTCTTCAATACTTTCTTTAATAACAAATCGGACAACATTAATTCTTTCTTTTTGTCCTAATCTATGAGCTCTTCCGATTGCTTGATTTTCAGTATCTCTACGGTATTTATAATCACCATAAACAGGGTCAACAAGAATAATTTGTGATGCTTTAGTAAGATTAGTACCACTCGCTGCCTTTTCACTAGAAAGCATAATAACTTTAATTTTATCATCTTCATTAAATTCTCTAATAGCTTTATCACGTTGGAATACACTACCTTTACAGAATACATTCTTAATTCCATGTTCTTTAAGGACAACTCCGATTTTAGTAAGTAGATCATCCCATTGTGAAAATAGAATTGAATGTTTCTTAGTATTTTTAAGATATAAAATTAGATGAGCAAGTTTAGTACCAACTTTATTTACTAATTTTTGAATTTCTAATTCTTCTGGTGTTAAAACTTTTTTAGCTTCTTTCTTTTCATAATTAAGACGGAAAATTTGCGATTGATTAATAGGAGTGCTACAATATGGACATTTTGGTGCTTTTGTAATAGCTGTAACTAAACAACTATAATGGAAAATATGACCACATTTAGTAACACCAATATCATTTCCTCCAATAGAATCTAAACAAATACCACAAGTTTCTTCGTCTTCATCTTCTTCATCGGATTCCTCATCAGAATCATCATCTAAGAAATCCATAACATTTTGGCTAGGATCAAATTCTTTTTCAACTTTCTTATTAGGTTTTTCTTTTTTAGCAGTAGTACGGATACGAGCTACTACATTATTAAAGAAATCATGAGTTGTAACTCGTCCTTTATATTCACCTAATAAAATATTAAATCTATTTTCTGCATTTTCTAATTGTTCTAATGCATTTTTAATAGTAGCTAATTCTGTTTTCTTCTCATTTAATTCTTTATTAACTTTATTAATGATTTTTTCTAATGTTTTTAGTTCAGTTTCAGATGGTTTATATTCATCTTTATCTTTTTTATCTTCATCTTCTTTTTCATCTAAAGTTTTATACTTAGAATAATCATATTTAGTCTTTTGAATAGGAATAATATCATATGTTAATACTGATGCTATTTTAGTAGATGTATCTTGTTTTTTAAGTTCATCTGTAACTTTACTTTTAAAATTATTAAATCTTAATTTACGAATATTTTTTAGAACTGTAAATACACGTTTGACTCCATTTTCAAGTTTTGTTTGTGCTAGATTAACTTCTTTTTTATATTGTGAAACCATAACCTTTTCAATATCTTCCATAGTTTTACATTCAGATAATGCATGTTTTGTTTCGTCTGCAAGTTTAGGATCACAACATAATTTACGAAGATATACACTATATGGATCATTATTAGCATTTGCAAGGAATGCATTATACATCATTCTTTCTGTTGCTGAGAATTTTAATAAATGTACTTCTTCTTTAATAGGTGGTAGTGTATGTTCTTTTTCAACACTTTCTTTTGTATTTCGTCTAAATGTATCATTACATAAAAATTCAATCATATCCATATTATTGAATATACTATGAATATCATGTATATTTTGATAATTAGTAATATAATTGAACATATGAGTTAAACTATCATTAGAAATGAAAGGAGTACCAGAAACTACCCATCTATGAGTAGATTTAATGTGTGGTAGAAGATTTTCAATATGTTTATTTTTAACATTAGAATGAACTTCATGAAATTCATCTACTACTAAACGATTCCAGTGAATACATTGGAATAATGCCTGTTTTTTTTCCATAATTTTAGTATCTGCAATAATTTTTTTTGAATAGTTATCAAAAACTTTTTGAACAATATTATAATTATATAAATTGGTTTTCATATAATTTTGTGAAGTTGATAGATCTTTGATCCATTGTTGTTTAAAAGCTTTATTATCTAGAAGATTAAATGATACTAATACAAAATCTGCTTCTATTAAATCTTTGTATGAAACCTTTTCAAAATGAACTTTAGTTAAGATAGAAATAATTTTAGGCTTATAACTTTTTTCAATTTTATTAGTTAATTCTCGTTTCCATTGACCGGCGAGTGTATTAGGACATAATACTAATGTAGCTTTAGAATTTAACATATTTGAAACTTTATTAACTTTATCAATTGTTGTAGGTTTTCCTAAGATACCAAGAGCAGTAATTTGTAATGTTTTACCTAAACCAACTTCATCAATAATAGCACCACCATAAAAAGTAACCTTTTTTCTATGATCTTTATGAGTGAATTTTGTAGTATCAATTTCATAATATATATTACCAAGTTTAATTTCATGGGAATTACCATATTTAATAACTTCATGATTTTTTTCTCTATCTAACATCCATTTCACAGAACATTTTTGATAATCAAATAACTTAGTCTTGATCATTTTTGGATCTTCAATAGCATTAGTTCGTTTATATTTAGATGAGTTCATAGCATTTTCAATTACTTTACCAATATTTTTATTAATATCTTCCATATTACCACTTGTATGAAATTTTTCAGAGAAATTACCAAGACGACGAGCTTTATCGTAAAAATCGAAATATCGTAATGATAAGAATAAAAATGATTTATTAGGAATTTCTTTTTTATTTAAAATAAGTTCTTCTAAATAAGTGGTATTAATTTTTAAAACTGAAACACAAATATCGATATTATTTTTTTTATTTTTTAAAATTATTAAATTATATAATTTAGTATCTAAATCTGTGGGTATTTCTGGTAGTCTAATATATTTTTTATAAAATGTTATTGCATTTGTATCATTAAAAATTATTGTATCTGAATTGTATTCTAGTTCTTTAGCATTGATAGATAGAGTTATTTTGTTACTGATTGAATGATCTAATTCATCATGTTTTTTCAAATCACCTGAGCATTTGTCGATGATAATAGATGTCCATTCATTTTGATCTGTTTGATCTGTCATATTGTCTTTATTTTTACTGTAATTTATCATATTTAGTATTATTCAAAATCAAATTTTTTTATTATATATAAACTTAATTTTTATTATGAAATATTACAAAAAATACAATAATGTGTTCACTTCTTGAAATTATTTAAAGTTTATTTAATTATATATATTAAATGTCAGATATTGAAGACAATAATTCCGATAATGATTATAAGTTTCCAAAATTTTTTGGTGAGATTACAAATCGCATGAAAAAAATATCACGCGATTTGAAAGATTTAAAAAATGATATGAAAAAAATGGAAACTATCTATAATCAGGATTTAAAAAAAAGTAGAAAAAATAAAAATCAAAAAAAGAAAGTATCCGAAGCAACAGGATTTAATATTGATGAGATAGTACCAGATGAAATAGCTGAATTAGTTGGTATTGAAAAAGGTACAAAAATGCCTCGAACTAAATTAACTAGTGAATTATATAAAGTTCTAAAGGAACGAAAATTATATTATGAAAAAGATAAACGGATTTTACGTGCAGATGATGAAATAAAAAGAATATTTGATTTAAATGATGAAGTAAATCAAGTAATAAGTATTAGTGATCCAAAAGGTTTTACTTTTTATAATATACAAAAGTTCTTAGCAAAAAAATATAAACAAATGAAAGATAAAGATGTAATTTTAAATAATAATGATAAAAAGAAGAAAAAAAATAGAACTTTATTAGAACCATAATTATTTCAACATTAAAATTTTAATTCAACACATGACATTCTTAAACTTTGATAAATAAACTTTTCATTTTTATTTTTTAATAATCGCAAATAATGATTATTCATAATTTTAAATGTTTCATTTTTTAATGAAGAATTTAATAAATTAATAAAACTTTCTATATTTGCTGAAAAAGGAATATTATTAGAAACAAATTCAATAGTTTTATTTATATTGCATAATAAAGAAGCTTTTAATATATAATATGATAAAATATTTGACTTTTGTTTTATAGTAATATCAAACATCGATTGATAAGAATCACCTTTAAATATATTAATAATTTTAGCACATTGAAAACATGACCAATTTATCTCATATAATAATATTTTTTCAAATGAAATATTTGTTATTTCACTTATAAAATGAGAATGTAATAGTATAGCTAAAGTATCTGTATAGCCTTCAAATGGATTTATTTTCCCTTCGATATTAAACATTTGGTTTAAATAAGTAATTAATAAATTATAATTAGGATAAGAAGGATTAAAATCAAGTTCATAATAATGAACCAATTCATGAATTAAAACTTTTAAAATTTCTTCTTTCCTCCATATTTCAATTGAATGTCTAGGATAACATGATCCTGAATTAACATTATATTGTGATAAGAAACCATTTAGTAGATATATTTTTTTTTTCAAAGGTGTTAATATAATATTTAAATTTTTAATAATTTTACCCTTTCCTAATTCTTTCATAAATAATAAAATAGTGAAAATCTGATTAACTAAATCTCTATCTAAAGTTTCAAAAGTTGTAATATTTATATTATTATTAAAAGGAGAATTGAATTTATAAATTGAACTTGTATTTTGTTCAATAAAATTAATAATATCTAATGCAATAAATCTATTTGAATTTTTCCTAATTAAACTTCCATTTAGATCAGCTATAATTAAATCTTGTAGATTATCAATATTATTTTTTTTTGCAATTGTTGGTAAACTTCCAAATTCTTTTATAGGATTATTTTTTTTATAAAATATTTTTTCTATATTAGTTTTTTTAAATTTTGGAAGTTTAACTTTAAATTCATTCAATTTATTTTTATCAATATAAATATCTATTTTATTAGTTTTAATAAAGTTTAAACATTTAATAGAATATTTATTAAAATGTTTCATATAATAATTCTTTATAAAAAGATTTATTAGGTGAATATCTTTTCTATTGTAAGTTTCATTTCATTATTATACTCTTTATTAATTTCACCATTAAAATATTCTATATCATTATTTGCAATACCATAAATATATAGATTAACTATTAAATCACCTCTAATAATATTATCATACTGAATTAAGCCTTTATCAGGTATAATAATTTTGTTACTTTTATTAATAAGTGAATCAAAATGGTGAATAATTAATTTATTATCTAAATGCCGTATAACTATCTTACCTCCATACAAATATGAGTTAAGAGGTATAAGATAGTTAATAATAAGATCATTCTTAGAAATTATATATTTTTTAGTTTCGATAGTATTAAGTTTTATAGTAATCTCATCATTATCAATATTAACATTAATATATTCATCATATAGAGGAATAGTAACGATATTACTTTTAATATTAATATCTTTTTCAATACCTAAATATCTTTCTTGAAGTGAAACATCAATTTCTAACGTTTCGAAAGTTTTGAAAGACTTTAAAGTTTTTTCATATAATTGGTTAATAATTTTGACAAAGTTAAAAGAATTAAATTGTTTTTGAAAATCTTTTTCATCACCATATATATCTTTAATTATTTCAGAAGTTTTAAAATTTATTTTTTTATCAATATATGATTTTAGAATTTCATAAAACTTACCTTTATCTGTAATATTTAAGTTATCATATTGTTTTCTTTTATTTTCATCAGATAATATTTCATATGCTGATGATATACGTTTAAAAGTTTCCTCATCTCCATTTTTATCAGGATGATATATTTTAGCTAATTTACGATAATTTTTAGTAATATCATTTGAATCACAATCTTTAGATAATTCCAATATAGAATATAGATCTTCATTCATTGTTTTAAAACAATAGATGGGTAAGGGTTTAAATGTTTTGGGTTTAAAATAATTTATAATAATCATAAGATATAGTAGAATGAACCCTAATTTTAACAATAATAGACTTATAAATAATTATAACCAATATCAAAGTCAAAATGGTCAGGTGTTTACTCATCATAATAATCCATTATTAAGAAATAATGTTGCATTTAATAACAATATGAATTATAATAATTCACAACAAAATCAACAAATGCAACAAATGCAACATATGCAACAAGTAAAATTAATGGCTCATATGAAACATTTAAGGGAAATGCAAGAAATGAAACAACTTGAAAAAAGAAGTCAAATTGAAAAAAATATTAGAACTGATAAAAAAAAGGTATGTGAAAGTGTAATTAAACCAATAAATTTAAAAGATGCTAATAGGAATTTCAACCAAGTAGATAATTTATATGATAGTCGGAAAAAAGGATATGTTAGTTATGATCCTAAAAAAAAGAGTCAAAATAAAGAGAAATCTGTAAAAAGTACAAAAATGATGGAAGATATGTGGAAAGCTCGAACAAATGATCCATATAAAGCTGTTTTAAAAAGTGCAAATGTATTAAAAGATGATGATTACAAAAAGAATTATAAAAAAGAGAAAGAGTTGATAATTCATAGAGTATCAAAAGCAGATAAAGATGCTGAAATATTAGAGGAGAATTTCAAAGAAGAAAAAGATAAAATAGAAAAACATGATAAAGAATTAGAAGTAATATTTTCTTTATCTGAGAAAACTAAAAATAAAAAAGAATTTGATAGAATTCAAAAGTATAAATATCAATATAAGACAGATAAAAGTAAGGATCATGGAGATTTGAAACGTGATAAGATATTATATTATATGAAGAAACAAAAAGAAGAAGAGAAAAATAAGAATAAATTGGATTCAATATTAAAAACATTAGCAAATGATAGTAATGTAAATAATGAGAAAGATCAAGACATAAATATAGATGAACTTGATAAGAAATTAAGAGAACAATTTGGTGATGAATACGATAATTTAATGGAGGAAGTTGAAAATCAGAAGATAAGTTCTGAAGATATTGGAAAATCAGCAAATCGTAAAGGACGTAGAAAAGGTAGAAGAAAAGATAAAAAGTAATATTTATAATTTAGTTAGTTTATTTTAATTAATTAAATTATTTTGTAAGTTATAGGATGAATTCAAAAAAATACATTGTAGATACTATTTTAGAAAACGATGAAATCGAAATAGAAGATATAATTATGGAGACTGAATTAGATGATAATACAATAGATAATTCTACAGATAGTGAAACAGATATAATTGTGGGAATTGATCTTGGAACATCAAATAGTTGTATATCAATATGGCGAAATAATAATTTAGAAATTATACCAGATGAAAATGGAAATAGAACAATTCCTAGTGTTGTATCATATACAAATTTATCAAAATATGTAGGAAAAGAAGCAAAAAATCAACTAGATATAAATCCAGAGAATACTTTTTATGAGATTAAAAGATTAATAGGTAGAAAGTTTAGTGATATTTCAGTTCAAAAAGATTTACCATTTTTATCATATGAGGTTATGGGAACAGATAATGATAATGTAATAGTAAAAACTGATTTAGAAAGACGAAAACCAAAACATACTCCAGAAGAAATATCAGCTCAAGTGTTGATGAAGTTAAAACATATGGCAGAAATTTATTTGAAATGTCCAATTAAGAAGGCAGTTATAACAGTACCTGCATATTTTAATGATGGACAAAGACAAGCTACAAAAGATGCGGCGATTATAGCAGGTTTAGAACCAGTTAGAATAATAAATGAGCCAACTGCCGCAGCATTAGCATATGGTTTTCAAAATCAAAGTATTTTTAAAGATGGTTCCGATATGAATATAATAGTATATGATATAGGAGGTGGTACAACAGACGTAAGTTTATTAAATATTTACGATGGTGTTTTTGAAGTAAGAGCATCTGCGGGAAATTCTCATTTAGGAGGAGCAGATTTTGATTCATCATTAATTACTTATTGTAAGAAATATTTTAAAAAGAAAAATTCAATAAAAACTTTAGATAACATAAGTGTGTTATCTCTTCAAAAATTAAGAAAACAATGTGAAAATGCTAAAAAATGGTTAACAACTAATGATCGTGCAACAATAGTAGTACAAAATTTTTATAACGAAAAGGACTTATTTGTGCCAATAACAAGAGAGAAGTTTGATCTAATATGTCGTGATTTATATATTTTATGTATGAAATCAATACGTGATGTAATGGAAGTAACAGATACAAAAGTAGAGGATATAGATGAAATAATTTTAGTAGGAGGGGCAACACGTATGCCAACAATACAGAAGAATTTAAGGAATTACTTTAGAGGTAAAAATCCAAATTGTAATGTAAATCCTGATGAAGTTGTATCAGCAGGTGCAGCGATAAAAGCATATATTTTATCAAATGGTAAAGATCCATTTTCTGAAAATGTTGTATTATTAGATGTATTACCGCTTTCATTGGGTGTTGAAACAATTGGAGGTGTTATGAATACAATTATACCCCGAAATACTACTATACCAACTAGAAAAAGAAGAAAATATACAACTGATAGTGATAATGAAACATCTGTAACAGTAAAAATATATGAAGGTGAGAGAACATTAACAAAAAATAATTTTTATGTAGGACAATTTGATTTATCAGGTTTAGAACCAGAACCTAGAGGAATAGCAGAAATAGAAGTTGAATTTTCTGTTGATGTAAATGGTATAATAAAAGTTCAAGCTAAAGATTTAAAAAATGATCAAAACAAAAGTGCTATTACTGTAACAGGTAATAAAGGACGATTATCACAAGAAGAGATAAATGATTTATTATTAGAAGCTCAAAATATGGAATTAAAAGATAAAGCAGAAAGAAATAAAAAACAGATGTATTATGAAATTGAGAATTTATGTTCCATTATTAAAACAAATTTAACGAAAGAATCATTTAATTTAAAAAAGGAGGATAAAGAAATTATTTCAGTTGATATAGATAAAATAATAGAATGGTTAAAAGAAAAAACATATGATATGAGAGATAAAAATGAATATGACCGAATACTAAAGATGATGAAAAAGAGGTATTCTACTTTAATGCTAAAAACATTAGATAATAATTCTAAGTTTAAAGGTATTGGAAATGGTAATATTGAAGCAACAAATGTTTTTGATGATTCTGATGATGAATTAGATGAAAAGATATTTGAAAAAATAGAAGATGATGAACTTGGACTTTGTGATAATACAGAAGAGGAAGAAAAAAAAAGAATAAAAACAAAAAGAAAATATTTATTAGATTTATGTCATTCAGTTTACGATGTAGTTTCATCTGATAGATTAAAAGTAAGTGAAGAAGACTTATCAGATTTAAAAAATTTAATTAATGATATTTTATTATGGATACATGTTAAAGAAAAGATTAAAGAAGCTGAATATGATGAAAAAGCAGAGGTATTAAATGAAGCGTGTGATAATGTAGTTTCAAGTTATGATAAAATTTTTGAGGAAAATTCACTAAAACAATATGAAGAAAATACAAAAGATGATCTAGAACAATTATGTATAGCATTAAAAACTTCAATAAGTAATAATATAATATCATGTGAAGATGATGATAAATTGGGTAAATTAAATACTTTAGTTGATGAAAATCTTGAATATTTAATAGATATCGAAGTTAACAAAATTGACATAACTAAAGAAATGATAAAAGAAAGAATTGATACGATAAATTCTGTATGTGATGATATTTATAGTAGTATTACAAATATTGATATAAAAGAAGAATTAAATATTAATGAATTTGTAGAATCTAATGAAAATGGTACAAATATATTTGATTTGATTCAAAAAAATTGAAAATTAAAATAATTAATGAGCTGATATTATTATATCAATTAATTGTTTTTTCAATATAAAGCTGTGGTTCTTTCACTAAAAGGTTTAAATAAACTTAACAAATATGGTTTCTCACCGTTATCGTCAGGGTACACCTAAATTTTTTTTGAAGAGCCAAGATTCATCAAAGAAAGAAATTGATGAACTTCAAAAAAAGAAAGATGAAGTATCCCAACTTTTACATAAATATGTAATTGAGAAAGAGAAAGATAGTGAGATTATTGAAGATAAATACGTTGATATTGTGCTTGATAAGAAGTATATTCAGAAATGTATTTCATCTTATAGATATCCTAACATGAGTCGAAGTCCTAATAAAACGGGACTTATTCAACGGTATTGTGCATATAATCGTACAATTCCTAAGTATGCAAAAAATATTATTGAATTGCGTCGTGGTATAGATCATGGACAATTTGATAATTCAAGTTTCAATAACTTTACTGGTCTTCCGTATGGATATTCTTATTGGATTGATCCAACTCTCGAAACTCAACTAACAGAGAGGAAAATTGAGTATGAGATGATTAGTGGAACTTGTGAAGACGTATCTCATTTTTATGATCATAATAAATTTATGAAGTATTATGAAGATGAGTTGTATGATGATGAACTTGACGAAGTTATTGATATTTCCGAAATTGATAATCTCTATGACCTATATAAAATTCAAGACGGTGATGAAGATATCTCAACACCTAAATGGGATACTTGTTGGTATGGAACATATGATACTAATGATGATATCGTTTACCGTGTTTATAAAACTGATATTGACCACACATTAATTGTAAACAATGAAAGTTATGATACTACAAGTGAATCAGATACAGAATCAGATATTGAGTCAATTTTTGATTACGAAGAGGAAGAATCATTGGTTAATAGCGATGGTTGGACAACTGTAACTAATGCAGGTCGTCATTAATAAAGATTTTTAATTAATTTATGATATAAAACAATAGTTTTTTGAAATTCATATTTAATATTATTACTTTTTTCATTACTTAACTTAATTTTATCAAAAACTTTTTGTTCAACTTTATCAAGATCTTTTAGAATTTTATCTAATTCTTTAGCATTATTAAGATTATTTAGTGATTGTTTATTCATTTTCTTCTATAATTATAATAGAAAATAAATTTATTCGCTTTCTGTTGTATTTGATGATTCATATGTTTTAGGAGTTTCAGATGTTTTAGGAGTTTCAGATGTTTTAGGAGTTTCAGATGTTTTAGGAGTTTCAGAAGTTTCGGAAGTTTCTGACGGTTCATAAGTAGTTAAACTATAAAGACCAACTTCATAATCTGATGGAGATATACTAGGAGTTTCAGATGATGAATATTTTTTACCACCTTTAATTTTTCTATCAACAAGTTCATCTGAAACTCTAATAATTTGTGAATTTTGTTGATTAACAGCATACATTAATGAATTAATTTTTTTATTAACATTATTTCTAATTTCTGAAGACATTTTCAAAGCTTTTTTTATTTCTTGATCTTCTGATTGTAAAGTATCAAGTTCATACATAACATGTTGAGAAATTCTATAAACAATACCGATAGCATATTTAGTAATATTTTCTTTTAAAACTTTTTTAGTTTGGTCATTTTTAATTTTATCACTCAACATGACTAATATATTAAGTGTATGATTAAGAAGTTTATAGATAAAATTTTTAATTTCTCTTTTAACTTTGTTTGCTTTATTTAAATTAAGTTTATTTAGAATGTAAGGTAATGTTGTTTTTTCAAACTTTCTAATAGAATTATTAAGTTTTATTAACATCTCTATATCTTTCATAAAAGGAGATTCATTAATATCACGTAACACAATATTTATTTTTCCTGAAAAGTCATCTTGAACAATATTTAATATGAAAGTTTCAATAATATTTTTAGCATTTATATAGTAATTTTTATCTATTTGTTCTAAAATTGGTTCATTGATAATATATTTGATAAGAGTTTCAATAGTAAAAGAACCTAATTTTTGTCTTTTTGAATTAAAAAAATAAAAGGAATCATTAACACTATTATGTCTAACAAAGATTTTATTAGATTTAGTATATTTTTCCTTTTTAATTGAGTATTGATCAAATACCATATCTCCCTTAGTAGTATTTTTATAAATATCAATAGAATCATTATTTTTAAAAGATGATAATTGAGAAACAGTAGATTCAAATCCTTTAGAACTATTAGGACTTTTAGAACTTATAGAATTTTTAGAACTTATAGAATTATTACCAAAAACATTAGTTTTAGAATCGGAACTTATAGAATTAGTTGTTTCTTCACTATCTCTACTTTTATTATTAGATAAAACGCTTAACATTGTTTATATATATAATAGTTATTTTAAAAAAAAAATATAACTTCAATATATAAAATGAATACTTTAACTAGTGCAAATCAACTACAAACTGTAGCATTTATATTTTTAGTGGTAGCAGTAAAATTATATGTAGACCATAGAAGAAATGATTATTCAGGTGGCCATTTAGTAGATGGTAGTTATCCATCTTTAACCCCATTAAAACATGATATGATGAAACAAATGACATTAGATATGTTTGTATTTTTAGTATATGGTTTAGGATCAGGTGAACGTTTCTTTGATTCAAATGATTTCTTAGGGTCTAAATTAGGTTCTATGTTAGTAAATGTAGCTGGATATTTAGTATATTATGAATTAGTTGAACCTTATGTAGCTTCACCTCTACCTAAGTTTTAAGTTTTAAGTTTTAAGTTTTAATTTAAATTTTATAAAAAGTTCAAATTAAATTTATACAGTGGCTTTTGGTGCTTTGCGTACTACATTTTCATATGCATATTTAATAGTTTTAGGTTTACCAGAATCATCTAATACCTTTTTTAGTTGTACTTCTAAAGGTTGATCAAGTTTACGACGTTCACCTACATAACTATATTCCTTACATTTGGAACCACGTGTACATTCTCGAATTTGGAAATCGATTTTACCTTTTGTGTTCTTCTTTTCATTTTTTAGTTCTTTTAGAATAGATGTTAGAGCTTTATTTGCTGCTTGTTTGGGTTTTGAACCTGAAAAACGTCCATGTGCTTCACCACCACCATAAATTACCTTGAAATAACGATCTTTCTTAACAACACCTCCAGTTTGTGCTTCTACTTTAGCAGGAGCTTCCTTAGCAGGTGTTGCTTTAGCAGGTGTTGCTTTGACAGGAGCTACTTTAGCAGGAGCTTCTTTTTTAGCTTGTGCAGTTTTACCTCCAGTTTGTGTACGAGTTGCTTTTGCAGTAGATGCTTTTTGTGTTTGTTGGCGTCTAGGCATTTTATATATACTATTACTTTTTAATATTTTTTTTTAATTTAAACACACTTATCTATACTTTATAATTATTTTTATATATCAACCGACTAATTACACAGTTTAAAATATTAAAAAGTATTATAGAGTACTTCTCAATATATAAATGAATTCTATATAAAAAATTTAATGGAGTGCGTTTAACGAACAAAATATAATAAAAAAATATTTGATGAGATAATAGCGTATCTATATACTTTTTATAATTTAATGATAATGATAAATAAAAATATTTTTTTTGGGAAGTATATTATAAATGGCCACTATTCCAGTCAAAGATTTCAAGATTTATAATTTACAGAATGAATATAGAAATTTGGCTACATTCCTTCAAAATATACAATTTCATATTAATAGACGAAATGATATGAATTCACTCACTGTAACTGAAAAAAATCAACATTTAAAAAATATAGATGAAATGTTGAGAAATATGAATACAACTTATAATAATCATTTGATGAAAATCTGTGAGATAGACTCTGATGATGAGAGTGGCGAACAATTATTTGAAATAGGAGAATTAGCAAATAAAATTAGTGATGATCAAAATTTATATTTAGAATTAAGAAAAATGGCTTCAGTTTCAAAAGATTTAGGTATTGGTTCAAATGACAAACTACAAAATATGATACTGGATAATCCATTTTTAGAAATTAAAAAGAAACTGATGAATTTAGGAAATAAAGTTGGATTTAGAACCTTAAATGATTGTTTAAAATTAAATTTAGGTGAATATTATGATACTATGTTAGATAATGAAATTATAGATTTATTGAAGTTATATAATGATATTTTTATTCCAATAGAAGCTCAAATAATAAAACCTCGGAAGTTATTTAATAAAAATTTAACTTTACGAAAAATAAGTCCATTAACAGAAACATTAATTGAATCATGTTGTGAAATAATAATAAGAAAAGAAAATACAACAAAATCATATTTTTCAATAAAAGGTTATTTTGAAATTGACTCATTAAATATATTTGTTAGAACATCTCAAATATGTTATAACTTTATTTATACAAAGAAAAAAGAAATAGAAGAATTATTATCAACAAGAACTGATATTGACGATAGATTTAAAAGATTATATGTTAGAAATTCACCAATATCTGATTTTCTAATACTAGATTCAGAATCATATATTGAACAAATTGAAAAAGATTATACACAATTTAGACATTTCAAAAAATTATCATTTATGAATAAAATGAAAGAATTCGTAAAAGATATTAATGATATCGATTGTATCCAAAATATGTATAATATTATAAAATTACTATTATTGGGTTCTGATGAAAATATTAATGAAGCAGGTTTATTATTTGGTATTACTAAAGATAGAAAAGAAGGAGATGAAATAGTTTCTAATTTAATTTATAGAAATTTATCATATGTATCACAAATTAAATTACGTAAAACATCAGTAGGTATTAAAAATGAACTTGAAAAAATTAAAAGTCTTACAATAGATGATATTGATTTGAAAAAACATATTGCGATAAATAAAAATATGCCTGATTATGTTAAAAAATTAGCAATGGAAAAAATAGAAGAGATGAAAGCATCAAATAATGAATATTATAAACAATTATTATATGTAAAGACATTAGTAAATTATCCATGGCCAAGTGAAGATGATGATATGATGTTTAGAGATATTGGTTCAAGTAAACTCAAAAGTCAAGAATTTTTAAATGATTTTGTAAAGAGATTAGATAATAATGTTTATGGTCATAAAGATTGTAAAAGCACATTTAAGGAATTATTAGGACGGTGGTTGACTAATCCAACTTCATTTGGAAGTGCTATAGGATTAGTTGGTCCTCCAGGAGTTGGAAAAACTTTAATTGCAAAACAAATAGGAAAAGCATTAGATATACCTTTTGTACAAATAACACTAGGTGGTCAAAATGATGGTGAAATTCTACATGGTCACGGTTATACATATTCAGGGGCCCAGCCAGGAATAATAATTAAGAAAATGGCTGAAGCAGGTTCTGCACGTTGTATAATGTATTTTGATGAATTAGATAAAGCATCTAAAAAACATGATTCAAATGAGATTTTTAATATATTAATCCATTTAACAGATCCAAATATGAATTCAGAGTTTCAAGATCGTTTCTTCCAAGAAGTAAAGTTCCCATTAGATAAAGTAATTTTTATATTCTCTTATAATGATAGTGAATTAATTGATAGAATCCTTTTAGATCGTATTGAAGAAATACCAATTAGTTCATATTCATCGAACGATAAAGTTAAAATAACAAAAGATTTCTTATTAAAAGAAGCTTCAAATGCATTTAATTTAGAAGAAGGATCGATAAAAATAGATGATGATGTTACAAAATTTTTAATTGAAGAATATACAAATGAAGCGGGTGTTCGTGAATTAAAGAGAAAAATTGAGAAAATATTTTCAAAATTGAATATCGATAATATTTATGAACAGGGAATTTATAAGAAACATCCAAATCCAACTCCTGAAAATCCATTAATTATTGATAAAGATACTGTAATTGAATATTTGTCTAAACCACGAGTATCAGTTCAAAATATACATTCTAAAGATATGGTTGGTGTAATTAATGGTATGTATGCTACTGATAATGGAAGTGGTGGTATTATACCTATTCAAGTTTATCCTAATCATACTGGTAATAAATTTAATTTGAAACTTACAGGATATCAAAAGAAAGTTATGAGAGAATCAGTAAAAACAGCATTTACCGCAGCGACACAAATTATAAAACCTGATATAGTAGAACAATTTAAACTAAATAATCCATCAGGTTTACATATTCATACTCCAAATGGTGGAACACCTAAAGATGGACCATCTGCAGGTTGTGCATTTGGAACGGCATTTATATCAAGAATTTTAAATAAAAAAATTAGAAAAAATATAGCAATGACAGGAGAAATTGATACCACTGGTAAAGTTACCAAAATTGGAGGATTACAATATAAATTAACTGGTGCTAAAAAAGCAGGTGTTACCTTTGTTATGGTATCAAAAGAAAATGAAGAAGATGTAACTAATATTAAAAAAGATGATCCAGAATTAATTGATGGAAAAATTTTGAAAGTTGTATTAGTAGATAAATTACAAGATGTATTAAAACATTCGTTAATCGGATATAGTGCTGGTGATTTTATAAAAAATTGATATTTTATCGTTTAATGCCAAGTATTGATATTAATATATTATGATTAAATTAATAATTTTATTTGCAATATTGTATTTTAGTTATGTATTTATTTTCCATATTATAAATTCTGAAATTGATAAAAAATATTCAATAATGAGATCTGCAATATGTAAATTCATATTATTTAATTTGTTGATTAAAGAAATTTATGTTTTTTATAATAATATAAATTCACTTTTAATAGAAATTAATTCAGAAGATAATCTATTAGTAATATATTTTATGATTTTTATTAACTTATTCATATTTTGGAAATTTTATTATTCTTGTATAACTATTTATCATTATACTATTATTATTAATGATCTTAGTGTATTGAGAACATTAAATTTTATCAACGATAATTTTTTTCAGGAAATGATTTTAGTTTTTTTTACATTATTAACGAATAACTTATTTGAATTAAATATTAATAACTTTTCAAAATATCAATTAGAAGAAATAAATATTACATTATTATTTTTTATAGGATTATGGATTATTATAAAAATATTATTATATGCGATTCTTCAATTATGGTTATTATTTAAATATTAAAGAAAAATAATAAAAATTGATTTATAACGTATATAATCCTAATCATAATAAAAATATTGGTATGAGTTCTTATATTTTACTAATTGCATTTTTATTTTCTTTAATATTTAAAAATTGTAAATAATGATATTTTTTTTTCATTAGTAATTGTAATATTAGTATTAATAAGTAGAACAATTGAAAGTTTCATTTAATAAATATTAAAATTTTAGTATTTATTAATAAATTAATTATTATAAGTCTCATTTCATAATGTAGAAACTACTTTATATTCTTCTTCTGTATATGCTATAGTATCATAAAGCTCCATATCAATTATATTTTTATAATATTCAATATCTTCATAAAGTTTACATGGATCAGCGATACTATTTGCAAAACTATCATCGCTTTTAATCGTACAATATGATTCTTCATCATCAATAATTGTAGATTTATTTTTATTCAAGTTCTCTTCATATCTTTTTTTTAAATGTTCTGGTAATTCATTTTTTTCTCTATCTTTTTTAATTTTAGTTAATATCATTTGTGTTTTTTCATCATCAACTAAAATTTCACGATATTGTTCAATTGATTTATAAGCTTTAGAAATTGTAACTTCACTAACATCGAATTTTTCACTTAATGCTTTCTTAGTAATTGTTAATCCAGCCATTTCTATCATCAACATAATAGATCCCGCGGCGATTGATATAGGAGTGTGTTTTGATGCGATATTTAATTCATCTGTATTTCTAGCAATTTTAATAGCTTGATTAATATATGTTTTTTTTAATGAAAGTTCTCTACAGAATCGTGGTACAAAATCATCAGATGAACTTTTACCTAATCCTATTTTAATATCAGAACGTAATTTAATAAGTTTCATAAATGTTTTCAAACCTTTAGTAGCATCTGTAAATTTTAAATCGAAAATTTTAGCAATTTCTTTAGGACTATGTGTTTGACCATTTTTTCTACATGCAAAAAAAAGACAAGCTCCAATTAAACCTAATCGATTAGCCCCACGAATAATATATTTTCTTCCTTTATTTTTTCCTTCTTTATGTTTACATTCACTAACCCATTTATACATAATTTTAGCATCATCTTCAATACACTTTAGAATATTATTTTTTTGGCAACGGTTTCTTATTTCTTTTAATACAATATTTAAACTTCTTTCCTCATATGGCATAGCATCCCATTCATGCAGATTTTTTACTTTACTTCTGGTATACCCTCTAATACTTGTACCTAATGATGATCTTGGTAATAATGGATTTGTAATTGAACTACAACGAGCTTTATTACTAGTACCGTCATAGTTACGCCATTCTGGATTAGCATCAATTACATTTTCATTAACTTGTCCACATTCCTTACATACTAAAATACCATTTGAATAATCTTCAAATAAAGTATTTGGTTTATTACAGTTAATACATACATTAGATTCAACATCATCTACAGAGTATTGGTCACCATTGTCAAAATCTATACCTGACATCATGTCCATTAAATCATCTGCACTGATATTTTCAAATTTCTCAAGTTCTATCTCTAACTGGTCCATTTTTATATGAGTAACTTCTATTTACTTTTTATTACCTTAAGTGATTTACTTTAAATATAATAGATTTCAATTTTTATATAAAAGTTGAAATATTAATTTTATTTGTCAAAGATTATATTATAATAATTATAATGGAAAAATTATCATTATCAAAATATCCTTATAAAAATTGGAATGAATATTTCAAATCTAATATAAGTTTTTTAAATTTGAAAGTTCATAAAACATGGAGAATTTTCTTTAATAAATTTTTACAAGATGAAAGAATAATAATATTAGAAGAAAAATTAAATGATTATATTAAAAAAAATAAAGATAAAATGATATATCCATATCCTGAATTAGTTTTTAATGCATTTAATCTAACACCATTAAATAAAGTTAAAGTAGTGATTTTAGGACAGGATCCCTATCATGGATTTAATACTTATCAAAATAAAAAAATACCAGAAGCAATGGGTCTATCATTTTCTACACCAAATGAAGTAAAAATACCATCTTCTTTAAAAAATGTTTTTAAAAATTTATTAAAATTTAATCATATCGAAAGTATTCCTAAACATGGAAATTTAACAAAATGGGCTAAACAAGGAGTTTTATTAATTAATACCGCCTATACTGTTCACTGTAAGAAAGCAAATTCTCATTCTTGGTATTGGAAAAACTTTTCAGAACAGTTAATAAAATTCATATCTGATAATACAGAAAATACAATATTTGTATTATGGGGGAGACCTGCATATTCAAAAATTAAATTAATTGATACTAAGAAACATTTTACTACAATTTCATCACATCCATCTGGGTTATCATGTAATAAACCAATGGGTTCATATAAACCATTTATGGAAGTTGATCATTTTGGTTTTATAAATTCAAAACTTGATGAAAAAATTGACTTTAATTTGATTTAAACCAATAACTAATTTTATTTATATCAATAATGAAGTACTTGGAATATTTATTTAGAATGTTTATGTTTTATGTTTTTGGTGCTAATATCACTATAAGTATCTATTCACTATTTTATTTAGTAAGAGAACAAAATGAACTGTATCTATGTTCTCTTTTATTTTCTATAATATGGAAATGGTATGGTTTTGTAATTGCGTTACTTTCAGCTTTTTCATTTGGACTTAGTTATTTATATCATAATAAGGAATTTTTAAAACGTCAAGTTTCAGGAATTTTTAAAGCGTATCAAATGACTAAAAAAGCGAAAGAAATCGAAGATAATCTTAAAAAACAAAATCCTGAATTTATGGGTAAAAATAGTAATGAAATCGAATCTATATTATATTATGGAAATATATTTGAATCTATTTATAAAAAATTATCATACATTAATTTACTTCCATATTTTAAATATATATATAAAGTTATCAATGATTTGGATAACTTAACTAAATTTTCTAAAATTATGACAAAATTAGATGAAGTTTTAGATTTTTATGTTTCAAAAATTAATACATATCTAACAAAAAAATATATTACTAAAGATTCAAGTTATAAATATTTTAAAGATATGACAAAAAAAGTTAATGAAGAAAATAAAGAACAAATTTTAGAAATTAAAGAGGATGATGAAGATTTCGATAGTTTTATTAAGTCTCAAAATCAAAACCCATTTAATATTCCTCCACCTAAAAATCCTCAAGAAATGATGGAACAAATGCAACAATTTATGGAAATGATGGATGAAATGAAAAAATTTAATTAATAGAGATTAATTAAAAATATTATTTGAAACTTTAACAATTGTTAGAGTTCCAAATATTTCATAAAAAGCTAAAAACCAATCAATTATATTTTATGACCTAAATTAATAATTATTTTTTATTTATAAAAGCATTTAAAATAATAAAAAGTTGAATATTATTAGGCCATAGAATGAATACATCTTTGACACATAAAAATCATATGTTAGCAAAGAAAGTAACTAAAGGTGGAAAAGAAGTAGAGACACTTGATACAGATGCATCATTTAGACTCACTGATTTGTATTTTAAACAAAAGAACATTATCTATTCCCATCTCCACAACTCATTTAATAAGTTTTTAGATGAAGATGTAAAGAATTTGTTAAAAAATGGAAATAATTCATTTTTTGAGAAGATTACAAATGATAAGGTAATTCGTTATAGTTTTAAATATGATAATATAGCTGTAAAACCTCCAATTCTAGAAAGTGAAAATGAGTATATGTATCCTGCAGATGCTCGTGAACGTAATTTAACTTATGGAATTAAATTAGTAGCTACAGTACGCCAAATTCAAGAGATTACAGATATTCCAACAGGAAAAGTCACTCGTAAAGTTGTTGGAGAACCAGATTATGAAGTTCCTATTGCTAATATTCCATGTATGGTTCGTTCAAAGTTTTGTACATTGAATATAAGAAAGGAAGAAGATTATCGTGAAGATAAATATGACCCAGGAGGTTATTTTATCGTTAATGGTTCTGAAAAAGTAGTAATGAGTTTAGAACGTATGATTGATAACAAGCCATTAGTTTTTATTAAAAAGGATTCAAATACAACAACATATTCTGTACAAGTAAATTCACGATCTTATAAATCAGATGGTTTATCACAGGTTGTAAATGTACGAATGCGAAAAGATGGGTATATGACAATTAGAGTACATATATTAAATGAAATTCCAGTTTTTATTTTAATGAGAGCATTAGGTATTGAAAGTGATGCTGATATTGTTAATTATTGTGTTTATGATGAGACTGATACAGAGATGGCGAATTTAATGAGAGTTTCATTAGATAATACAACTGTTGAAGGTCGTGATGTTAAAATTCTAACTCAAGAACGTGCAATTGATTATTTACTAACTAAAATGAGAGTAATGAAAAAATATTCTGATACTGATAAAGATGTAGCTTTAGAACAAAAACGAATGCATTTAATGCATTTATTAAAGAATAACTTTTTACCCCATGTAAGTGGTGAATTAATTGATAAAGCATATTATCTAGGATTTATGATTCATAAATTAATGAAAGTATTTTTAGGTCGTGAAAGTCCCGATGATCGTGATAGTTATGTAAATAAACGTATTGATCTTCCAGGAAATTTAATTGAGGAGTTATTCCGTCAGTTTTATAAGAAGATGTTAAATGATTGTAATAAATTCTTTAAGAAACGTAATGTAGATGATAATAAACCTTTTAATATTATTAATCAAATTAAACCTAATATTATTGAACAAGGGTTAAAAGCAGCGTTATTAACAGGTGCATGGGGTAAAAAGAAAGGTGTCGCACAAATGTTACAACGTTTAACATTATTATATACAGCTTCATCATTACGTCGTGTAAATGCACCAAGTGTAGATCCATCTCAAAATAAATTAACAAGTCCCCGTCATTTACATCCTACTCAAGTTGGTATGTTATGTGTAGCAGAAACTCCAGAAGGAAAAAATGTAGGATTAGTTAAAAATTTATCATTAATTGGTAATGTTTCTATTATGAGACAATCACAAATACATGTAATTAAAAGTATTTTAGAAGATGATTTAGTAAAAATTGGTGTAGTACCTCCTGTGAAACTTCATATTTTAGCAAAAGTATTTTTAAATGGTGAATGGTTAGGATTGAGTAATGAACCAGTAAAACTTTATAATAAATTAAAAACTATGAAATATAACGGTGATATTGATGCAACTTCATCGATAGTATATGATCGTAAAAATAAAGAGATCCGTTTATATTGTGATGGAGGTCGTTTATTCAAACCATTAATTCGTGTTGAAAATAATGAAGTGTTAGTTAAAAAAGCAATGATTGATTTAATTTCAGTTGATAAAACAACTAATAGTATGTTAATTTCAAATTGGAATGAATTTATGACAAAAAATCCTGGAGTTGTAGAATATTGTGATGTTGATGAAGTTAGTTATTCTATGGTTGCGATGTTTCCTAAAAATGTAACAGAGATGAATACTAAATTAAGATTAGCACGAGAGAAAATTGCGAAAATGAAAAATGATGAACTTTCATATGTACCTAATCGATATGATGAATTCCAATTTGTCCGATATTCTCATTGTGAAATTCATCCTTCATTAATTTTAGGTGTAGTTGTATCTAATTCACCATTCCCTAATCATAATCAAGGACCAAGAAATATTTATCAATATTCTCAAGCTAGACAAGCTATGGGTATTTATAGCCCAGCATATAGACATAGACGTGATATTTCATATGTTCTATACAATACACAAATTCCTCTTGTATCAACACGTGCAACAAAATACATTACAACTGATATTTTACCAGCTGGTGAAAATGTAGTATTAGCTATTGCATGTTATACAGGGTAACTGGTTTGCCCTATAAAACGATTGAATTAATCAATTGTTAGTAATGATTAAAATCATTGCGAAAAATCAAAACTGCGGAAAAATTTCGTATAATTGTATTCTAATAGTGTAAACTAGAAATAGTTTATAAATTTAAAAATGAATATGATTGAAATAATTCGCATCAATAATACCATTTTGGTATTGTTGTTCAACGACTAGAAGGATTTTGGGTGATGCATAATAAAATGTATTCGCTTTAAGATATAGTCTATTCCAATACGAAAGTATTCTAATAACGATGATTTTATCATTAATATTAGGGATATTTTGTCGAAAGATAAATTTATCTGGTAGTAAAGACAACCAAGAAGATAGTGTAATTGTAAATCAAAGTGCAGTTGATAGGGGTTTCTTCCGTTCAACATCATTAAAGAAAGCAATGAGTGTAATTGAGAAAAATCAAAGTACATCACAAGACGATGTATTTATTAAACCAGATCCATCAAAAGTAACTGGAATGCGTCATGGTTCTTATGATAAATTAAATGAAAGAGGATTTATTCCAGAGGAAACAGTTGTTCGTAATGGTGATATTATTATAGGAAAAGTAAGTCCAATTCAACCAAGTGCAGGTTCTGATAAAGTATTCAAAGATTCAAGTGAAGTTTATAAATCTCATGTTGAAGGTACAATTGATAAAGTTTATACAGATATTTATAATGGTGAAGGATATGAAATGGTCAAAATGCGTATACGTTCAGAACGTATACCTCGTATAGGAGATAAAGTATGTTCAAGACATGGTCAAAAAGGAACAATTGGATTAGTTCTTCCTCATTCAGATATGCCATTTACAGATGAAGGAATAACACCAGATATTATAATGAATCCAAATGCATTACCAAGTCGTATGACTATGGGACAATTTTTAGAATGTTTATTTGGTAAAGTTGGTGCTATTCGTGGTCATGAAGTAGATGGAACACCATTTAAACATATTGATGTAGAGGGTATGAAAGACGTATTAGAAGGATTAGGATATAATCGTGATGGAACAGAATATTTATATAATGGTATGACAGGACAAAAAATGAAGACACAAATCTTTATTGGTCCATTATATTATCAACGATTAAAACATATGGTAAATGATAAAATGCATTGTCTAAGTATCGATCATCAAGTGTTAACAGAAAATGGATGGAAATATTATGATGAAATTAATGATGATGATATGATCGCAACATTAAAGAATAATGAAATAGTATATGAAAAACCAAGTGATAGTTATTATTATCCAGAAAATAATTCAGAAATGTTAGAAATTAATTCTACGGGAATTCGTCTAAAAGTAACATCTGATCATCGTATGTGGGTAAGTGATGATGGTGAAAATTATAGATTTGAATTTGCGAAAGATTGTATCGGAAAAAAATTATTCTACAAAACATTAAAAAATAATGTTCAAGTTGATCATACCGATTTAGAATTAATCGAATCTAAAGAACCTGTATTCTGTTTCACAGTTTCATCAGGTGTATTTATGGTACGTAGAAAGGGTGGAAAAGGTGTATGGACAGGGAATAGCCGTTCCCGTGGTCCTCGTACACTTCTAACAAGACAACCCCCAGAAGGTAGAGCAAGAGACGGTGGTGAAAGTTTGCCACTAAGAATGATAGTTTTAAGAAATTATCATTAGTAATTAATTTTAATTAATTGCGACATTTTCAAACTGCGAGAAAGTTTAAATCATTTAAACAAAGTTGTATATAATTATAATATTATGATAGTATGGAAAAAAATTAATAATTATGATATTTATGAAATTTCTAGTTTAGGAGAAGTTAGAAATATAAATTCAAAAAAAATACTTAGTAAACATCTTAGAAATGGATACTATTCAATTTGTCTTTGGTCAAATAAACAAAATAAAAAAAGTACTGTATCTATGCATAGATTAGTTGCACAACATTTTTTACCTAATAATAATGATTCTTTAATAATAAATCATAAAGATGGTAATAAAATAAATAACAATGTAACTAATTTAGAATATGTATCATATAAAGAAAATACAAAACATGCTATTGATACAGGATTACAAAAACCCCATTATAAAAAGATTTCTCAATATGACTTAAATGACAATTTCATAAAATCATTTAATTCAATAAAAGAGGCTGAAGAAAGTACTGGTGTTAGTAATAAGCATATATCTAGTGTATGTAGAGGCATCCGTAAAACAACTGGTGGTTACAAATGGAAATACACAAATGAAAATTTTGTTTCAAAAGACCTTAGTAAGTATAATGTTAAGAAAATAAAAAATTACCCAAATTATTATATTTGTGATAATGGAAAAGTTTTTAGTATTAAAAGAAAAGACTTTTTAAAAACAACTTTGAAAAATAAGTATGGTATTGTAAAACTCTGTAATGAATCAGGTTCAAAGGATTTTTATGTACATACTTTAATGAAAAAATATTTCGATATTCAATAATATATTATAGAAGCAATTTTATAATATTTAAATACTTGAATATTGATACTAACTCGCATCGGTGATACCTTTAAGGTATTGTCGTTCAACGACTAAAAGTTAATGGATTAAGAGTTTAAAATAGAACTCTTGGTTTAAGATATAGTCTAGTCCAATACGAAAGTATTTTCAAGATTAGTCTCTTGAATCGATTAATGTCGAAAGATATTATATCGAGGTATATCGTTACGATTTGGTGAGATAAAATTTGTCTCAAAGAGATTTCATGTATGAAATATGATTTCTAGTTATGATAGTTTTCATAGCGACACTTTCAAACTGCTGAAAAGACTTAATAATAATAAGTGATACAATTGATAAATAGAAATATTTACCAATGTTAAAATTCACTTGTTAGAGTCAATCAGCAAGGTAGTAACTATAGAAGTTATTGTCTCCAACGACTAAAAGATAGTGGATCATGTTCTTAAAAGAAGTTCATGGTTTAAGATATAGTCTAGTCCAATGCAAGAGCATTATCAAAGGTAGTACTTTGATACAATGATAATTGAAAAATTATTGTTAAGGTAGTAACGGGAACGTGATACCATGTTAGCCTATGGTATCTCAGCATTTTTAAAGGAACGTATGATGGAATGTTCTGATGCTTACACAACACATGTATGTGGTAATTGTGGATTATTTGCACAACGTATGAAAAAACGTGATAGTAAACCATATCCAACAACAAATGATTTATATTTCTGTCCTCTTCCAGAATGTAGAAATTCAAATATTTCAAAGGTTGCGATACCATATGCATTTAAATTAATGTGTCAAGAGATGATGAGTATGGGAATAGCTCCAAGAATTAGAATAAAGAAAGATAAATTTACAGAAACTACTTTAGGTAATTAATATAATTATTTTGAAATGATTTTTTTATTATTAATATTGTTATTATTAAAAAAATAGAAATTGATATTCCGATAGCTAAATACATAAATATCATATTTTTAGTAATTCCATATATAAGAGTAAATATAACAAAAAAAACTATAGAACTTATAAACCCCATAATAATAGCACTAATTATTTTACAAATTATTGTACAAATATTTTGGTTATTTTGTATATTGTCTTGATAGGTAATAGGTAATTTAGACATTTAAAAGATAATAAACTAATTAATTAACTTAACTAAAAAATTTATTAATCAATTTTTAAAAATTAATTAATAAAATGTTAATAAAATATATATATGAAATTAATAGATGATAAATTTATTAAAATACCATTAAATTATAATTTTGTAGACGATGAGAAACTACCAGAAATTACATGCGATAATCAAGTATGGTGTGGTTATCCAATCCCTACATTATATTTTTATGGTGATAAAAAAAAACCATTTGAATTATATAGATATTACGGATGTTTGAAAGTTGATTTTAATAAAATAAAAATGAAAGTTGCAAATGGAAATAATACTATTTTAAAAAATAAATTAAATTCGCTCCCTGATAATTGTGATACTTATATTATTATACAACAAACTAATAATCCTATTGTACATTTAGGTTATCATTCGATGATGTTTTATAGAACTGAAAATAAAGTTAATTTTAAAAGAAAATTTAGAAAGAACTATAAAGTAAAAGCTGGTTTGTATCCTATTAATTTAGAAGATAGTATTATAAGTAAAGGTTTATCTATAAATCAAACAAGGGTAAATAGTGCATCTATACATGATTGTGCATATTCACCAAATGGATGTTGGCGTTCTAAAATAAATCCAAATGGTATAAAAAATTTTATATCAATATCGGAACTTTCAAAACCAGTAATTACATTACATATATTATTATCAGATGATATTAAAATAGATCAAGATTATGATAATGATTTAAAATATGATAAATTGATTAACAAATTATGTTTAGACAAATGTAAAAATCGAAAAGAATTAGGTAATAATTTACTTTTTTTATTAGAATAAATAATTATTATTAAAGAATAATAAAATTTATTGAGATAATAATGGATATTTTTCAGGTAAATCAAATTCTCCCTTAGGTACTACTTGTGTAGAACTCCATACAGATCCTTTTACTGGTGCAGGAAAACTATCCATTGTATTTAAATCAGGATGTTCTTGTTTAAAATCTATTCCTTCTGGAATTGATGCAGGGTATTTTTTAGGTATCATTTGTTCATTTAATGAACCAGAATAACCTCCAAAATAATATCCAGATGGTAATTTTTTAGGTGGAGAACCACAACCACATGACATACCTTCTACAACTTCCCCTTCAACTTCCATTTCTACTTCAACTTCTCCTTCGACCTCTCCTCCGACCTCTCCTTCAACTGGCATCTCTAATTCTCCTTCAACAGATGCTTCGGGGATTTGTGGAACTTCAGAAACTTCTGACACTTCTTCAGTTACTGGTGGTAATACAACTTCTGTAACTTCTTGAGGAGCATATAATACTTTTAAAACTAAAAGTGCTAACATAGCTAAACCAAAATATAATATATAATTTTGTCTTTGCATTTATAATCTTATATATATAATGACGATATTTATCGTATTAAATTAATTATTTTTTAATTTAAGTAAAAATTTTTTATTATATAGAAATATATTAATTAAAATGGATTATTATTCATCATATCGCAAATATAAAGGTAAATATTTATCTGCTAAAAAAAGTATGACTGGTGGTGCAAAAAAGGAAGAAGAAAAGGCTAACCATTCTAAAGAATCTAGAGAAGAATTTAAATTTGTAATGCACGTATCAAGTACTCACATTAAACAAGATGGTAAAGAATTAAAATACGAGGCTAAAGTATCAAAAACTCCAGCAATCAGATTACACTTTAAAACAGAACAAGTGAAAGTAGCATCAATAGTTAAACGTATTCTAAGTTATGTAAACAAACGTTTAAGAATGACAGATGTAAAAGAAGTACATTTCAAAATGGGTAAAGAAACAATGAAATTTAAAGGAGATAAATTAGATGAAATGATGGATGTATCAAAAGAACCTAAAGTATCTGAATTAAATGTAGTAATGTCTCATACTCCTAGACAACCATCATCTTAAATTATTAAATGAGGAATAAAAATATTCTTTATTTAATTTTCAAACTTCTATGAATATTATTCCAAACAAGTTTTGATTTATATAAGTTCCAATTTTGAAAGGTATCAATAATTGTGTTAACTCCATTTTCCCATGAAAAGGGTAGAACTTTACGACGAGATTTAGCATGATCAATACTATTTATTATATGATCCATTTTATCAATACTAAAATCATTATCTAGTTTAACATGATGAACATTTCTAAGTAATTCTCTTTTTATAAATCCTTCAGGACTAACAATTAATGCTCCAGCCATTGCACATTCTAAAACAACTAAACCCATACATTCTGCATGAGTAACAAAAAATATATCAGTAGTATTATAGACTTTACATGCTTCATCATATGATAATCCATTATTTTGTTCATATTTTTCAAGTGAATCAAAATTTTTTTCATTAACAACTTCAATACCACCTTTACAAAATCTTCTAACTACAACATTATCTTTATCTTTTGCCCAATTCCATACAATATTGCTAATTTGTAAAGTTTGATCTATTTTTTTCATTCGACCATATCCATAATATGGATGGTCAATTAAAATATTTATTTTAGTTTTATCTTGCATAGGTTTACAATATAAAGGTTCGCAACACCAATTAATTAATCTACATTTAAACTTTCTACTTTTTCCAGATGGAATTTGATAAAATAAAACATCTTCTCGTGAAACTTCACTATTATTAGCAGATATTGTAGCAATACAATATTTAGTAACAGATCTAATTTTATTCCAAAATTCATCGGGTCTTCGTTTTATACCTCGATTAGCAACTACTAAACAATGATCACATTTAGGATAAGATTGTTTTTTATAAAAATCTTTAATTCGAGAAGATCTTCCCGTATCTCCTAAAGTTTTGTATATAACTTCAATTTCTGGAAAATTCTTTTTAATATATTTATCGATGAAATATAAATATATGTGATACTGTTTCTTACAATTTTTCAAGTTTATACTTTTATATGGATAAGTTGATAAAATCAAAAGTTTCATTTATTTTTAAATAATAAATTTATTTTTTAAAAAAAACTATTGTCTTCAACTTTCATATATTCAAATATTCCATATTCATTTGAAACTTGAATTATTTTATCATTATTTTTATTATTAATAATATCATTAATATATTTAGCCCTATTTTTATAATAATGATGTTTTCTTGCAAAGGTATAACCATTTTTCCTAATTTCATTAATTTTTTGTAAATTTTTTAAACTTAAAATAAAATTAATTTTTTCTTCTATTGTATCTTTAGTACAACTTATATAATGAATATTATCTTCGAACCCTAATAAATCAAAATATTTCTTAGTATTTTCATTACAAGAAAGTAATAATGAACCTGATGAAAGAATTTCAAAATGTTTTGCAACTATATAAGGTCTATTATGACTAGCATCACATGTAAAGCAACATAAAAAACGATTCATATAATTTATAAACTTTTGACCATGAATTTTATCATTTGTAAGATTTGTAACTTTTTCACGATATCCAACGTTCGGTTTCAAATATAATAATCTTCGATTTTTTAATGATATATTATACATTTTTTGTCTATTGGGGTATATATTTTCATTTAATCTACCTGATATTAATATTTTTCTAATAGGTTTATTATTAAATTCACAATCAAATCTAATTGAATGTGGAAAAAAGAAAACTTTTGCAGTTGTATCATATTGATTTCTAAAAAAGTAACCATATGTAGAGAATATATTCGTTACAAACTTTAATGATTTTTTACGATACTTTTTTATACTACCCATATGGTGAATATCATCAATAATTATTGAAACTTTTGATTCTTTGGGAAGTTTCATTTTATATATTGTTGATGAACCATCTAAAATTATTATATTATCTGGAACTTTACCAAATTTAGTTATTAAATTATCTTTACATTCATCTTTATAAAGTTCATTTATATTTATTATCTTGAAATTATATTCTTCTTCTAATATCGGAAATAAATCAAATATATGTCTTTTAGAAATGCTCATTATATCTTGATAATCTTTTAAAGCTAAAAGATTAAGCATTTAATCCTAATATTAATAAATAGTTTTTTTTATATTATTTTACTTACTATCTAATATCTAAATTTTTTATGTTATTATGTGGTATTACCATAACTCTTGAATAATAATATATATTTCCGTAATTATTTTTCCGAACTTCATTTAATGAATATTTTATATAACCGTCTCCATATTCTTTTATTGTATTCAATTTTATTATAACATATTTTTTTTGTTTTTTATCAAATATTTTATTAGTATCATAACTATCATCAATATCAAAACTTATATCAGATGAAATCATTGAATGATTACACCCCATATGTATCTATTTATATATATATATTAATACTCATAACTTAAATTATAAACAACTTTTTATAAAATTATTTATATATATTAATTTAATAAATTTTAATTGGGTCCACGATACCATCCTAGTTTTGGTCCATGTGGATTAATATGGTAGCACATAGTAAGTTTAGCATTTGATACAACTACTGGAACACCTTGAGAACAACTTACTACACTTATTGTATGATAGTCTCCTGCTTTAGCATATTCAGTACCATAAGTCCATTTCATAAGCCATGTTAAATCAAGTTTTCTTTGACATGGTTCTAATCCTGATATATTACCAATTCTTCTACCATTAAATCTTATATCGGCTTTAAATTGACCAACTAAATCTTTTGGTGTTGTAACATTCATATCTAATGTTAAGTTTTCTAAAGCACCCATATCTGCAGGTATTCTAAAATCTATTATTGATTTGCGAGAACAATTTTCATGTCCAACTACTAATTGATCACCTTTTTGTAACCAATGAACTGTTCTTTTAGGTTGTTGATGTACGAAATTACCAAAACCTTCTTTTTTATTAAGGAAACTTCCTAAAATTAGAACTACTATAACTAATACAATGAAATTAGTTAAATCACCTTGAAGTAAATTCATTATTATATATTTATTGTAGATTTTTATATTAAAAAATTGATTATTAAAATTTTAGTCAGTGATAAAATTACTAATATTATTATAATATGGCAGACGATAACTTTTCTAAATTTACAACTTTCATTTTAGTTCCAGCTTCTTTAGGTTATATTGCAGGTAAAGTAGCTAAAGTTGCAGTAACAACAAGTTATTATATCGGACTTGTAGGGTTAGGGACGGTTGGTTATAAATGTTATAAAGATGGTATAATTGAAAATAAGGATATAATTGAATCACAAGTTAAAAAAATATATAATTTTAAAAACCCAGAAGAATATTATGTAAATATTAAGGATGGAACTAATGAAGGCTATAAAGCGTTGGTTAAAATAACTGATAAAAATACTATCGATAAAATTAAAAATGAAACTCAACAACAAGTTGGTAAAAATGGATTAACAGCTTTAGCAGTTGGTGGAGCTACTTTCTTTGCATCTTATTACAATAAAATTTAATAATGGTGAATAATTAGCATCTTTGTTACAATAAAATTTAATATGATTAATTTATTAGCATCTTTGTTACAATAAAATTTAATAATGATTTATTAATTTATTATTTAGTGTGATTAATTAATTAAATAAGAATCTTTATTTATAATAAATGAAAAATAACTTGGTTAATTTATCAATTGAACAACTTAAATCTAAATTGGTAGATTGTGAAAGTGGTTCTTTCAAAGAGTTTATATTAAAGAAAATAATAAATAAAAAAATAAATAGAGAAAAACAAATTAAGATTGAATTAAATAAAAAAAAACTAATTAAATTAAAAAATATAAAACGAAAACAAGAAGAGATAAATTTAGTAAATTCAATATTGAAAGATCAAGAATGTTCTTCTGATAATGAGAATGATGAATTATCACTTGATTTTGAGGAAGAGATAGTAAATCAAAACAAAAATTTAAATGAGTTAGATGGACAAGATTTTAAATTTAAAAAGGAAGTTGCAAAAGATCATTTAAATAATAATTTAACAGCGAGAATGAATTCAGATATTGACATAAAAAAAATACAAAAGAAACGTAAAGAATCTAAAAAAAATTTTGTAAAACCTTTTGAAGATGCAAGTTCGAATTATGATAAATTCTTTGATAAAGTAATACCAAATAATGATTTTAGCAATGATAGATTAATGTAATTTTTAACGGCCTTTAACAACTAAACGATAAAAATGTTCATAACCTGAAAGTTCACTAGGACGGATAATACGGCAAATATCACCAACTTTCATACGATAATAACGTGCAACTGGATCAGTAACTAAAAGTTTGGGTAAATTAGATTTCTTTTTACTTTTATATTGTTCAAGAAAGTTTACTAAATCAATATCTTTTAAAACTTCATGTTTAGGAACGAAATCTTGGTCAACAATATTAATCATTAATTCATCTTCTAAAAAAATCTCTGAATTAGGATAATTAGTTTCAAGTTGAGTTAATGCTTTTTTAGTATATTCACGAACAACAATAATATTTTGATTTTTTTCGTATTGTGTTACAAAATCAAGAATTCCAGAAGCTTTATTAATTGCACTAATTTTTTGATTTAGTATTTTAATATAAAATGGCTTCCCATTATCTAAATCAACTTTATAAACCTGAATATCAGATTCTTCTGTTGTTATCTTAATAATATTTTCATCTAATTTTTTAAATTGTAATAATTTTCGATTAGTTAACATTTTAATAATATTAGTCAAAATAATTTTCTGTTTTTGTTCCTTATCGACAGTAATTTGAGTAAATTGTGATAAATTGGACATATGTTTTTTATAATATACTTATATTTAAGTAAATTATAATAAAAAAATCAATTTTTATAGAACTTCTGGTAAAGATCCATTTGATTCAATATCATCATCTTCTTTATTTTGAAAATTTTGTAAATTTTTTATCATGTTACTAACATCTGGATTTGTAGAAAGTTCATTCATTTTAACCATTTGTATAGAATCAATTTTAAATTTAGTATCATCATCTTCTAAAACTGAAGTATCTAAATTATTAAATTCTTTTAATAGATTTGAAACTTTCATTTCTAATTCTTCTTGTTTTGGTTTATCTTGTCCTAAATTTAATTCATTATAAAGTTCAATAAATCCAGTTCTTCTAGCATCAAATTTTACCATATCTAAATAAGTACAATTATAATCTACATTATAACCTCTTATATAATTAAGCATAAACTCAAATGATTTATGATTTAAATTTCCAACAAAATAATCATCACATTTTACGAAATATTTAGATTTAAAATTATTCATTATACATTTAGTTAAATCAAAATAAGGATATTCTTCTAATAAATTTTTTGTTAATAAGTATTCATAACTATCTATTACAACTTTGATAGGATGTGAATTAACTTTTTTTTTAGTTTTTATCTCCATTAATTAAATATTAATTTAAAACTTTATATATTAATTTAAATTAGAAAAAATTGATTCTTTTTATCATTTAGATCCTACTAACGATAATAATTATATAATCTAAAATGGTAAATGAAGAATTCTATAATTCTCCTTTAGAATCAATTTATTATATTAGTATTGGTTCTGCTGCTAATTTATATGAAAAAAAAATATTTAAGTTGAAAGATAAAGATAATCACCAATTTCCACCATTTCTAAAAAAAATAAATGAAAAGTTCCCATTAAAAAATATTAATATTCTTTTGATAGATCCGTGTTTAGCTTCACCTCCATATATAGTAAATAGAAAATGGACAAAATATGATACATACTATCAAAATGACAATATTAAAGTATTTTGTTTAAATAAATATATTTCATATTTTGATTTTCAACATGATTTCAACATGTTAAATTTTTTAGTAAATTTTGTAAAGTTTATTAAAAAAAATAAACATTACTTATTTTACCATGATTTTACTGGTAAAGATTGTAATTTTTTAAATGAAAAATTTAAAGATGATAGAATACTTTTTGATATAAGTAGAGGTGATGATCAAGGATGTTATTTCGATTTGAATCTTTCAGAATACAATCCATTTATTTTTAAAAGTAAAATTTTTAAACCTGAAACAATGACAAAAGGTAAACTTCAAAAATATTATAATAAGGACAAATTATTTAGAATTCAAATTAGTTCGTCTTTACAAAATAATTTACAAGAATTCAAACAATTTTTAAGATTATGTAGAAAATTAAAATTAGATAAAAAAAATATAGAAAAAGGTATCGAACCAAGTTTTGATTTTATAAAGTTAGAAACGATGAAAAAAATATCATATTTATATGAAGTTCCAATTGATGAATTATTTTTGAATATGTTACAATTTGAAAATTTAGAAAAATATTTAAGTAAGATATGTGAAATAATGGATCAAATATTATTATTAAAACTTTCAAAATTATTTATGTTAAATAGACCAATAAAAATAAATTTAGAAGACTTACATTTATTTGAAAAAATTGTAGAAGAAAAATATAAAATAAAATTTGGTCATCTTCTAGAAAATTAAAAATAATATGTATAATTATAATGGATCATAAAGTTTATAAAAAAATATTTAAAAATGGTATGAAGTTATTAGGAATACCTACTAAATCAAATATTGTTTCTATAGGTATTTATGTTAATATTGGTTCTCGATACGAAAGTAAAAATAATCACGGTGTTGCACATTTTCTTGAACATATGATGTTTAAAGGAACTAAAAATATATCTGGTAAAGAACTATCGTTAAAATTAGATAGTGTAGGAGCTGTTTATAATGCAGGAACATCATATGAGTATACTTATTATTATATATATGGTCATAAAAATGACATTAATTTATTTATTGATTTAATATTTGATCTTTATTTTAATCCAAAATTTGATGATGATGATATTAAAAAAGAAAGACAAGTTGTATTAGAAGAATTACAAATGAGTAATGATAGTATTAGTAATATAATATATGATATTTTACATAAAAAAACATTTTCAAATAGTAATTTATCAAGAAATATATTAGGAACTCAAAGTAGTATTAAATCATTAACTAAAGAAAAGTTAAAAGATTTTAGAAATAAATATTATGTACCAAATAATTCGTTAGTAGTTATATCAGGAGGATTTGAACCAAATAAAATATATTCTAAAATAAAAAAAATAATAAATTCTCATTCTAAAAAGATTTTCAAAAAAGAGACACCTAAAAAAGCTAAATTACAACTTGGAAAACCCAAAATATATCATACAATTAATAAAGTTGTAAACCAAACACATATAATAATAAGTTTTAAAACTTCACATAGAAATGATAAAAATATAGAAAAAATAGAGTTGATAGAAAATTTATTATCATCAGGATCAAGTAGTAGATTATTTGAATTATTACGTAATAAAATGGGTGTTACATATTTTAATTATGCATCTTATTTAGCTTTTGAATATGAAGGAGTATTTATGATTCATTTAGGAGTTGATAATAGTAAAATTGTACAAACTATTAATGCAATTTTTGAAGAATTAAGAAATTTAAAAGAAAATGGTATTGACGAAACAGAACTTAATAAGATAAAAAAAATACGTACAACTGCATTTTCATTAGCATTACAAGATCCAAGAGATTTAATGACTTATTATGGACTTAGTGAATTATTTTATAATAAAAAAGATTATTCAATAAAGAAGGTAATTGATAGATATAATAATATTAAATTAAAAGATTTTAATAAAACTTTAAAAAGTACATTTAATCCGAAAGTTTTAAAAGTATTTGTGAATGGGGCAAAATTCAATAGTAATAAAATAATTGATTTTTAAATTCCATAAGATCGAATCTTAAATATAGAGTATTTATATAGTGATATTATGGTAAAAAATTTAGTTATTGTTGAATCACCTGGAAAGATTAAAAAAATTCAATCATATTTGGGTTCTAATTATATAGTCCTAGCATCGGTAGGTCATATTATGGATTTACCTCCAAAAACTTTAGGAATTGATATTGAGAATGATTTTAAACCTCGATATGAAGTTTTATCAGGTAAACGTGATATAGTTAAAAAATTAAAACAAGCATATAAAACTGCAGATGATGTTTTAATAGCAACTGATAGAGATCGTGAAGGAGAGATGATAGGATGGAATATTGCAGAAGTTCTAGGATTAAAAGATCCAAAAAGAATAGTATTTGATTCTATTACCAAAACAGAACTTTTAAATGCTATTAAAAATCCACGTAAGATAGATCATAATATGGTAAATGCTCAAAAAGCTCGACGTGTATTAGATCGTATAGTAGGTTATAAATTATCTCCTGTATTATGGCGTCATGTTCAAAAAGGATTAAGTGCTGGTAGAGTTCAAAGTGTTGTAGTAAGATTAATAGTAGAAAAAGAGAATGAAATAAATAATTTTTTTTCGATGGATATACCTTCAAGTTTTAAATTTCATGGTTTATTTAGAGAATCAAATGAAAAGTTTTTCAAAAGTGAATTATATATCTTGAAAAAGAAAGATAAAGATAATCGATTTGTAGGTGGTAAATCTTCAATTGAAGGAGAAAGAGAAGCAAGAAAATTTTTATTAACATGTATGAATTCTGAATTTAAAATTCATGATGTATTTGATAAACAAAGCATTAGAAATTCACCCGCACCATTTACAACATCAACTTTACAACAAGAAGCTAGTAGAAAGTTAGGATTTTCAGTTAAAACAACTATGCAAACTGCACAAAATCTCTATAATGCTGGTCATATTACTTATATGAGAACTGATGCAACTAATCTATCTAAAGAAGCGATGGGATCAATTAAAAAATTTATTAATGAAAAATATGGAAATAAATTTTATAAAGAAACCTATTATAAACCTAAATCAAAAAATGTACAAGAAGCACATGAAGCTTGTCGTCCATCTAATGTATTTGTAGAATTTGTAAAAGAAGAAGGAGCGATAAGCAATAAAGAAGTAAGATTATACAATTTAATATGGAGAAGAACAATAGCATCACAAATGGCTCCAGCAGAATTTAAAATAACTAATATTCAGATATCGATAAGTAAAAATTCGAAATATTATTTTGCAACTGTTTTAGAGAATTTAGTTTTTGAAGGTTATTTAAAAGTTTATAATATGAAAGCTGAAAATGAAGATGAAATAGAAAATGAAGAAAATAAAGGAATTAAAGTTCCAAAAAAGGGTACAAATTTAGAAGTTGATAAAATAGTAGGAAAAGAAGAATTTAAAAAACCGCCATCCCGATTTAGTGAAGCAAGTTTAGTAGATAAATTAGATCCTAAAAACCTTAATATAGGGCGTCCATCAACATATGCGACAATAATATCAACAATACAAGATCGTAATTATGCAAAATTTAAGGATATTGAAGGAGTTGAAAAAGATTCTAAACAATTATGTTGGAATAATAAATCAAAAATTGATGAAACTTCAGAAAAAGTAATAATTGGACAAGAAAAAAATAAATTAGTACCAACATCATTAGGTGAAGTTGTAAATAATTTTTTAACAAAGAATTTTCCCAAGATAATGGATTATAAATTTACTTCTAATATGGAAGATAGTTTAGATGATATTGCAGATAATAAAAAAGATTGGGTTAATGTTATGAAGAATTTTTATAAAGAATTTAGTTCACAACTTGATATAGTATCTAAAGAACCTTTATTAATTGAAGATAAATTTACAAAAATTTTAGGAAAGAATGAAAAAGGAATTGAAATTATAGCTACTATGGGAAAATATGGTCCAATGATTAAGGAATGTGAAACAAAAACTAAATGTAATATTGCACCAATTAAAAAACCTTTAACTATAGATACAATTACATTAGAACAAGCGATGAAACTTTTAGAATATCCCAAAATACTTGGTTATATTGATAAAAAAACAGTATCACTTAAAAAAGGAGAATATGGTTTTTATGTTACAATAGGAAAAGGTAAAACACAAACAAAAATAAGTATAGAAAATGAAAATATTTCATTAGAAGATATAAAAAAAATATTAGAAGAAAGAGCAAAAAAGTCATTAGGAGAATTTAAGAAAGATACAAAAACTTATTTAGTATTAGAAGGGCCATATGGTGCATATATTAAAATGAATGATTCAAAAACAAAGAAAAAGTACAATATAAAGTTACCAGAAAAAGAAGATCCTAAAACATTAACATTAGATAAGGTTTTAGAAATTGTAGATCTTTATTTTAAGAAACCTCGATATAAAAAAAATAATAAATCTAAAAAAAGCTAAAATACTCTAGTTCGGTAATTTTCCATTTTTCTATTTTATCATTTGGAAGTTTTCTCTCTATAATTAAAGGGACAACTTTCTCTTCAATCTCTTTTTTAGCTATTTTTTTGGGATCCATACCAATACTATTTTTAATCATAGGTTTAGCTCCAGCAGATATTTGTTTAGTTCTAATACCTAAAATACGAACATATTCATAATGTGATAGAATTGGTTTTGTTATACGATCTTCATTATTAACATATTTTGAAACTTCCTCTTCTTCATCATCTGATATATCAGAATTATCATCAAATTCATCATCACCATCGGAATCAACATAATTATAAATACATTCATCACCTTTTTTTTTTCTCGCAACATCTTCATCCTCAATTTCTACATCATCTTTTAATGAATCTTCTTCAACTTCTGCGTCAATAACTTCATCGTCTTCATAATTTTCTTCTTCTTGATCTTCTTCTTGATCTTCTTCCTCTTCGTCTGATTCTAAGTCAGTATCTAATTTCTGTTCTTCGGTATCTAAATTAAGATCTTTATCAGTTCTTTTGTTTGACATTAAATAATTATTATAATATTAGTCTTATATATTTTTTACTTTCAACTTTTTTAAATAAATTAATGCTTAAATAAACATTAATTTCTTTTTTAATTTTATAATTTTTTTATAAATTAATTAAGCCATGTAGTTTCACAAGCAGTACAAATATAACGTAATTTATAAGAGTTTTCTAATCGGAAGAAAACGGCTTCACGTTTACTAGGATCTTTGTGAGAAGTACATTTAGAATTTTTACATATATATCTTACAGTTCGTGGTAATGTTGTATCATATATACGATCTGAATAACTTTCAGGCATTTGAATAGTTGTTGATAATTTTGAGTCGCCGATACTTTTTTTAAAAATTTGAGTACCACCTTCAATAGGTTTATTAAATCCGCAATTTTTACAAATGAAAAATGCACTTTCAGTAAAGTTAGAATCGTCTTTATTTTTGAATAATTTTTTTTCAGATTTAGGTAGATTATCTTGAACAGTATTAAATATTAAATTTTTTTCATCAACATTTAATTTTTTGAACTGTTTACTTTTTTGTAGAACTTCCATATCAATACCTGATATATCAGTAGGATTAATTTTCTTTTTTTGTAAAATTAATTTAATCAATTTATCAAAATCCATTACCCCACCAACCATAATTGAATCTTCAGAATCAGTAGTTTCTGATAGTACTTCACCACCAACTTGTGCCTTAGGTACTGTTTTTGATAGATCTAATGAATAACTGCATACAGGACAGAAGAACATATTTGTTATGTTATAGCTATTATATATTAATTTTCTTTTTAAATCAATTTTTTATGACCTATATAGTCATAGATTATGAAGACCTAAATTAAAATTATATTTATAATCTATGACTATAAAAGACTGTTAAAATAAAAAAAATTGATACTCGTAAATCTTCACGTAACAATAATATAAGGTAGTATTAAATCTACATAAACCAGTAATTTTATCTATAGACAAATGGTAAAAAATAATAATAAAACATCGAAAAAACTAGACAACGACGCATGGATCGCAAAACTAACATTTTTAATGAGAGAACATCGTAAACCAAAGGGTACTCCAATTACAGAGATTACTCATACTGCGATGGGAAAGATAATGGGAAGTTATGATTTTAGTGATTGTGCAGAAGAATTTTTAGAGGCGTATACAAAAGTATCATTAGAATGTGGTAAACGACTTCATTTTGTAGAACGATCACCAGATATAGCCCCATTGCTAATTGATATTGATTGGCATTTTAATAAGGAAAATAAAAATCGTCAATATACAGTAAATGATGTAACATATATAGTTGAGAAAACTATTGAAATAATGGAAAAATATTACGATTCAAGTAATAAAATGAAAGCATTTTTATTTGAAAAAGAAGCTCCAACAAAAAAAGGAGATAATGATTATAAAGATGGTTATCATTTAGTTTTTCCAGAAATGGCTTTAACAACAGAAATGCGATATTTAATTTTAGATGAATTAAAAGAATTTGTAGAAGATGATGAAGGTTTCGATCATATTCCATTTACAAATAAACTTGATGATGTAGTTGATATGTGTGTTGTAAAGAGTAATGGATGGATGATGTATAATTCATCTAAGAATAAATGTAAACCATATGTATTAACAAGGATTTTTAATCCTGATTTATCTGAAGATGATATTCAAAATTATAATGAAAAAGATTTTCCTTCATATTTTTCAGTTAGGAAATTTGCGAATAGTTCACCAGAAAAAATTACTTTTGTTGAAAATGAAAATTATGAATCACTTGACGAACGTTTAGAAAAAATTAGAAAGAAATATATTAATAAGAAAAAAAATAAAAATAAATCACAAGTAAAGAATGTTCCAGAAGATTACGATTCAGATGAAGATCAATTTACTGATGAAGAAGAGGAGACCGCATATAATGCTAAAGAAATAGAACTTGCAAAAAAACTAACTAAGATATTAGATAAAAAACGTGCTACAAATTATCAAGATTGGATTACAGTTGGTTGGACATTACATAATATTTCTTATAAATTACTAAAAACATGGAAAAAGTTTTCAAAACTATGTAAAGAAAAATATGATGCTACATACTGTGATCAACAATGGAAATCTATGAAAAATTGTGGATATAGTATTAAATCTCTTCATTGGTGGGCAAAAAATGATAATCCAGAAGAATATGCTAAACTTATTAAAGAAAGTATCCACGAATATGTAGTAAAGGGTGAAAGTGCTACAGATTATGATTTAGCAAAAGTAGTATATGAACTTTATAAAAATGAGTTTGTATGTGCTGAAATGAAAGGTTCAAAAACTGTTTGGTATCATTTTCAAGGCCATCGTTGGATTATGATTGAAGATGGTCATACACTAAGAACTCGTATTTCTGAAGATATATCTACTCAATTTTGTGCTTTAATTGCTCATTATAGTACTTTATCAACTACTGCAGAAGGAGCAGACCGAGATACATATATGGGAAAAGTAACTAAAATTCAAAGAATATGTAATCAATTAAAACAATCAGGTAAAAAAGATAGTATAATGAAAGAAGCTCGTGTAATGTTTTTTGATAGGGAATTTACTGAATTATTGGATTCAAATAAAGATTTAATAGGTTTCGAGAATGGTGTATATGATTTAAAACAAGATATTTTCCGTACTGGTTTACCTGATGATTATGTAACTTTATCAACTGGTTATAAATACCGTGAATATAATTTTAACCATGAATATATAGTTGCAATTGAAGAAATGTTTAGACATATGCATACAGAACAAGATATGCGAGAATATGTTTTATCTTTAATGGCTAGTTATTTAGATGGTCATACTAAACAACAAAAATGTATTATTTGGACTGGTTCTGGGTCTAATGGTAAATCTGTTACTGTAGACTTTATCAATAAAATTTTAGGAGAGTATGCAGGAGTACTACCTATTACATTCTTAACACGTAAACAAGGTTCAAGTTCTGCAGCATCCCCAGAATTAGCAGAAACTCAAGGAAAACGTTTTGTAGTATTCCAAGAACCAGAATCAGATGATAAATTATATGTAGGACGAATGAAAGAAATTTCAGGTGGTGATAAGATTCAAACTCGTAAATTATTTGGTGATCCTATTTATTTTAAACCACAATTTAAACTTCTTTTAACATGTAATAGACTTCCATATATACCTTCTACAGATGGAGGTACATGGCGTCGTTTACGTGTCACACCATGGGAATCAGAATTCGTAGATCATGATGTAAAGATTGAAAATCCTAAAAAACAATTTTATAAAGATTTTGATATTTACACTAAGATGGATGAATATAAATCTGCTATGATTTGGTATTTAATTAAAAAATATTATGGTAAATACCGACAATCAGGAATTAAAGAACCTACAAAAGTTAAACAATATACTGATAAATATAAGAAAGATTCAGATATCTATCATGAATTTATTACTGATACATTAAATATTACAAAGAGTAAAAGAGATTACTTACCTCTTACAGATATTTATAAAGCATTCAAAGAATGGTATCGCGAAAGTTATACTTCTAATTCTTGCCCTCCTAAAAAAGAATTAAAAGATTATTTCGTTAATCATGATTATGAGTGTCGTATGGGTAATGTTTTCGGTATTAAATATAAAGATTTACAAACAAATGATTTTGAAGATCAAGTTACGGATATTTAATAATTTTTATCTTAATTTATAATAAATATGAAAGTAAGTCCAAAATCTTAATATCTTAAATTTTTATCTTAATTTATAATAAATATGAAAGTAAGTTCAAAATCTTTTTTTAATGGCTCAAAAATACCATTAAAACACGCATGTTTTCAAATAGGTGGCGAAAATATATCTCCTCAAGTTGAATGGACACCAGTTCAGAATGCTAAATCATATATTTTAATATTTCAAGATGTTGATAATCCATTTGGTGAAATAAATCATTGGGTACTTGCATTTATACCTTCATATTTAACTTCAATACCAGAAACTCAAACATTTGAAAGTTATAATTTACCATTTCATGGACATATGGTAATACAAGGTAAAAATAGTTGGAATCAATATGGTTTTAATGGTGTTTGTTCACCTTTAGGAGAGGCTAGAAGATATGTAATAAGAGTTGTTGCATTAAATAAAAGTTTTGAAGAATGTTCAAGATGTACATATGAAGAGTTAGTATTTAAAACTAGAAATCATGTAATTGAATATGGTGAAATGTGGGGGTGGTTTTTAAAAGAAAAGCCCAAAATAAAAGAAGAAGAAAAATATAAAATTACTAAAAATACACCTCAAGATATACCTATTACTATACGTTTGAAACAAAAAAAACCTTTCTCGTTTTAAGATTTATTTTATTATGTTGATAATTTTATAAAAAGATGCATCCATTTGATAAAAAAATTGCTGGAGAGATGGTTATAACTGGAGATAAAAGATCAAATACTCCTAGTAATGGTTCTATATCTACAGCTGGAGGAGTTGGAATTAAAAAAAATCTAAATGTTGAAGAAGATATTGTTGCTGGTGAATTAACTATTAAAAAAAATACAACATTAAATTTTTTGAAAGTTAATAAAATACAATATGATTCATTATGGAAGTTGAATAATAATAACGTACATTTTAAAAAAAATATTATTCCTGATAATAACCAAACTTTAGGAGATGATATTAATAGATGGCGTACTATTTATTCTGGTGGATTAGATACACAAGTATTAAAAACAAAACATTCAATTAATAATAATGTCTTAATCGATGGTGAACTTATAATAAAAAAAAATCAACTTCCAATTATAAAAATGAATAATAAAAATCTAATTATAAATAATATCAAAAACCAAAATATATTTAATCTTGATATTGAAAATGAACATTTAAATATTAAAACTGAATTATTTTCTGTTAATGGTATTTTAAATATTGATAAAAAAAGTAGAAGGGTTATTACAAGAGGTGTATTTGATACTAATATAATCTCAATTAATAATTTCTTACAAATACAACCTCAAAATATTACTATTGATAAACAACATCAAACTATAAATTTAAAAAGTTCTGTATTAATGATTGATATTTTAAAACGTGGAATACTTAAAATAAATACTAACGATTTTTGTGAAAATTCAATAATTAGAATAATAATTAGGGAAAGTTCTATTAAACCACAAGAAGAGATGCTAAGAATAGAAATATTAGATAATACTTTTGTTTTTTCTGAAAAAGCTGAATCTATACAATTTATTATTAATAATAATAAACTATTTAATCTTTAAAAAAATTTATTACAAATAATAATAAACTATTTAATCTTTAGAAAAAATTTATTACAAATAATAATAAACTAATTGATCTTTAAAAAAATTGAAATTTGTTGATGTTACACACCCCAATCACTTAAAAATATCTTTCAGGAATCTATACACAATGACCGAGTTTTTACGTATAGCTATTCCCACAAACTCTCAAATCATGGAAAACTATCCATCAACTCCTCCCCCATTCAATAATGAGGTATTTGAATACGATGCTCCAATTTCCCGTCCTACACCTCCAAAACCTGCTCGTCTACCGAATCCTACACAATCAAGGGTTAACAATGATACCTATGATACAAAAAAGGATTTAAGGGCGACTTTCAAAAACATGGACATAGGTATGTAAAAGCTTTGAATTTATTAATATAAATTTCTAAGTTTTTTTATTAAGTTATGATAGTATATGGAGTATTACTATTTATTCCATAAAAGTGATAATATGATAAAGTATATTGAAAAAGATCAAGTTTTAGATTCATTATATACTTTAAAAACACGTACACCAACAAAAAAAGATATAAATAAAATTAATAAAAGTGATAAAAATGTAGTTAAATTTTTTAAAGATAGAGATTACAAAGATGCTATTCATAAAATAAAAGAGAGTATATCTACAATTGAAAATAAGATACCATTATATGACGTGTTTCAAGATAATCTTTTTTTAATAAATAAAGAGAATGTATATAATAGAGTAGTTCGACAACATTATAGATTTCCAGATAATATATTAATAACAAAAATGCAAGAGAAATTAAATAAAATGGAAAAAACAGTTAATAAAAATTTAGTTTATAAAACAGATGTTAATAATGAAAAAATGAAAGACATATTATTAGCAAGAAGATATCGTAAAATAAGTTTAATGATAGATTTTATGTCTAATTTTAATATTGAAACATTAATAAATACTTATGTGAAAGTATTTTATTTTTATGCAAATGAAGTTGGAAAAAATATAACATTGTGTATTAAACCATCATTTAAAAGGCATTTTGGACACTTAGACCCATATTATTCAAGAAGTGAACTTATAAATTTAGCTTTAAATATGGGTTTAATAAAATCTGATTCAACATATTATGATAATGATGCTATAAATAATTTATGTGATAAAGTAAAAGATAATGATATTTCGGCTAAAATTTTAGAAGATCATCAAAATTATATAATAAATAATAATGCTATAGGTATTGTACAATATTATTCATTACAAGGTTCTTATTTTATGAATCAATATTTAAGAGGAGTCGTAGATTATGAAAGTAAAAATATTTTTTTAGAAAAATTAATAAATTCAATGTGGAGTTTGATAAATAAAACCCCTTCTTTTGATAAAGAATATATTTTATACCGTTTTATACAAAGCGATGTACATTTATCACATTTAAAAATAGGTGATACTTATATTTCTCCTAGTTTTATATCAACTACAAGAGATCCTTTTTACCAAAGTGATAACTATAAATTTGGTTTTATTTTATTAAAAATTAAAATACCAAAAAATATAGAAGGTGTAGCATTATGTATGGAAACTATTTCATTATTTCCTAAAGAGGAAGAAATTATTTTATCACCAAGATCTATTTTGAAACTTGAAAAAAAAGATTCAAATGTAAAATATTTTCATCCTGATTATGATTATGTTGTGAAAGTTACAACTAAATATGAATTTTCTTACATTGGTAAAAAACCAATTATATATCCAGATAGAACAATAAGAGATAATATATCAGATTCTATTGATTTTTTATCTATACCTAAGCCATCTTTTATAAGTATGGAAGAAAGAGCTAGATATTTTTCAATTAAATATGTTAATGAACAAAGTCAATTTAAAGTTAATATTAATAGTGTCCCTACTACATTAATGACAGAATGGTATGATAGTACAAATGTTTATAAAAAATTTTATGCTAATACTACTGAAAATGGTTTTATGATATATACTATTGATAAAGATCATATTACTTTTACAATAGAATTAGGAGAAGATGAGAATGGTTCATTTATGTATGTAAATTATTATTTAAAATATTCTGTTTCGTTACATGATAAAACTTTTACAGATTTGGAATTTATTACATTTATATCTAAGTTAGGATATTATTTTGAAGTTAAAAGTGTTATAATATATGCGGATTATTATTCATGTGATCTAGTTTCTAAAAAAGAATATTTTGGAGGAAATTATTGTGTTGACATTGAACAATATTTAAGAAATAAAACGAAACGGTTCAAAGATTTAGATTCAACAGAAATAAGAGCAAAGTTTAATTATTTTTTATTAGATAAATTAGAAAGATCACAACCTACATTAATATTAAATAAAGATGATACTGATGAAATTTTTACTATTTATAAAAAAGTCTTTTTACCAACTATAGATTTAGAAAAAGAAAATAATCTTAAAAAATTCTATTTATGGATGATTGAAAATTATTGTTACTTAGTACCTAATTTAGTAAAAAAAATGGAAAGGTTATACAAACAAGATAATCCATTTAATAGTGATTATTATGTATTAGATCCTAACATATTTCTTTATAATAGAAATTTAATATCTACATATGATCCGATTGATAATGATGGAACTCCAGAATCATCACCAGTACAAAAAAATACATATCGTTTAGATATACAGAGAAAAGCAAGAATACCTAAAAATAGAAAAATTTAAAAAAATATCTAAATGAAATATATAAATAAAATGAATACTAATACTTGGTTTGTATTATTAGCTTTACTTATGGTTATAGGAATATCTACAACAGGTGTTGAAGGTTTTGGTTATAGTAGATGGTGGCCTTACTATTATTCACCTTATAGATATTATCGAAGACATCATTATTATCCTAGACGTTACAGAAGATATACACCATATTCTCGTCATTGGTGGTGGTAAATTAATTAATTTTCATTAATAAATGAAGTTTAATTATTATTAATATTTATCTTTAATTTTGAATAGTATCATTATTATTGCTAAAATAACTAATATCCATACTAATTTATTATTATTCCAATCCATAGAATTTGTACTAAACCCTTCATATACATTTTTTGCAACATTATCACAATCATCTTCACATTTACATGGTTGACCTGCTCTATCAGTATATACTGTACCATATCCCATATCAGGTCTCGTTGTATCTAATACAAAATTACTTTTAAAATCTGCATTATTTCTATAGTCAACTTGATTTAATTCTCTTTGTTTAATTTGTACAGTACCTTCTGGTCGTAAATATTTATCATTAACAATATACCAAGGTGTGTCAGGTTGGACTAATTTTACATATTTACCACTTTGTGTAATCCAATTAATATTTTCTGAATTATTATCTTCTTCATAACATGGGTATTTTTGAAGTGGAGTTTCATTTCTACTTCTATTATATTTTAACATTTATATACATAAAATACATAAAAAAATTGAAAATTAAAATCATTATCTTATCCTTTACTTTTAAATTATCAGCTTTAGGTTAGTATCTTAAATCACCACAATAATATATTAAATATGGGCTTCTTTAATCCAAATGCCGACAAAAGCAAAATGAGTTATCGTGAGCGAATTGCTTACGAAAAAGAGGAATATCATTATAAAAAAAATAAAGCACTTGGTGAAATAATCCAAAAAACTTTTCCCAAGATTAAACTTTTCGATGAACCTGAAGATGATAGTTATTACTATTCAACTTCTTCTTTTAACTCAACAACTTCAACTACTTATATTTCTTCTGCTTCAAATGGTGTCGGTGGACTTCGTACTGGTGTATCTATGCAATAAACAATGGATCATCAAGTAACTTTTCTATTGTCGGTCTTTTAAATGGATCTATTTCTAAGGTATCGATGATAAATTGTACCAATTTTAGGGACATGGTATCACTGATACTATTTTCTTGAAATTTTTTAAACAATTTATCTTTTAAAGGATTTTTAAAAATTGATGTAACACCTTTTAAAGTTCCATTAACTCTAAAGAAATTTTTACTACGTTTACCATTTTTTATCATATTATTAGGAATTAATCCAAGTTGACTGATTATCATATATAAATGATTACGGTCACGATTTAAACTTCTAGATTTTTCAGGATCAAATAAAATTTCACCAGTTAATAACTCATATAGTGTACAACCAACACTCCATATATCACATTTATCGTCATGTGGTGATTCTAAAATAATTTCAGGTGAACGATAATATCTAGTCTGTATTTCAGAACCTTGTCTTTTTTTATTAGTTATACATGTACCAAAATCTGTAAGTTTTACAATACCATTTTTAATATCTTCTGATAATACATCATAATCATTATTTATAGTTCTTTCACTAAAATCACTTTTTTCAGAGAAACTAAATTCAGAATAATATGAAAATGAACTTGTAGAACTAGAATCAGAATCAACAGATAAAAATTTATCATTTAAATCGCTAACTATTTTTTCATAATTAATTTTTTTTTTATTTTTTTTATTAATCATTTTTTTAAATTCATTAATAATTTTCGAAACATGTAAATTAGTACCTTTTAAAAGTATATTGTTAGGTTTTATATCAGTATGAATATAACCTAATTTATTTAATGATTTCATAGCTAAAAGTAATGTTTTGATAGTTTTTAAACAAAATTCAAGAGGATATCCTTTTTTATAATCTTTACTTTTCATAATATCATATAATGAACCAGCCATTAGTTCACTAACCATACAAATATGGTCTTCATCGTCATAAATTTCCGTAAATTGATCAACTAATAATTGAAAATTTTTATTTTGGTTAGCAGGTAATTTTTTTAGTTTTTTTAAAATATCAACTTCAATTTCACCACTTTCAAAATCATCTCCATTTTGTACTTTTATAGCATAAAATTTCTTATTTTTTAAATTATAAGATAACCAAACAGAAGAGAAAGAACCTTCACCAATTTTATATAAAATTAAATATTGTGAATTAAAAATTTCTCCTGAAAAATCTTTCTCATCACTTGAGCTAATTTGTCCAGAAGTTACAGATGACATAATATATTTTTTCTACTAGTTCAAGCTTTAACCATTTTTATATCAATTTTTTCGTATTATTTTCATAAAAAAAATATTAGATTAGTAATAATGCAAATTTTAACAAATATAATTAATACTTTATTATTACCATTTTATTTTGTATGGTTTATATTTAGATTTATATATAATATTATTTTTTTTGTTCCAATAACTTTATCAACTATATGTGAAAATATAATGGGTGATAGTTTTTTTTGTAGAATAATGAATCCTGATTATATTTTTACTAATACCATTGTTAATTTATTACTATGGATTATTGTTGTATATTTATTTATTAATATAAGAAATGCTTATTTAGAATGGAAAAATAAAAAGATGCGATAAAAAATGTTGAAAATTTAATGTCTATATGATAAGAACCAAATTAGTAAAATGAGTAGTTCAAAAACATTAGAAGAAATATTAAATATATCAGATGAAGATATATATTCAAGTTTAAATAACGGTGGAAATATGTTTCAAACATCTTTAGGTGATTCTTCATTATCATGGGCATCACAAGTAGAGGAAGAGGGAATAACACCAACTAAAGAAAAATGTATGGGTAGTGAATCAGAAACAACTGAAAATAATATATTTGACATATTAATAACAGATGTTGATAAAATTTTAGAATTAAAATTAGAAGATAAAAAAGATGTAGAAATAATGAAATATGAAACTTTCATAGCTGGACATTTAAAAAATCAAACAAAAAAGTATTTAGATGGATCTATTAATTCAACAGAAAAATGTGAATTTGAAAAAAATCTTGCACTAACTAAATTAAAATGGTTATTAAATGCTGAAAAATATTTTTCTGATAAATTAGAATTAAAAATAGAAACATTATCATTAGACAAGTTACAAAGATCTTCATATAAATTTTGTGAGAATGGTTGTTATTGTGAATTTAATTATAATTTAACTAAACATAAAGGATGTTTTTCAAAACATTACATACATAATGTTCTATATAATGATATCAATTCATTAATAAAATATATTGAAACAACCAAAAAATTAAACTTTAATGAGATTCGAAAAAGTTTACATACGATATCATTTGTATTAAATCATATGTTCGAAGAATTAAAATTAGTTCAATGTATAAGAAAAGATGAATCAAATAAATATCATATTGAACGAACACCAACTGGTCAAAATTCTAAACGTAAAAATCGTAAGAAGAAGAGAGATAAAAAACAAGTTTAATTTAATTTATTATTTTATTAAAAAATTTTAATGAATAATAATCAATTAGTTTTATATAATACAAGTTTTACTAATTTAAACTTCGAAAATTATAAAATATTACATACAAATAATTTAAAACTCGCTAACGATGCTAAAGAAAAAGGTTTATTTGTAAATTTAAATAATAAATGGGATTGGGATAATAAAAAAAATAATGATGAATATGAACCTTTTATGATTACTTATATAAAGAATTTATCAAGATTACAAAATTATTATAATATAAATAAAGTATTTAATAATACTTTAAGAATATATGAAGCGTATGATAGTGTAAAATGTTATCAATATTATAGAGAATATGCACAAGTTAATAATTATGTTACTAAAAATTTTATAAACTTTAGTGACGAAACTAATGGAAAATTAGGGTGTAATTTATCACATCAAAAAATCTTAGAAAATATAAAAGATAATAATTACTTTGGAAAAGAATGGTTTTTAATAATGGAAGACGATGTTACAGTTGATTCTGATTTTCCTTCATTTATTTCTAATATATTAAAAGAAGTAAAAAATAAAAATATTAATACTAATTATATTCAATTATGGTTAAATGAATCATTTAAAAATAAACAATTAAACCAAAAAAATCATATCATAGGTAATATGTATCATATGATTTTTCAATGGGGTGCTGTATGTTTTTTAATATCAAAAAAAGGAATTGAATATATTTTAGATAATTTTCCATTAGATAGTTATATTGATATATTTTATTCGCGAAATATAAATAATTTAAAATCTATTTATTATTTAAATGATAAAGTTAAAACAGATGGAGCGTATGATGGAGATGATAAAACTTCAAAATTAGGTAGTATCATCTGGAATATCTGAATTAAATGCATCAACTATATTATCTAATGTAGAATCAATTTCTTTTTCATATTCTTCATGTTTCTTTTTCATCTCTTCAATCATCTTTTCTTTATTAAAACTTTCTTTTTCTTTACTATCTTCTTGATCTAGTTCTTTTAAAATTTGATCAAGTGGAGGTATTTTATTTGTATTTTTAACAAATGAATTTATCATATCTTCTTTTCCTTCTTTAATATGTGAATATTGTTCTTTTTCTTCATCTTCTAAATAATTAATATTATGAGGGATATAATCTTTCTCCTGATCCTTAGGTTTTTCAGGATATAATTCATTGTAAAGTATTAAATAAGTTTCATAAAGATCATCATTTTCTAATAAATCATTCTCATCTAAGAATTTAAATATTGGGTATTTACGGATATATAATGGACTTATATTATTTTCAGTAATTGAACCATCATCTAAATCTTTTTTAATACGTAAATATGTTTCTAAATCAACTTCAAAAATTCTCTCACGTTGTTTAATATTTTCTTCTTTTAGTTTTTGTTCCATTTTTTTACCATCAAGTTCACATTTATATTCAGAATAATTTTCTTGATCAACTTTATATTCTTCTTTAATTTTTTCTAATTCTTCAACTGAAGTTTCTTTTAAAGCTTGAAGCTTTTTTATTTCTAATTCAAGTTCTTCTAAAGTAATATCATCATTAATTTCCATCATATCTTCAACATCGTTATCATTGTTATTATTGTTATCATTGTTATCATTTTTCATAAGAGGTATTTTTCTTTTTTCAATTTTAATATCTTCTTCTTCTTTTTCTTTTGGTATAATAGTTTTAGTCTTTTTATTCATTAAATTATTTAATTTTGAGACAATATAACTTAATGATGGATATTTCGAAATTGATTCTTTAATTACTGTTGTCGAACTATTAATTATCTCATTTGTATTTAAATTAAAAGTAGTTTTATCAATTGGATATTTAAAAGTAGTAGTTTTATAAATAGTTAGAATATATAAATCATCAAAATTAATATTTGTAACATCACTAAAATTTTTTAAAACTTTAACTCTTTCGCATACTATTGTTAATAAACCACTTAAACATTCTTCAAATGATTCTGTTTCTAGAATATCTTGAAAAAATGCACTTTCATTCCGTAATACATATAATTGATTCATTTAATACTAACTTACTGCTATACTCTTAAGTGAAAAAATTGATTTTTTTAGTTTAAGAGAAAACATATAAATAGTGCTATATATACTAGTGGAAATGAATAATCAGAACAATTTTATGAATCCTAACAATCCTTATGTATTTCCAAATTATAATATGTATCATCAGCCGATTACTTATCATGATTTTAAAGCACTTGAAACAAAAATAAATATGCTAAAAATTTTAAATACATCTGATCATAATTTAATTTTCAAAGATTTTGAAATTATTAATACAAAATTAAAATTAATTGAAACAAAAAATGATATGATTTTATCGAAATTAGATGAACTTACAAGAAAAATGAATACAAATACTAATAAATTTAATAAAAATGCTAAACCATATAAACCAGTATTTAATCCACCATTTAAATCTCCATATAAATCACCATATGAATCAGATATGGCAGGGGATAATTATAAATGGTCAAATCCATTACAATCACCAAGAAAAAGTGTTATTCCACCAAAAGCTAATTTATATGATTTATTGAATTTTAATTTTGATAAAAATAAAGATAAAAATAAAGATGAAAACAAAGATCCCCCTGTACCAACACAACATTTACCTCCTGAAACATCTAAAAAAACTGATGAAAATCCTCAAATTTATTTCAAATTCATTGATGAGAATAGTCAAGTTCCAATGGAAGATTTTTCTAAAATTATTCCATCTTTATTATCTGGTTTAAATGGAATAGGAAAGAAACCACAATTAAAACATGAAGAACAAGAAGAAGTTGAAAGTGTAGTAAGTGAAGTTACTGAATATGATTCAGAAGATGAATTTGAAGAACTTGATTTAAATGTTGAATCATTAGATGATCTAATTAAATTAGGAGATTTATATGAAAAATTAAAGGATACTAAACCAGATGTTACTGTTGAGTTTGAAACTGTTTCAGTTGATGATGAAGATAAAGAAGAAGATAAAGAAGAATATGAAGAAGATGAATTAGATGATTATGAAAGAAAAACTATGGAAGTATTAAAAGAGTTTGGATTTTCTGAAGAATTTTTTGAAAAAGAATTAGGGCGAAAACCACATGCTAAAGTTTTGACACGTGCTTCTATTAAAAAAGATACTACAAATGAAAAAAAGAAAGGAGGATATGAATTAAATGGTAAAAGATATAGTATAGATTTAAAAAAGCTTCATGATTTACGTAAACCTCTTTTTAAACTAAAAGAGATGATTGGTATGAAAAAAGTAAAAGATACAATGATTGATGTAATATTATATTATATTCAAAGATTTGAAAAAGGTACTAGTGATATGTTACATACAATAATTGAAGGACCACCTGGAGTAGGTAAGACAGAATTAGGAAAAATTTTAGGTAAAGTATTCAAGAGTATTGGAATTATTAAAAGTGATCGTTTTACAATTGCTACACGTGCTGATTTAATAGGTGAATATCTTGGTCATACTGCTGCTAAAACTCAACGTGTGATTGATGAAGCAGAAGGAGGAGTACTATTTATTGATGAAGCATACTCATTAGGTAATGAAGAAAAGAGAGATAGTTTTGCTAAGGAATGTATAGATACAATTAATCTAAATTTAGATAAGAAAAAGGGAAATTTAATTGTAATAATTGCAGGATATAAAGAAGAATTAGAAAAGAGTTTCTTTAGTTATAATCCAGGCCTTAAACGTCGTTTCCCTTTTATATTTAGTATTGATGGATATGATGCCGAGGAACTAAAAGATATATTTTTAAAGAAAGTATCTGAATCACAATGGAATATTAATACCGATAATCTAGACAATGTTAAATTGACAAAATTCTTTAAAGACAATAAATCAAAATTCCCACATTTTGGCGGTGATATGGAAACACTATTTCAAGCATGTAAGTTTGTTCATTCTAAACGTGTACTTGGAAAACATCCTAAACATAGACGTAAATTAACTGAAGATGATATTTACAAAGGATTGGATAAATTTAAAGATATGAGGAAAAAGAAAAAAGAAAGTGGATTACCTGAATATCTACTTAATAGTATGTATACTTAATTTTTTTATTAATTAAAAAATCAAATTAATATTTAATTTTTTATTTAAATGATCTCAGATGGAATTGAACCATCTATTACTGACTTGGAAACAGTTGTTTTACCATTAAACTATGAGATCGAGAAACTATTAATTAATAATTTCACGAAAGTTGAACTCCGACCACATGCTCCGATACAGTAAACTTGATATTTCTTTATAACTATACTATCTAAATACTTAATAAATTAAATATTGATTGTAATTATTATAAAGGTTTTCCAAAAAAACTATTAAATATCAAATTTTAATGACGTGTATCTCGCCATATAATTATCATTATTTATATTTATAACTAACGAATGGCACTCATATCACTCAAAAGTTAGTTATTAATGATAATTTATTTAACAAATTCCTTCTTTCAACTTAATACATACAATTATCAAAACTTTAAGTAATTTTAAATATTCTTTATATAGTGATTTAATGATTAAATAGTGATTTAATGATTAAATAGTGATTTAATAGTGATTTAATAGTGATTAAATTTTAATAGTGAATAAATGAATTAAATTTCGAATTTAGTATAATCAATACCAAAATAAAGATTAATAAGGAAGTTTAAAGCTTTCAAAGTTTTAGGTGCTTTATTTTGTAAATCAGATAATCCTGTACCAAGGCCATCAAGTGGAAAATAAATTTTATCATAATTTCTGGAAATTTTTAAAAGTTTATTTATATCTTCCTTAAATATTTTTATATTTTCACGTAGATTATTATCATTAAAATAAGCTTCATCATTATATCCGGGTGTTGTTTTAGTTGGTATACCAAATGAATTATCACAATGACGAATAATAGCTTGTCCTCCACTTCCTACACGAATTGTATTATCCCCAAAAATGAATAAAGCTGTTGACTCTCTTTCACAATCATATTTTCTCCACCATCCATCAAAGAAAACACTTTTTTTACGTGCAGTTTTCATATCTTTGTACAGAGTCATTATTATATGTTATGTATTAATAAATTATACTAATATATATTTTTAAATCAATTTTTATAAAAATCAATTTAAATATAAAGCTTTAATAGGAATCTAACCTATATCTATTCATTACAAAAGAATTATTCTAACATTGAAAGGCTTTGAAATTATAAATATATTTTTCAAAGCTTTGGACTATAACAGAATCGAACTGTTATCTCAGACTTGCAAAGTTTGTGTTCTACCGTTGAACTAAAAGCCGATACAATAAACTTGATATTTCTTTATAACTATACTATCTATATACTTAATTAATTAAATATTGATTGTAATTATCATAAAGGTCTTCTACCAGTAAAAAAAACTATTAAATATCAAATTTTAAAGACGTGTATCTCGCCTTTATATATCATTTATTTTAACAATGATTTCATATAAATATTTCTACATCCATTTATATCTCTATCCATTTTACATTTGCATTTTTTACAATTATAAACTTTTTCTCCTGTTAGTTTATCATTGTACTCACAACATAGAGAACATGTTTTTGATGTATAATATTCATCAATTAATTTATAACCTATTCCATTTAATTGACATTTATATTCTAATCTTTGTCTAAATTGGTAAAATCTCATTCTTAAACATGCATTTTTTAATTTAGAAGATAAAACACTTTTACTTTTTTTTACTATACTTTTGGCACTCATATCACCTAAAACTATATTATTGTAATTTGAAGTCAAGTCTTTTATTACTTTCCAATGTAATTCATTTACCATGTTATGTATTTTTCTATTAGTTCGCATTTCATATTTCTTCTTTATTTTTTGTCTAATATTATTATTATTTTTAATTATATCTTTTTTTTGTAACATCTATATAATATTAATTGTATATCTGGTTATGCATTTTTAGCTTAAAAAAGCTACTTATGCCTCTACTCAGAATCGAACTGAGGAAAGATGGTTAAAAGCCATCCATTTTACCACTAAATTATAGAGGCAGAAGAAACACCCATACAGAGAATCTAACTCTGGTCTTCAGATTGAAAGCCTGACGTCACTAACACTGGACGATATGGGTAAAATATAATTATTTAATTATACTTTACTTTCGCCCTTACTCAGAATCGAACTGAGGAAAGAAAGTTAAGAGCTTTCTATTTTACCACTAAATTATAAGGGCAAATAAGTAATTTAATAAAATTATATTTGCTAAACTCATAATGGGAATCGAACCCATGACCTTTTGATCTGCAATCAACTGCTCTACCATTGAGCTACATGAGAATAATACTAATTAATATTAATATTATGCTTAATTTTAAAACGCTCTTAAGAGGAATCGAACCTCTACCTCAAGATTCAAAGTCTTGCACACTGCCATTATGTTATAAGAGCATAATACTAATTATTATTAATATTATGCTATAATAAAAAAGCCCCCATCGGGAGTCGAACCCGAAGCTCAAGAGTAGAAATCATGTATTTTAGCCATTAAACTATAGGGGCAAACAATCAAAAGAATTAATTGTTTGCTTCTAATATAGATGTTATATTATGTCTTTAAGTGAGTTTAGATAACTCTTATATACAATTAAATTTAATCTATCAATATGTTAAATAATTTATTATTTAATAATATAAATGAAATATGCGGTTATAACAATAGGGAGATCTGGTAGTTCAGAATTAATAAATATATTAAATAAATTAAATATTGATGTAATTCCTAAACCATCAAATCATCTATATCCTAACCAATTAAAACAAAAATTTGGACTCGAAATTAAAGTTATCTTTTTAATTCGAAATATACCTGATGTTATTTATTCAATCAAAAATAGAGAATTAGATTATGGTAAAAAATGGATAAAGAATCATTATAATAATTTAAATGTTCCCCAAAATTTCTCATCTCATGACCAAATTTTTGAAAAAGATACTTTAGAACTTACAAAATTATGTTTCTCTTATTTACATAACCAATTTTATGATGTTTTATTCCTTAAATATGAAGATTTATTTTATAATAATGAAAAAACTATTAATAAATTAAGTGAATTTATTGGTACTCCTATTATTGTTCCTTATAATAAAAAAAATAAATGGAGAGGAAGTATTAAACCAGAAAATAGAGTAGATAATAATATTGACAAAATTTATAAATCATATGAAAAACTTATTAATTTTTATAATAGTTTTGAAATAAAACTAGTTAACCGTGTTGATAATTTAATTAATCGAATTATTCTATTAAAAAGTAATAAAGATTATAGACTCGGAAATTTGATTTTAGAAATAGGTATACATAATATTAGAGAACAATCTATAAATAATATTATTAAAAATAAAGATTATGATGGTTCAATTCTAAAGAATTTTTTAATAAATCTCGGTAATGGTACAATTAGTAATAAAAATGAAAAACTAAAATTTCTATTACAACAAGTTCAAAATTATACTAAAAATAATAATCTAAAAAAACCATTAACTAACGAATTAGTCGTACATTTAAGATTAGGTGATGTAGCTAAATTTAGTAAAAAGTTTTTATCTGATAAATTAAAAGATAAAATATTTAATTATTTAGAAAAATATGATAAAATTAAAAAAGTCACATTTTGTACAGCTTATCATTATGGAGATCGTGATGATGGTGTATATAGTTTTGATGATGATGTACATAAAATAAATAAAAGCAAATTAAGATTTTTTTTAAATGATATATTAAATAAATTTCCAAATACAGTTTTTGATATAAAATCTAATTCTAATATTGATATTGATTTTTGTTATATGATTAATGCTACTCATTTTATTCAAGATTTTGGAACTTTTACATCTCTTATCAAAAAAATAATTAATTTTAAAAAAGAATTAAATATTAAAGCAAAAAACTTTAAAAAAGTAATAAATGCTAAAAAAGCAAGAAATGCTAAAAAAGCAAAAAATGTTAAAAAAGCTAAATTTAATAATAAATTACAAAAAAAAAGATTTAAACTTAAAAAAGGAATTAAAAAATAGATGTGTTTTAATATTGAAATGTCAACAACTTTTTGTATAATTGGATTTCTACTATCTGGATTTCTTTATAAAAATGATAGATATTCGCAAACAATGATAGTTGTATATTATTCTTTGATGGAACTTTTACAAACAATAAGTTATTTATATAAAGATCAATGTAATACGACAATTAATTTATCTTTAACGTGGGTTGCTCATATTTTGGTCATATTTCAACCTGCTTTGTGGAGTTTATATAGATATAATACACAAAGAAAAAATAAAGAAATATTTAAATTTTGTGGAATTCTATCATTGATATGGGCATTTTTCTTTACCCATCGTTTATTTTATATTCCTACAGGAAAAGGAATTTTACATAATACTCTCGATATTAATGAAGTAAATGTTGGTGAAAATTATTGTATGTTAGGAGGACCTAAACATATTATGTGGGTATTACCATATCAACGTATTAATGGATTTGAAGCAAATTATTTTACATATTTACTTTTGTGGTTTGTACCTACTTTATATGAGGATAATTATGGATGGTTAAAATTATTATACTGGCTTTCACAAGTTTTAATCGTAAATAGAGTATGTGATTCTATTCATGAATTAAGTTCTATATGGTGTTTAGCTTCAATACCTATTGTTATTGGGTTATTTGGAAATTGTTTATACGAAGATTATTTTAAATCTAAAAAAAATTAATATAAATTAAAATTTCTAAGTTAATATTTACCATCCATTAAAATAATCAGCCCAAGTTTCATCTGGATGTTTTATTGGTATCAAATCCAGATGATTACTATCATCATATAAATCTAAAATAAAAAATGAATTATAATATTCCCAATCATGTTCATCCCAATCATCGTCAAAATCAGAAATATCCAATTCTTCATAGCACGTATTATATTTATTTTTACGTGCAATCCTTCTTTTTAATTCAACATTTTTCTTTTTCTTGTTCATTTCACGTCTTCGAATTTTCTTTTCTGTATTGAATTTCTTTTGTGTATTATAAGTTTTTTTTTTGGCTGATTCTTGTTTATAGTCTGCGAATTCAAAAAATACCTTTTTATGGCATTTCTCTATGGGTTGAGAATTTACATTTTCAACGTGGTGTTCGGTAGGTTTATATTCCAAAGAAAGTAGATAATCAATTGGTAAGTGATTTTTGAGAACATCCACATATGATTTTGCATCTTTATTATAATGGTAAATTACACCGAGATATTCAACCCAACAAGTATCTTCAAAATTAGAAATCTGTCGACAAGCCATTTTATGCTTGGTTTATATTTCGAAAAAGTATCAGTAAAAGCAGATAATAGACACGGATAAGTAATTCAATTTAGCAGTATTGTTTATGATAATTGGTTTGTGTGGGTGGATGAGATAATTAAATTTTCAAATTTTTTTTATGTTTTTATTTTAAATATGGATTTTTATAAATATAAAGCATATGTTACTGATGTTTATGATGGCGATACTATAACATGTGATATAGATTTAGGTTTTGGTGTTGTCTATAAAAAACAAAAAATAAGATTATTTGGTATAGATACTCCTGAAATTAGAGGTGATGAACGTGAAAAAGGACTTATATCGCGTGACTATTTACGTAATAGAATATTAGATAAGAATATAATATTACAAACTAAAAAAGATAAAAAAGGTAAATATGGTAGATATTTAGGGGTCGTAATATATGATTCAATAGATATAAATAATGAATTAGTAGAAAAAGAACTTGCGAAAAAATATGAACCTTAAATCACTTAAAAAATATATGATTTGTATACATTGTGAGATCCGATAATTGTAGATTATCTATTATTTTTCCATTTAAGAAAAACGAGAGGTTCTATTCCTCTACATTAATATTTTTAGTGTGTCTGGTGACCGTTATATAAACGACTACAATAATACTTGATCTTTCACCTAAATAATTTCTTAATATGTTAAGTCCGTACTAGTATAGTTTACCTATAATATTGGAAAAAGTCTAGGTTCGAATCCTAGCGGTTATTAATTTGATCGTAGTTTAACGATAGAACATTTTTATACTATTACTTTATAACACATACTAAGAAATTATATTTTTTATCAATAAACAACAAATTTTTATTTTAAAATTAATTGTTTTAATATCTAAAATAACTATATAATTGAATATGGTAAGAATAAGTTTTATAGGAGATGTAATGATTGGAAGATCATTTAATAAAATATTTGAACAAAGTGATAAATATAATTACTTTGGAGATCAAAAAGAACGTGAAATTGGTTACTCATCATTACCATCTGATAGAGAATACAGATTTACACAAAGTATAACAAACAAAGTTGATTTAAAATCAAATTGGTTATCAAAAGGTGAAATTGGACCAACTTTTTATGATATATTTCAAAATAATAGTAGATATAATATATGGGGTGATACTAGAAAACATTTAGTAAATGCAGATTTAACATTATGTAATTTAAAAAATTGTATTACACATTACCCTATCAAATTTCCTCAAAAACCTAATTGTTATAAACTACAACCTCAATATTCTGATATATTAAAAGCAGGAGGAATCGATTATTGTAACTTAGCTAATGATCATGCTATGGATTTTATGGGAAATGGTATGTTAGATACGAGATATTCATTAAATGAATTGGGAATACGATATACAGGTTCAGGAAATAATATTGACGAAGCATCCGAACCTGTTTATTTTAAAAAAAAAGATACTACTATAGGTATTCTATCTGCAAGTGACCATTACCGATGGTTTGGAGCTGAAGAAAAAATAGCAGGAATAAGATATATTGATATTACTCAAAATGGTTGGTGGAATATAATAAAACAAATACAAGAGATGAAAAAAAAATGTGATTTTATAATTTTCTCATTTAATTGGAAAATGAAAATTAATAAAGTTGAATCATTTGCTAAAAAATTAATTGATTATGGTGTTAATGTTGTATATGGTTGTTCTGCACATAAAATTTTACCAATAGAAAAGTATAAACATGGGTTAATTATATATTCAAGTGGTAATTTTATAGATGATTATAAGGTAACTAATCATAAAAATAATTTAAGTTACATTACGGATGTATATGTTGATAATGGTAATATTTATTGTATAAAAATTAGACCTACCTCTAGAAATCTTCATCAAGTTAACTTTGCTAAAGGTCAAGATTATACTACTATTATGAAAGTTGCTAATTTTACATCTTAATGAAAGTTATAAATTTTTTGAGGATGAAATTGAGTTCTTGCCTTACCTATATGTGGATGATCGCGTAAGTCAGGAATATGGTCACGTTGATGGTAAATATCATTAAATTTTGATAATCTAATTAAATCTTTAATTTCATCATTTGGTACACCACAACCATTATATTTATCATCTAACGATATTAAAGATCCTTTTACTTCATTATTTTTTAAACTATCAGAAAATCCTTCTGGTTCATTTTCTGGTGTAGGTAATGTTTCTTGAACTGTTTCTGAAGCAATTTCCGGTTCAACTTCTTGCTCAACTTCTTGTTCAGCTTCTTGTTCGGGTTCTGATTCATATTCTGGTATAGATTCAACTTCTGATTCGATCGGAGGAGAAGATTCAGATTTAACTGGTTCATCTTTCATTAAACCACACATAATTGGTAAATGATTTTTTATAGATAAATTATCCATTACAATTATTACAATAACTGAAATTGCAATAAGATATAATTTATTTTCCTCAGTCATATTTAAACTTTTAACATTGTCTAATGCTAAATATAGAGCAGATCCAAATGCAACATATTTTAAAACAGGATGACATAAATAATTCATTGTATATTTATTATTATAGATATTTAATTTTATAACTTAAAGAAAAATAATTATGCGTATATATCTATATTTAGACATATAATAAGTATAGTTTATAGTGTTCAAAAAAATTGATAATATTTTTACTTAGCTTAAAGATTCAATTATACATAAAGATAACTCTGATGCCTAAAAATACTAAAAAGCAGAATAATACGGATACGAAGGTAGTTGATTTAAATACTAATGTTATGGATTTAGAGCTAAAATCACAAGAAGAATTTAACCTATATTTCAAACAATTCCAAAAAATTTATATTGAAACAACTGATGAAATGTATACGTTAGATAAAAAACGTAATCAAGCTATTGATAAAATGAAAGAAATTCAAATTCGTTATAAGGAAGTTATTAAGGAATCTAATCTAGAAACTAAAAAGGAATCAGAATCAAAGAAAGAAAGTAATGTTAAAGAAGATGAAGTTGATGAAATTAATGAAGTTGATGAAATTGATGAAGTGGAAATTAAAAAAGTCAAAGATAAACCAAAATCTAAACCAACACGTAAAACAACTAAAAAAAAAGATGATGCTGTAGAAAAACCAAAACCAAAATCAAAACGTAAAACTAAAAAAAAGGATGATGAAGTTGATGAAGTTGATGATGAATCTAAAAAACCAAAAACGAAAAGTAAACCAAAGAAAACTAAAAAGAAAGATGACGATGATGAATAAAAATTAAAAATTGATTTATTTATTTAATATTAATTTATAGAAGTTAGATATTAAATGTTTGAAATAGTTAGTGATCTACATAGTTTAATTGAAAATGAAAATGAACGAGATAATATAACATATTTATGTAAAAATGAGACTAATGATCCATTACCTAATGATACAATAGTTATTGAAAAAAAATTGATTAAGAAAGATTATTATGACAGAAATAATAATATCAAAAAATATGACGGAAGAACTCATTCAATTTCGAGATCAAAAATGGATACCTTTTATAAAAGATATTCATCCAATTATTTTAAAACCCATAAACGGAAACGAATTATCTATGAAGGAGGAGAATCGTTTAAAAATAATAGGGAAAATAATAGAGACATTCGAAAGTTGCAAAAATATTTCATTTGAAATAGTAGAAAATATTTTATCAAATGTAAAGTTTCCAACTAGTTCTACTAGTGCTGATAGTGATTACATGGAAATCGATTCATGTTTTATTTTTGATGAATTTTCTATTACTAAAAATCTTTATAAAAAACAAGAAGAAGTAAAACAAACTACAAGTTCCAATTTTAATGTAAAAACACAATTTGATAGAAATAAATTTATCAATTATTGGAAACCGCCCGTAATCATTTCAAAATATGATTATCTAAAACCTAGAATTATAGATATTAATAAAGAAGATATAATCGAAAAAAATCCAGACGATAAATATGAAGTCCCATCATATGATTCTAGTAAATATGCTTCAGAAGTAGTATTAATGATTCAAAATGTAAAAGATTCATTTAATGAAGATTTAGAATTAAAGGATTATATTATCGTAGAAGAAGATAGTTATGCTGAATTTGAAATTGATAACTTCGATGATCCTATTTTAAAAGAAGAACAAATATCTATTGCAACTTGTTAAAATGTTTAACTAAATCAGTATATCCACCAATGAAATTTATTTTATTACCATCATTATAAAATATTAATGGTCTTGTTTTATGATTTGGATTATATCCTGTTATATTTCTTGTATTTATTAATTTACTTAATAATTCTTGTATCGATCCGTTTATTTTATCTATCTTATACCCTTTGAAAGATATGTTTTTAGTTTTTAATAATTCTAAAGCTTTAATTGAGTATGTACACCATTCACTATAAAAAATGGTATATAAACCCTTATTCTCTTGAATTTTTCTAGTAAATTTATCTAGGTTCATAATATCATAAATCTATATTAATTTTAAAAAGTTCTAAAAAAAATTGTAGTTAAAAATATAATTAAATAATCAACAATATCAATATAATAGTATGATAATAACACATCAAATAAATTCTTCTTATAATATTGAATTTAATTTAGATGTAAATAATACTGATTCACTTTTAATCATTCTAAATACATCTGAGTGTGAATTCTTTTTAAATTATGCACGTTTTTTTGATAAAGTAGATATTTATTATTATGGAGAATTATACTCAACGACAGGAAATTCTATTGATGATGTTTTAAACTTATTAAAAAAAAAAGAATTTGATATTTCTTTTAGAATTGCATATAAATTTAAAGAAGATTATTCAAATGTACATATTATAAATAATCTTCATTCAGACGTGGAGATAGAACAAGAATTTAAACCGGAAAATAATCTTCGTATTTTTAGAGGATTAAATTTGATTAACACTAAAATTATAAAATGTGAAAATACACAAAATAATATTATATCTAATTTAAAAAATATTGAATTGCTATATTTAGGATTGATTACTAACCATAAATTATTTGATAATATTAGTGATGTGGATTTTTTTAAAAAATTAATTAATATGACAAGTGAAAAATCATTTTATGGTAAAGAATATTTATTAGAAATTATGAAAAAAAAATTAGTAAGTTCTGAATTATATAATATAGGTAAAATAAAAGATAACGAATTAAAAGATATAATTTTAGAAAATTTGAAAGAAACAAGTGGAGATAAAATAGATAAGGTTTATAAAAATATTAATGAGATTAAAATATTTGATACAATTCAAAAAACTTTAGAAGATGATTATTATAATGAAAAATTAGAAGAGTTGCAAGAACAACAATCTGATTCAAAAAACTATTACACCTCGATTTTATCTATGAGTAATTGGGTAGATGAACTAGAAAGTGGAAGTGGTATTGGATTAATAATAAATATTCAAACAACTAAATTAGGTGAAAAAGGTTATTCATATTCAGAATTATCTTTTGATATTACAAATAGATACTGTTCTATTGAAGATTATATTTTATCATTAAAGAAAAATACAAATATTAAAGATAAACAATTAGTTAATTCATATGATGATGGTAATTGTATTTTACCTATTTACATTCAAAAAAATCATTGGAGAATTAGTAAACATTATGTAAATATGATGTTAGGATTAAGTTTAGTCGAAAATTCATTAGGATATACTAAAAATCATCATAAATTCTATTTTTATGCTTTAATTAATTATACAAGAAATATAGTAGTTAGTAAAGATTTTAAAGTTGATTCAATTAAAACATTAATGGTTTTTTGGAGAACTTGTGTTCAAATTTCAATAGATAAAAAATATATTAGAGGAATTCATAAACTTACTAATGATTTTATGAATAATCCTAAAAATAGAGTAATGAATAGTTTATCTGACGTTATGATTATGTTAGGACAAATAGTAACATCAGGAATGAATATTAATATACCAAAACTAAAATATTATCTTATTGAGGAGAGTATTAGAATTAGTTTAAAAAAGAAAATTTATAAATCAGTTAATTTGAATGGATTTGTAAAAAAGATTTTAAGTAGTGAAGATCGGTATGAAACATTTATAAACTTTAATTTAGAAGAATTAAATTGTTTTAAAAAACCTATCGAAATGATTGAAAGCGGTATTAAATTATTACAAGTAATTCATCTTTTAATTAAAAAATTTAAAAACTTTAGTTCATTAATGAAATATTTTGAGAAAGAGCATTCTATTATTGATGATCATATTGTTGAAGAAATTATAAATATACTTGATGAAAGTTCATTTAATTTGAACCAAGATAAGTTTCACATGTATCTAATACAAGGTTATGAACAATCATCTAATAAACAAAGAATAAATGCAATAGAAAATAAAAAATATATTGATTATTATAAAAATCCTACAGAACTTACAAAATTTGTTGATAGATTTATAAATAAGTATGAATATGATAATTAATACTTAAAATAATAATTTGAGATAGTAATAATAGATGCAGTTTTTTTATGAAAAGAATATAAGTACACAATCATTAGGATTTAGTTATGATATTAATACCTCAAAAAATTTTAATAATTCAAAACAACCACCGAAATTAAATCCTCGTAAAAGAAAATTGACAATCGATCCAAATCCTAATAGAACTAAATTATTTAGAAGTGAAAGTAAAATATTTGATAGCGAAACTAGTTCAGATGAAGAAATATCCGATTTTGAAGGACCATTACCTAATTTTCTAAAAAGTCCAATAGAAATTAATAATATTGATGATTTAATAAAATTAGGTAAAACATATCATTCAAAAAATAATAAAACTTATTTTGGTATTGATTTAAAAACTTTAAAACTTTTAGTTGAACCTTTAGAAGAATTAAAAAGTTTAGTTGGGATGCATACTGTAAAGGAAAATTTAATTAATCAAATTGTTTTCTTTTTACAAGGTTTTAATAAACAACGTGAGGATGATTTAAGAAATATACCTAATAATGATATGATGCATACGGTTATTACTGGTCCTCCTGGAGTCGGAAAAACAGAATTAGGTAAAATATTAGGTAAAGTTTATAAAGCGATGGGTATTTTAAGTACTGGTAAAATGAAAGTTGTAGGAAGAGCAGATTTAATAGGTAAATATTTAGGTCATACTGCATCAAAAACTCAGGAAGTTATCGATGATTGTAAAGGTGGAGTTTTATTTATTGATGAAGCTTATGCATTAGGTAATGCTGAAGGTAGAGATAGTTTTTCAAAAGAATGTATAGATACTCTAAACCAAAATTTAACTGAGAGAAGAGATTTTTTATGTATTATAGCAGGTTATAAAGATGCACTTGATAAATGTTTTTTTTCGTATAATGAAGGGTTACGAAGACGATTTACATTTAGGTATGATATTGAAGCTTATACACCAGATGAATTAAAAAAAATATTCTTAATGAAAGTGTCAAAAGAAGGATGGGGAACAGAACTTGATGTAGAATCTTTATCTAAAGAAGAAAAACTAAAATATGATAAAGATATTACAAAATTTTTTATTGAAAATATTTCATATTTCCCACATTTTGGAGGTGATATAGAAAGTTTATTTTTGAATTGTAAAATTTATCATGGTCGTAGAGTTCTATTTTTGGATCAAAATAAAAAAAAGATATTAACTTTATTAGATATTGAAAAAGGATTTGAAACATTTATTACTAATCGTAAATATAAAGATAAAGAAAATAATGATAAAGAAGAACCATGGAGAACAATGTATATTTGATTTAAAAACATAATTAGTTTTAATTATAAATAAATATGAATAATAGATTAAATATTACTAGAATTTTATATAATGATAAAGATGAAATATTTGTATCAGATAATTATTATAAAATTTTAGATAAAGAATCAGCAAATCAAAATGAAATAATTTCTAAATCTAATAATAAATACCCTATAGACATTAATGAACATGGTGATTTATTTAAATTTATTAATATATCAATGGATTATAACGAAAATTTAGAAATTGATAATATTAAATTTTTAGGTCATATTACTAATTTATGTTCTATATCATATGAATTTATTAAAATATTTTATTCTGAGAACATTTTTATAAAAAAGAATAGGTTAATTATTAATATGTCATTTTTTCATAAATTATTATGTGACTTTAATTATCCTATACTCGCTACTAGAATTTCACGTGTTAGTATTGAATTGATAGGTAAAAATATTAATAATATTAAAATTAGTTGTGATTTTACTTATTTAGATTCATCTGAAAGACAAATTTTAATCAATTATAAAAATAAATTAATTTTTAATAATATTTTAAAACTTAATAAAACAATTCAAAATAATAAATATTTATTTCACATAAATAATTTCAACTACATCAAAGGTTTTTTTATTAAGAATTTTAACATACATAATCTTAAAAAAATAAATTTAATTAATAATAAAGTAAAAAATATAATATGTGAAGAATTCATAACTTTTGAATCGTTATCAACGAAATATAAAAATGGTTATTATTTCTCATTTACTAAACAAAGTGATTTAGTAAAAATAGATAGAAATGCAATATTAGAATTTGAGATGGAAAATTGTAATATGAATTTTCCAGATATATATCTTATTACTTCTGAAATTGTTTGTACATGTGGTGGTATAATATGTAAATATGATACTTAAAAAAAACTTTATATAATAATCTAATGTCTGGAGGTTTAATGAATTTAGTTGCTAAAGATTCTATGTTTAATACTTATATTATGGATTATTACAAAAATAAATCATCGATAAATAATTTTTTGATGAAAAATTGTAATTATGTTACAATTGAAACTAAAATAATAAAATCACAAATTAATTGTAATACAATAAATATTCCAAATTTAGGCGATTTAATAAAGATTTTAAATTTTGCAACTGATTATAAACCTAATTTAAAAATTAAAGGTATTAGATTTTTATATAAAGAAAATACTTTAATTGATATACCATATGATTTTATTGAAACTTTCTTTGAAGATTACATAAAAATTATAAAAAATAAATTAATAATAGATTTTTCTTTTTTATATAACTTATTAGAATTTCCTAAAATATTATTTGGATCGAACGATTTACATGTAGTGATTTATGGTAATAATATACATAAATTCCAATTGTTAATGGAATATACTAATTTAAAAATTAGTAATATTAATAATTTAAATGTTTTAAGATTTATTAAACCAATGAATTATATATCTCATAATAAATTTAAAATTGAAAATGATTCATATGTATTGAATATGAAGGAAAAAACTTATCAAACTATCGGTGTTTTTATAAAAAATATAAATATAGATGATATTGATTCGATAAAAATTAAACTAAATGGGCATGAATTTAGTATATGTGAAGATTTTACTACAGTATTAACAAAATGTAAGAAATATAAAAATGGAATTTATATATCATTTGGAAATAAAAATGATGATTTTGAATTATCTCAAAATTATATTAATATTGAAAGAATAGATTCATCAAATTTAATTATAAAAATGGATAAAATTCCATTAAATGTAATACCTGAAGCATTTTTTATTTGTCCTGATTTTATGGAATTTACATACCATAACATAATATCACCATTTATAAGAATCAAAGATTGTGAATATGAAAATTGCGATGAGATTAAAATACCAAAGAAAAAAATTCAATTCAAAATTAGTATTTAGTTTTAAATTTTGATAATTTTTATTTAAAAAAAATCAAAAGGTTACAACAGGTAAAAATTGATATTATATAAGAATATATTTATATTATTTTTAAAATGGAGAATAGATTAAATATAAAAAGAATATTTAAAGATGAGTTGAGTGACAATACAAAAATTTTATCTGAAAATTCAAATAATATTTTTTCAAAGAGTAATATTTTGATGAGTACTAATTATAATATAAATAATAATACTAAACAAATTCAAATTACAAGAAATGGAGATATTGTCAAATTTCTTAATATATCTATGGATTATAATATAAACGTAAAAATTGAAAGAATTGTTTTTATGTCAGGTGGTAATAATATATGGGATATACCTTTTAATTTTATAAAGTTATTTTATCCTAATAATATTATAATTAAAAAAAATAAATTAATAATTGATATGTCATTTTTTTATGGATTATTATGTAATTTTTATTATCCACTGATTTCAATACGTTATCATGAGTGTAATTTCAGAATTATAGGAGAAAATCTTAGTGATATTAATATTAGTTGTGAATATATTTTTTTAGATCACACTGAAAGAAATAAACTTGCAATTATGAAAGAAGATTTGATTATTAATAATATAAACTTTATAGATGGAATGTTAAAAGATAATAAATATTATTTTGAAATCAAACTTATTAAATTTATTAAAGGTTTTTTTATTGCAAATATTAACATACAAAATCTTAAAAAAATTGTTATGAATTATAATAATACTGAAATAATATTATGTGAAGATTTACCAATTTTCTTATTTAAAAGTAAAAAATATAATAATGGATATTTTTTTCCAATTGCTCAAGAAACTGATAAATATATTGATTTAATTGATTTGGAAAAAAATGCAATATTAGAAATTGAAATGGACTTTATTTATGGTAAAAATATACCTGAGTTTTATATGGTTTCTTATAATTTTTTACATGTTGATAATGGTTTTAATGTACCTTTATATAAATATTAATGCAATTAAAATTCACTTAACTAATTAATATTTTAAAAATATAATAATAATATGAATAATGTAGTAAATGATATTTTTAATAATTATAATGAAAATATTTTAAAGTTTGATTTTAATACAATTTTATTTTCAAAAAATAATATAGTTATACCATCAATAAATAATATAAATAATATTTCTATTGATTATGTTTCTAATTTACAAATATATGGTATTCGATTTACACATAACGGTTATACAATTTTTTTTATTCCATATACTTTTATTGAAACTTTCTATAAAAATTGTATAATATTTAAAAAAAATAAATTAATTATTGATTTTTCATTTATATATGATATTTTTTTATTAGATTTAAATTTTCCAGAAATATGTTTATTATATTCTGCTTCACATATTCAATTAGTTGGTTCTAATATAAATAATTTTAAATTATCATGTGAATTTACAGATTTAGAAACTAAATATAGAATGAAATTAGGAAATACTAATTTTATGAAACAAACAAATTTTTTATTACAAGAAAATGTTATAATTAGTAATAATTTATATATAATTAATATTAAAAAGGTATCACAGACAATTGGAGTTTTTATAAAAAATATTAACATTAATAATATTGAATCAATCTATTGGAAATTTGATGAAAATATATATTCTATTTGCGAAGATATTACAGAATTATATAATAAATGTAAAAAATTTAAAAATGGTATCTATTTAACATTTAACACTAAAGATAATAATTTTGAAATATCTAATAAAAAAATAATTTGTTGTAATGAATACAATGAGAAAAAATTAATAATAAAAATGGATAATATATTATCAGATATAATACCAGAAACTTTTTTTATATGTCCTGATATACTTTACTTTAAACACCAATTTTTATATTTTCCTATTGAGTGTAAAAGAGAATAATTTTTTTATTAAATCTATTTTATAATGGAAAATAAAGATAAAATTGTTATAGGATTAATTACTCAAAAATCACAATTTAAATTCACTTAACTAATGTAATAATAATTAATATATTAAAATATAATGGATAGTTCACTATTCAATATTTTTAAATATGGAATATTTGATGATTTTGATTATATTGTAAATAGTTATGAAAAAAATCGTTTAAAAATTAATTATGATACAATAAATTCATCTACTGATAATCAAATTTTATATTCAGAACCAAAGTTTAATGAAATTAATATTTATAAAAATGGAGATTTAGTAAAGATTCTAAATTTATCAATTGATTATAAACCTAATTTAGAAATACATGGAATTCGTATTAAATATGATTGTATAATAATTATAGATATTCCATATACTTTTATTAAAACTTTTTATTCAGATTATATAAAAATTAAAAAAAATAAGTTGATAATTGATTTTTCATTTATTTATAATACCTTTTTATTGAATTTTGAATATCCACTAGTTGCATTACCATTTGGTAATTTACGTATAGAATTATTAGGAGATAATATAGATAAATATCAAATATCAGTTAATTATACATATTTTGAATATAAGAATAGATATGAAATAGCTCGAACTAATTTTTTAAAGCAAATAAATTTTCTTTCACGAGGATATGTTGAAAGTAAAAGTAATAATGATTCTTATATTATAAATTTTGATAAAGTAGAACAATCAACTGGTGTCTTTATAAAAAATATTAATATTGATGATATAGATTCAATACATTATAAAATAAATAAAGATATATATCTAATATGTGAAGATATTACAGAATTCTATAATAAATGTAAAGCATATGAAAATGGTATTTATATATCATTCGGAAATAAAAAAGATGATTTTGAATTAAAAAAGTTTATTTCTTTTAAAAAATCTGATAGTAATAAATTAATTATAAAAATGAATAAAATACTATCAAATATTACACCAGAAATTTTTTTCATATGTCCTTATTTCATTGGCGTTGTTCATAATCTATTAAGATTTCCTATAGAAAATGAAAGACAATGTGATAATATAATATAGGAAAAAATATTAAAACTTTCGTACATATATATTTATTTTTTATTAAATCTATTTTATAATGGAAAATAAAAATAAAATAGTTATAGGATCTCTATTTCATGGTAATTACTCAAAAAAATTAATTGATTATCTTTTAAAAATAGCATATCCTAATAAAGAGATTGAATGGAAAGATACCGAAGATTGTGATTTAATTATTCAAAGCGTATTTATTTATGAAAATAGAAAACTTGATAAAGTTAAAAAACCATGGATTGCATGGACAGGTGAACCTAGACCTGTTCAATATAATTCACAAGTTACAAAACCTATTATGAGAATTAATACTTTTAAAGATACTGGTGAAAATACTTTTCATATACCTTTTATGGTATTTTGTAATTATGACTATAAAAATATTAAAAAATATACACATTTAGATCGTCCATATCTCGCTGCTTATTGTTATTCTAATCCTATACCATTAAGAGAAAAATTATTTAAATTATTAAAAGAAAAAGATAATACTGTTCATAGTCTTGGTAGATGTAATACAACTAAAGAATTTAATAAAATAGGAACAAAATGGAGAGATAATCCAGATTATTTTAAAGATTATCGTTTTGTTATCGCGATGGAAAATAAAAATATGAATGGGTATGTTACTGAAAAAATATTAAATGCATACATTGCTGGTGCTATACCTATTTATTGGGGAAATTCATCATATGTTAAAGAAATATTTAATCCATTATCTTTTATAGATGTATCTGATTTTAGTTGTATCGAAGCATGTGTTGAATATATTTTAGAACTTGATAAAGATGAAGAAAGAAGAAAAAAAATAGCATCAGTTCCATTATTTAAAAATAATAAAGTTCCAGATATACTAAAAATAGGAGATTTGAAAAATATACCTGAAATTTATCAAAAGATGGCAGATATAATTAAAGAAACTTTAGGAAAATAAAAATTTATAGATCTAATGTATAAATGGCGGTTTACAAAAGAGCATTATTAATAGGTATTAATTACAAGGATACAGATTTACAATTAAATGGATGTATAAATGATTCAAGAAATTTACGAAAGTTTCTAATTAATAATAACTTTTATAATGAAAATGAAATTATAATGATGAATGATAATAAAAAAAATAATTTGTATCCAACTCGTAAAAATATACTCGCACAATTTGATAAACTAGTGAAATTCACTAAACAAAATCCTGATAATAAAACTAAATTATTTGTGTCTTATTCAGGACATGGTTATTATCTTCCTGATAAAAATAAAGATGAAGCAGATGGACAAGATGAAGTTTTATGTCCTATTGATTGTAATACCAAAGGGTATATTAAAGATGATGTTATTAAAAGAAGATTAATTAATAAATTAAATAAAAACGTTGAAATTGTTTTTATGATCGATTCATGCCATTCAGGTACAATGTGTGATTTGAAATTTAATTATGAAGTTGATGAAAGAAAATCTTTTAAAGTATATGGTAAAATGAGAAATACAAAATGTCAATGTAAAATGATATCAGGTTGTAAAGATGACCAAGTTAGTATGGATGCCTATATGAAAGATGGTAAAAAATATCAATATCAAGGAGCGATGACAAATTCATTTCTAAAAAGTTATCAATTTGGTATTTCATGTGAAAAATTAATAAATAAAATGAGAGAATATTTAAAAAAAAATAATTTTGATCAAGTTCCACAATTAAGTTCTGGAAGAAAGATAAATATTAATAAACCATTTTTACTATTAAATTAAATATTCAAAACTTCTTTTTTATAAAGTTTCAATATTTCACTTAATACTTTATTAGGGTTTTGATCTTTTCTATTTATAAAATATTTGGGATCATTTTCATATAAATTTAATGTAAAGTTCATCACATATGATTTTTTACTTATTGCTTTAGTATGTCTTAAATAAAAAGCAGTTTTTTTTAAAGCTTCTGTTATATTTTTTTTTATTATTTTTGTATTTTTAGGTTTTCTTTTATTAGTTTCATTTAATAAGTTCCTAATAAAATGGTGATTCGCTGCATAAGTTCTAAAATCTTTACATGTAAATTTTTCTCCCATATATTGTTGTATATATTGATTAAGATCAGTATCTGTAACTCGTCTAACTTTACCGTTTTCATCAACATATTGAAATAGTTTATCTCCTTCTAAAAGTAATAATAATTTTAGATGTTTTAAAACTTCTTTATTATTAGTACTATATGATAATCGTTTATTACTTTTGCCCTTGAATCGTAACTTTCCTTGTGAATCAGATAAAGATAAATGTATTTTTTTTAAACTTGTTATACCGTAACTTTTATTTAATCTTGCGTAACATTCTTTACCTACTCTAATATGTAATTCTTTTACTAAAGTTAACATTGTTGATATAACTCTATTTAAATCATATGGATTTAATTTATTATCAAGATCCATTTTTTTCTGAAGTTTCGGAATACTCTCTAAAAATTCAGAAAGTCTTAAAAACTTCTCTTTTTCTGCTCTCTCAATATGTTGATTATTATAACGGTATTGTTTCCTACCCTTACCATCTATACCTGTAGCTTGAATTGGAGTTTCCGAATCTGAACTTATCCATACTTTTTCCCAATTTGGTGGAAGTTTTAATTGTTTAATTCTATTTTTATCTTTTTTTGAAACTTCTTTATCATTTTTAATATAATAATATTCATATTCATCATTTATAAGTCTTCTTGATATTCCTTTTAAATAAAATTTTTCATCAAAAGGTTGTTCTCTAGCAAGTTCCATTAATATATTAATATAAATTAAATTTAAACATTATATTTCAATTTGAATTCTTCTAAACTCATAGTTTTCACTCCTAAAGATTTAGCTTTTGTTATTTTACTACTTTTTTGTGATTTATCATTATATACTACTATAGAAGTATTATTAGATACTGAAGTTGTAATTTTACCTGAATTATCTTCAATCACTTTCTCTAAATCTTTATTTCTAAACCCTGTAAATACAATTGTCATATCTGAAAATTTTACTCCCTTTTTAGTGTTTACTTTTTTTAAATGATCCAAATTTATTACTTTTGAAAGTTCTGTGAAAAATTTCTTAAATTCATTTAGATTTTTTGCGAATTGTGTCGCTGTTAATGTATCAAAACCATCTATATTAGTAATCTTATCTATTATATCACTTTCACTCCATTTTTCATTTAGAATATTTGGATATTTATCTATTATTAACTTTAATCTTCTTTGACCAAATCCACGACCAAACTTATGCGACGATGCCATGAATTTCGATAATGATGTATTTTTAATAGCTTCTTTTATACTTTTTTGAATTTTAGTCATTGATTTATTACCTAAACCTTCAATTTGTGAAACTTTTGATAGATCAGAATTAATTATTTTTGATATTGATGTAAAACCTGTTTTGTATAATTTTCTTATAGTTCCTTCACTTATATGCATAGCTCCTATATGATTAAAGAAATGAACCATACGTTTGATTTTAATAGAATCTCTTACATTTTTCATTTGATCTGAATTTATATCCGATGCGATTATATCAACTTTCGTTTTATTCCATTTATATGGTAAATCAGGCATTTGAGGAGCTTTTGAAACTGATGGTTTTAAAACTTTTTCAATTTTAGGTATTACATCACCACTTCTAATTATTTCAATAACTGAACCTGCACCAATTTTATTTTCATATATAAATTTTGCATTATGGGCTGTAACATTAGAAATAGTAACACCTACAAGTTTAACAGGTTCAATTTCTACAACTGGTTTAAAATAACCATCCATTGAAACTTCCCATTTTACATTTCTTACAACAACTTCTGCAACTTGATCAGATAATATAGTTTTAAATGCAAAACCATATTCAGGATTTTTATCAATATGATCATGTATTTCTGAAGAATCAATTACTACTATTCCGTCAACATCATATTCACTATCAATACGACGTCTTTTTAAAAATTCTGATAAATAATCATTTGTAAGTTTCGTTTGAATATCATAATTTACAATATCAAACTTATATTTTTTTATTAATTTCATCTGTTCAATTTGATCATATCTTGGATTTACAACAGCATACGCTACAAATTTTGTTATTTTTGCAACTTCCGTTGAGAAATTTTTAGAATTTACTAATCCTGCTACTGCATTTCTTGCATTCGCAAATTGATCAGATACTTTTTTAAAATCTTTTTTAGATATAATTAATTCTCCTCTAATTGCTATATCATCTTTAAAATTAGTTTCTCGTAATGTATCTGAAAATATAAATGGTATTAAATAACTAATATCTTGTCCTTGTTTACCATCTCCACGTGTATATAAGCTTAGTTTACTATTTTTATAATGTATTAATCCACTAACACCATCTAATTTATCAGATAATAAATATGGACCATCGTATTTTTTTATCCATTTTTCTAATGCCTTTGTATCAGGTTTTACTTTATCTAAACTTGACATTGAAAAAGGTAAAGTTACTTTGTCTTTTGAAATTGGGGCCCCAACTTCTGATAAGAATTTATTTTTAGGATCTCTTGTTTTTAATACATCTTTTAACATATCAAAAATTTCATCAGTTAAATCACTTTTCCCAGTATTATAATAATTAATTGATAATTTACGTAATAATAATTCAAGATCTTTAATAGATATCTTATTAGCATACTCATATGGATTTTTTAAGAGCTGTTTATTCATTTTTACTATTAATATAAGGATATCTTTAATAGTTAGTAATTAAACTTTCATTTTTTTTTATAATTTTAATTTATATAAATGAGTAAATATATTGAATTAGAATTTATTTCTCCTATTAGTGAATACAATTTTAAAAACTATCATATAGATAATATACTTGTTATAACTGGAACTTCCGAAAATGGATTTCCAACTGTTCGCATGTTAAATAAATTAAATTTAGATAATGTAGATGTTGAAACAAGAGCTTATCCTATAGCAAAAACTATAAGAGTTGATACTAGACGTGAATTACCTAATTTTTGTATCAAATTATTTCAATATAATAATGTAACAAAGGTTCTAACTTTATTATTCTCTGGGAATTTTGATTCATATAAACCTTCATATGGTAGAAATCATATTATATTAAAAAGTGTTCCAAAACGTGCTTTAAAAATTATTGGTAAAGTTGATAAAACAGATTTTTTATGGGAACCATTCAATAATTTTAAATGCGGTGAAGGAAAACAACAATGTTTATTATTTTTTAAAGAATCTCGTATTACTAAATTACCATTAATAGATTATGAACTTTTACATGCAAACTTACAAGAAAATACATATGTATTTAATAGATATACTAAAACTTTTTTCAAAGAACTTACACCATTCCCTATATCTAGATGCGATACATGGATAAAAAGATATTTTAATAGAAATAATACTTATAATAGTTATATTGTTAAAAATTACAAAGGTGAAGATGGTGTAAAGAAATTAATAAAAAATTATCAAATTGACTTAACACAATCGGATATTAATCAAAGTGATTTAGTAACAGTTGATAAATTCTCTCGAAGAAAAATGGATCCACAATCAAGACCTATTCATTTAGATGCTTATAAAAATAATGTTTGTATTATGCCTATTGATGGAAGAGTTTTAGGATTTGATCTACTAACACATCAAAGTAAAATTGTTCAAAATAATTATATCAAACTAATGTCAACCATATTTAGAAATAATCAAGAATTAAAAGATTTTTCACAAGGTTCAGGTTTCTTAATTAGAACAACTCCACATGATCATCATCATTTAACTTTACCTTATGAAGGTAATATTACAGAAATATCTAGATTTAGTAAAAATGGTTTTAAAACAGTTTTACGTGTTGAAAATAATTATTATATCGCACCTCAAATTCCTGAACGTGATCAATTTTCTGTAGTTTATGGTAAATGTTTAAGAGGAAATAGAGGTTGTAAAACAAGATTAGCTCCACAACAAGACACAAAAATGGTTTATTATATTGTTATAATGGGATCTCCTACTTTTAAATTTAATGATCAAACTTTAGAGAAAATAAATAAAAATATGAAAGTTCCAAATAGAATTCAAATAAAAAGTAAAATGTATACACCTAAAAATATTGTTGGTACATTAGGTGTAGGAGAATACTTAATTGCTGTTTTATCTAATCGTCAAATTAGATTTGAAAATGATATTCTTCATAATTCACGTATGGAAGATCTACAAATGAAAGATCTTCCAGTAGAAACATATGTAAAGTATGGTAGTAGAATTGGTGAATCATTCTAATATTTTATTCCAATCTAAATAATCATATTTCCAATCAGTAACATATTTATTTAATTTGACCCATTTAACTTTTTTATGGTTAAATTCATAGTTGCTTATTATTATTATTTTAAAATTAATAAATATTGATTCTAAAATTTCTATTAGTCTTCGATATCTTTTTATGAAAGTTTCTTTTTTTAAATTTTGTAGTTCTATTCTTATAAATGTAGGATTTACCAAATCTAAAAATCTCTTTATCCTAATATCTAGTCGTTTACTAAAATTTTTTACATCTTCCTTTTTTGTTAATTCATGTGCAAATTTAACATTATACTTATTCTTTACTATATATGAACTTTCATCTGAATCAAAAATTTTATGATTTTTAGATAATTTATGAACTTCAACATCACTATATTCTTTAAAAGATTCTAATAAAACCTCAATTAGCTTATTTAAAGGTATTATACAATAATCAAAAGGATACGCTTCTAGTCGTTTACCATATTTTACAAGTTGATACGCAACCGAACAATTTGAACCTAATGAAACAAATTTTGAAGTTGTTATATCATGAGCCATAATTTTATTATATTTATATATTTAGTATGTAAGGTGATATAACTTAACAAATATTCAACTTTTAATAAATTATTTATAAAAATTGATTATTTAGATATATGGATATTATTATAGATTGATTTATATATATATAAATGTAAATATGAGTGTATCAAAAGCTATTGTTGACTATTCACCTGATAAACAATACACTTTTTTGCATCCTATATTAGAATCATTTATAAAAGAAAATCTATATTCTGGTTACATTGAACTTGACTATAGATTTAGAGTTAATGTTAAAGATGAACTTGTAGTATATTTTTTAAAAAATCTATTCTACGTTTCAAGTAAAACTTTCAGACAAAATAATTATCGTATTAGAAAATTACTAAGAAATTACGTTTATAAAAATATTGATACTAATTATTTAATATCATTTGGTGGAGAGTCGTATATGTATGGTTTACTAAAGAATTGTAAACAACAATTTTATAATAAATCAATTAATGTTCATAATGATCATGAACGAAATAAACAATATTATAATTTAAATAGTAAATCAGAAGTTGTGAACTATAATTCAATGGATTTAGAAATATCTAATGATTGTATTATTGTTGTTAACATAACAAAAATTCCTAAAAATTTTATTAATGTTATAAATAAAAATAAAAGTTTCATTAAAAGGATTATTTTTATTGTTTGTAATCATACCGATTTTAATAAAAAATGTAATACTATCAATTTTACTTTAAAATCATCTGAATATTTTATAGATGATAAATTAAAAAAATATTTCTCAGTTCATATATTTCAATAAAAATTGAATCAATAAAACCTTAACTTTAGATTATTAATTTTATAATAAAAAAATGCCAAAGAGAACAAGATCTTTTGATAATGACAGTGATTTTAGTAATTCAGATAGTTCTTCACCCAAAACTAAGAAAGAAATTAGTCTAAGAATTAAAAAACCACGAAGAACAGAAGAATGGATGCATGGATTAACTGATGAGGAGATTATAAAAATTGCTCCTGAAGTTTCTAAAATTAAAAAATCAATAACTGATTCATTAGTTGATGAAAAAGATATCGCACAACTTGATATTCCTTTTAATGCAAAAGTAAAGTTGATGCAACAATTAAATATTGTTAGAAGTTTTAGTCCTCATAGTTATTCATGGTACGATGCAAAAAATGATTTACGTGAAGCTTATGATTCATGGTTAATTGATATAAAAGACATTGAAATGATAAACCATCTTGATAAACAAAATAATTATTCTGTAGGATTACAGGAAAAAATTTTAAGAAGTGAAGTTTCAGATAAAATTAAAGCTCAATTATATGATAAATTTAAAAAAATACAAAACTATAGACAAAGTAGTGAAGAATATATTAAAGAAAAAAAATGGATTGAAACAGTTCTTAATCTCCCTTTAAAACCTAAACTTATGTTTCAAAATCTATCGTCAGAAAAAGATAAGTTAACTAAAGTTATGGAAACTATGAATCGTTCTATATATGGTCAACAAGAGACAAAAGAAAGAATTTTAGAATTTGTAAGTGTTATGTTATCAAATCCTAAAGCTAGTAATAAAATTATTGCATTAGTTGGACCTCCTGGAGTTGGTAAAACCGCTTTAGCTCGGTCTCTATCTTCTGCTTTAGATTTACCATTTGCTCAAATATCATTAGGTGGTATGACTGATTCAAGTGTTTTATTAGGACATAGCCCCACTTATTTGAGTGCAACATGTGGTTTAATAACTAAAAATATAATTAAAATGGGATCAACAAATGGTATTTTATTTTTTGATGAATTTGATAAAATACCTAATACTAAAAAAGGTGGTAAGGGATGTGATGTTTCAGATTCTTTACTACATGTTTTAGATTTTGAACAAAATAAAGAATTTCATGATCATTATTTACCTGAAATTCCTATTGATTTGTCTAATATGTTTATAATTTTATCATTGAATAATGAAGAGGAAGTTGACCCTATTTTATTAGACCGTGTGAATATGGTTTATGTTAATGGATATACACCAAATGAAAAGAAATTTATACTTGAAAAATATTTTATTCCTCGAATTATTAAAAATTTAGGTATGGTCGAAAATGAAGTTGATGTTACAAAAGAAGCTATTGATTTTTTAGTTAATAAGAATGAATCGATAGCAGGGGTACGACAACTTGAAATGGATACATTTGGTGTGTTCCAAAGAATAAATACATTAAAATTATTAGGTGATAGTGAGTTAAAACTTTCATATTATATGAAAAAGTTTAAAATTCCATTTAAATTAACTGGTAAAAAAATAGAAAAATTATATAAATCTTCTAATCTAAAGAATATATAACTATTTATATGGTGGTTCCTAATTTTATGATTATAGGAGTTCAAAAAGGTGGTACACAATCGGCTTTATATCATTTGAACCAACATCCTGATGTTTATTTATTAAGAAAAGAAGTTCATCATTTTGATACTAATAAATATTCTCTTGAAGAGTATCATTCTTTATTCGAAAATGAAAACCCATTTGATAATGATAAACTTGCAGTTGGTGAAAAAACACCTACTTATTTATTATTAAGATCATCAATTGATAGATTACATAAATATAACCCTGATCTAAAAATTATAGTCTTTTTAAGAGAACCAATATCTAGAGCTTTTTCACATTATCGAATGATGAAGTTTCGTAATAAAAAAAGTAAAAATAAGTTTAATTTATCATTCAGGGAATTTATAAATTATGATATTGATACTAAGATAAAAAATATTAAAGATATTTATAGTGAATATCCATTTCAAAGAGGACTTTATTATAAACAATTAAAATATTTATTTAATAAGTTTAATAAAAATAATATATTGATAGTTCTCTCAGAAAAAGTTTTGAAAGTTCCATTTAGACAATATAATAGAATATTTAAATTTTTAGGAGTTAGAAAACTTAGGAAAAGAGAATTTAAATTTAAAAAAAATATTCATAAGACCAAATTTACCGAAACTCTTAAAAATAAAGATTTTAAATACTTATTTGAGAAATACAAAGAAGAAAATAAAAAATTATATGAATTATTAGGATTCAAAATATGGGCATGGGAAAATAAATATAAAAACTTCTTTAATGATGTTAAAAACAAAAATAAAAAAGAATAAAATAAAAATTATAGGATATATATATATATATATATATGAATATAAAAAAAGAAGTTTTGTTATTATATGTTACAATTGGACTATTATTAATAACAATCTATTTATTATATAAAAAAAATGTTGTAGTTGAAGGTATGAGTAGTTCGGTTAATCCTGAAGCATTGGCTAATTTATCAGCTATGTATAATAACGGTAAATTAAAGGTTAGTGAATTAGAAGTTACTGGCAATGCAAATATTACAGGAAATGCAAATATTAATGGAAATGCAAAAATTACAGGAAATACAAATATTAATGGAAAGACTACTTTTACAGGAATTGTTGTAGCTGATAAAATGGTTGTATTTAAAAATGACCATTACATTAGAGGAAAATTAGTAATGGAAAATTCTGACTGGGCACAAATACGTACAACAGCGAAAAACGGTTATGCATTTTACAAAGGTACTGGTGGTACAAATGTACATAAAATTCTTTCAAATAGTTTAGAAACAAATGAATTAAATATGAAAGGTAAAATAATAATGAATGATAATGAAATTAGATTAAGAAGTTCAAATGATGATGATCATGGAATAGTTTATGAGGAAAAATGGAAAGCTCCTCATATTTATGGTTTTTGGGGACCAGTTGTAACATGGAATGATGGTAAAGGAAGACACAAAGAAAATGCATCTCATAGAACTGTTTAATAATACGATTATCATAAAAGAATATTAACAAAAAAGTTGATAAAAAAATATTTAAAGGTAAGAAGATAACTAATATTAATAATGAGTACCTACCAATTCCCAATGAGAAAACGAGTCCGTCAAGAAACCGAAGAAGATGCAAATCTATCTGAATTACTAAGTATGTTTAGTTCTGGAAAAAAGAGTCGTCAAAATGAACCAGAGAATTTTTTCTTTGCACCACCATCCAATGTCTTTGCACGTGATAACCATATTTATTTCCGTTGTCCAGTATCAGATGAATCGATTTCAGATCTCGTAGGACTAATTGAAGATAAAAATAGTGAATTTGAAGAATTAAGTCGAAATAAAATGTTTGAAAAGGTAACACCTGCCCCACTATATTTACATATTACATCTCCAGGAGGAAGTGTATTTGCTGGTAATCGTGCAATTGATTGTATTAAAAATTCAAAAGTACCAATTCATACAGTAGCTGAAGGTCATGTAGCAAGTATGGGAGCAGGACTACTAATATGTGGAAAAAAACGTTTTATGACACGTAATTCATATGTATTAATTCATCAAATTTCTGCAGGAGCAAGAGGTACATATCATGAACTATGTGATGATCATGAAAATAACAAACAAATTATGCAAGATGTAGTAAATCATTATGTTGAACATACTTATATGGATGAAAAGGAAGTTCGTAAAGAATTTAAACATGATCGTTGGTGGGATTTTAACAAATGTAAGCGTAATGGTCTAGTAGATGAGCTATACACTCAATAAATAAATAAGTTTTTTTTATTAAAAAAATATATTTATGAAAAATAATAATGAATACAATTTTAGTAACTGGTGGCTTAGGATATATAGGTTCACATATAGTAGTTGAACTATTAAATGATGATTTTAATGTTATAATAATAGATAATTTAATAAATTCTAAAATTGAAACTTTAAAAAAAATAAAGGAAATAACAAAAGTTGATGATAATAGAATTAAATTTTTTGAAATAAATTTACTAAAAAAGAATTTATTAAAAGTATTATTTAATAAAAATAAAATAGATTGGATTATACATTGTGCGGGTTTAAAAGCTGTTGGTGAAAGTTGTAATAATCCATTACTTTATTATAAAACTAATTTAACCATATTAATGAATTTATTAGAAGTTTCAAATTGTAAAAATTTAATTTTCTCTTCTTCTGCAACTGTATATGGTGAACAAAAATCACCTATTACTGAAGAATGTGATATAGGTCAAAATATAACTAATCCATACGGACAAACTAAATATATGCAAGAAAAAATATTAAGTGATTTATGTAAAAGTGATAATTCATGGAAAGTTATATCACTAAGATATTTTAACCCTGTTGGTTCACATTCTAGTGGTAAAATAGGTGAAGATCCAAATGGAACACCAAATAATTTAATGCCTTATTTAGTGAGAGTTGCTAAAGGAACTTACAAAGAACTTCAAATATTTGGTGATGATTATGATACTCCTGATGGTACTTGTTTAAGAGATTTTATACATGTTGTCGATTTAGCAATAGGTCATATGAGTGTATTAAAAAATATTGTTAATAATGGTTATTATGTTTATAATTTAGGAACAGGTGAACCTATATCAGTTAAACAATTAGTTGAAACTTTTGAAAAGATTAATAATATAAAAATAAATAAAAAGTATGTATCAAGAAGAAATGGAGATTTGCCTGAATTATATTCTAATCCAGAAAAAGCTAATAAAGAATTAAATTGGAAAACAGAAAAAACAATAGAAGATATGGTTCGTGATTCATGGAATTTTATTAATCAATAGGTAAAATACCTTCTTTATAAAATTTAACTTTATTTGTAACAAAAACATTTGATTTATCTATTTTAACCTTATTAAAAATAACTTTATTATTTTCAAAATTAGTAACTTTCGCAGCGGTATAACCTCTATCAGCTATTCTATATTTAACCTCTTCACCTATATCATAACTTATTTTTTCTTCCTTTTGAAAGTTAAAATATTCTATAGGTGTTGAGAACTTTATTAAAGAATGAATAAATTTAGCAACATTTATCATCTTTATATTTTTTTTATTTATATTTAGAGTAACATAACTATCATATATATCCTCACCAATTAAAATTCTTTTTTTATAACCTGTAGAGAAATCTTCTTTTCGTGGTGTTGTTGTAATAATGACTCGTGTACCTTCTCCTTGATTATGATAATTTTGGAAACAATTTAATAATAAATTATATGGTCCAATAACTTTATAACCATCATATAATAATAAATAAGCTAATTCAATATGAAGTTCTAATGGTATATTATATAATTTTATACCAATACCTTTGTTAGAAATATCATGTCTTCCTTGACATTTATAATATGTATATTGATGTCCTATAAGTTTTTTATTTAAATTTAATTCAGACATACGTTTCATTGTTAATGTTTGTCCTTCTATATTTATATCATTTTTATAATATTCTGGAATTTTATTATAAATTTCACACATTGCATCAATAACCTCATTTTTTCCACCCCAAAATTTATCATTTGTTATTTTACCTGAATTAGTAGCGTAACGGTCAGAAATTAAGTAAATTGTGTTAGATGTGATATAATTATCACAATCTTCAGGGGTTATATAATCTTCAAATATGAAATCTAATCTAGCTCTCCAACAAAAATCATATTTAAAATTATTTTCATCTTCATATTTTTTTTTTTAAAAGATTAGCTTGATATATATTATAATACATTCCTATTGCATTAGAAGAGTAATTTTTATCAATAAATTTTTTATTATCCATTTTTAGATTTTGCATTGGTATTTTTTCTGTTTGTTTATTAAATTGTGTAATACAATATTTTTTAGGTTTTAATAAATACATAAATTCTAATTTATCATATTTAGATTCTCTCATTTTAAACTTCACATCAAGATTTTCTATAATATCTTTATTTAAATCCCACATATGTAAAAATATATCAACTTCATGATTTTTTTTCATTGGTTCAATAAAATATTTCATTATAGATGGTATACATGTATGAAAACTTCTTATAGCACCACTAAAACATATAGCTACTCGCATTATTGAATTAATTCATTAAAATTAAAATTAAACAAAAACGCTTAAGTGATTATAAATATATTTGATAAATGACCGAATTTTATAAAGTTTTAGGTGTTGATAAATCCGCATCACAAGAACAAATTAAAAAAGCTTATCGGAAGTTAGCTATTAAATGGCATCCTGATAAAAATAAAAATAATAATGAATTAGCTTCTAAAAAATTTAAAGAAATAACTGAAGCATATGAAGTTTTATCAAATCCAGATAAAAGAAAAAAATATGATAGATATGGTAAATATGATTTTTCAATGGATGATTCAGATGATGAGATGCCTCCAGGTTTTCAAAGAGCAAGAACAAGATTTTCAGGAAATAATATAGATCCTAATGTTGTATTTTCACAAGTATTTGGTAATCAAAATCCATTTGGGGGAAATCATCCATTTGGAAGAAATAATCCTTTTAATGCTCCTCCATTTACAAATAGATTCTTTAATTCACCAAGAACTAAAAAAACTTTAATAACTCCTCCAATAGAAGTTGATCTTCAAGTTTCACTATCTGAATTATACTTTGGTTCTAATAAAAAAATTAAAGTTAATAAAAGGATTTTTGATGATGATGGTTTATGTATGCGTGATCAAGAAATTTTAGATGTTGATATACAAGCAGGGTGGAAAGATAAAACAAAAATAACTTTCCAACATTGTGGTAATAGAAACCCAAATTGTGAAGCAGGTAATATAATAGTTAATATACGTGAAAAAGATAATACTACATGGAAACGTGAAGATTCAGATTTAATTTATGATTTAGAAGTTTCAATTAACGATGTGAAAAATATTAATACTACAATTACACATTTAAATGGTGATATCATTAAAGTTAAAAAAAAATTAAGTAATTCAAGTGAAGTTTTAGTTATTAAAAATAAAGGAATGCCACAACGTAAGGGAGGAAAACAAATTGGTTATGGTGATTTAATAGTAAAATTTACTGTAATATTCTAAAAAAAATTGAATTTTAATATTAATGATTAACCTAGCTTCTATTTATAACTTAAAAAATCTTCAATCTTAACAATGGAAGTATTTTACAATAAAAATCTTAAAGGCGTAACTGGAACAATTTCTATTGTTCTAGTTAATCTAGAAAATCTTATTCAAAAAAAGAATATTAATCATGATGATTTATTTCTATTAAATATTAAGGATGATATGTGGGTTCCTTTTATTCATGGTATTATTTGTTCCATGAATGATGATGATTCTGGAGCATTGCAGTATTTTCAAGAAGCGAGTAAAAATGGTTTAGGTTCTGGTCATTATTATTTAGGTTTAGAATTTCTTGATATGAATCTTTATCATAAAGCTTTTGAACAATTTAAAATAGCAATTGAAAAAGGTTGTAAAGCTAGTACATATATTTTAGCAGATATGTATGATAAAGAAGATAATTATGAAGTTGCATATCATTATCTATGTCTAGGTGAAGAACTTAATGAACCTAATATCTTTTTTATGATGAATCAATATCATAAAAAAGGAAAATATGTTGAAAAAAATATGGTTATTGCTCTTGAATATTTAAATAAAGGTTTAATGTTTGAATGTTACGATTGTTATCTTGAACTTATAGATAAATATAAAGAATACCCAATCACAAAAGCCGAAATTGCAATGTTTGAAAAAGAAAAAATTCCAGAAAAAGATATTAAAATGATTAAAACATATTTCAGAATTTAATTTATCTACTTAAATATTAATTATTATTTATATTAAATGATAAAAACACTAGGTAAATGGACAACTGAACCTCTTTCTTTAGATAATATAATATTTCCATCTAATTTAACTATGAAGTATGTAAATAATGATAAAATGACTATAAATTCAGATACAATTTATCCTCAAAAAATTTATGATATGAGAAAAGCAGCAGAAGCTCATAGACAGGTTAGACGTGATGTTCAAAGCTTCATAAAACCAAATACAAGATATTATGATATATGTGAACGAATTGATAATAAAATAAGACAACTTTTAGGAAATGATGAAAAAGGAGGAATAGGATTTCCAACAGGATTAAGTAGTAATAATATCGCTGCACATGATAGTGCAAATCCTAATGATAATCGTATTGTAAAAGAAAATGATATTTTGAAAGTTGATATTGGTACTCATGTAAATGGAAATATTATTGATAGTGCATTTACAGTTTGCTTTAATAATGATCTAAAGCCATTAGTTGAAAGTACAAGAGAAGCTACTTGGGAAGCTATAAAAATGGCTGGTCCAGATGCATATGTTAAAGATATTTCAAATAAAATTCAAGAAGTGATAGAATCATATGAAGTTACAATAAATGGAAAAGATTATCAAATTCATTCAGTACCAAATTTAGGAGGACATAATATCTCACCTTATAAAATACATAGTGGTAAATTACTTTTAGGTTCTAATAGTCAATTTACAGATCCTTCGATGAGAATGGAAGTTAATGAATGTTGGGCAATTGAAACTTTCGCCACTACAGGTAAAGGACCTCTATTTTCTACTAAAAATTTAGAAGTGAATCATTATGCTATTAATATAGATGCAACTAAAAGCCGTTTTAAACTTAAAAATACTGGAAAATTATTATCATATATAAAAAAAACTAGAAGTACATTACCTTTTTGTACTAGATGGTTAGAAAAAGAATTTCCAAGATATAAACCTTATCTTAATGATTTAGTAAATTCAAATATTGTTACATCTTATCCACCATTAATTGATTTACCTTTTCATAAAACTTCACAATGGGAACATACTATATATTTACATGATTATGGAAAAGAAATAATGAGTTTTGGTGATGATTATTAATTAATAATCATAAAGATGTTTTATTAATCAAATATCATAAATACCTTTTTGATCGAAATCTTTATCAAGATCATCAGAATATCCAAGTTGATTAGATATAAATTGTGTATCATGCGTTATGAATTGTTCAGAAGAATGAGTATGACCGAATATCCATATATCGATATGTTTTAATAATTCAATAGGAAAAGAGTTACCAAAATAATTTTTAATATATTGTGGAGTTGATTTATATTTATTCTTAGTATCAAAATAATATGGTGGAAAATGAGTAACTAAAATAATTTTTTTATCAGAAGTTTTATTATCATTTATTGAAGTTTTAATAAAGTTTTCGTTTTGTTTATGAAGTTCTATATATTGTGAATAAGTAAATCTCTTGATATTTGTAAAATCATTAATAGTATATTGTATTTCAGAAGTTGTTTTTGTCCAATATGTTGAACCTATAAATACATAGTTATCTATAGTTATAGAATCGTCAATTAATAAATATACATTTTCAAAAGTTTCAAAAAATTTAGTGTATAATTGATTAGCTAATTTGACATTAAATTTATAATATTCATGATTCCCTAATACAAATATCACATGTTTCCAATTTTCTGAACAATAAGTTATGAAATTTTTGAAATTTTTCTTTTTATAATTTCCAATATCACCATTAAGTATTAATATATCACAATATGATTGTAATTTAGGATATGACTTATAATGTTCTAAATGTAAATCTGAAAAAACTTGTACTTTCATATTAAATATTAAGATATCAATATGAAAGTTAAAAAAAATCAATTTTATTATGCGGTGATAAATTTTTTAAAATATAGTTTATTTGATTATAAAATATGTCAGTAGAAGTTCAAATTGAAATTCCTCGTGGATCAAATATAAAATATGAATATGATCATGTGAATAATAAGCTAATTGTTGATCGAATAATTTCAACTCCTGTTTATTATTTTTTTAATTATGGTTATATACCAAATACTTTAGGAGGTGATGACGATCCTTTAGATGCAATTGTTTTAAGTAATAATTCATTTCATCCAACTTGTTATATAAATTGTAAAGTTATAGGAGTTTTAGAAACAGAAGATGAGAAAGGTATAGATGATAAAATAATTTTAGTACCAGAAGATTCGATTGATAAAAAAAGTTCTCAAATTAATGATATCGAAGATATAGATAGTGAAATTATTGCTAAACTTAAATTCTTTTTTTCTAATTATAAAAAACTAGAATCTAATAAATGGGTTAAAGTTAATGAGTTAGGTGATAAAAAAAGAGCAAATGAAATAATAAAAGAAGGGTTAGAATTATACAAGACGATCGACCATAGTTAGAATTGTTTGATTTTTGATATCTTTTTTACAATTATATAAATATTGTTTTCTTTTTGAAAGATCATATTTATTAGTTAAATTTCTAGATTCCATTTTTAGGGAAATATATTTAATATCTAGAGATGCATAAAGTAATTTTGGATATAATAAAGTTTGTGTTATCCATACCCACATATTAGAAATTGTATAGGGATCATCATTAAATTCCAAACAATAAACTCTTTCTAAAAATTCAACATCACATGAATGTCTAGAGTCAGTTCTATATAAACCATATTTTTCAAAAAGAGATCTATCAATTAAAGTTGTAATTGAACCAATCATAATTTTATCTTTCCATTTTTGAAGTGTTATTTTTTTCAAATCTTGAGATATTTTATTATGTATATTTTTATTTAAGTTAATATCAGTCCAATCAGAACGATAAATATGACACATTATAATTTTAACATTTCTTTTAATCATAATTTCTAATGATGTTTCGATACGATCATTAATAGAAATATCATCAGAATCTTGAAAACCTATTATTTGACCTTTACTTTTTTTTATACCTAAATTTCTCGCTACATAACATCCCGAATTTTTTTCAGTTTTAAAGTATTTTACATTTTTATATTTAGCTTGATAATATATACATATTTCTTCTGTTTTATCAGTTGAACAATCGTCAACTATAATAATTTCTAAATTTAAATAAGTTTGATTTAATAAACTTTCGATACATTTTGATATAGTCTTAACTCCATTATAAACAGGTATTATAATAGATACTAAAACTTTTAAATTATTGATTTCAAAATCTGTTAGTTCCCATTTCATTTTTAATGAATGGTTATATAAATCACGTTTTAATCCTGTTTTTGATTCCGATACATCTGCAATTACTAAATTGGGATAAGATACATAACAATCAGATTGATACTTACTTTGTATATCTTGTAATGCTCCAGAATCATAAGAACAATTAAATAATTCTATAGATTGTAAAATTTCATCATATATAGTATTATTATAAGCTACTGCAAAAGCACCATCTGAATCTTTTGGTGGATGATAAAACTTATCAATTATTATAACATCATCCCATGTATGTTGTGAAGCTCCTAATTTTATCATTTTCCAACTATCCCAATTTATTTTTTTAAAAAAGATATTTATTAAACTTTCAAAATTAATATGAAACATAACATCATCTTGAAAACATAGAAAATTATTTAATTTATTTTTTTTTACATATTTAAATAACTTTCGGTAACTTTCTAAAATACCCCATGTCCCAGATGTTCTTATACTTTTTCTTTGATATAATTTTTCATAATAATGATTAAAAGGTTTTTTATAATATTCATTAAATTTTGATAAATACGGTTCATCATTACCATTTTCACCATAAAAAAACTCAAAGTTAATATTATATTTTTTAAAAATCTTTTTTATATTTTCATGTCGTATAGTATCATTTTTTAATGTCAATACAAATATTTTATCAAATTTAATATTTAACAAGCTCATTACTATTCTTATTATAATTTAATTTTAAATAATACTTGATAGTTTTTTTTATCCCTTGTTCAAATGGTATTTTTGGTTCATAGTCTAAATATTTTTTAGCTTTAGATATATCTGCATTGGAATGTGGAATATCTCCTTTTCTATTTTCAATAAACTTTACATTAATATCAGAATCTAAATAAGTTTTAATTTTATTAAATATTTCTAAAATAGATATTCTACCACCATTAGCTATGTTAAATACCTCCCCAAAACATTCTTTATTATTTGTTGATAGAGCTAATATATTAGCATTTACTGCATTATCTATATAGGTAAAATCACGGGAATATGTACCATCCCCATATATTTGTGGAGATTCGTTATTCATTATTTTATCAATAAATTTAGGTATAATTGCTGCATAATCTCCTTTAGGATCTTGTTTCGGGCCAAATATATTAAAATATCTCAAACCTATAACTTCCATATCATAACATTTAGTAAATATATCACAATATAATTCATTTATTTTTTTAGTACATGCATATGGTGATAATACTTTTCCAATTTTATCTTCTTTTTTAGGTAAAGTTTTTTCATCACCATAAACAGATGATGAACTTGCAAATACAACACGCTTAACATTATTTTCTTTTGCTGATATTAATATATTAAAAAATCCATTTACATTATTATTATGAGATCCTAAAGGATTATCAATTGATCTTGGTACAGAACCTAACGCTGCTTGATGACTAATTGCATCAATATTTTTTGTGACGATTCTACAAGTTTCTAAATTAGTAATATCACCATATATAAATTCAAAATTTGGGTTATGAAGTAAATGGTTTATATTTTTACGATATCCAGTTATTAAATTATCAACAACTCTAACTTTATGACCTTGACTAATTAGTTGTTCTGATAAATTTGATCCTATAAATCCTGCTCCACCTGTTATTAAAATTTTCATTCTATATTAGTCTATTCAAAAATAATAATATAATCAAAACTAATATATAAAATGGAAAAGAGAATTTTAGTAATATGTGAGATTAATGATTATATTACATCTATTAAAAGACATTATTCATTAACTAAAGGTTTTGGTATTGCTACAGGATTAGCTAAATTAAGTAAAGTATTTTATTTAACAAAAGGAATTACACAAGAAAAAGATGGATTAATATTAAAAAATTTAAATGAAATCGATATAGAATTTATGAATAGTATTGATTATATATTATTAATACGTGAACATAATATTTTTGAAGTTTTAGATTCTAATACTGCTATTAAAGATACTTTACTTAATTTTAATAAAAAACATAAAGTTGGAATGAAAAGTGATGCAATTGAATGGTTATGGGATAAGAAATATATAAAAGATTTTAAAAAAAAATACAATATTTCCTGGCATGATTTTATAGAAAAAGGATTTGATATAATATGTTGTCAAATGAAAGAATATAAAAAACAAGCATTACAATTAATAAAAAATAGAATTTTTAACAAAGATCCTGAATTTTATATAAATCTTAACAATAAATTATTTAACTCTCGTATGGGTGTTTTTGATAAATATCCATATACAGACGATATGAAAAATCCATATGATTTAAATCATTCATATTGTGTTGATATTGGAAGATCATTATCAGAAGGAAAAGCATTAAAACCTCTATGTTATACTGAAAAAAATTATAAATATTCAAATGATCCTAAAAAAGAGAAATTTAACATTTCTAAAACTATATTAATTTATATGGGTAGATTAAAAACTGATAGTGGTAAAATACTTTATATGATGAGAGATATTATGAAAAAATTAGGTCCTAAATATGAACTTCATATATTTCCTGGAAGATTTGTAATACCTGATTGTCCTGTATCAGTTTTTTCAAATAAATATGGTGAGAATTTACAAATATTAAGAGATGTTATATTTAATTCAAATAATAATATAATTATTCATTATCCATATGATGATAAAACAAAGGCAAAATATTTAAAATATGCAGATATAGGAATTGATTTTTCATCAACAAGACCTAAAAATATTAAAACCTTACAAGGGAATGCTAAATTATTAGAATATTGTGCATATGGATTAAAAGTTGTAACTGAAAGAAATGTTATAAATTCTTTTTTAGTAGATGATGCAAAAAATGGAATATGTTTAAAAGATATTGGTACTGTAGAACATTATGTTAATGCAATAAAAGAAGTTGAGAAGATGAATTATGATAGAGATTATGCAATTAACACAACTTTAAAAACTCAAAGTTGGGATAATATTGGAAAAGAATTATTCGAACATTTCGAAAGTTTAATTTAATATTGAATAAAATAAATCTTTTAATTTAATTATAATGTCATTTTGATTAAATCCACTAAATTTATATGGTTTTACTAAACTAGCATAAATTTTTTTACGCCATTCTTTATCATCATAATATTTTGTTACTAATAGTTCTTTTGCTATAAATTGATAGTTTCCTACATTTGGTGATGTAACTATATTACATCCATTACTAACTCCCTCAACTAATACATTTGGATTAGAATCATAATATGAAGGTATTACTAATGTTTTTGTATTAGATAATAACTTATTTATTTCATCTCTAGATAAATTATTATACTGTTTAACTTTTTTATGTTCTTCTTGATCTTTACCAACTATTACAACTTTCTTTTTTATAATATGTTTACTTTCAATAAGTTTTTTAACCATCGTATAATTTTTACATTGACGTTTCCAACTATATGCAATAAATATTATATCATATTCTCTATCATCAAATGGTATTAAATTTTCTTTTTTAATTAAATTAATATTTGTTAAATATATTGGATTCATTAAATTATTTTGAAACTTTTTTGTTTTTTCAATTAAATTATATGTTAAAGAACTATTTGGTATTATATAATCAGCATTTTTAAATACATAATCTTCTAAATATTTATCATTTGTTTTTACAAAATCAATAATTGAACCCTGTATTTTTAATTCTTTATCAGAACTCGTTATTATATTATTTTTTAAATTAATATTTTGGTACCATGTCTTTTTTTCTGAAATTTTAGAAGTTAAGTATCGTAAACCCGATGGTGAATATATCTTAGGTGAATCTTTTATTAAATGACTAATATATGAAAAAACTTTATAATTTTTGAAAAATACAATATTAAAATCAATTGATTCTTGGAATAATTTAAAGTTTTCTTCTAATTTATGATTAACTTTTAATTGATATACGTTTCCTAAATTATTAGGATCTAATTTATTATCTTCCATATTAGAAATAAATAATCCATAACAATCAATATTTATTTTCTTTAATTCACGTATCATATTATATGTATTTGTTGCAGCACCACCGTTATTAGGAATATCACATGATACAAATAATATTTTAGGTTTTATTGATTCTTTTTTACTATATTTTTGTAAAAAGTTTAAAAAATTAATCCTCTCTTCATACTCATAATCACGTAAATTTTTAATAGGTATTTTATAATAGTTATTTAAATTGTATGAAATTTTATTATAAAACTCTTCAATATTATATACATCTTGACATAATGTATTTTCATTTAGAAAATTAGAAAAACCAATATTTTTTGAGGCGATTGGTATACATTTATTATCTATAGCTTCTAATATAACATTTGGACCACTTTCAGAATATGAAGGTATAATTATTATTTTTGAAAGTTTCATTAATTTTTGAACTTCATCATATGGTATTCTATTTATGCATTTTAAATTTTTTATTTTAATATCATTATCAATACCAATTATAACTTTATTTTTATAAGGGAATAATTTCATAATTTTCTTTAGAAATTCTAAATTTTTTACTTTACGATTCCAATTACTTGCTACTGCTATTATATCTATTGTTTTATCATATTCTTCTGTTTCTATTTTTTTATTAATTAATATATTATTTATAGCAGTATTTGAAGGTTCTATAAGTTTTGATAAATATTCAGGATATAACTTTTTATAAACTTCACCTATTAATTTAGTATATGGTGTACATAAATCAGATATTTTAATACATTCCTTTTCTTGTCTATACAATTCTAAATTAATATGTTTATTAAGACCGTCGTTTAATGCATATCTTATTGAAATATCTCTATTAACTGCAGAATCTTCACCAAGTGTAAGTGAAGGTATACCTGATATACAATATAGTAATTTAGTTTTATTATAAACTTGTCTAATTAAAACAGGTGAACCATAATTAAACCCTAATATTATATCTGGTTCACCTACTAAATCATTTCTTATATTTTCTATTATTTGTATTTTTGATTCACTTGGATGTATTTTAAAACCTATTTTATGTCTAACTCTATATACATTCCCTATATTTTCAGGATCAATATCAATATTTTTATTTTCAAAAAATATACATGCAACTTGAAAACCACATTTTTTGAGAAATTTAGCAGTATGATATGCAGTTGTTGCACTTCCTCCATTATGTGGATATTGTGTACTTGTTATTAAAACTTTCGGATTAGATGAATTATTATTTAATATAATATTTTTATTATTAGCTATTTTACCTATTAATAATGAAAATTCATTCATGAAATTCTCTTCATTAAAGGTAGATATAAATAAATTTGATATTTTCTTATGGTTATATTCCTTTTCACTTAAACTTATTATTTCTAACCATAGTTTTGTAGATGGTAAATATGATATTGAATGTGATTTAGTTGTAATTAATTTAATATCTGAAAAACCTACAATTTTACCAAAATATTTATCATAATAAAACTTACCATCTGATAAAGTATCTAATGCAATATTAAAACATCCACAATTACCAGCTTCTGAAATAACTCTTGGACATGCATCTCTTCCACTGAATATTAAATTAATTTTACTTTTATTATAAACATCACATAATTTAAAAGATGGAAGATTTGATACGAATTCTATTTCTAAATTTTGATATCTGTTTTGTATATTTATATTTAATAATTCGAAATCAGTTACATAAATAATTTTCTTTTTTTTATCGATATCTAATGATGATAAATATGTATCGTAATAATCAAAAAATTCAAAAAATAAATTATGATTTTTAGTTGATTGGGTTGATGTTGCTACTATACAAAATATATACTCTCTTTCTAAATTTTTATAATAAAATGTTTCACTATTAGACCATTTTTTAAAATTAATTAATGTTCCTGTTGGATATTTGGTTCTATAGTCTGGATTTTCATGACACATTATTACATCATAATTAACATCTTTTGGTAATTTCTTTTTTAAAACTTTATTTATATTATTCCATGTTAATGGTTTATTATAATCTTTTTTATTATATGAAAATATTAATGAAACCGCGGGATAAAAAATTTTAATAGAAGATATAGGACATAACTTTTTAAAAGTATTATGATATTCTCCTCTTAAAAAATATATTTTAGCTTTATCAAAATTAAATATTTGATCATATTTATTTAATATCCATATCACGACTTTAGTTTTTCCTATATATTTTACCAATTTAATTGGACTTTTAAAATTTATTCCATAATTAAAAGGTATAGAATCTTTAATATATACATAATGAATGTTATTAAAAGTAAACCGTTCATTTAATTTTAAAATTATTTGTAAATATATATCAACTTTCATTATTTTCTCTATCAAATTATCATTATCAATATCTTCATATTCTAATAATTTATTTATTTTTTCATTCTCTAAATTCTCATCATTTAATGGATTAACTTTATAAATACCAACTACTTCAGTATCTTCATCAAATTCTTTCAATATATTTAACTTTTGATTTTCTATTTTAAATTGTGACTTCAGATCATATATTTTACAACCATTAAATTTAGCTTCTATAACTACATTACTACAAGATTCATAATAAGAATTTTGAACAATATATTTTATTTCTTTCATTAATAAAGGTATTTTATCAGGATGAATTAATTCTTTACAAATAGCATTTTTGAATTTATAAATTGATGAATTTTTTCCAATTAATAAAGTTGGTCTATTAAATTGTTTTATTTTACTAATAATACTATCAACATTTTTAATTTTCCTATTGAAATCTGATATTACGATACCAAAATCATATTTCCTCTTTTTAAATTGTTCATCATCACATATAGTATAAAATCTATCCTTATAAGGAAATAAATTAAAATACAAAATATTAATATCTAATCCATAAAATTTATTTAAAATGTAAATTGAATGGTAACTCGCACAATAAGATTCATCTGATAGTGATATAGTATCTAAAATTCTTGGATGAATAAATTTATCAATCATTTTCTTTGAATTTAACTTATTATAATCACAATTTAAATTAGGTCTGAATATTCCAGGAATAAAAAAGTATATCGTACATTTAAATATTTTTTTTATATCAAAATTTATAAAATTCCTTAATATTACTAAATCAGGTTTCCAATTTATGTTTTTTAAATATTTTTCAATTTGATCCTTTTTTATTACTTTTATAAAATTCGGATAGTTAAATACTTTATTCATGTTATTCGTATAAAATATACCTCTAACATCTTTATTTTTAGATTTATAGTATTTAGCTAATGAATATGCATTTGTACTAGCTCCCCCATAACCTGGAAAGTCAGAACATAAAATTAGAATTTTTTTAAATTTATCAATTTTCATATCAAATAATTCCAAGTTGCGATATTTTATTCTTAATTCTATATCATCTTCTGTTTCCCAATTTAAACAATTTTTATAATCACCATTATGTATCACAGGTAATCCCATAGCACCCATTTCTTGTACAGTATTTGCATTACCATCATGTTTTGTTAATCTTACTCCAATAAAACATTGTTTATATATTTTGGGCATTTCTGTATAGTTTACTTTGGTCTCAGAACTTTTTAAAAATTTAAATTCAGGAAACTTAACAATCGTTTGATCAATTAATGATCCGCCATACAAATCTTCTCTACCTTTTTGTAAACCATCATAAATATATATTTTATCACCTAATTTAGATACTGGTTTAAAAAGATTTGTATCAGTTAAATTTAAATAAATTTTTTTAAAAGGAAGTTCAAATTTTTGTAAACGTCTTTCGATATCAGATGAAATTGCATAATTTACGATTTCAATACGTGAACTTTGGTCTATGATAAACATACAATTTTTTTTTCCTAAATTATGTCTAGGATCGATATCTGTACCCCCCCATAATATATATATCTTACTTTGGTGTTTTCTAATTATTTCTCTATCTTCATTTGAATATAAACCAAAAAATATAGCAGGTTTTTTTTTATTTTCATAATCAACCAAATTATATTTATTTTTTATTCTATCAAAATGTTTTAACGATTCAGAAATATAAATTTGTTTTGCTGGAAAATTAAATAATTCTTTATCATTATTTGTATGAGTATTTTCAATATTAAAAATATTTTTTTTAACTTTCACATCTTTTTTATCTATATTTATTTCCTCTAAAATTATATCTTCTATTTCTAATACATTATTTGGTATCTCCTCTAATATAAAATATACGATTAATGAACTATTTTCACCACTATTGAAATAATAATTTTTATTTTTTAATAATTCAGGATATAATAATACTTTTAGTGAATCATCACTTTGTATAGATATATATATATTGTCAGTTGATGTAAAATTAACATAAAATCTATATTCTTTATTTTTTTCAACATTCACTTGATATAATATCCCAGAAACTGAATTATTATTTGGACTTTCAACTCTTAATATATTTTTTTTTACTATTATATTCTTACCATTATAATAAGTTCTCTTATTTACTTCCAAAAAATGAGTACGAACGTCACCATAATTATTATATTTTGCAACATTCATTTTAACTTCATAAAAGAAAATTTTAATTAAAATAAAACATTATTATAATGAAAAATATAGTTATAATAGTCGGGACAAGGCCAAACTTTATAAAAGCATTTCCAGTTCGTGAAATATTATCAAAATATTATAATGTTACTTTGATACATACAGGACAACATTATGATAGTTTCATGAGTGATATATTTTTTCATCAATTAAATTGTCCTAAACCTGATATTCATATATCTTTACTTGAAAAAACACGAGCTGGTAAACTTGATAATTTTTTATATTCAGGAAAATTTAATAAGTGTAAGATAAAACAAACTATTAAAAAATTATTAATAGAAGAGAATTGTGGAAAACTTTCAGAAATTAGAAATTTAGTTGAAAAAGAATTAATTAAAATTAATCCAGATTTATTATTAGTATTTGGCGATGTTACATCAACTATTGCATCTGCATTAGCAGGATATAAATTAAATATTCCTATTGGTCATATCGAAAGTGGATTACGAAGTGAAGATCTTAAAATGCCTGAAGAAGTTAATAGAATATTATGTGACTCTATCTCAGATATTTTTTTTGTTACTGAAAATAGTGCAATAAAAAATTTATATAATAGCGGTATAAATAAAAATATTTTTTTAGTTGGTAATACAATGATAGATACACAAACTAAATTTATTAATAAAATAAATACTATTGATTATTATAAAAAACTTAATCTTACTAAAAAACAATATGTATTAGTAACATTACATCGTCCATCAAATGTTGATTGTGAAAAACAACTTAAAAAAAATATATCACAATTAGCATCATTAAATGAAACTATAATATATCCTATTCATCCTAGAACTAAATTAAAAATTCAAAAATTAAATTTATATTATGATAACATTAAAATTATTGATCCTTTAGGGTATTTTGAATTTACATCTTTAATGATGAACTCTAAATATGTTATCACCGATAGTGGTGGTATACAAGAAGAGACTACTTCCCTTTTTATACCTTGTTATACTTTAAGAAAAAATACTGAACGACCATATACTTTAAGAGAAAACTATGGTACTAATAAATTAATTTCAAGTATTGATGAAATAGATAATTATAATCCTGAGAAAAATAATAATTATTTATGGGATGGCAAAGCTTCTAATAGAATATTAAATCAAATCGATAAATTTTTTAGAAATTAATTACTTAATTAAATAAAGATTCATATTCCATTTAAATTTTTTTGCCATTTTTTCTAAATTTCGTGGAGTTGAGATTTTAGAAGTTCTTACATCAGATATAATTAAATTTGGATATAGAACAATACAATTATAATTATTTTGGATAAAAGTCAAAGCTATATCTGATGGCATATATTTTAACTCTAAAATAGATAAATAATCTTCAAAAACTTCTTTTTTTAATAAAACAGCAAAAGTACCAGTTGTATGTTCGCAATTGTAATAATTTTCTTTTTTATTTAATATAACTTTTTTTCTTGAAAATGGATTTATCCATTCATGTTGACTTGCACCTAAATATATAATTGAATTGTTTTTTATTAATTTCTCATAATTTTTAATATCGATATTATTAAAATTCTTGTGAAACGCTACATCAGGTTCTAATAATAATATCGTTTCATAATTATTTTGAATCGCATCTTTTATTATTTTTATATGAGATTTAATATGTCCTAATTGACCTAAAGTTGATATTCTTTTTTTAGTTTTTACTATAGAGAAATACCAATCGAAATATTTTTTAAGTTCTGTATAATATTTATGAGTTTTTGGTATTATTTGAGAAGTTTTATTATAAATATCGAACTCTTCTTTTAAATTTTTACCATATACACCTTTAAAAAAATCATATTGTAAAGTTGTATTATTAGATTTAAAAATTTCCTTTTCATCATTCGATACGTATAATACATATATTTTATCTACAATTTTATTTAGAAAAGAATCCATTTAATCATAACAAATAAAAATTTATTCTAAATTAAACAATTCTTCTTTTTCTTTATCAAAATGTTTTATAGTACTCTTTAAACGGAATTTCTCAGCAATTGATTTAAATTCTATTGCAAATACTTTATTTGATGAATTTAATATCTGATTAGAAAAATCTAAATAAGCTACATTTTTAGCTCTTGATTGATCTTTACATAGTTTAATAGAAGGATAAAATTTATTTATATCAAAAAAGTTAGATGTATTCAATATCTTTTTTGCTAATAAAGTTCGTAATTGTTTATAATTATCTATTATTTTAGAACTCATAGTATTATTTCCTTTTTGATAATAATATAAAATTTCATCAATACAAATAAATTTAGGATTTACTTGTAATATACGTAACCAATAATCAAAATCTTCAATACCTTTTAAATTCGTATCAAAATAACCAATATTATTAGTTAAAGAAGATCTCCACATAAAACAAGCCATGCCACGAAATTTAAACATAAAATCTCTAGGATTTTGCGGACCTTTAACTTTTCTTGTTGTTAAACCAAAAACTTTATGACCTGCATAAACAAAATCTGAATCTAAATTATTATCTAATGCATATTTCATTTTTTCAAATGCTGTTTTATCATAATAATTATCATGTGATGTCCATGTTATATATTTTCTCGTAGCATGATTAAGACCAATATTTAGCGAATATGGAAGTCCTTTATTTGTTTGGTTAATTAATATAATACGGTTATCTATTAAAGATAAAGAAGATACATAATTTTTTGTTTCATCTGTTGATCCATCATTAATAACAATTAGTTCGAAATTTTTATAAGTTTGATTTAGTATTGAATTGATTGATCTTTTCAAATCTGGTATACCATTAAGAACTGGTAAAATTACAGAGATCATTATATTGTTCTTTTATAAATAAAATTTTTACTATTTTTTTAACTCTTAATAATAATATGATATTAGTATGTTTTGGTACGAGACCTGAGTATATTAAAGTTAAATCTATAATTGATAATTTAAATAAATTTATCAAAATATGTTTTATATCGCAACATAAAGATCTTTTAAAAGATATTAAATATGATTATTATGTACCAATAGATAAGAATATTTCAAATAATCGATTAAACGATATTATAAGTAATATTATGGATAAAACTTTATTTTTTAAAGAATTTGATTATATATTAGTACAAGGAGATACAACAAGTGCATTAGCAAGTGCATTAAGTGCATTTAATCAAAAATGTAAAATAATACATTTAGAGGCAGGTTTAAGATCAGGCGATTTAAATAATCCGTATCCTGAAGAATTAAATAGACAATTAATATCAAGATTAGCAACAATACATTTATGTCCAACTCAAAAAAATAAAGATAACTTATTAAAAGAAAATGTAAGTGGTGAGATACATATAGTAGGAAATACTGGATTAGATAATATAAGTTTATCTAATTGTTCTTATGATAATAAAATATTAATAACAATACATCGAAGAGATAATTTAAATATTATAAAAGAATGGTTTGAACAATTCAATTTATTAGCGAATAAATATTTAGATATTGAATTTATATTTCCAATGCATCCTAACCCATTAATACAAAAATATAAACGATTTTTAGATATAAAAATTAAGGTTATTGAACCATTATCACATACTAATTTAATAAATATTATAAAAAAATGTAAGTTAGTTATTTCTGATTCTGGTGGTTTACAAGAAGAATGTTCTTTTTTAAATAAAAAAATAATAGTATGTAGGAAAAATACAGAAAGACCTGAAAGTTTAAATATTCATAGTTATTTATGTGAATCACCTAGTAAACTTATTGATAAGGTTGATAAATTATTAAAAAATTATAATATAAATGAAAGTTGTCCGTATGGAAATGGTAAAAGTTGGATTAAAATAAAAAAAATTATTTGTAAAAATTAGTCGTTTCTATATATAAAATATTTTACCTATAGAAATTAGAATGAAATTTTTAGTATACGGTTATCGTGGATGGATCGGTTCACAAGTTATAGAATTATTAAAAGAAATGAAAATTAATTATGAGTTAGGTGTGAGTCGATTAGAAAATTTAAAAGAAGTTGAAAAAGAATTAATTGAAAAAAATCCTACAAATGTTATAAGTTTAATAGGTAGAACTCATGGAATTATTGGAGAAAAAGTATATGGTACGATTGATTATTTAGAACAAAAAGGAAAAATCTTTGAAAATGTACGAGATAACTTATTTGCTCCTATTTCATTAGCCTTATTATGTAAAAAACAAAATATACATTTAACTTATTTAGGAACAGGTTGTATTTTTAAGTTTGATAAAAATCATCCATTTGGTAAAGAGAATAATGGTTTTGATGAAGATTCATTACCAAATTTCTTTGGAAGTTCATATTCAGTTGTTAAAGGTTTTACTGATCAAATGATGCATTTAATGGAGGATAATTGTTTAAATGTTCGTATTCGTATGCCAATAGTAGGGAAACATAATCAAAGAAACTTTATTACAAAAATAACTAAATATGAATATATATGTTCAGTACCTAATTCAATGACAGTATTACCAGAATTATTACCAATAATGATTGATATGGCTAAAAAAAGAGAAACAGGAACAATAAACTTAACTAATCCTGGATTGATATCACATAATGAAATTTTGGAAATGTATAAAAAATACATAGATCCAGAATTTACTTGGAAGAATTTTAGTATAGAAGAGCAATTAAAAATATTAGATGCTGATAGAAGTAATAATTATTTAGATACAAATAAATTAGAAACTTTGTATCCCAATGTAAAGAATATTAAAGTTGCGATTGAAGAATTATTTAAAAAATGGAAAAATTAATTTTAAACATTTTTAATAAGGTTACTAATTTCTTTTAGTATATTATCTCCATAAATATTAGTATCTTCTAAAGTTGCTTGTTCATTCCATTCATTCCATGCATTAATATTAATCATACTTTCAAAATTATTATTTTTATTTATTATAATTTGAACAATAATAACAATGAATAATTCTTTTAAATTTTCAATTGAAAAATTTTCTACCATTAAAACAGGAAGATTTTTTCTTCTTACAATATTATTCCAATATAAAGGAAATCCATAATCTTTATTCGAATATAATTTATTTTTGTATTTTTTTATAATTAATTCATAATCAATTAAATTACACATCCAATTTTTATTATTAATATATTTCTTTTTTATTTTTGTATTTACTAATGAATGTAATGGTTCAAATAAGTATTTATCATAATTACTAATAGAATGATTTGATCCATCACCATTTTCGGTTAAAATAACTTTAATTTTAATATTATATTTTACTAATTCATTTTTCCAAATATTAACCATTTTATCAATATGATTTTTTATATGTTGATAATTATAAATGTAAAAAATACATTCACCTTTTTTATTTTTAATATAATTGTCTTTTTTGAAAAATTTTATTAAATATTGTATATGTTTCACATAATCTTCGTAGTCTCCATATTGTTGTTCTAATAGAACTTCATTATCAGAACCATCCCATCTCTTTGTCCACGGTTCATTTGCCCATGATAAAAAGAATGGATAATTTATATCATCTCTTAGAAAATATTCTTTTGGTTTACTTAATACATTTTTTTCTTTATAAAACCAATAATGATAAATCATAAAACCATTTAAATTATTATTTTTAGATTTTTTAATTTGTTCATATAAATGATCTGGAGTATCTAATTTATAATATCCATTTTCATTTTGAGGTTTCAAAATAGAATACTTTTTATTATCTATCTCAAAATTATCATCATATGGTTTTAATTTAGTCCATTCTGTAAATCCATTACCCCAAAATTTATTATTATGTTCTGAATTATAAAATTGTGGGAAATAAATAGAATTTATCTTGATATTTAAATATTTTACTATTGAATCACTAGGTAATGTTATATAACTATAATTAAGTTTTTTTATAACAGAAATATATAATCTTTCAAATGAATGTTCAATCATTGTATCAGGTAAATCTTCTGATGTTCCTTTTAATGGTAAAGTATTCATACTTAAATTATTATTTTTAACATATTCATACAATTCATATTCATTTAACATATATTTTTTGTATTTGTATCTACACCAAGAATAATCATAAGAATTAAAGTTATTCAGCAAATTATAAAGTAAAATTGAGTTATTATTAAATAGATATTCTGATATTTCTTTTTTTAAAATCATAACATTTCCTTCAACAAAAACTTTGTCATAATTATCTAATTTATAAAAGTTTGTAAATTCATTTAAATAATAATTATTACCATCTGTTTTTTCTTTATTTATTCTACCATCATGTATAATATCAGGAAATATCCCACCAATATTTTTAAATTTAGTATTCATCAATTCAATTATTAGTTTTATTCTTTCTAAACTTTTTATTAATGGTGAAAAATATTTATTTCGCATCTTTTCATCTGATTTCGAGTGTAAAAATAAAATATTATCATATTGAATATTTTTATTTGATAAATAATTTACACAACAGAATTTACCACCAATATCCATTCCTTTATTTTCTACTTTTAAACATATTACATTATTTATCTCTTTATCGCCAATCGAATATGTTATAATTATATCAAAATAATTCTTAATATTATCTAAATATTGATTAAAATATAATTCGAACTTATTTATATCATAACAATGAATATGACATATATTTCTCTTTTTTATTTCTATTTCATTATATGGTATATATTTAATAGGAATTAATTTCTCATTATTAATTAGTAATTTTTTAGTAAATTTATGATATTGTGACATTATTTTTAAATTTTTTATAATATTCAAATACATATGTCCTTTTTGCTCTGATGGCTCTAAAGCCATTTTTTCACCCCATTCATTCCATGCATTAAATAATACAATATTATTACTTTCACTTTGAAAACTATTAAGACATTTCAAACTCATCTCAACTTGATTTTTATAATTATTATTATCACATATTGTACTTAATTTTATTCTATCTGGTTTTATTAATCTTGCTCTATTATCAAAATCAAAATAAATAGTATTTATAAATTCATCATTATCCATTTTTTCAGGTAATTTATCTAAATAATCTTTATAATCAATAATTCTTTGACCATCAGTTCTATTTATAAAAGAATCTGATTTTTTATAATTAGGATGAAAACTATAATTTTTAAAACTATTATTTATTCCATTTAATGAATTTAAATATAATTCAACTCCAGAAAAACCTATATTTATACATATTTCATTTAATTTTGATTGTATAGTTTTTAATTTATTATTTTCTATCAAAAATGGATGATGTATCATAATTAATGGTTTATTATTAATTTTCAAATAGTTAGGATGTTTAAAATATCTTATTAAATTATTAGCAAATAGTTTAATATTTAAATCGTTGTATTCAGTTTCTATTTTACCTAAATTACTACCAAATGCAGGATTTGAAGTCCAGTTTTCATTAGCCCAAACAAAAAATACATTAAAATTTGTATATGGATTTTTAAAAAAATTATCATAACATTTTTCCATTATTTCATTTTTATTTGTAATCGTATTTTTTGAAAACCAGTAATAATATATACCAAAACCACTAATATCATATTTTTTTGCCAATTCAATTTGTTTATCTATTATCGCCTTATTTGATAAATTATAATCTTCTATTTTATCCAAATTATATTGTTTATAATCTAATGTTTCTATTGTATGATTTTTTACAGTATCTTTTAACAATTTTAAATTTTTAATATCATTATAACCATCATAAAAGTTTAAATTGTTTTCTTTTATATCATGGAACTGTGGAAAATATATTGGATAAAATTTATATTTTTCCGTATTAAAAATACTATCATAATACTGATTTGATTTTATTACTAGATTTTTATTAACTAAATTTAACTTTTTTTCTTGTGATTTATTGCTACTAATATATTCTATTAAATTTTCAAATTCATTAAATAATTTATTATTTATTCCAAATTCTGATTCATTATTATAAACAACTTTATAATGACTATTTGAAGTTATTCTTTCCTTAAAAGCTCCAAAATTATTATAAATAAAAGGTAGGCCACTTAATAATATTTTAGTTAGATAATATGACCATGTCTCACCCCATTTATTCAAAAGCATAAAACCATTTATATGATACTTATCTACAATATCAAAAAATTCAATTTCATCATATTTTGGCAATTCATAATTAATACGTAAAATCTTTATTATATATTCTCCTATTTTACAATTATTATATTTATTATATATTGCTTCTATTAATTCAAAACCTTTATATTCAGAATAAGAATGTAAGATACCTATTCTAATAGTATTATCTTTTATCATACTAAAATTATTTTCTTGATAAATTGAAAAATCTATATGACTTATAATTCTATGGTTTCCTACGAAATATTTTTCATATATTTTTTTTGTAAACTTGCTAGGATGAATAATCATTTTTGATAATTTCATCAATTCATAAATATTTTTATTAATCTTTCCATTAAAACTTATATAATTTGCATGACAATTAAATTCCCACTTTCTTTGAACTTTATCATTTAACCACATAAAATCATGAATACAAAAGTAGTGTTCAAAATTTTTATTTTTAATTATATCAACTAAATTTTCTATTTCTATATCTGTAAACAATACATGTTGAAACATTACAATTGAATTTTTTTCTATTTTTTTTAACTCACCATTTGAAGTTACTCTTATGAAGTTATAGTTTTTATAATATTTTAATAAATCATTAACATATTTTGAACCTCCACCGCCTATATCTTTACCTATTATATATACATTTTTATTTATACATTTTTCTTTAGCAATGTTAAATTTTAAATTTCCTTTACTATCAATTATAAATCTATCATCAATACTTTTCCATGCACTTTTCCATTTTTTATTCCATTTATTTTCGAAATATTCTCGATTAGTATTTTTCTTAGAATATGCTCCTTGTCCAACTGTTACATTCCCATAATGATATACAATCGAATTATATGTTATTCCTATTTTATATCCTCTTAATTTATATTTTTCTGATAAATCGTCATCTTCCCAACCATTTACATAATTTTCATCAAACATCCCAACCTCTTCAAATTCTTTTTTTCTCATCGCACCACAAAATAAACCAGCTCTATCACATGATTCATAATCTTTTAATACAAATCTAATATTTTTTACTTTTGAATAATAATCCATTAAATTATTATGTTTTATATAAACTCTACTTTCATTACCTGATCTATTAGTTATTGGTGTTACTATTCCTAATTCTTTATTTTTTTCTAATAATTCTATTAAAGGTGATAACCAATTATCGAAACAATATGTATCATTATTTAATAAAACAATATATTCACCTTTTGCTATTTTCACTCCACTATTCATTCCACCAGAAAAATTTAAATTTTTATTGTTATTCACAATTCTAATATCATTACTTAACTTTTCAAGTTCACTTTTAGTTTCATCAGTAGAATTATTATTAACTATTATTAATTCATAAGTTATTTTAGTAGTATTTTTTAATATAGAATCTATACATCTCTTAGTGTAATTCCAATGATTATAACATAATAAAATGATAGAAACTAGTTTTTTAGATAATAAGTTATTAAAATTTAATTCATATTTTGGAACTTGAAAACTTGTTTCTGTATTTATATTTTTACTTATTTTAATTTCTATTAAATTAAATCTTGATCCCTTTTGATAATTTTCACATATAATGAAACATGTAAATTTTTTATTTTTTGTTATGAAATTATACGATTTATTTATAAAAGGTTCATTAATATATAAATCTAAACCATTTATAGATTGGATTATAATTTTCCAATTCCCTACAAAAGTTGAATCAATATTTAAGTTTACAGATTCATTTAAATTTGCATTAAAATTAAAATAAAAACCACTTATTACATCTGGATTTGGATATATATTATTTTTATTTGTTATTTCACTATTATTATATTTTTCGATTTTAATAGTTTCCATAATTATCATATATTAAGATTAAAAATAATTTTCTATTGTATTATTAAATGAATATTCTCGTTACTGGAGGATGTGGATTTATAGGCTCTAATTTTATTAATTATGTTATTAAAAAATATCCAACATACAAAATCATAAATATTGATGCAATGTATTATTGTGCGAATCTTGATAATATTAATACCGATACTCAAAATTCTATTAATTATAAATTTATTGAAGGTAATATTAATGACTTAAATCTTATTAAATATATTCTTAAAACTGAAAATATATCCCATATTATTCATTTCGCCGCTCAAAGTCATGTTGATAATTCTTTTGGAGGAAGTTCAATTCAATATACAGAAGATAATATAAAGGGTACACATAGTTTATTAGAAGCTGTTAGACAAACAAATCTTAATATACTATTTTTGCATTTTAGTACTGATGAAGTTTACGGAGAGAGTGAACTTAATGAAGATCCAAAAAATGAAATGAGTTTATTATGTCCTACAAATCCATACGCAGCGTCTAAAGCAGCAGCAGAAATGTTAGTTAATTCGTATATACATTCATTTGGTATGAAAGCTATTATCACAAGAGGTAATAATGTTTATGGTTCTAATCAATATCCTGAAAAATTAATCCCTAAATTTATTGAATTAATAAAAAATAATAATAAATGTACTATCCATGGTGATGGATCTTCTTTAAGAAGTTTTATTCATGTTTATGATGTATGTACAGCAGTCGATATTATTCTACATCAAGGTAAAATAAGTCAAATATATAATATTGGTTCTGATAAACATCATGAAAAAAGTGTTTTAGAAGTTACAAAAATATTAGTTAAACTTATAAAAAATGATGATAATTATATGTCACATATAGAATATGTTAAAGACCGTCCATTTAATGATAAAAGGTATTTTATTAATAATACAAAATTAAAAGAACTTGGATGGAGTCAACAAATTGATTTTATGAAGGGTATAAAAAAAGTTATTGAATTAACTAAATAAATAATTACATTTTTCCCATTTAAATTTATTATATTCATTTGTCCGTTTTTTCCCAGATATCGTACTTATATTATCTAAATTTGCTATAACTAAATTTGGATATGCTATATAATAATTATCATTTATAAATTGTCTCAAAGGTTCACAATCAAAAGGTTCTTTAATTTCATTAACTTTATCTAATATTTTTTTAAAAGTATCATATCGATAAATATTAAAAAAAGAACCATTACTTTGCATATTTGCATCATAATAACCTTTTTTAATCTTATGTTCCCATTTCCATTGTGATGAACCTAATTTTAAAATCTTAAAAAAACTTAGTCTTTGTATTATCTTACTTAATTCATCAGAAAAGTTTTTACATATTCCTATATCATCGTCTATGAAACATATATATTGACAATTTCTTTTGGATTTTTCAAAAATGGCTTTTGCTGATAATAAATATCCTAATGCACCTCTTGATAATAATGCTTTACGACCTATTTTTCTTTCATATTTTGTTAATGGTTTCTTTTTATAATCTTCCCAAATTATATCATATTTAGTATCATTACCATTTATCGCAACGTATCTATTTACTTTAATATCTTCTGCCTTTAGTAAATTCATTACATTATCAAATTTTGTTTTTTCATGTTCTAAATTTAATATTAAAACATCATCACATAAACTATTTAATGGTACATAATTATCGATTTTAATATTATTGGTTTTATAACAAACTATTTTATATTGTTTTGTAATATTAGGTATAAATGACAATATATTATGAGAATTATCTATAGAAACTTCATCATTAAATCTATATCTTATTCCCTCAAATAATTTTATCGTTACTTCATTTTTATCTTTATTTAATATTGTAAAATTATATTCAATATCATAATAATTATAAACTTCATCACTTTTAAATAAGTCAATAGATTTATTTTTATATTTGCAATAAATAATAACTTTTTTCATAATATCTCCTTTAGTAAAATCTGTCTCATCATCTATAAAATATTTTATATTATTTAAATCTACTTCATCTCCTTCATTAATTACTATTTTAAAATTATTGATTTCATAAGTTATCATTTATATATAACTTATAAAATTATAGTTTTGTTTCTTTCTTATTATCAAAATTAACTAAATTTATCATATCTTCTCTTTTTCTTAAAATTTTTAAATTGTAATATTGATATTCAAGCTCTTTTGTACTTTGTTCTTTCTTTATAATTAATGGTTTTTTTCTTGAGAATATTGCATATGTACTATTTGCTAATTCACGATGAGTATCAATAAGGGATAAATTTTCTACAAATGAAATTCTGTTAGGTGGTTTATTTATAATATTTTCTATTGTTTTTTTAAAAATTCTAGTTCCATGTATCTTACCATAACAAAATTTCAAATAAAGTTTATCATTAAACGATTTTATATAATTGAATGTTTCGATCATCTCTAATATATTTTCCTCATCTCGTAATGTTCCACAATATATTATCTTATTCGAATCTTTTTTTTCATTCAACTTATAATATGCAACTATTGGAGGAGTTATTCTTATATTATCTATTATTGGTTTATAAATTTCACATAATTGGTCAGTTTGTACCCATAATTGATTTATATTATTTTTTATTTTTTTAACATTATCAAAATCTTCTTCTAATGCATAAATAATTGTTTTTTTAAAAGTTTCATTTGTTAAAGAGAATACTTTAAAAAGATCTACATGTCTTATTATTATTGAATCATAATTTATTGCAATATCATTTATTTTTTTAATTATATTTTTATTAGTCAACTTACGATTTATATCTAATACATTGATTTTATCTTGATCTAATATATTACGTAAAAAATTATTAATATTTGTTGGATAAGGTATGAATATTGTTATTATATTATTTTCTTCAATAAGTTTATTAGATAAATTAATCAACCAAACTAAAGCTCCATCGGTTTTTGATAAATTTATATTAGTATGAATTAAAATATTCATCTATTATTATATTTTATAAATAATTCTTTAAAGTTTCATCATAAATTTCACAATAATCACAAAGCATCAAATCTTCTATTTTAAAATTCTTATAATATTTATTTGTTTCTATTTTTCTTTGACAAGATTCTTGTGAAATTAATCTATAATGAAAACATACTAAATATCCATTTTTAATATCTTTTTCTCTTAGATGATAATAAAATGGGTTTAATTTAGTTTTCTTTTTATTAATACTATTAACAATTCTTATGTTACCTATAGTTCCTGATGGATAATGATCGGAATCTTTATTTAAAAACTTAAATCTACTTGTTTTAAAAATGGATTTACAATCAATTGATGTATATCTACATCTTCCTTTGAAAAAATTATTTGGGTGAGGATGTTTTTTATCATGATCCCATCGCCATAATAATTCTTTAGTTAATGATTTTGGATCTTTTTTTCTATTATTGCATGAGAACATTACCCATGGAATCTTAACACATTGTACATCTTTAAAAGTTGTTTGTAATTCATCTCTTAAAGTTTTTTTATTATTTTTTTTTGTAGTAATAAATTCATCTGCGTCAATAAATGCTAACCATTCAGTATCAAATCTTATTTTTTCATATAAATTTTGTGGATGTTGATAATTATTTTTTAAATAAACTTGAACATTTTCATTTTTGTATATATAGTCTGAATATTTTAAAGTTGAATTATCATCCCATATATAAATAAAATCAACTCCTTCTTTCAAATAATATTGTACAAATTCATTTATAAAAGGTTCATCTTTAACTCTAACTAAAATAGATAAAAAATGTTGTTTCATTTATATTGAACTTAGATTATTAAAAAAATTATTTTTCTCGCATTTTGATATAAAAATGAAAATTCTCAAGTTTATTCATATTACTAAAACCGCTGGAACTAGTATTGAAGATATTGCATATGAAAAAGGTATTAAATGGGGTAGATATCATAAATTTTATGGATGGTGGCATGGTTTTTTTACATTAAAAAGTCATAATATAAAGAAACGTTTTGATTGGTTTATGGTAGTTCGTAACCCATATACTAGAATTTTATCAGAGTTTCATTGTAAATGGGGTGGTGTTGGAGATAAAGTTAATCAATATAATATTAAAACATTCAATGAATATTTAATAAAAAGAATTAAAAACAGACCAAAAAATGGAGGTCATTATTCCGAACAATATAAATATTTAGACAATGATAATACTTATAAAGTACATGTATTAAAATTTGAAAATTTAGATGAAGAATTTTCTAATTTAATGAAGAAATATAAAATACCAATAACATTAAATAAAAAAAATAATAGTAATTTAAAAAAATTTACAATAAACGATATGAATGATGAGTTGGTTAACTTAATTCAAACAGTTTATTATAAGGATTTTATAAAATTTAATTATTCTTATGAACTTAAAAATACAAATTAATTTATTTACTATAAGATATGAAATATTTCATTGATCATGAATTAAAAATCATATTCATGAGCATGTTCTCGGAGTATAATACAAAACTCGAAAATTTCTATTCAAATCATAAAGATATTAAGATAGAAATTACTGATAGCGTAGACATTGAATTCAATGAATTAAAGAACTATAGAACTTATTATATTATGGTTGATCAAAAATATTATATTGTTCAGGGTATTATTAAAAAATTTAATAATTTAGACTATGATGTAGTTACAATGTTGAATTTTAATAATTTAATTGAAAAATTTATAAATGATATTGAAATACCTAATCAATACCATAATGTTGATAATAAATTAATTAATAATAAGTTCTCTGTTATTGAAAATCAAAAAGTATCACAGTTAATTAATTTTTATTATAATAAAGATATAGATTTCAAGTTTAATGATTTATCAATGTTAGTAACAAGTGTCAATAAGTATTTTAATTTAAATTTATTAAAAAACCAAATAGAGAATTCAGCTATAGATAATGAATTTTTAGAAAATAGAAGATTAATCAATATTAATTCAAATATACACATTCCTTATAAGATAAGTAAAGTGTATTACATTAATCTTGATTTTAGAGATGATAGAAGAACACATATTGAAGATATATTAAGTGAAATTGATATTCTTAAAAAAGAAAGATTTTCTGCTATTCGACCAACTAAAGAAGATTTAGTAAATGTTAATGGTAAATACCATAAATACTATCGTAGAGGAGTTATACGTTTTAAAAGATATTTAAATAATAAATCTAAAATTATTGAAAGAGGCTTAGGAGCATTTGGATGTTACCTAAGTCATTACTTTTTACTACATAAAATAAAAAAAGATCATATAGGCGAAAATATACTAATATTAGAAGATGATGCTCAATTTGATCAAAATTTAATTAGTAGTTGTGAAAATGTGATAAAAAATGAATTAAATGATGCTAATATTGATTGGGATATAATAAGGGTAGTATGGAAATATCCATACCCTAAGATGAAACAAATAACACCTAATTTATTCAAATATAAAAATACCAATAAACAAAGTGCATTTGGAAAAAAATTTAGAAATGATTTACATAATGGGACAACTTTCCAAATTATAAATGTCAGAAATATTAAAAAGATATTAAATTATTTAGATTCTGATAAAATTTATAATATAGATGGTGTTTATTCTACTAATAAAATTAATGCATATGTATTTAAATATCCCATTAAAATAACTGCTAATTTTACATCAGATATTCCAAAAGTACCATTAAAATAACTATTAATTTCACATCGGATATTTTGAAAGTTTAATATAGATTATATTTATAATAAATTAATGAGAATATATGTTTTACCTAATAGTAATATTGTTATTGGTTGTAGTGCAAAATGTGGTTCTACATCATTAAAGAAGCAATTTTTAAACAAATTAAATATTAAAAAAGAATATAATAATGTTGATGAATTTCATAATTACATAGATACTAATATTATTAATAATCCAAAATATAATATTTATGGATTAAAATATTATAGAAGAATAAAATCAAGAATCCCTGTAGGTAACTTTTATAGTGTGTTAATAATGAGAAATCCTTTTGCAAGATTAATTTCAGGATTAAAAGAAAAGGCTAATAGATTAACTAATAAATTTAATTTAGGAGAATATACAGTTCGTGAGTTCTTGTATTTATTAAAAGAAAAAAATTACTTTATTAATGAAGCATCATTTATAAGTCATCATTTTAGACCACAAACTGACTATGAAAATGGTAAAATTCATAAATTTAATACTATTTTAGATATTTCAGATATTAATATTATTTCAAAATTATTGAATGTTTCATATAAAAATAAACCAATGAATTCAACTAAATATCTTAAAAATGATGATAATGATAATAAAACGTATCAAGATTTACAAATAAAAAATTTATCTAAAATAAAATTATCAAATGATCCTAAAAAATGGTTTGAATCAAACGAAATTGATTTAATTTATGAATTATACAAAGATGATTTTAGATTAGCTTCTCAATATAATATTTCATACAAAATTGATTAATTAACTAAAAATTATATCTTCGTAAATTATATAAAATGGTAAGTTTTAAATTATCAGATATAATAAATATCAAATCAATAACAAATACTAAAATATCACTTTCTAAAGTACTTTTACTTTTCTATATTGGAATCGCTTGTAATTTTACTGGTGGATTATTCTCAAGAAAACTTAGAAAACATTTTGATGAAAGTAGATTAGCACAACATATAGTTGGTTTTATTACTATGTTAGTATTAATTGTTATGGTTGGTGGTGTTAATGAAACTCAACCTGCTTTAACTTATACTGTTATTGCTTATTTATGGTTCTTATTCACTACTAAACTTGATTTATTTTGGAATATGATAATAATTTGTGCATTAGTTGTCGGATTTTTATATGAATCACAAATAGAAAGTAAGGAAATTCAATTAGAAGAAGACCAAGCTATTGATGATTTGACCGCTTATAAATTACATACTCATCATTTAGAAAAGAAAACATATGTTGGTATTGCAATTGGATTGATTACTATTGTTGGAACAGGTTTATATGCTCAACGTAAAAATGAACAATTTGGAGGAGGACAATTTGACCCTATTAAGTTTTTATTCTATTAAAAAAAAAATAAAATTTTAATACAGATTATTAAGTTTTTATTCTATTAAAAAAATAAAATAAAATTGATTTCTATTTATTTAATTAATTTACTATTAATTAAATAAAATGATAGAAGTTTATACTGATGGAGCTTGTTCTTCTAATGGTAAAAATAATGCTAATGCTGGTATAGGTGTTTACTTTGGTAAAAATGATCCTAGAAATGTTTCAAAAACTATAACTGGTAAACAAACAAATAATACCGCAGAATTAAAAGCTATTTATGAAGTTTACCGAATTTTAAAAAAAGAAATAAAACAAGGAGAAGAAGTGACAATTTATACAGACTCAATTTATGCTTTACGATGTGTCACAACATATGGCAAAAAACAAAATGAGAATAATTGGAAAAAATCAATACCAAATCTTGAATTAGTTAAAAAAATTTATAAAACTTTTTCTAAATATCCGAATGTTTCATTTTCACATATTAAGGCTCATACTAATAAAAAAGATAAACATAGTATTGGTAACTATTATGCCGACAAATTAGCTGTTGAAGCTATTCAAATTAATAGTTAATTTTTTAATTTTTTGATAATTATCATAATTAAAATATGAAATTAATTCATTTTGAGTTTTATTTTTTGACCATGATTTATATTCTTTTAACCATTTATTAAAATTTTCTTTTAAAGGCGAATATTCTAATAATATTAAATTGTTTAATGATTTTATATCATCTAAGTAATCTTCACCATTTTTTTCATAAAATTCAGTTCTTTCATCTAATTCACGAATATTGAAAAATGGTAAGTTTAATATTTTTTCTTTATTGATATTATCTTTTTTCCTATTTATAAATTTAAAATTTTTATTTATTATAACTTTATTCGATTTTTCTAAAAGTGAATTAAGAGTTGGAAAAAAATTAGGTAATGGTACTTTCCAATTTATGTACATATTAGTTATACCATAATATTGTTTACAATTTGTATAATCATAATTTTTTATTATGCTAGATAACGAACCTTCAGTATAATAATTTAAATTATTCTTTTTTAGAAATTCTAAAACTTTCTCCATTGGACTTTCTACAAATATATAATTAAATTTTACTATTGGTTCTAATTGTTTAGTTAATTTTATATATTTTTTTAATCTTGATAAATTATTTCTTATTAAAACAAATATAGGTATATTACTACGTATTTTAAATAAGTTTGGATTTTCTATTGATTTATAATTTGATACTAATTGTCTTGAAGTATAAAAACAACGAAGTTTTTTAATTGCTTTTTCAAAATTAGTATCTATCAAATTAGGTAGAATTTTACGATTTAATATAATTCCATCATAATCTATTTTTATAAAATTTTTCATAGGTTTTAATTCAAAAGTATTTGATTGAGAATTACAATTCATGAATATTACATCATAATCTTCAATACGTTTTAGAAATTTTTCTAATTTTCTCCAATCTTGTGAAAATCTCTTACTAATTACAAAACTATCATTAAATATTATCAAATAATCAGATTTACTTTTTAATGTAAATTCATTCATTATATTTATTAAAATATTCGAATTATTATTATTATTTAGCTTATTTATATATTTATTATAAGTTTCAAATTCAGATGGAGAACTTATAAATTCTCCACCAAAAACATCTTTAAATGGTCTTATTAATTCTTCTTTTCCTATATCAAATCTATCATGTATATAATAAATATTATTCATTATTATAAATAATACTTATTTTGAGATAAATTAATCAAATGAAACAAAGTTTAGTTTTGCATTTCCTTTTATATTTATACTTGAATCATGGTTTATTTTATATACTTTTCCTTTAAAAGTTAACTTTAATTTATTTTTTTCCTTTTCAATCATTAATGCTGTATTCTCTACTACACTTTTTTCATTTTCATTATAATCTATTAACTTTAATATTTCAGGTTCTCTTCTATTCGGTGAATAATATTTATATTTATGATACTCTGTATATGTTTTATTCTTATAATTAAATTGAAAATATATTTCTATTTCTCCATTTACACACATATTTTTTGGTATATCTATATTATTATAAAATGGATTATCAACTTCTAATTTTATTCTGAATTGATTTTTTGTATATTTTATTGGATATTGTGAACCTTTTAAATAAAATGTTCTATATTTCATATCAGTTTGACACGCATTAGAACCTAAGTTTATCATATTTGACCGTAGATTATCTAAAGTTGTAATAACTGAATCACACCCTTTACCTGCGATATCTATATAATTATTCACTTCATTATATTCAGGAAAACGATGATTTATAAATTCTTTACATTTTATTGTTAGATCTTCTAAATATTTTGATAATGATTCTACATTTAATGTTGAAAGTTTTAAAAATAAATCATATATATAATTAAAAATATATTCATAATTCTTATAAAAAGCGACATAATCAAATTCTACTTTTATTGATTTTTTAGTTCTATATTTACGTTTACGATAGGTATCTGTTTCAGAATAATCACATTCTGTTGTACTCTCTGTATAAAAACTTGAATCACTTGACGATGAATCACTATGACTATCACATTTATTACAAGTTTCATGACACATTTTAATTATTGTTTTATCCTCGCAATCTTTCATTTATAATAAATTAAGAAAAAAATTTAACTCCAATCATTCCATCGTAATCTTTTGCAATTTCACTACTAATTTCAACAATCTTACACCCATATACGTTTGCTAAATCTATTTTTTCACGCAATATTTGTGAAGTGTTGGATGATATATATATTGTTTCCAAAGTACAAATTGACAAAGCATGTTTTATATTAGATTTACCAAATACCAATCGATCATCAGCCTGTTTAATTAGTTCCAATACTTCAGATGAATCATAACTCTTCTCAAATAAAGTTTCATCATAAGATAAATATGGGTCTAAGTTTTTTGTAGTTTTCACTTTTATAGGAATTGTTCCAAAATAATGTTGAATCATCTCATGATCATACAACTCTTTCTTTGTTAAAGCTAACCCACAAATAGCTAATCCATTAATATTAATTTTTGTATTATTTTTTGACATGAAAGTTGATACTACTAGATTTGCAACAGTATCAATATACCTATCGCGTTTTTCTAAACGAATGCGACCAATACGCTGAGCACTTTGACCACCTTTCTTTTGTTTCTTTTGAGGATCATAACTGTATCGCTTCTGCAATTTGAAGTCAATATAGTCGCCACGTTTAATAACATTATAAATCTTAGTTTCTTTTCCATCAATCAAAACCATTCCATAAATATCTTCATCACGATACATTTCTGACAAAGTATCTAAATGAAAGTGGGAATCACATCGGTAAAAACTTTTCTTTACCTTTTCTGGAGGAATTACAATAATACCTCCATTATATTCGCTAAAAATATTCTTGAATTTCACCAGAACACACAACATATCCTGTTTCAGATTTAGGAGCCTCCTTTAATAGAAATTCAGTTGTTTTTAATCCACGTTTTACTGCATCTCTCACTTGTTTACTTTTAATGTTTTTTGCTGTTGCGTATTCTTTTTGAATTTTTGATGTAAATAGTCATAGGTCAGCTCCTGCAGGAATGTATAGAGTGATAAGGGAAGTTCCAGAGACCTCAGGTTTAGCTAGATTTAGAGAATCTATAAGTTGTTTAGTAGTCATTGTTAATATAGAATATATTAATTTTAAAACATAATCCAAAGACATTTTTAATTTCAATTTTTATAGTATTATAATGCAAACTAAACTTTTTTTAGAACTTGTAATGCGATTCCTATTCGATTTAGTACAATGAATAAATATAATAAAATTAATATTCATTATTCTATGATTCAAAAAAATTACCTACTGATGAACAATGGTTCCATGATCTTTCATTAATAAATCATTTTAATGATTCAAATGATAAGAATAAAAATTGAAAGTAATATTACTTATAATTATTATTAAGAATTATTAATAAATGGCTTTAATTCGTACATCTCAAATTATTTTTAATACAACTAGAAAATATACTACTCTTATTAAATTTGAAGTTATTGGTGTCAATAGTTTTAAAAACAAGATTAATACTGTAATTGATGAAGAAGATATATATTCTCATTATTTAGCATGGGGTACCTACGATAATACTAATAAACTTTCTAAAGTTACTATATTAGATAATAAAACATTAAAACTTGATGATTATGAAACACTAAAATCTGAAGAACATGCTATTGATAAATATCGTTAAAAATTGAAAAAAAATATGACATAAGACTATTTTAATAATATTATGTTATAAGATGACTTTTTCAGTATTAAGTTATAATATATGGTTTGAAACTTTCAAACAAATCGAACGTACAGAATCATTAATTGAGACTATTAATTATTACGATCCAGATATTATATGTTTACAGGAAGTAATTGAACCAATTTTAGATATTTTAAAAGAAAGGTTGATAAATTATAAATATATATATCCTAAAAAACTCATACATCGTTATGGTAATGTAATTTTTTCAAAACATAAGATCTCAAAATGTATGACATTTGAATTTCCTAATAGTAAAATGGGTCGTTCTTTGGAGTTAATTAATTTAGAAATTGATAAAAATACTATAATTGTCGCAACTTCACATTATGAAAGTGAATTTAAAAAAAATGAGAAAAATAAAGAAAAAATAAATCAGTATAGACTTTCAAAATTAATTCTTGATAAAGCCTATAATAAGTATAAAAATATTATATTAGCATCAGATACTAATTTAGTAAAACATGAAGAAGATTATTTTTTTAGTGATAAATGGAAAGATAGTTGGATTGAAAATAACCCTTCTGAATTAGGATATACTTATGATACATTAACTAATAAAAATTTAGAATCTAAAGGATATTCAATAAAATATAGATCTCGATTAGATAGAATTATATATCAGGCTGATAATTTAATTCCTATTAATTCTAAACTTATTAAAGGTACCGATGGTTCTATAGAACCTAGTGATCATCATGGAATTTTAACTTCATTTCGAATTAATTTTTGATACTATACATACACACACTTTATAAAAAGGCTTAATTATTCCAATTTATAAAGTATAATAGAAGACTATTTAATAAAAAGTAAATTTTTTATATTTTATTAATATATATACATTTTAAAGCTTAATTATTCCAGTAATAAAAGTATAATAGATACCTAATGGAATAATTAAGCTTTTCAATAATATTTTAATAAGTCTTAATTATTCCATTAAAAAAGTATATATACTACTGAATTATATAAGATTTTTTTTATATTTATGGCTTAAAAATTCCTAATAATTAGAGGTTATTCACTTTTATTTAAATATAAATGTGATTTTTAATAAATTGATGGGTAAATTAAAATTTATTATTTTATAAATAATATCAATGGATAAAATTTTATTTATTGATAATTTAAAAATATTTGATAAATGGGCATCTAAAACTTACCCTTATAAAATAGAACAGATTAAAAAAAGTTCTAAATTTGATTTTATAGATGTTAGTGATGATACACCACAACCTATTGAAAATTATAAAATAGTTGTATTTGGATGGAATGCTACGTTAATTTCTAAATATTATACAACGAAGCATAATTTTTATTCCAAAAAAATTTCTAATTTAGAAAATTCGGAAAGTATTAAATCAAAAATAGATAAATTTCTAGATCACCCTAATAAATATTTAGTAACACAAGATTTACATCAATATGATTATGAAAATGGTATTAATGGACTAATAAATTATTTATCAAAATATCGTTTCAAAGGAATAATCTCACCTTATAAAAATGCTACAGCAATGCCTATTATTATTAAATCTTTACCTAATTTAAGAATTATTGATATTCCCCACCATATTGATGAAACTAAATTTAAAGATTGGAAATTAGAAAAAAAATATGATATCTTTTTATTTGGTAATACAAGTGTCACAGCTTATCCTTTTAGAAATAGATTAATGAAATTACTAGAAAAAAATAAAAATAGATATAAAATAATAATTTGGAAACCAATTAGAAATTATTTTAGATATGATTCTAGAATTTCGAATGATTCATTATCAAAAATGATAAATCGATCTTTAATAACAATTTGTACTTCATCATCATATAATATGTTATTAGGAAAATATTTTGAAACTTCAATGAGTAAATCATTAATAGCGGGTAATATGCCTGAAGATGGTGTAAATATTTGGAAAGATAATTATTTACATTTAGATCCTACAGATAGTAATAGAGAGATTCTATTAAAATTAGATATAGCTTTAAAAGACCGTATATCATTCAATAATAAAATAGAAAATGCTTATGAAAATATGAGAAGTTTTTATTTATCAAAATTTGCAGATCACTTATACGTTTATTTAATGAATTTATAAAAGTTTTTAAGATAATAAATGAAGATTGATTCTATCTTAGTATCGTCAAATGTATGTGGTCATTATTTAGATTTATATCCTTTAGTTTTTAGAACATGGTATGATAAATTTAATATACGATGTTATTTAATATTAATTGCTGATAAAATACCTGATAATTTAAAACATTTATCAGATTATATTATTTTATTCGAGCCAATTCCCAATTTAAATGATATTTATGTTGCTCAAGTAATACGAATATTATATCCTGCTTTAATGAAAGGTAATGTATTAATATCGGATGTTGATATTTTTCCTATTTCAAAAAAATATTTTATAGATTCTTTAGAAGATATTGATGAAAATAAATTTATAACTTTTACAGATAGATATGTTAAACAGAATATGTATGCAATATGTTATAATGTAGCTAATTCTAATATTTGGCGTGATATATTTAAAATAAATAATAAAAATGATATAGTTATTAAATTAAAAGAATGGTATAATGAAAGTTTTGATGGTACTAAAAATTGTAATGGATGGTTTACTGACCAACTTATGTTATATAAATATACTAATAAATGGAATAAAGAAACTAATAATTTAATTATATTAGAAGATAAAAAATTAGGATTTAATAGATTAGATAAAAGAGAAAGAAATAAAATTGTTAAAGAATTTGATAAATATAAAAGTGATATAGGTAATTATACTGATTTTCATTGTATAAAACCATATTCAAAGTTAAAGTTATATATAAAACAGTTAGTTAATGAAATAAGAAAAATTTAATATTTCATTGTATAGATGAATTTATTAATAGGTAATAACTCATTAAATATAAAAAATGTAGGGCAAAAACGGTATTCTCATAGTTCAACTAAAGGTGATAATAAGAAAAATTTATGGATCTTACCAAAACAAAACCTAGAATATTATGGATTTAAATATCGTAATCAAGAAGAATTAAATTTAACTAATGAAAATTTTGACGATTATTTTAGTAACTTCCGTTGTGTAATATTTTTTAGAACCAATGCTTTTATTAAAAAATATTACAAAAACTTACAAAATAATAAAAAATTTAAGAAAATACTATATGTAGATGATATGCATGATAGTCCTGAAATTAAAGAATTAAAAGATTTAGATTCAGAATTTTATAATATATTTGATTTAATTTTATCAACTTACGCTTATACATTTAATAATTTTTTTCCAGAATGTAAAGTTCCGATTTATTGGTATCCACATTCTTTTAATAATATTTTTAAAACAATAAATTACAATGTAGATCCTAAAAATGAATTATTATTAAGTGGTGCTATAACAAAGAAAATATATCCTATAAGATACAAATTATCATTTTTAAAAGATAAATATCCAATTACCATATTACAACATCCTGGCTATCAACGGAGATCTAATCATAATAAAGTTGGATTGCGATACTATGAATATGTTAATGAATTTAGATTCGGTTTTACTTGTTGCTCGTGCAAAGAATTACCATATATTGTTGCTAAATTTTTCGAAATACCTGCATGTGGTGCATGTTTAATTGCATATGATAAGTATGTAAAAGAACCATTAAAAGAACTTGGTTTTATAGATGGAGAAAATTATATATCTATATCTGACGATAATTTAGAAGATAAACTTAGATGGATATTTGATTCTAAAAATAATAAAGAGATTGAGAGAATACGTAAAAATGGTTTTGATTTTGTGAGAAATAATCACATGTTAAATCATAGAATTGATAATTTAATTAGTTATTTGAAAGATAATAATTTTTATATCGATGCGTGAGAAAAATGTAAAAAATAAATAATTAGAAAGTAGTAATGTCAATATTAGTAAATAGATTTTATCCAGTTGGTTTAGCTGATTGTAGAATAAAAAATGGAAGTTTACTTTTAAATATATTTCAGAATAATGGCGAATGTGGTATGCAAACGATGTTTATAGAAGTTTCAGCAAATAGAGAATACCAAATAATGTTATCAATTAATGATAATTCGATGAAAAAAAAATATTTAATATGTCGTGATGAATTAAATAATCAAATAGGTTCAAGAGAAATTATAAATTCAAATGGTGAATATGATTTTAGATATATATTTGATGGTAATTTGAAAGTTTCATTCTTTATTTTAATTGATAATCCATATCCTAATCAAGAAATTCGTATTGATAATTTTAGATTTATTGAACGTGAACCTATGGAAAGAGAAATAAGTGATGAAGAACAAGAAATTCAAGTATTGAATAATAATTGTTTTATGATAGTACAAAATGGTACTTATAAAGATCCAAAAGGTTTTGAAGCTTATCAAATGGCTAAATATTTAAAATTTAATAAAATAAGTTATGTATTAGTTTATTTAGATAATGAAGCGGTGAGAGATAATTTAAATGTTGATCCTGAGAAAATAGGAAATGTATACGTAACAAAAATATTAAAAAAAGATAGATTTTTTCAAAATAGACGGATAGTACAAAATCACACTTCGCTATATTCACAAGTTAAAAATATTATTATACAAAATTTAGGTAAAGTGCCTGATTATATATTTACATTTGATACTATATCAACAATTTTTAGTTTTTCTTTATTTGATAGTCCTAAAATTATATCAATTGGTGAAAATTCTATTATTAATAATTTTTATGCGACTACTTTAATAAATGTAAAAAATGATGATATGAATGAATTATTCAAATATAAACAGAAAGACTATAATTTTCCTTCAATAATAACTCCAAAATATAAAGAATATTGGAAAAAATATGATGTTTTAGTATTTGATGATTTAGAAATCCCTAATAAATATTCCAAAATAGTAGCAAAATATGATGATAATGATTTAGAAGAAAAAATTTCCCAATCAAAAGTTATAATAATAAATAAAAATAATGAATTAAACAGATGGATAATTAGCTTAGGTAATTATTATTATTGTACATGTTTAATTAATAATAGAGTTGATGAAAAAGAATTAGTATTTGAAAAATATAGAATTGATGATGATAAAAGAAAAACTATTATTAAGTTAAATCGTAATTTAAATAATGATGATGATATTATTTTACATATGTTCAAACCTTTTGAAGATATATTAAAAACACTTGATAAAGATGTAAATAAACATAGTATTAATATATTAGTTTTAAGTTGTGGTTCAGTATTAAATGATTTAAATTCAATGAAGATGTATAAGTTAATAAATTTATTAAAAAGTTTTAATATCAATGTTTATGGTATATTTTATGGTAATTCTCAAACTAATAATGATCCAAATAACTTAGGTTCAATTTATAATGTTGATAGATATGATGAGATTATTTTAAGAAGTGTCATTAATGATTTTGAACATAAGATTGATCTTACTATTTCTGATAATATTGAATTTTCAACAATCGCTTCAGATTTAATTGATAATATGAAAAGTGTATTATATGTTACAAAACCTATTATCACAGACATTACAACTAATAATTTAACATTAATGAAAAATATGATTTTGATACCCGAAACAGAAGATATTATGATTGAATTATTAGATTTAAATATGTTAAATATGATTAGTGATATTGATTTTAGTTATTTACCATCTATTTTGTCATATGATAAAGAAAAAATATATGATATTGCAATAGTAGTAGATGATAGTATATTAAATAATTATGAGAATTTTATATTAGAAATAGTTAATAAAAGTCATTTTGATACTATGAGTATATTAATGATACAGGATCAAGATTATAAAATACAAAGAAAATGTACCCATCCAGATCTTACTATTAGAACTATGAATAAATATAACAATTTATTAGAAAGTCTTTGTACATCTAATAAAATATTAGTCTTATCCAATGATGAAAAATATCACAGTTTAGTAATTGATTTATTTAAAAATAATAGAGAAGTTATCATTCAAAAAGATAATAGATTAAGTTTATTTATTAATAGATATTTAGAACTTATGACAATAAATAATTTAATCGAATTAATTGATTGTGATATTAATTATAATTTTGAATTAATGGAATATGAGATGATAATAACAAATTCTCTTTATTATTGTAATTATAAAAATAAATCAGTACAATTTGATAAAAATAGTTCATTATTATTCTTAATTGATGAAACATATGAAGAGAAATCGAATAATGAAGAATTTACTTATGATATTGAAAAAACAATACCTAATGAATTAAGTTCAGAATATTTTGAATTATTTTATTCAATGGAAGAAAGTAAGTTTCATATAGTGATATTAACAAATTGTGAAAAGAATAAGATGTATGATTTAAGTGTTAGTACAAAATATTATAAAAACACTTATTTATGGAAAATTAATTCACCTCATCTATTAGAAGAATTTAAAGGAGCTAAAAAATATTATTTTGTTGGTGATCCTGATAAATATCATAATAATTTATTAGATGAAACTTCACAATCATATTTATATTTACATAATTCAATTAAAAATGTATGTGATATACCTTATACATATGTTATATACGAAAAAGACGACTTTATTCAATTTGCATTCCCTAATTCTCAAATAATTAATCTCAATCACTTCTAAAGATATTTCTTTCTTTAATTGTTGCATCTAACACTCTATTTGGACATTCTAATTTCTTTAAATATTGATTTAAAGCATTAGTATCCTTTGGTAAACACATTCCACCATAACTAAATTTATTATCAGGACCAGGAACCAATGTATGCATAGGATTAACCCATTTATTTTTTAATACCATTTCACGTACTTTATCAAAATTAGCACCATTTCTATGACACATCATATATATTTCATTAAAGAATTGTACTTTTACTGAATAAAAACAATTAGCTGTTAGTTTCATACATTCAGATTCTAATGATGTACAAAATGAAAATTCAGAAGTTGGATAATATCTTTTATAAAATTCTTTTACATTATTTAAATTTTCTTCTGTACAATTAGATGCTTTTCCTAAAATTATATGAGATTGGTTATGAAAATCTTCAAAAGCAGTTCTTGCAGTTAAAAATTCCGGGTTATGTATTATTTGTAAGTTGTAATCTTTACTTAATTTTTCAGTAGTATTTGGTTCAACTGTACTTTTTAAAACTACTATACCTTTGTAATTTTTTTTATTTAATTTTTTACAAATATTATAGATAGCACTTTTATCATACTCATTTAGTTTGTCACTATATGGTGTTGGTAATGCTAAAAATAAAATACTAGAATCTAATAGATCTTCTAAAGTACCAATACCACCATTTTTAAATTTATCATAACCAATAAATTCTGTTGAATCTTCTATTTTTGTTTTTTTTTCATTGAAACTTCTAAACATAGCTCCTCCAACAAAACCTAATCCTATTATCCCTATCTTCATTATTATCATAATATAGAAAATTCTATATGTATTTTAACTGATACTATTTTTATTTTGTGTTTAAATAATAGATGAACTTGTTAAAATCAATTAATTATTGTAAAGAGAAATATTCAGACAAGCCACTAAAATGTTGTGATGATAAATGTAAAAATAAAGTTATTATTTATAAATTATTTAAAAAAAGAGATAAAAAAAATTGATATTAATACTTAAAATCATAGTTATTAATCAAAATATAAAATGCCTAAACAAGTTAAAATCGATACATCTGACGATATGGAAACTGAAAAAATTAATTGGAATAGTGAAGTTGAAGCAACTTATATGAGTGTAGTAGATTTTGATTCATCTGAAGTTGATGATTTGAAAGAATCTTTAGATAAATTTGACTTTACATTAGGACTTAAATATTTATATTCATATGGGTTATCAGTGCATAATCCTGCATTAGTATCATGTATGAGTAAACTTTTAAAACAAGTATTTATGGAAAGTAATAAAGATGATGTTGAAAAAAGTGTTCTTGACTTTGAACAAGATGAATTGACTGAATTTAATGAAACTTTAGGAGATGAAAAATTTGAAAGAGTTATGAAATATTTATATGTTAGAGGAGAAGAACTTCATAATCCAGCTTTACGAGTTGGTATGCGTAGAGCATTAAAACAAGTGTTTATGGAAGTTACACCAAAAGAACAACCTATTAGACAACATAATGGAGGACGAAGAGGTGTTGGAAAACCATCGAAATATGGTAAAGAAACACCAGAACAAAAACAAAGACGTAAATTAAAGTATTCAAAAGAAGGACGTGCAAAACTTAAAACTGAAAAAGCTTATAAATAATCCTAATTAATTTAAATTTATATAATTATATATATAGTTGTATAAATGACTGATAAAAAGATAATATGTCGCTTAGATGATTATTTAAATGGAGTAATTGATCAATCTAGAATATGTACAGATACTGATGATTTATTTCTTGATTTATCTTATGATCCTAAAAAAAGCTTTGATAAATTATATACGGATCGTGAAACATGTGAAAAAGAATGTGGTAAATCTGCTAATATTGTAAAAAAGTTTGTTTATAATACTCAAGTAAAAACAAGAATGAAAAAGGATATTAATTTTGAAGAATTGAATAAGTTAAAAGTACCAAAAATATTTATTCAAGATCCTAATTTATTAAATATAAAATCAGTTCGTAAGGTATTTGAGAATATTAAAGATGATAATTATGATTATTCTATTTATTTTATAAATTACTTGATTGAAAATTTTAGTAACTTGTTTTACTTTGATTTTGATAATTTTCCAGATGCAACGATACATATGGATTATGATAGTTATGATAATTCATTAAATAAACATTCTGTAAACTTGCTATCTGATATATTTTATAAACCTTCATATCAAATTGCTTTTGATGAAGGTAAATCTATTTTATTAAGTTTAACAATAGAAAATACCGAATTTAATTATGGTCATATGGGTATTGTTTTAATTACTAAGAAAAATGAACAATATGATATTTATGTTTATGATTCTAGTTCTAAAAAAACATCTAACTTTTTACAAAGTGAGCTTGATATGAAATTTAGTGAAATAAAATATGAAGTTACATCTCTTAATAAAGGTTATTTTATTCAAAAAATAGAAAAACATGATATAAATGAAAGTATTAATGATATAAAAAAAAATCATTTTGAAGAGTATGGTTTTTATTCAGTTTTAGATTGTTTTTTTATTGATGATTTAAAAAAAGCTTTTGATAGTATGTTAGTTTATGATGAATCTAAAATAGATCAAAAACTAAAAGATAAATTTGGATATTTTTTCAATTTAAGAATTATTTATGAAAATTTAAAAGATTTGGATAAAGATGAATTTACTATGAAACTAAATAAAATAATGGATAATTATTATGAATACGCTGATTCAGTTTTCAATAGTTTTTCGGAAGCTATTTATGATAAATTAGAACAGAATAAAAATTTAGAGAAGATCTTTGATAACTTTAAAAATTTTTGTACTATGTTTTCAACTAGATTTGCTATTATTTTAGCTTTGAATTTTAATAATCCTGATCTAGATTTATTTAATTTGGCTAAAATTGATATTAATAAAGAAATTATCGAAGAGTTAGTTTCGGAAGATTTATATATAGAAATTTCTAAAATTATTTACAATTATGAGTATAAGGAAGATAAAATTGTTATTAATGATGAGACAAATAAATTAATTAAACAGATAATTGATAAAAAAATAAATAATTATAATATATTAAATTTAATTACAAAAAAACTTAATAATAACTTATTATTTGTTATTCTAACTATGTCTCATATATATTTTGAAAATAGTAGTAATGAAAATACTATTGATGGATTTATTCAAAGAATCACTAAAACAATTAATTTAAATTCATTGATAAATATTACGGAATCTAATTTTAAAAAACTTATTTATGACTCCCATATTCAATTAATGAATGATAAAGAAACTAATAGTAGTTTTATTAGTAAATGTTTTGAATATTTAAAATCAACTTCTATAAGTTATAAAGATGAACAAAATATATTAAAATATTCTGTGATACCAAGTGAAAAAAATTTATTAGAAAATCCATTATTTTTAAGCTTTGGTTCTATTGAATTATCACAATTAAAAGACAAAATACTTTTTAATCAAGATACATCAAAAGAAGTTTTAGGTGGAAAACATATAACTTATAAACTTTTTAAATAATATATTTTTATATAATAATATAAATGACCGATAAAAAAATAGTTTGTAGATTAGATGATTATATTAGTAAAAAAATCAATTCAACTAATATTTGTGATACTATATCAGAAATAGAATTATTACAACCATCAAGCGGTTCAGGTGATTTAATAAATCAACCTAGAATATTTGATTCAATTGAAAATTGTGAAAAAGAATGTAAAGAACCATTATTAAATGCAGAAAAATTTATTAAAAATAGAACAGTAAATTTTAAATTTAATAAATATATTAATTTAGATAAATTTAAAGTAGATATTAAAGTTCCACCAATAATTTTAGAAAATTTAGAAATGTATTATAATGACGAAACGAGAAATATTTTATCTAAATTAAAAGAAGTTAATAATAATTATATTAGTTTTTTTATTTCTGCAATAAATATTTATTTCCCTGATATTTTTTATTTTGAATATGAAGATTTATCCGATCAATCTTCGATACAATTTATAGATGATAATACTTTAACATCATATTCTAAAAAATTATTACAAGATATTACAAAAGATACTTATATTACGAATTTTAATAAAGATAAATTATTATTAGCTAATTTAGGAATTCAAGGAACTGATAGTGAATTAGGACATACTGGTCTAGTTTTAATAGGAAGACAAAATAATAAATTTGTTTTTAGTGTTTATGATTCACAATCAATAGATTCATTAAATCAATTAAAAAACTATTTAGATAAGAATTTTAAATCAGAATTTGTTATACGATCATTAAATAATAACCTACATATACAAAATTTAGAAAAAACTTATTTTAAGAATTTACCAGAAATGTTTGATTATAATGTTCGTGAAGATATTTTATTAATGAAGGATGAACATAATTTATTAAAATTATATAATAATCTACAACTTATTGATTATTATGAAAAAGATAAAATAGATTCATCACTTCTTGAAATTTATAAATTTTTTAATTTTAAAGATCTGTTTCAAAAATTTAAAGGTATTACTAAAGAAATATTTTTAATTAAAATGAATAATTTAATAGATAATTTTGAGAAATATAAATCTGAAGTTATTGATTATATTAATCAAATAATTCAAGAAAAAATTTCAAAAAATCCTAATTATGAAGAAATTATTAATAGATTTGATAGTAGTTGTTCATTATTTAGTTTAAGAGTTGCTTTATTATTAGCATTTAACTTAAAAAATAAAGAAATTGATATATCAAAATTAGTAAATATAGATTTATCAGAGGATTATATAAATGAATTATTTTATGGTAATCAAGTTGATTTCGATTTTATATTTAGGTTATTTGATTCATATGAAACAAGAAAATATAATACTAAATTGAATGAACCAACAAAAAAAATTATACAAGAATTTGTAGATAAAAAATTAGATAACGTTAGATATTTAGATAATATCACAACAAAATTATTTAATAATATGTTAATTGCTATTATTACTTTTTTTGATCCTTTTATTCAGATGAGTTCTGATGAAGAATTTACATATTTAATATTTAATACTATTTATCCGTATTTAAATAAAAATATACAAAAAATTACAAAAAATTATAATTTTTATGATTATGATCTTTACTTTCCACAAATGTTTAATTATTTAAGAGAAAATACCATAACATATGAAGAAGAACAAAATTCTTTATCAAAATTAATACAAACTAAAAAAATTACCACATATAAACTTTTCAAATAATTTAATTTATAAATGTATATATATTAATAGATTAAATGCCGAATCCAGATATATTTGATAAAGAATTTAATAATAAGATTTATAAAAAATTTAATAAATTTGAAATTCCTAAAAAAAAAAAGACATTCAATCAAATTTGTTATCCTAAAGAGTTTAAATTACAACCTCAACAAAGATTTTTAGGTGAATATTTAAATCCAAAAACTCCTTATAAAGGTTTACTTGTGTTTCATAGAATTGGTGCTGGTAAAACTTGTACGGCGGTACGTATTGCGGAAGCTTGGAAAGGTGATCATAATATTATTGTAGTAGTTCCAGCATCATTAAGAGGTAATTTTAAATCAGAATTAAGATCATTATGTGCTGGTTCATCATATTTAAAAGATAATGAGAGAAAAAAGTTAGAGGAATTACATCCTTCAACATCTGAATATAAAAAAATTATTAAAGAAAGTGATAATAGAATTGATAAATATTACAAAATATATTCATATAATAAATTTGTTGAATTAGTTGAAAATAATAAAATGAATCTGTCTAAATCTATATTAATTATTGATGAAATTCAAAATATGGTCTCAGAAGGTGGACATTATTATAATACTCTATATAATGCTATTTATTCTGCTCCTAGAACTTTAAGAGTTGTTGCATTAACTGCTACTCCTATGTTTGATAAACCTATTGAAATCGCATTAACAATGAATCTATTAAAAATACCTTTCCAGTTCCCTACAGGTTCTGCATTTCAAAAAATGTTTATTGATGTTGAAAAAAAAGGCTCAAAAATTAAATATACTGCCAAAAATTTAGATATTTTTAAAGAAAGAATTAAAGGTTATATTTCATATTATAGGGGCGCCCCTCCTTATGTATTTCCTGAAGCTAAAGTTCGCTATGTTAAATGTCAAATGAGCAACTTTCAATATAGATCTTATATTACTGTTTTAGCTGGTGAAAAAAAAAGACAAGGTATTAAAAAATTCAAAGAAAAAAACCAGATGTTCAAAGAAGGTACAGTTGTTAAACTACCTAATAATTTTTTTATTGGTACTAGGTTAATTTCTAATGTTGCATATCCAAATAAAAAAATAAATGAAAAAGGTTTCGCATCTTGGAAAGGTGATGATTTGAATTTAAAAAATTTAAAAAAATATTCTATTAAATTCTATACTATTATTAAAAGAATTATCTCTTCTACTGGTACTTCATTTGTTTATTGTAATTTTACTGAATTTGGAGGAATTTTAGCATTTAAAAAAGCATTAGAAGCACAAGGTTTTAAGGATTATATGAAAGATGGGGAAGGATGGAAGAGATATGCCGTATTATCAGGTGATGAAAATGATCAACAAAAAGAAGAAATTAAAGCAGTTTTTAATAAAACAGGTAATATTAAAGGACAAAAAATTAAAGTTATTATTGGTTCACCTAGTGTTGCAGAAGGGCATAGTTTTAAGAATTGTAGAAATGTGCATATTATGGAACCTTATTGGAATCAAAGTAAAATTGATCAAATTATTGGAAGAGCTGTTAGATATTGTTCACATAAAGCACTACCATCTGAAAAAAGAAACGTTAAGGTTTATGTTTATATGAGTGTTCATCCTAATATTGATGAAAGTATTGATGAATATATTAGAAGATTAGCTAAACGAAAAGACAAATTAATTAAAGAATTTGAACATGCATTAAAAGAAGTTGCTATTGATTGTAAATTATTTAAAAATGCCAATCAATTTAAAGATGAAGAACCTATACAATGTGATTTTTAATTTAAAAAAATTGATTTTATAATTTAATTAAAATCATTTATTATATTAATAAATACTTAATTAAATTAATTCCTATACAAAAAACAAAATGTTTTCTAGAATTAGAAGCTTAGGTAGTGTTTGTGATATTCATTTTTTTAATGCGATAATGGTAATCGTTATGTCATTTGATAATATTTCAAAAAATAATAAAATTAATAAGATGATAAAACAAATTAATCAATTAGAAGAAGAAAATAAGAATTTACAAAAATATAATGATAATTCACAAAGATAATTTTTTATTATTCGTATCTTGTATAATATCTACATTTATACCACTATAAAAATAATTATAATCATAATTTAAATTTAAATTTTATAATTATTTATCAGGATTTTCAGGATTTTCAGTATTTACAGGTTTTGCAGATGGTGTAAATCTAAAAGTATATGAACTAATTGAGCAATAACAACAACAGCATATTGCTATTATTCCAAATGCCATTACTAAACTATTTATTGTGGTCATTATATTATTATATTATTATATTATTTTTAAAAAATTAAATTTAATAAAATAAACTAAATCCTTCAGTTTCTTTAGTTTTTTCAATCCAATCATCAGTTTCTGGTGTCCATGTTTTAGCAATAGTATTAGCTGTCCATTCACCTAAATCACCACCTAATATTTTCTCAAACCCATCATCATTACTAATTACTAATTTAGAATTATTTAAACGAGTTTGACAACAGCTAGTTCTTCCATATAATATTACTTTACCAATTGATTCGAATGATACATCTTCAGGTAATTTTGCTGTAAACTCTTGTAAGTCGCCAATTTCACCACTACCTTGTGAATGAACCAAATTACTGTAATTTCCATCAATACCATATTTTGCTTGAAAATCATTATTAAATAAACTTGATAATACAGGTTCTGATAAATTTATTTTATTACCATTTTTATCATGAACCTCTAATTCATTAAATTGAATTATTCTATTATTTGATAAAGTTAATTTTAAATTTTTTGATTTTATTTCTTGAGTCGTCTCATTCGTATCATTCGTATCATTCGTATCATTCGTATCATTCGTATCATTCGTCTCATTCGTATCATTCGTATCATTCGTATCATTCGTATCATTCGTATCATTCGCATCATTCGTATCATTCGTATCATTAGTATTTTCAGTATCATCGGTCTTATTACTAAAATAATATCCAATTATACTTGAACATGAACATAAAAGTAAAACTATTATTCCTATTATAATTAATTTTTTAGACATATATATATATTAATTAATAATTTTATTTATGATCTGAATTATTTATTTGAATTTTCAGATTCTTTTTCTTTTTCTTTTTCTTTATTACCGAACATATTTAAAGTAACAATAAAAGAGAAAAGAAAACAAAAGCATAATAATATTGATAAACCAAACCCCATTCTTACTAAGTTTACAATATTCATCACACTATTTATAGTATCAATTGTATCATTGACTGTATCCATTATAATAATATGATATTTTTTAATTTATATTGTACTTAAATAATAATTAATATTTTAGTAAAAATGAATGAAAATTATGCTATATCAAAGCTTCAAAAAACATTTCGGCTAAAGCAATATAGAAAAGCTAAAGAAAATGTAAAAGATACTTTGTTAGATATATTACAAAAGACAGTTAACTATTATAATAACAAAAAAGAGAATGAAAAAATATCTGACAGAATACTTCCATATCTAAAGTTCAGTGATATAGTATTAAAAAAAGAAAATATTGATAATGTTAGTTATTTTTTAAAAAAATTTTATCACATGACATCATTTTTTAGATGGACAAAAAAACTTGATGGTATTATTCTATTAAATTGTTATCTTATTGTTGCATTTCCTAATTTTTATATATCAGAAAAAATAGTTAATGATTATAAAATTAATAAAAAATTATTTTATAAAGAATCAAAAGAATTATTAGCATTACTTCATTATATATTAATCGACGAAAATCCATATAGTAATCTTTTATTAAGTAAATTTGATGATTTATCACTATTCTTCACATCAGAACTTTATTTTTTATTTAACTCTAATAAGATAAAGTAAAAATTATAAAATTAAGTTTATCTATTATTATAATTTTAAAATTATAATAATAAATGGAAACACTATTCAGACTATTAATACTTGGTTTATTACTTGGTATATTATGGGCTTTATATATGTATCAAGAACATTTACATGAACAAGAGGATAATATTCAATATATAGAAAAAAATAGTAATATAAAAAATTCAATAAATAATAAAAATAATGAAAATATTGAAGAAACTGATTTAGAAGAAATGAGTTCTGATTCATTAAATTTTGATATATCATCTAATGAAAGTGATGTTTATAAAAGAGATTCTATGGTTAAATCTATTGATTCTGATTTTATGGATGATGAATCAAATGCAAATAGCTTATTTGCGTGAAAATCCCTATAATATATTATTAGTTTCATTTATATTTTAATGAAACCAGTATATAGGTTATTAATACTATCTTTAGTTATTTTAGCAATATTTGGTTATTACTATTATTTTAATTTCTATAACAAATCTGAAAGTTTAAATAAAAAAAAACACAAAAAAATACAAATAGATGATAAACTATTAGATGATAAAAACTTAATTGAAGAAGAGAGTTATTCTTTATTTGAAGATTCAGAAAATTTTGAAAAAAAACCAAATGATTTACTAGTTTATATGGATATTGCTACAAATTCTAATAAAATTGGTAGATTAATATTTAAGTTATACCATAATACAACACCTAGAACAGTAACTAATTTTGCTAAATTAATAAAAGGAGATGAAGGATTTGGTTATCGTGATTCTATTTTTCATCGTATAATTCCTAATTTTATGGCTCAAGGAGGAGATTTTGAAAGAGGTGATGGAACTGGTGGTTATAGTATATATGGTAAAACATTTGAAGATGAAAATTTCAAATTGAATCATGATAAGAGAGGACAACTTTCAATGGCTAATTCTGGACAACATACTAATGGATCACAGTTCTTTATTTTATTTAGAGATACACCTCATTTAAATGGTAAACATGTTGTATTTGGAGAAATGATAGATGGTTGGGATACTTTAGATTATATAGAACAAATGGGTACGGAATCAGGAACACCAAGAGAAACTATCAAAATATCAGATTGTAACTTAATTAGTAATTAAAAAAGTTGATTTTTAAAGCAATTGAACAAAAAATATCAATATAGCATTATTTAAACACTATGCCTAAGACCCAGAAAACATCTAAAGTAAATGCAGCTACAGACGAAGCAGGACTTACCTTTAATGTAATTTCATACCGCAAATATATGCGAGAACATTATGTAAAACGTAATATTCAATTTGAAACAAAAAATGAAGATGATGAAGTTGTACGCAAACCCCCTATGATTTCAGGCGGTCATATTGCTGTTACAGCAGTTGTACAAGCTCTATCTAATTATATTCTTACACGTGTTAAAACTCGCGTACGTGAAGATAAAACAGGTCTACGTCGTCTAGATCGTTATACACTACGATCTTTTGTACTTGAAGGTGATAAAAATCTAAGTACTTTCTTTCTACCTTTTGAATCTTCTTTCTCATCATCGCGGAATTATGATTCAGGTTATCCTGTATCTAATAAAGAACTTAATGCTTTTGTAGAAAAAACGATTGGTACGAATCTAATGCTAACAGAAAAATGTTATAACTATCTATATTTCCTACTTTCTGAAGTTACAAATCAACTAATTGATAATGCTCGTCATTTTATGGATTATGCTGGTCATCGTAGTATTAAGTATCAAGCAGTAAAGCAAACTGTTAAAGTACTATTCACTGAAACACTATCTAAATATCTAAATATTGCACTTGATAAAGCAGTTAAGAACGGTAAAGATGGAGCAGAAGTTGATGATGAAGTTGAAGATCATAATGATGAAGAAGAAGACGTACTAAGTGAAGATGATTCAGAGGATGAAGTAGAAGTTGAACAAGAAAAATCTAAAGATAAAAAGAAGGATAAAAAGAAGGGAAAAAAGGGAAAGAAAGAAAAACATGAAGAAGTTGATGAAGATGAAGAAGATGAAGAAGATGAAGAAGTTGTAGAAGATGTACTAAGTGATGTAGAATCAGATGAAGAACCTGATGAAGAACCTGAAAAACCAAAGAAAAGTTCTACAAAAAAAGGCAAAGGTAAAGGAAAGAACAAATCTCGTTCTAGTTAAAAAAAGATGATTTATTTATAATTTACATTAATACTAATATTTAGTATCAATATAAATGGATATTACAAAATTTCTTTTAGTGAAGGAAAAAAAAGTTAAGAAAAGTAAAGAGGAAAAAATTCAAGATGAAATTATAGAAAGTGGAAAACAAATATTAGGGATATTATTTGGTGATAGTATAATAACAGAATCCCAATATGTATATTGGAGAGAATTCATTGAGAGTAGTAGGACTTTAACTAAAATTACAGAATTTGAAGAATTTTTACAACTTCAAAAATCTGAAGTTTCAAGTAAATTAATTAATATTATAAAAGAGTTATCTCCTAAATTATTATATTCAAATGAAAAAATATATGATGATTTAAGTGCTGTTAAAAAAGATATTATAACCTTTACAGAAGATCAAAAAAAAGGTATTCTAAATATTCTTAATTTCTTAAAAAATCCTAAAGAACTTACATTTGGCTTATATGGTTATGCAGGTACAGGTAAGACAACTACAATAACTGAAACTATTCATTATTTGTTAAAAAATAAATTTATAAAATCAATTGCATTTACTGCACCTACTAATAAAGCTGTTAATATTATGAAAGCAAAATTTAGACATAATATTGCATCATTATTAGATGTTGATTATAATGATAATTTAGATACCCAATTAGATCAATTAAATCAAAAAGGAATAAAAATATCTTTTATTACGATACATAAATTATTGAACTATGAAAGTAATTACAGTATTAAAGGTGAAAAAGTATTTTTGAAAACTAAAAAAAGTAATATTAACTATTATGATATGGTTATAGTAGATGAATGTTCTATGATCCCCTTGCAAATTATTACTCATATTTTTGAAGATTTACGAGAACAAACATTACGTAAAAGTTTTAAAATTCCTAAAGTATTATTTGTTGGAGATCCTGCACAACTTCCACCTGTTAATGAAAAATTAAGTATCATATTTTCTAAAAAAGATACAGATTTTTCATATAGAGCATTTAAAAATAATATGCCTGAAACTGATTATGGTGATAAATATTATGAAAAAGTAGATGTAAAAGAAATGATAAAAAAAAGAATCGAGAACTTACGAATCGAAATTCTAAATCAAAAAACATTTACTTTAAAAAAAGTTATGCGAACCAATGATGATAATATTATTAAATTATGTTTTAATATTCGACAATGGGTAAATAATTTAGAAAAACCTATGGTAAAAAAATTCAAGGGTAAAAAACTATTTCTTTACAAAAAAACAAAGGAAACCCAAAAAAATCAATGGCTCAATTCATGTATTGAAAAATTTAGAGATTCTTCTATTTTATCTAATAGTAATATTGTTCTTACTTGGACTAATAAACAATGTGATCAATATAATAAAAAAATTCGAGAAGAGATTCATAATAAAAAAAATTTAGATAAATATGAATTAGGTGATATCCTTGTATTAAGTGATTTCTATAATTTTGATGAAAATCCACAAGATAAATATAAGAAAAAAAATATAGAAGAAAAAGATTCTAGGTTTTATACATCAGAACAAATCAAAGTAATTGATATACATATAATTGATAGAACTTCAGATAAGTTTAAAAATTACATAGAAAAATCGGCAAAAAAAATTAAAAACTCACGATTACTTGAAACTAAGTATATTAAAGTTATTGAAAAAATTAATAATTTAAAATGTTCATATAAATGTTATAAATTACATGTTCAAAAGTTAATTGAAGTTAAAGAAAATTTTATGAGTGATTCTTATGTTATATTTAGTATGCATGATAATTCAAAAGAAAAATGGGAATTAGATAAAATGAAAATTATGAATGAAATTTCAGAATTAAGGAAATTTTATAAATTAAATTTTAAAGAACAACTTAAACAAATTGATGAATTTATTATTAGACCTTTAATTAAAGAATATCATAGAAATATTGTTGATCCATTTGCTAATATTAATTATGGAGTTAGTATGACAGTTCATAAAAGCCAAAGTTCATCATATTATAATGTTTTTGTTGATGTTGATGATATTATGCTTAATCATAATGAAAATGATTGTAAAAGATGTATTTATACTGCATTTACTAGAACAGTAAACGAATTACATTTATTAATTTAGTTTAATTTATTTTCTTTATTCATTCGCATTCTAATAGCATTTTTTTGAACAAAATCTAAATTTGGATAATTTTCCCATCTAAAATTAGAAACATTATGATCAGAATACAATATTTTTGTAGGTCTAATTGCTTTAGCACCATATTCTAATTTAGTTTGTTTTATTATTGATTCATTAACCAATATATGATATATATATACCAAAAAAAATACAATCATTGCGATAATGAATATATTAAATAAAATAGCCATTTTTATTTACCATTAATATGATAAATAAGATATATTTAAAATCAATTTTTTGATAAAGTTCTATAACCTAGAATTATTATTAAAATCACAATCAATATTTTTAAACCTATGTCTATCCACCATGAATCACTCATTTTATATGATTCAAAATAATTTGTAGGTTCTTGTATTAAAATATCTGGATTACTAGATATTATTTGTTCAACTGTATCTAAATACATATTAGGATTTTTATTAATATTATTTTTTAAAATTTCTTCTATTAATTCTCTTCTTAATTTTATATATTTACTCAAACGTTTATTTTTATTTAAATCATTTATTTCACTTATATTAAAATTATCTAATTTAGATTCTTCTGTATCTTCTACTATCTCATTTTGAGGTAAAACATTCGTAGATTCTGATTGTGATATACTATCTTTATTATTACAAAATTCGCCTCTAGTATCATAAAAATTTTCATTATCTATTAAACTTGCAACTTGTGATTTTTCTACTGATCCATCTGGTTTTATTATTTCCCATTCTCCATTAGATGGAATACCACGAACATTTCCATCTTCTATTCTATAGTCTTTATATTCATCTGAGTTATTAGATTCAAAACCAATTGAATCTTCTGGTATTGAATCATTCCAATTAAATAATTGATTATCCATTATCTCTTTATGGTTTAAATCAAGAAAAAATAATTAAAGATATCTTATATTTTCTTATAGTCTTGAAACTCTTGATAATTCAGTATCAGGTAATGAGAATAAATCCAAATTTATAGTTTCTTTTGGTACATAATTATCAACTAATAATTTTATAGCTAATAAAACCAATAATAACATTATTATATTTCTCCATGTTAACATTGATTGGTCTATTATTGTAAATGGTTCTATATGTTCTGAACCCCCTTCATAATGACAATGTCTTCTAGCATGTTCACTATCATAAATATTTTGATCATATAATGTATGCGGACTTGAAGGATATCTTAAAGATTTATTATATCTTGCAATACAATTTTGGTTATTATTTTCCATTATATTTATAATTTACATATTTTTTATATTTCTATATGTCAAAAATAAAATTATTAAAAAAAATAATATTAATGTATCCCAACCTAAATTCATTTTTATATCTTGACTAAAATGTTCACGTCTACCTCTTGATTCAGTTTTTGCTAATGCTGTTAATTCTCTACATAATTTATCTGGATTATCATCTTCTAAACTACGTAAACTTAATCCCCATGATCTAGGTATTCCTCGATTTCTATCTATATAATTTTTTAAATATGGACAATTACGTAATAATACACCTATATCTTTTGATCTTCCAACCATTCTTATTAATACTACCTTATAATATTATTTTTAAACTCATTTATAATTTAGAATTATTTTATTTCTCGCTTCTTGTTCAAATAATTTTGCAACTTCAAATACCATATCTAATTTTTCTTCTTTTAACAGTTCAAATATTTTATCATTTCTTAATTCAGTATTTACAGTTTCTTTTTTATTTTTAAATACACGAAAATTAGTTAAAATTAAACCATAAATTATACGTTTAAATAGTAAAGTTATTGTGCTTTTAATGTAATTTATTCTAAATAATAAATTCAAATCTAAATTAATATCCTCTATTTTTAAATTCTCTATTATTTTATTATATATCGATATTAATGTAAAGTTATCCTTATTTTTTTTAATTAAATAATTATTCATAGGATCAACTTCTAATTTTGATATTTTTGTTAAAGTTGTTACCTCTTTTTTCTCTAAAAATGTAAAACGAACTAAATTTATTATGTATTTATAACTTTTAAAAATATTTGGTGTATCTTGTTTTCCTTTTCTATAAATATCAAATAAAAAATGTTTTAAAAATAGAACATCATATAAAGCATATTTAGTATGATACGAACTCATTTTATATATATCCCATTGTACATCTTGAACAGGTCCCATATTATCATGACTATCTAACAAATATTGATATTTATCTTGATTTATAGTTTCAAAATATAGTAAAGCTTCATAAATAGCACATTTCTTTTCCATATCACCAATACTAACTTTATAATATTCACATAGATATCGTGTATCAATAAAGGAATTAGTAAAATCTTTACAAATAGCTTTATTTTTATCAAACATTATTTCAAACATATATGGAAAATCAAGTGAATCTGAACCATGTAATATTTTAATTATTTTTTGATTTCGCATTAATTTATTTATTAATAGATCCATTTGAATTTTATCGAACTCTCCTGGATTAACTATCCATAAATATGAAAATGTTCTTAATTTACTTGTTGTAGATGTTTCAAAATTTAATTGCATTAGTGCTATTACACGTTTTGTAAACTCATAATCTATACCTAAAAAGAATTTATTTTTTTGATTAGAAACCTCAAATTCATATGTTACCAAATATAAAAAAAATAACTTCTTTTTTACTTGATCATTTGCTATATTTAATACATACTTTATTTTTGTTTTAGGACTTTTTAATTCTTCTTCTTCTTGCATCATATCAGTTCTCTTTTTTACAACTAAACCTAATATTAATTGTCTTAATATATCGCATTGTAAATTGGCATCTGATGATTTTTTATGTTTTGATATTAATTTATTAAGAAGTTTTAAACTAAAAGGGTATTTTATAATAGGACTATTACATGAATTATATATTTTTTGAACTGTTTGAATATTATCATAATTATATTCAATAGCCTTATCAAAAGATTTTGATTCAAATAATTCTATCGTTTTATTTATAAATTCTACACTCATTTTTAATATACATTTGCATAATAAAAAAAATTATTAATTTCATAATTTATAAGCGTCCTACTTGATTTTTTTTTATCAAATTCAAAATTAAATGGATGATATTTTTGAATTTCTTGAAGATTATACTAAAAATTTAATTACAACTTTTGATTTAAAAATATTTTTAAAAGAGATAACTAATATTATTACTTTAATTCCTGAAATGTTTACTAAAATATATAAATACCTTAGTGAGCTATTCCAGAAATTATTTATAAAACTTAGAACAAGAATAATATTTTCAATTACAAAAGATATTGATTTAATCGATCAAGATCAAGAATTATGGATAAAACTTAATATTTCACTAAAGAAAAATTTAAAAATATTACAATTATTAAGTGAAAGATCAAAAGTTTTAAAAAGAAAAAGCATTTATAATAAAATTAAAATTATGTTACAAAATCAAGAAAAAAAAGAGTTTCTTAAATATTGTTCTGAAAAACAACTTGATAACGATTTTATTCTTATTAAACAACAACTAAATAATATTACAAATTAATTTTCTAATACATTAATATATTCTAATGTATTTAGCATTTTTAGCATTAACGATATATACATATTTATTTACATTTATTATCCAATCATTTAGTAAATATGTATTTGATTCTATCTTAAATAAAAAAATAAGTGGGTATATTGATCAAACTATCAAAAAATGGATCTTATTAAATCCTCATGATGAATGGATAGATGTTAATAAAAGTGAATTCAAAATAAAAACACAATCTGAGATGATTTATGTAGAAACAGACTATAAATATTCTCCAGAAGATGATATATATGATGATAGTGATAAGTTAGAAGAAATATTCAATAAAATGGTTATTGAAAATTATTCTAGTGGAAGTTTAGTTTTTGTAACTGTTCTTATGATATCTTTATGTAAAATGTTCTCAGGATATGGTTTATTTGGTGAATTAATATTAGGTGGTTTGTCAGGATTAATAATTCATTTCTTACATTTTGTTTATTACCTTTTATTATATTCAAAAAATCTTTATTTTAATGGAAAATTTAATAGTGATATTTCAAAAGCAATTACTACAACTAATAAAATTAAACATAAATATTTACTTTTAATTCCTAGTGTTTTTATAACTATATTAAGTTACGTACGAATGTATAATTACTCTCGTGTAATTGGAGAATGGATTGTTGATATTAATTTTATTTACTTATATGTAGGAATTTTATTAGGATATTATGCTATACAAACTGGTATTGATATAATACAAGCATCTAAAAAGACACCTGCATTACTATTTCTAGCTACACTGTATATAATTATGGGTATTTTTGTATAGAACCATTTTTCATTTCTAATTTTTTATTAAATAATTTTTTTAATTCTTCAGAATGAGATACAACAAATACAAGTTTATTCTTTAATAATACTAATAAATTTAGCAATATCTTTTTAGCTGTTTCTAAATCAATCCCTTGATCAATCTCATCTAATATTACTATTGATTTATCCTCAATCATTAATCTATATATATTTTTTGCTATAGTTAATCTTTGTCTTTGCCCACCTGATATATTATTTTTTGTAATACAATATTCTAAATCTCTAAACTTAGTTTCAACACATGCAATATCAAGAGCTTTAAAAATAATAGTTTGTACCGATTCATAATTCTTAGATACATAATCACCAGTAATTATTTGGTATATATTACCTGATGTAAATGAATATGAATTTTGTTGAGAGTAACTAATATCATGGGCTATATTTGTAAATGATAAATATTTTGTTTCGTTTCGATATTTTAATTCTAAATTAGCATAATTCTTTTTTGCATCAAATGAACATTCAACTGGTAAAATTCCACGAAAGATTTTTAATAATGTTGTTTTACCACTTCCACTTGACCCAGAAATTAATATATTATCATTACTATTTATAACATATGGTAATTTATCTTTGTAAGTTATACTAAAAGGATATGTAATATCATTTGATGGATATTCAAAATGTAATCCTATTAATTTCATTGTAAAATTAATTTTAGAACTTTTTACATGATTCAAATAAATTGTATTTTCTTGTTTTTTTAACTTAACTAAATTAAATAAGTTTGTATTAGAATATACAAACCTTTTCATCATCTCTAATAAATACATTCGATCAGTATATGAATTCTTTTTGAAACTTAAAGTTCTTTGTTTTTTTAAAAACTCATTAAATTCTTTTTCATAGTGTTTTGTTCTTATTATTTGGTCAAAATAATCAAGTTCACTTTTATCATATATATCATAAACTTCTTTTCTATATTCAATCCATTCATCTATACATAATTTTGATTTTGGTAATATTATTTTATTATAATCTATTCTTGTTTTAGAAGTTTCAATCCATATATCATCTAAAGATTCAAAATCAAGTTGGCTTTGTCGTATATCAGAATATTTATCTAATAACTGATTTATATTGTTACTTAGACATTTATAAGTTAAAAGTGATGCTATAAAGAATATTGTAAATTGTTCAAATTGAAATCGCATTGATAGAGAGATCATAATTAAAGTCAAAACATATCCTGTGATTAAACCTAAACCTATTTTTGTATTCATTTTATCTTGTTCTGAATATAACCATATTTGTTTTTTCTTTGTTTTTTCATTATAATTCAAAATATTATTAATTAGTTTTTCATAATCATTATGTAAAGTTGCATCAAGAAGTAAAGATATATTATCAGAAATTATTAATGAGCTTTCTTGATTGATATAAGTAAATACCTTTTTAACTTGTGAATCTTTATAAACCATCTTTCTAGTTGTAATATAATATGATGTCGCTGCATATATTACGAATAAAATTGCACAAATTTGATAATTGTAGCTTATTACAAATAAACTCATTCCTATAGTGGCTAATAATTTTACAACTAATGATAAAAATGATAATATATGTTGTAATCCCTTATCTGTTGAATCTAACTGTTTAGCAAGTTCATTTGATGATTTCTCATTTAAATAAGTATATGATGCGTTTTTACTTAGTCTTTTTAATATATATTGATAATGACGACCAGATAAAATTTTGAAAAAAAAGTTCTGACTTTTCATTATCTTATATTTTAAATAATAATACCATAAACTTATTCCCCAAACAAAGAATTGTGTACCTATTACGCTCCAAACTACATTTGTTGTATCTAATTGTGATAAAATCCATATTAATATAAGATGTTGCCAATCTATTATAGTATATAGTACTGCTGATAATAGACATTGACCAAAGTGGTGAAATAATTGTATTTTTTCGTTTCCTTTTAGGAGATTCCATAAATAGTAAAAATATTTTAACATACCTATAATTAGTTCATGAAAAAAAATAATGCGTTAACAATACCAAATTATATTTCTATATTTAAATTATAAACAAAGGTAATGAGTCGCATATCTCGATACCAAGATAGTTTTAGGAAATTTATAAAAGAACGTAGTGCAATAGCGAATATTAATGATTCACAGGTTAAAAATATGTTTAATAAATATCATAAAAATGGAGATTACTCATTACCTATTTTATTACTTACAATTCTAAATTCACAAAATAAAAAAAATGATATTTCTTTTCATGCATACCCTGTTGCTAGTGCAATTGAATATTTATTAGTTATAATAAATATATTAAATAATGAAGAGATTAATTATGAGAATTTTAGAATTTGTAGTGTATTAAATTCATTAGTTTCTAAAGCATTTGCTGAAAATATTATTGCTGTTAGAAGAAAACTCCCTTCTGATAAAGTTAATTCTATTACTATTGAAATGTTGAAAACTCTTGAAATAAAAAGTGGTATTAATGGATTATTTAAAAATATTGAAATTAAGACTAACCCTAAAATAAAATCAGATTTAATATCTTATCTTAAAAAAAATGATAATGAACTTTACAAAAAATTTATCTCTTTATCACCACTACAACAAGAAACGATTGATGAAATTATTGATAATCAATATGGTGCTATTTCACAATTAGCTGTTAATTTAGCTTGGATTATAGGTTGTGGAAATGATAAAGATAAAAAAAGACTTACTAAATTAGGATTAGCATTTGGAAGAATGTTAAAACTTTCAAATGATTTTAAAAATTTAGATAAAGATATTTCACAAGCTAAAAAATATACTTTTAATTATATTGCTAATTGTGGTTTTACTAAATCTTATAATTTATTTACTAATAGCAAACAACAATTTATTGAAGAATGTATGAATATGGATATTTTATCAACAACTGTCAAGGAAATTTTAGATATTATTGAAAAAAATGTTGTTGATATTATTGATGATACTAGTCCTGATCTAAAAAGTACTTGTTCTAGTTTGACTTTGATTGATCTTTAAAAAAATTGATATTTTTATTTTTATTATAATTAAACTTAATTATAATAAAATGACAGAATACGAAGTTGAAATTCTTTTATCAGAAAATGATATTTACTGTCCTATTACTTTTTGTATTTTTAATGAACCTACATTAGCATCTGACGGGTTTTATTATGAAAAAGATATTATTCAAGCTATTTTTAAAAAAAATAAAACAAGTCCAATAACTGGAAAAGAATTAATTAATAAATTTGAAATTGATTATGAGATGAAAAAAATTATTGATGAATATCTTAAAAAAAATCCCGATAAGATGAATGAAGTTTATAAAAAAAAACCAAAAAATATCTATGATAATACATTATTTAATAATTTAGAAATGCCTAATTTAGAATCAATTGATCTTAATGAAATTACTAAAAGTGAATTTATTAATTTTTTTCTAATTGCTACTAATTCAGAAATTGAAGAATTAATTAATAAAACTTCTACTAGTTTTTGTAAACCATTTGAATTTGAATTTAAAAATAAAAATGAAATTATAATTGGTACTGCAGGTTTAAATCATTTTATTTGTTGTTGGTGTGATTTAGAACTTATATTAAAATGTTATGAAAAATATAAAATAATGGGATGGGATTTCTGGGATTTTGATGTTTCAAATTATTCAGTTTTAGAATATATGAAACTTAATAAAAGAAATAATGTTAATATTTATTATCAACAACTTAAAAAATATGAACATTTACTACCATTAAAAAATTGATTTTATTTATCATTTATAATATATTATAATTAAGTTATAATATGTTTACTGTTAAATTTAAAGAACCTCTTGATAAATTTATTTGTTTTGATACTTGTAAATTTTTTGATAATCCTATAAAATGTATGGATGGTAAATATCGTGAAAAATGTAATTACAATAATGATAATTATGTAAGAGATAAAATATTTGAAAAAAAATTGTTTGATTTTAAAAATAAATATCCTAGAGCATCTAATGTTGATATTACAAATATAAAAATAAATCTTAAAAATATTAAATTTGATAGATTAATACATATTCTTAAAAATGATAATGATGATAAAATTAAAAAATTTATTTGGAGAATAAAAGATACTAATGTAACTGTTGGTGGATTTGAAATTATACATTTAATATTTAAAAATTGTTCACTTGAAATTTGTAAAGAAATTGTTAAAAAATATATCGATGAACAAAGATATGATTTTAATGTTAAAGATATATTTGGTTTTGGAATAATTAATTATGTTATGATAAGAGATAAAGAGCTTATTAAATTTACAAAACAATTGTATAAAGTTAATCATTTACAAAAATAATATCAATTATAATTATATAATTATGGACAAATTTTTTGATTATATATATATAGTTCCTGTTAGTTTACTTTATAATTCTTTTTTTTATCAATTAACGAATTTAATGTATCGAGATAAAAGTTTTATTGAAAAAAAAAATAATGCAATTGTTATACTTATCATAGGAGCTGTTTTAGGTATTTTATTATCAAATGAAATTGAAAAACAATATCCACCTATTGGTAAAGGTATTAAATATGGTGGTTTTATTTTATTTTTATCTACATTTATAAATTTCTTTCCATATATGAATGATGAAATGAAGTTATTAGGTACAATATCATTATTTACTGGAGTTATATATTCATATAATAAGTTTTATGATAAATAAATATTAAATATTAATTATATATATAGTTAGATGTTTAACAAATTAAAAGGAGGAAAATTATTAGGACAAGGCTCTTATGGTAATATATTTGGCGAACCTAGATTATTATGTAAAGATGAAACTTTAAAAGATGAAATGCATTCAGAAGTTAGTAAAATTTTTAATAATGATAGAGATGCTTATGATGAATATAAAGTTATTCTTAGATTAAAAAAATATTTTACAACAGAATATGATATTAGTCGACTTAATAAGTTTTTTCTATTACCAAAAAAAATATGTCTAATTAATAAAAGATCATTAGACAATTTGCCATATAATCAAATGAGGTATATAAAAAATAATTTAGGTCAGGTATCTAAATTAAAGCCTCATTCTCGATATAATCAAGTTATATATGATAAAGCAGATAATGATTTATCAATAAAATTTAGAACTACTAACACTAGACTAAAATTAGTTGAATGTTTAGTAAATTTATATGATATTGGTCAAGGTATTAAAACATTACATGACCTAGATATGGTACACTTAGATATAAAAGCTAAAAATTCGGTTGAAATTAATGGTAAATACAAAATAATAGATGTTGGTGATATTAATAAAATAAGTAATATTGATATTAATAAAATTAAATATTGGGCTTGTTCATATACACCATTTCCTTCATCTATATTTATGATATCTGAATTATTATATAGTTCTATTAATGTAACTTCTAGAAATATTTTAATGAATTATTATGAATATAGTAGATTTCATAATATTAATTTACAATATTTTTATGATACGATGAAAGATTATATAGCATATGACAATAAATCATTTAGTGATGATCAACAACAATATTTAAAAAAACAATTTCTAAAATTAATTAGTGAAAAAATTTTTGGAGCTGAAATTAAGGAAGATGTTGTATTTAACTCAATTAGTATTAGAAATATTTATGAATTAAAAATATTCCCTTTATTAAATAGAATGAATCGTGATTTTTTATCATATCCTAATAAAGAATCTATTAAAAAAGATATATTAAAAAGAGTCGATGTTTATTCATTTGGAATTATGATTATTATGTTAGTTGGTAATTATTTGAAAAAAAAGAGAGATATTATGACATCTAGTATTAAAAATTTAATATTTGAAATGTATAAATTAGCATTTTTAGCATGTGAATATAATAAATATGGTGTTGATATTAATACTATTCTATCAAAATATGAAAATATAATGTTAGACTTTAAAAAAGAAAATACAATCGGACTAATTAATATAAGTATACCTGACTCATTATTACAACCTATTCCTATTACTTCTACAATAGGCAATTCTATTACATCAGGTACCGTTACTTCAGATACCATTGCTTCAAGTGCCGTTGCTTCAAGTGCCGTTGCTTCAAGTGCCGTTGCTTCAAGTGCCATTGCTTCAGGTGCAGGTGCTACAGGTTCAGACTTTTATATAAAATCACCTCCTGGAAATTATTATACAGAACCACAAAAAAAAGATGATTCTTGGTTATAGTTATTTAATTATATTTATAATTATTTAATAAATGATTATTTCTTTTATATTATTAGTATAATGGGTATTGAAAGATTCTTTAGTAGTGTTGAAGATAATAAAATAGCTAATTTATATTCTAAATTTTCTAAAACACATAAAAATAGAATTATCGCTGAAAAATTTTATATCGACTTCAATTCTATTATTCATATTACTTCTAAAAAAGTAGTTAATGACCTTAATACTATTTTATATAATTTAATAATAGATAATCATAAAAAAATAAAAGATTTAATAAATTATTACAGTTTCACAACTTTCAAAAATTATAAAGAATTTAAAGATGAAATGACTGATGATAAAGTTTCGAATATAATTATTAATGAAGTTATTCAAGCTGTTTATAAATTATTAGAATATTTCTTAGTAAGTGATCAACTTGAATATCTTTATATTGCGATTGATGGAGTTCCAAATAGAAGTAAAATGGAAGAACAAAGAAAGAGACGTTATATGGGTTATGTTATATCGGGGTTAAGAAATAAGATTTTTGAAAAACATGAAGAGATGCTTAAAAAAGAAGTTTCGAGATATATATTTGAAACTAATAAAATAACTTGGAGTAAAAATTATATCACCCCTGGAACTATTTTTATGGAAAATATGCAAGATGTTCTAAAATCGGTTGATTTTGAATTAAAAATAAAAGAAATATGTCCTAATATAAAAACATATATATTTGATGGTACTTCTATAATTGGGGAAGGAGAAAAAAAAATAGTTGATGTTATTAGAAAAGGTGAACAAAAAAAAGGTAATTATGTTATTTATAGTCCTGATTCTGATGTTAGTTTATTAGCTTTATTATTAAATAATAAATTTAGTCCAGTTGATAATAGAAGAGTTACTAAATTAAAAGTTTTAAGACATAATCAACAGAAAAATAATTATGATGTAATTGATATTGATACTTTAGCTGAAAATATTTATTTATATGTTACTAAAAATACTAAAATACCAACTGATAAAAGTAGAACAATTGATGATGTTGTATTTATATTTACAGTATTTGGAAATGATTTTTTACCTAAAGTTGAGAGTATTAATGTAAAATATGATTTTGATAAATTAGTAGATATATATATTGATATTTATAATTCTAAAAAAGAGTATTTAATTAAATTTGATGAAAAGAATAAAGTTAAAATATTTGACCAAGATTTTTTTATTGAATTAATGAATAAATTGAAAAATAATGAAGGGGGTAACTTACAAAAAAATTATATGTCATCACATTTTAGAAACTATGATAAATTAAGAAAATTATTAAATGCAACAAGTGATAATTTTAATGAAAAAATAAATAATTTCCTAAATAATTTACGTAATTTCAATAATTCAATTAGAAATAATAAAGATTCTAAATTTGATGATGATTTTATAGAAAAGTTAAAACTATTAACTAGATTTGATGGATTAAATACAAGAAAAATGAATATTAAAGAATTTATTGATAATTATAAAATTCATTATGAGAGAGATGGAAAGTTTCCTAAAGTTATGATTACTTTTTTCCCTTATTCTTATTCTATTAATAATCCCTATCATCAAAATAATGTCGAAACTTCTCTAGATTATTTAGATCCGAAATTAAAAATAACTGATTATGATCGGGAGATTTATCAATTTGAGAATATGTTAGACTCGTATAAATCTAAACTTAACTCAAAACCATTAGATTTGGGTAAAGTTTATGTTAATCCTAAAAATTATACATTTCAAGCTGAAAAAATTATTGATGGTGTTACAAGATTTTATGAAACTCATTTCTCAATCGAAAATATTAATTCTAAAAATATGGATAATGTTATATATGAATATGTATTTGGATTAATGTGGGTATTTGATTATTATTATAATAGTTTTGATTTTGAATTTTACCAAAATAATCTTAGTTTATGGCATTATCCTTATTCTAAAGCTCCTTTAATTACACAAATACATAATTATCTTGATAAAAATAAAAAAGATAAAAAACTTTTACCTAATATAACTAAAAAAGTTAAAGAAACTTATAAAAAAACAGAAGATTATTTTAATTGTGTTGAACATTTACTATATGTATCACCTGCTAAAAATTTATTATCATTAATGCCTAATGAATACTATGATTTTATTAAACAAAGTGATTTTTATATTGATCTTGATACTTTAATTAATGAAATATGGAATAAAGATAAAAATGATGTTATTGATTGTGTGGGTGTTATGTTTCTTAATAAATGTCTATTAAAATTATCTTCTATTAAAAAAGATCCAGAAGAATTTTTAAAAAAAGTTCGTAAAGTTACACCTACACAAAAAACTTTATTAAGATCTTGTAAATTTCCTGATTTGAAAGTTCATCATTATAAAAAATTAACTACTCTTAATAAAATTAATAATCATGAAAGTTCACTATTTAATAATTATAAATATTATAAAAGAAGATATCTACATACTAATAATCTAAAATATAAAAAAATTTATAAAAGAATTAAAAAACAATTATAACTTAAATAATTAATTCAAATTATAATAATAATTAAATTTTTTAATTTAAATATTTTTTTAAAGTTTTAATATAATAATCATAACTACCACCAATAGCCATGTAATTTGATTTATCATTTTTGTATTTATTTCGCTTTTCATTTTTAAAAATTACATCTTTTATATTTGTTCCATATAATTTTATCATATCTTTTTCCACATTATTCCATAATTTTTTTTTTGGAAATTTACCCATTAATCCATTTTCATAATTAATTATATTATTTTGGATATTTCCTAATTTACGATTAAAAGTTTTGTTTAAAGCTCTTAGATTTTTTAAATTATTAATATTTTTTTGATTTGTTGATTCTGGTTTTATATGATCAATTTCCCAAGAATATTTGGTGTCTTTACCATAATCAGAAAATCTAATTATTTTTCCATAATTATCTTTATGTTCAGTATTAAAATCTCTAAATGTTTTTAACCATACTGATTCTTTATAAAATTTATGATTACTTTTATATTCCATATTAGATGTTGCTACTATTTGTTTAATATTATTTTTATTTTCTTCACTTAATTGTATTTCTGTAATAACTTTTTTATTCTTACTTTTCATTGATATATATATTACATATATAAATATAAAACATAAATAGACGCATAATAAACAATTATAACTTACATATTTTTCTTTATTTCATTTGCTAATCGTTTATTAACTATTTTCAAAACTCTATTCTCTTTCTCAAGTTGTGAACATTTATCTTTTATATCATCTAATTCTTTTTTTATTAATAAATATTTTTTAAAGAATTCTTTAACTTTTGATTCATTAATTCTATTTTCAGATTTAGTTTTAGGAGAATTTCCACCATAACTTTCGATCGTTTCACTTGAATTGTCTGAATCACTGAAATATTGATCCATTATTATTATTATAAACAAAAAAATTGATTTTAAATAACGTAGACTCATTAATTCATTAATTATATACTAAAAATGCAAGATATCCGGTTCAACTTTAATACTGTATCTGAAGAACAACTTTCTTCTTTACCTGAACTTATTTATGATGAGATGAAAGGTGTTTATGATTCAGTTGTTGGAATAAAAGAACAAAGAACATTTGATAATACTGTTCAACCAATTATTAGTGTCGAAACTAAATTACAACCATTAATTTCTAGCTTGGGCTATGTTACTAATTTTTTTAAAGATGAAAAACTAAGTAAAGTTGCTAATGATAGTCAAACTAGAATTTCTAAACTATTAGTTGAACTTACACAACGTAAAGACTTTTATAAAGCTTATGAAGAATATGAAAAAAATGGTTATGATAAAGATTATGAGTTATTAACTAATGAAGAGAGACGATATTTCAAAGATACGATGCGTGAATTTCGTCGTAATGGTTTAGATCGTGAAGATCCCGACATTGAGAAACTTAAAAAACGTCTTTCTGAAATACAAAACGAATATATGCAAAATTTAAATGAATGTGATGAAGAATTTGTGTTTACTCGTAAGGAACTTGAAGGAATGCCTGAAACATGGTTTAATCCTGATAAACTTTGTAATAGACAAGAATCTAGTGAAAATCCAAATTATATTGTTACATTAAAATATCCTGATTATGTTCCAGTGATGGATTATGTTAAAGATTCTATGGTTAGAAAGAAACTTGCAATTGCATACAATAATAAATGTGCAAAAGAAAATACCCCTTTATTCGAGGAAACTGTGAAACTTCGTTCAGTATTGGCTAAAAAACTTGGATATGATACACATGTTGATTATCGAACTGAAATTAATGTTGTTAAAAATGGTAAAACTGCTATTGATTTTCTCCAAAATCTAAATACTAAATTAACACCTTTATACGATGATGAAATGAAGAAACTTACAGAATTTGCTAAAAAATATGAAGATAATCCATTAACTAAAGATGAATTAGATCCATGGGATTTATCTTTTTATTTACGTGCATATAAAGAACATGAACTTGATCTTGATATGCAAAAAGTACGTGAATATTTCCCTCTTGATAAAGTTCGTAAAGGGTTATTTGAAATATATCAGAAACTATTAAGACTTAAATTTACTACTATTGAAACTGATAATAAATGGGATGAAACAGTAGAACTATATAAAGTTGAAGATTCAGAAACTGGAAATGTATTTGGCTATTTCTATCTTGATATGTATCCTAGAAAAGGTAAATATTCACATGCTGCTGTTTTCCCATTTCAAAGTAATTGTAATGTAGCTAATATTCCTGATATTGAAGGTGATAGACAATACGCAGTTATGGCGATGGCTTGTAACTTTCCTAAAGATGAATGTATTGAATTTAGTGATGTTGTTACATTTTTTCATGAATTTGGTCATGTTATGCATCAGATTTGTTCACAAACACAACTTGCGAGTATGACTTCATTTAATGTTGAACATGATTTTGTTGAAGCTCCTAGTCAAATGCTTGAAAATTGGTGTTATACTAAGGAAGCGTTAGAATTAATGAGTTCTCATAAAGAAACAGGAGAAACTATTCCTTATGAAATGATTGAAAAATTACGTAAAATTAAATCCCATATGCAAGGATATCGTAATAAAAGACAGATTTTCTTTGGATTGTTTGATTTGAAAGTTCATTCTTTGGATTTAGATACTGATTCTGAATTTGATTCTCAAAAAGAATGGGCTAAAGTTTATAGAGAGGTTCTTAATAAAGATGATATGAAAGATGTTAATCGTGTCGCAAGTTTCGCACATTTAATGGGTGGTTATGATGCGGGTTATTATGGTTATCTACGTGCTGAAACATTCGCTGCGAATATGTTTTATAAAGTATTTGAAGGTGATGTACTTAATACTGAAAAGGGGTTACATTATCGTAAAGTAATTTGCGAACAAGGTTCTACTAAGGATGCTACTCAACTTTTAGAAGAATTTTTAGGTGAAGAACCTAATGATTCATATTTCTTAACAGAAAAAGGGCTATAATTTTTTTTATTATTCAATTTCATTTTTATGACTATCAATAAATTTTTTATCAATTCTGACATCATCATATAACTTATATAATAATTCATTTTGATTGTTCTTTAATAGTTTTTTAAATTTATCATATTTTTCTATTTTTTTTCCAACAAAATCTGTAAACTCAACTACAGAATATTTTTTTTCATCATATTCTATAGTTCCTGTATGTACATTTACTATTTTTTCAAATACTTTTTCAAAAAACTTTTTTAATTTAATATCAACAATCCATTTATTATCTTTATTAAAATAACTAAACTTTTTTCTGGCTATATCACAACATACTATTAAACGTTCTGAATTATTTCTTCCATCTATAAAACGTCCATGTATATATAAATATGAACCTTCTACTACTGAATGTTCTTGTATAAGTTTTATTTCTTTTTCAGTTAATGGTTTATCCATCTCAATATCAACATTAGTAGTTGGTTTAACATTATTAACTATATAATTGAAAACATTTTGATTATTATTAATAGTTTTGTTTGAATTGGCTAATTTATCTAAAAGTTGATTAAATTGTTTATCTTTTTGATTAATAATTTCATCAATAATTTTTTTATAATTATTTTCTTTTTTATTCATTTGTTTTTTTATTATTCTAAGTTTTTTTTCTATTTCCTTATTTTTTAATTCTTTTTTAATATGTTTCTCCATTTCTATTTTCATTTCATCAAAATTATTATCTTTTTCATAACATCTTGTTTTATGTTTATTGCTATTTATATGTCTTTTCCAATGTGATGGACGGTTAGTTTCATAATTACAAAATTCACAACTATAAATTCTCATTAATATATTTAATTAATAAAAAAGTATATCAACATATACACATATAAAATTATAATTAAATAAATTACTTTTATAATTTTATTATTTAGAGGTCAAAAATGAATCATAAAAATGTACGCTTTTTTATAAGTTATAATATTAAGCATATATTCTTTTTTCCTATTTTAAGGTGTACATTTTTTAGTACAAAATGTACGAATATTTTATACAAAAAAAGATAAGAGATATATAATTACATCTTAAAAAAAGCGTATATTTTATTTATGAAGTTTTCAAGAAAGTTTTAAATTTTACTAATAAAAAGTAATACTATCAATGAATTATTTTTTTTTATATTGTAATTTGAAGAAAAATATTATATTTCAAAAGTTTCGTTAAATTTTAATCAAACTTATTTATTTTTTATATTTTTGATACATTAAATTAAATCTTTCATTCTGTTTTATTAAAAATGTATTTATATCAACAACTTTATAATTAAATAGTAGGTTATAATACTTTTTTATATTAGTGAGACAAAAATTAGGGGTCAAAAATGGATCAAAAAATGTACGCTTTTTTATAAGTTATAATATTAAGCATATATTCTTTTTTCCTATTTTAAGGTGTACATTTTTTAGTACAAAATGTACGTATATTTTATACAGAAAAAGATAGGAGATATATAATTACATCTAAAAAAAAGCGTACATTTTTTTAGGTTCATTTTTGACCCCTAAAAATTATACACTTTAATATAATTTTTATGACATTTCAAATGTTTTCGTTAAATTTTATTCAACTTGATATTATCTTATAATTCGTATCCTTTGTTATTTTTCCATTAAATCATAACCTAAAATATAGTATGTTTTTTAGTAATTTTGAAAAGTTTTTTAAGATATTTATAAAATGACACAGAAAAGTTGTGTTGTTTTTAGGAAAAGTTTAAAATCAAATTCAAAATTGCTAAAATTCATGGTAGTAATCATATAATATGTAATAACAATAGTTTAATACTTAGTTTTTTATTAAGTTTTGAAATGTAGTAATTAACCATATATTAGTATTGATTTATAATGAGTTTTAGTTTCATATAAAAATTGATATATGATAATCTTATAGAATTGTTAATATTTATAAAAAACCAATGGAACATATTATAACCAAATTAGAAGATAGATCCATACCACTTGAACATAGATTAAATTTAATAACTTCTGATTTATGTAAAATGCAATCTGATGATTCTACTTTTTTAATGAAACTTTTTAAAAAACAATTTATACCAAATGATATATATATGAAAGTTTTGGATTTCGATTGTTTACTTTATAAACAAAAAAAATATGGTGAAACTGCTCTAATGAATGCATTCGAATATTATGGATCAAATCTAAATTGTGATTCTAAAGTTTTATTAA
>CERD01032051.1_pt1 | contig 172472 bp, 162 predicted proteins | sample 530931 | NCBI WGS metagenome assembly CERD01 (sample SAMEA2621101, study PRJEB7988) | marine metagenome | isolation source: saline water (ENVO:00002010), including
AGTCATGAGTGTATTGAGTGCGAGCGCGACTTTGGAAGAAGAGCTAAGAATGAGCTTAGTTGCACTTTTTGAAACTATAGATAAAAGAGAATCACTTCCCGATTGAGTAACCTTTACTTTTGTTACACCATCGAGGTCAGTTCCCGTGATCACGATTTCGTCGTTAACGAGAGAAACACTAGCTACAGAAGCTTGGCCTTTTTTAGAGCGATCTCTCGCCTCTTGATCCTTGGAAGAAAGATTCAGAGAGACCTTTCCTTTTTCACTAGGAAGTAAGCATGAGCTAAGCCCAAGGAACATAAGTATGAATAGAGATTTTTTCAATACATCCATAAATGACTAATAAAAGACCTGTTTTTTCTCCCCTAAAATCACTTTATCACCTCTCCTTATCGGCAAGCTTTCAACAAATAAAAGCAGTAACTTACCTAGTTTTTACAACGGAATATATTTCCAACTTGCCATTAATTTGTGCCAAATATGAGGTATTTATAGGTTTCTGTGAGTCTTTAGGAAATAGATTTTATGGAGTGAAAATAAAGAATTCGGTAACAAGCCGAATAAAGAGAGAATGAAAGGACTTATATTTTTCTGGGTTTGAAAAAATTCTTTTAGGGATATTAATCTACAGCTTTCTACGTATAGCTTCGAATTCTTTATATTTCGCTTGGATTCAAGCACTGAAGATAGGCGAAACTTCTCCCTAGATTTGCGATTAAGAATTTTTGCTAAGACGCTTGGATAACTTAGGACGATTAAAGTATCCGACCTAAACTCATCTATTTCTTGAGGAAAGAGGGAGATTTTAATTTGATCGAGGTCATCAAGATCTTTATATTTCTTTCTTACAAGGGAGAGCCAATTATCATTTTCTTTATGAATACTTAGACCTTGCATTTCCTTATATTTATTTTCTAGAGGCTCTAGAATTTGCTTTGTCACTGAAAACTTTGAATAGAAGCTGCTTAACGAAGATCGCTTCATACTTTCATCTATTTCATTGGCATACAAGAAAGATTCGTAGAGATGCTCAAAACAAAATTGAGTTCTTGTTTTACTTTCAATCTCCTTTAATATTCCTCTTAGCACCCTCATAAAAGGTGCACTTATTTCGGGATTAAAAGTTTCTAGTTCAATGATTCTCTCAGAAATTAATTTTTTCAAAGAAGGGTCATCTAAAATATAAGGGCTCAAGAGTGTGGCATACCCACCAGGTTTTACCAATCTCACACTCAGACTCTCAGCTTGATCTTCAAGAAATTTCAACAAGGGCAATAGATCAATTATTCCGGGAAGCGTAAGGGTTATATCAAAACATTTAATATGAAATAATCCGGAGTTTCTTATATATTCAACATTCTTTACAAATTTATTCCAGCGCAATCCATCTCTAACAAACTCTCCGGTCCCTTCAGCTGCATCAATACTGATACTCAAGTCTATTCTCTTAAACTGTTCTAGAATACTTTTGTGGGCCTCTATTTTAGATAAAGGAAATTGAAGATTTGTATTATATTCTAATAAAATTCCAGGAGCTCTATTTTGCCGTACGAGTTCGTTAAGAACATCCCAGTGATCCGCTTGAATAAAGGCTTCACCGGAAGCAAAATAAAGTTCATCGCATTCAAGCTGATTTGAAAAGATCAATTCTTTGAATTCATTCTTATTGCTATTAACTTTAAAGGCCACGGGCTTGGCTTGACTTTTCTCTAGCGCTCCTTCAATTTTAGAAGAATATTCAGGTCCACATGTCCTACAACCTAAATTGCAAAGGTTGTTATTCCTATAATCAAGAAATGTGGGTTGCCCACTGTAATGGCCGTGGTTTGTTGTATTTTCTATGATATTTTTTGCTCTATTTTCTGGAAGAGTAAAGCGTTGATAAATAGGTGCAGAATGATTTCTTCCCCCTATGCAGGCCTGACAATATTTTTCAGGAAGCCGTCCTTGAAGCATGACACTTCTCACTTCCTTCAGTGAATCACTATTCCAGTATTCATCAAAATCACTTATATCGCTTTCGAAAGGAGTAGCTTCACAACATAGGGCCCTTTGTCCCAGAGGATTTTTATAACTATGTATCCATGGAGCAAAACAAATCGGCTTTTTCATAGATACCCTTTGCTCCTTTTCTTGGACTTATGCTTAATCTCTATTTTTTAATGAAGTTTGAATATGTTCTCGACCCTTTTCACTTAATTCTCTACCTCGAGGAGTACGAATCAAAAATCCCTCTTTAAGCAGATAGGGCTCAAAAACATCTTCTATTGTAGATCGATCTTCACCAAGAGTTGCACATAAGGCTTCAATCCCTACAGGACCTCCGCCGTAATATTCCTCGATGACTTGTAGTATTTTTCTATCCATTCTATCTAGGCCTAGAAAATCGATTTCCATAAGATCTAAAGATTTATGAACTTGCTCTTCTGAAATTTCATTCACTCCATCAACGAGGGCAAAATCTCTTACTCTTCTTAAAACTCGATTTGCAATTCGAGGTGTACCACGCGCACATCTTGCGATGTGATCACCTGCCACTTCATCCATACCTATTTCTAATTTAGATGCATTGTTTTTTATGATTTTGGCCAAATCTTCCGCTTCATAATAATCAAAGTGAAGATTTCCCATAAAGCGAGTTCTTAAAGGATTACTTAGTAGTCCTGATTTGGTCGTTGCTCCAACCAATGTAAAGGGAGAAACATCAATTTGCATCGTTCTCGCGCTAGGACCTTGCCCGATAACAATATCTAATCGAAAGTCTTCCATTGCCGAATATAAAATCTCTTCTACAGAAATATGCATTCTATGGATTTCATCAATAAAGAGAACATCTCTTGGTTGAAGATTCGTAAGGATTGCCGCCAAGTCCCCTTTTTTCTCAATAGCTGGGCCAGAAATTAAATGGAGTTCACTTCCAAGAGATTGAGCAATTAGCATAGCTAAAGAAGTTTTTCCTAGACCTGGAGGTCCAGAGAGCAAGCAGTGATCCATGGCCTGGTTTCTTATGTTAGCCGACTCCACCATAACTTTGATATTGTCCACAACCTTCTTTTGACCAATGTACTCATCAAATCCCTGTGGTCTCAATCTATTTTCATACTGAGAATCAGAGTTTGCATGCTGTGCTGATAAAAAACGATTTACTTCCAAAACTAAACCTCTTTAAGAACAAGATGAACAAGTTGTTCAGCTTTCTTAATTTCATTTTCAGATAATATTTTCTTTGCCATTGGCATGACTAAATCTTCTTTAAATCCTAATTCCTTACAGGCCATAATCGCTTCTTCTAAAATGGGTTCATTCATCATTGCAAGTGAAGAAGATTGAATAGAAGTATCCATCTCTGTCTGCTGTCCTAGAGAAATTGGAGCATGAGTCGTCATTGTTTGATTTTGTCCTGAGTACATCTGCACTCGTTGAATCTTGTCGCCAAGATCAAGACAGATTTGAGCAGCAGCTTTTGCTCCTACTCCTGGTGCTTTCGTCAGTACTTTTTTATTTTCAAGCTGAACTGACTGAATGATTGTTTCTGAACCAAGAGCAGAGATTAAGCTATAAGCAGACTTTGGTCCAACACCTTTTACGCTACAGAGTAATTCAAATAATTTCTTTTCTCTCAATGTTTCAAAACCAAAGAGTTCCTGTCCTGCATCTTTGAAAACATGACTTACAAAAACCTCTGCTAAAGATCCTTCAACAAGAAGACCGCTCATATAAATCTGATAACCTATTCCATCATTAGTTTTTATGATCAGTTCTTTTCCATCACTAAAGAGAACTTCACCTACTAAGTACCCAATCATTATTTCTCCAAATGTTTAAAAGCCTGCTTTAACGTTGACCCCTTTCGTGCTCCGGCATGCCCCTTATTACTCACAGGCATCCCTCTTAGCATGGAATGGCAAACAGCTATGGCCAAGGCATCTGATTCATCATGACGTTTAAATTCAATCCCACCACCAAATATCATCTTCAAACTTTTCTCCACTCCCTCTTTTCCGGTATGGCCATGACCTGTAACCGAATTTTTAATGAGATTAGGAGAATATTCGAAAACTTTTCCCTGATGGGTGCCCATAAAGCCTGCAATCATAGCCCCTCTTGCTTGAGAGAGCTTGGCCAAACTTGGAATTGACTTCACATAGATAAGAGATTCAAACGCAACTTCATGGGGCTCATACTTTTCAGAGAGCTCTACACATGAGTTATAAATTAAGCCAAGTCTATCAATAAAGTTATTTACTTTATCATAGACGAGAACTCCAGAGTCAATGTAATTTATTTTGCGACCTTTGACCTCAATGACGCCATAACCCGCTTTTCTTGATCCGGGATCAATTCCAAGAAATCTCATTCTTTCATTGTAGCTTGATTAGAGGGTGTGCGTCTATCGAGTATTCATCGCACCTAAGTAATTAGAATAAGTCTTTAAGAAATACTAAGACTCTCCACCTTTAACTTTAACAAATTGACCAACATAGAAAAGAAACGAGCCACCTACCAGTTGAACGAGTTCTAATTGGCCATAATCGCCTTTATTTATTCCAGAGAATAGACATAAACCTACACTGGCAAATCCTATAAGTTGCATACCAAGTCCAATGTAGAAAAACATAATCTCTCTCCCTTTAATCCTCTTCCCATAGCGTAAGATTAGATCAAACTTAACATACTTTATAAGCCTATTATTTCAACTGAAAACTTCGCTAAAATATACTCTTTTCCCGTGTTTTTGCCGTAGATAATCGATATTCATTCGTCTATGATGATGGGTAAATCCTAACATCAAAGGACCTTTAGATGGCCACACTTCTTAAGGCAAAGCCTATTGCTTCACGCATTTGTGAAAAACTTAATCAAGAATGTGAAAGCATAAAAAACCAAGGTGTTACTCCCTATCTTAAAGTAATACTTGTTGGGGAACATCCTCCAAGCGTCATCTATACCAAAAATAAAAAGAAATTCATGGAAGATATGGGTGCTAAATGCGACATCATTAAACTTCCAGATAATGTGGACGAAAAAGTCTTTCTCTCTACCGTAAATGAAATTGCTGACAGTGCAGAGGTCCACGGACTCTTTGTTCAATTACCTCTTCCTAAACATCTGCAACATATTGATGTTGGTCAGCTAGTACCATCTGAAAAAGATGTGGATGGATTCCACGCTCAAAACTTATATCAAATCCTTAAGGGAGATACAGGCGAAAATGCACTTGTCTCTTGTACGCCCAAAGGTATCATTACGATGCTTCAGGATGCAGACGTGGACCTTAAAGGGAAAAAGGTCGCCATTATAGGAAGAAGCTTAATCGTTGGTAAGCCACTTTCCATGCTTATGACCAATTATAATGCAACGGTTACTCTATGCCATTCACGCACGGAAAACTTAAAAGAAGTTTGTAAAAGTGCTGATATTATTGTTGCTGCAATCGGTAAAGCTAAGTATGTTGATTCAAGTTATCTCAACAAAAATAAGAAACAGATTATTGTGGATGTAGGAATCAACCACGATGAAAACGGAAATCTCTGCGGAGATGTTGATTTCGATTCAGTTGTCGATCATTGCAGCATGATTACTCCTGTACCAGGAGGAGTTGGACGCATGACAATTCTAAGTCTCGGACAGAACTTGCTTCAAGCAGCGAAACAGCAGAATCATTTAAATTAAAGGAAATAAATATGAGTGAACTTCAAAAAACTGGCCTACACGGAGAGCACACTACATTAAAAGCAAAGATGGCTCCTTTTGCAGGGTTTGATATGCCATTGCAATACTCGTCTGTTAAAGAAGAAATTATCGCTGTCAGAGAAAGTGCAGGTGTTTTCGATGTCAGCCACATGGGCGAATTCTTTGTTGAAGGTGAAGATGCGATTAAATTTGTAGACTTCATGTTAACCAATGACTTTGCTGGTGCAGATATCGGAAAAGCTGTTTACAGTCCACTTTGCCGTGAAAATGGCACCATTATTGATGACCTTATTGCGTACAAACTAGAAGATAAAAAAGTTCTTATCTGCGTAAATGCAGCAAATATTGAAAAAGATTACTCGTGGCTAGAAAAGCATGTTCATCGCTTTAACTGCTCTCTGAGTAATCGCTCCCACGAATATGAACTCCTTGCTCTGCAAGGCCCAAAGAGTGAAGCTATTTTGAAAGAATGTGGAGTATTTCCCCAAGGTGAATTTCCTTATTACAGCGCCAAGGAGTTTGATACTCCTCTTGGACAAATTATTTTGGCAAGAACCGGATATACGGGTGAAGATGGATTCGAAATCTTTGGTGGACTTAAAACGATTCAAACCCTTTGGAATAAGTTTATGGAGCTTGAAGTGACACCATGTGGTCTTGCTTCTCGTGACGTCCTCAGGCTTGAAGTCGCTTATCCCCTCTATGGACATGAACTTTCTGATGACTGGACACCGCTAGATGCTGCTCTTGCTTGGACCGTCAAGAAAGACAAAGAAAGCTTCATGGGTAAAGAAACACTAGAAGACTACAAACCCAAGTATAGACTTATTAAACTTTCTCTCGATAAAGGAATTCCTAGAGAAGGATTTGAAGTATTAAATGAACAAGAAGAAACGATTGGAAGAATTACTTCGGGAACGATGTCAGTAACGCTTGGAAAAGGTATCGGACTGGCCCTCGTTGAAAAAGCAAAGTTTCCCAAGGATAAAGTCTTTAAAATCAAAGTAAGAAAGAATATTATGGACGCACAATTTCATGCAAAAGCGTTTGTAACAGGAGGACATAAGTAATGGCATCAGAAATACCTAACAATCTAAAATATACCAAAGATCACGAATGGGCCTTAATTGAAAATGATGTGGTTACTGTGGGAATTACTGACTTCGCTCAATCTCAGCTTGGTGATGTTGTATTTGTAGAACTACCTGAAGTTGGGACTGAACTTAATCGCGGTGATAGCTTCGGCGTTGTAGAATCTATTAAGTCGGTAAGTGATCTCTATTCTCCAGTTTCTGGTGAAGTCATTGAAAAAAATGACGATCTAGAAGCCAGTCCAGAAAACTGCAATAGCACACCTTATGAGAGCTGGATGGTTAAAATCAAACTCTCTAATAATGACGGAATGGATGAGCTTATGAGTGCAGAGGATTACTCTCCTCTTTGCGAAGAGTAAGTGAAGAATAATTATTAGATAGCGCTTATATAAGGGAGTTTAACTCTTGAACTCCCTTGTAATAAATACAAGTCAAGAGTTATTACTTAAATATATTATATAGATTCAAACAAATTCATATAATTTCTAATCACAATTGTGAAACTTTCTTATTGACCTTTTTAAAGCCGATTCTTTTTTACCTAATCCACTAAAATTTACTTTACGAACTAAATAAAAGGGCTGATACTCCACCATTATCAAAATGGATTTTCATCATAAGGTTACTTTAGAGATGCTTCAAAACCAAGAACTCGTTCAATTGTTAAATACCGCTGTCGTAAAAACGAAAGAAAAGAAAATTGATAGTTCATACGAAGAGAGGCTATCAAGCACTTGTGAAAATCCAGCGATTAGTGCTCTTGCCGTTGCTATCCAACATCTTTCTGAATCTGAAAATATTAGTCGTGATCAAGCGGCCATGCAGATTGTTGAAACAGTTCGTGAACTTGATTCAATATGGTCTGATTATGTGATGATGGAAGGCCTGAGCAAGCTAAAAGATCTTCTTAAAAACTCAAATCTTCAGTAAAAAACGTTTTAACCTTTTACAACAAATCCCCATTGGATTCTTGCATGTCCATTTTTAACCATACCCTTAGGTGGGTTGGGAAAAGGACCTGCCTTATTAAAACTTTCTATCGCAGCCTCATCAAGCTCTCTTACGCCACTTGATCCTTTTACATTAACTCTTACCACTCTACCTTTACGATCAATTGTGACTTCAAGAGAAGTTATTCTATTCTCGCTTGCCGGCATTCTACGTCCTGACTTCCAAAGCGCTCTCGCTTTCTTCTGAATCGAGTTGCCCCAATATTGTTCTAATTTTTGCTTAATTCGATGATAGAAACCATAGTACTTGTATTCAACAGTATTAAGACGAGTCATATCACCAAGTGGTACGTCCTCCACAAAATCATTATTAGCCGAGAGTCCTGCAGCTTTGGCCTTACCATTTTTCAAGCCTAGAGCAGCAAGTGAAGGAGCTGGTCTCTTGCGCATAACTTCACTAGGGCTCACTTTTGGCGCCGCTAAATCAGCAAGAGATACCTTTTTTCTTAATTTAGACTTATTCTTTGTTTTCTTCTGGGCAACTTTCTTCTTGGTCTTAGCCTCTGTTTTCTTAACCAGTTTCTGAGGAGTCTTTTCCTTTACCTGTGAAGCGCTCTTTACTCCTTGCTTAGACCCCTTGGCAGCTTTTTTAAAACTACCAACATTTCTAGCAGAAGTTTCTCTTAAGAAGGTTTGTGTTTTTTTTCCTAAATATTTAGCATCTTTCGCTCTCTCTTTAGAATCAGCATCTTCAGAGGTAACGATTTGTTTAGGCTTAGATTTTTGCTTAAGCATAACCCTAAGTTTATGTTCTTTTTTCTTTGCGGGATTGTGTGCTACTTGATCTTTGTACTTACCGAGCCAGTTCACACTTAGAATCATTATGTGAAGACATAAAGAAAGCATTAAGCTCAAAAATATGAACTTCTTCGCTTTTTTAATATTTTCATTATATTGCTTCATTTTACTCCGCTCACCATGGGTGTTAATGACCTATCGTCATTTAGTAAGCGGAGTTTAAGCGTTTTTATTTTTATTTAAGACTGAGCAAATTAATCAAGTTATTGATTAAGATAGTAATCATCCTCTTCTAGTATAGGACCGTTATTATCTTCGTCATCAAGATCCTCATTATCTTCACTTTGAGCACCTGGCTCTGTTCCCTCAACAAAAGATTCTAAAAAGGCGCCTTCTCGTCCAGCACCGATTGGTTTTCCAGAATCTTTATCTATATAGACATTTACAATCCCCATTGGAACGCGGAAATCTGATTCACCATATTTCTTTACACCGGCCCTCATAAACTCTGTCCATGGTGGAAGAGCTGACTTTGCACCAGTCTCCCCCCATCCGAGAGTCTGGTTTTCATCAAAACCTGTCCAAACTCCTGTTACTAAGTTTTGACTAAAGCCGAGAAACCATGCATCGACATAGTTATTCGTTGTACCGGTTTTACCCCCAAGAAACGGAGAAACACTCTTTGCTCGTCTTCCTGTTCCATGAAGAACAACACCTCTTAAGAGGTTCGTCATCACATAGGCCAATCTGCGATCATATACTTGATCTTCGCTAAGCGTTTCAAGAAAAGGATTTGGTTTTTCTTTTTCAGCCTCTTCACCCGCTTTATTTTCTTCAGCGGCGAGAAGTGATTCCAAATTTTCTTTATCTTCAGCTTCTTCACTATCTGAGGGCGCTTCGATAACAGGAGTTACATCCTCCGGAGTTTTAAGGTCTTCATACTTTTCATTAAAAACAACGGGATTCCCCTCTCTATCTTTAATTGAGATTATAGATTTAGGAATAACTCTCTTACCCCCATTAGGAAAAATTCCATAAGTTGTCACAATATCGATTAAAGTTACACCAAAAGATCCTAAGGATAGAGATAAATCGTGGGCCAAAGTAGCATTGAATCCAATTCTATCTACAAAATTTAAAATCTTATCAACACCCAGATCATAGGCCATCTTCACTGTAGGAACATTTCTAGAGTGCTCTAAACTATCCCTTACAGTCACTGGCCCTTTAAACTTTCCATCGTAATTTCTAGGCTTCCAGTCGAGCGAAGCATCTACCCCACCTAAGGTTTCAGGACTATCCATAATAATCGTAGAAGGTGTATATCCATTTTCCAGAGCAGCGGCAAAGAGAATAGGTTTAAAGGCTGAACCAGGTTGTCTCTTCGATTGTAGAGCTCTGTTAAACTGACTCTTCTCAAAGTCTTGACCACCAACAAGAGCTACCACATGACCTGTTTTTGGCTCAATTGAAACCAAAGCCCCTTCAACATCTGGCTCTTGATCTAGCATCAGCTTCATATATTTCTGCTTATTAATTAAAGCTGATTGAGACTTCGGTTTTTTGTCTAGATATTTAGCAAACTGATCGGTAACGAGATCTTTTAGTCTCATATTAAAGTTTAAAACTCGAACGTTGATTACATCACCTACACTAATAAGGTGACTAGGCTTTATAAGATAAGACCAATAGTGCCTCTCCTCACTAATATTTCTTTCGTGTGCCCATCGAAAACCTGAATAAGGGATAATTCCATATTGTCCACCGATATTAACATGAACGGCTCTGGCCCAATTATCCACATATTCTACAACTCCTTTATAGTTCTCCCCTTCTTTAATATATTCCGCAAATTTCGCTTCTTTATTAAAGCCAGGATAAATTCTTTTATCAGGAACAACCTTTCTAAACTCTTCAAAGTAGAGCTTTGAGTCTTCTAATTCCTTCTCATCAAAAATGACTTCGTACTCTTTTTCATTATTTTCTAATATCGTGAAAAAAGTTGATTGCTCTTTGTAATATTCGGAAAGGAAAGATTTATGAAAATCATCCCATTCCTCTTTCTTAAGCTGCTTCAAAGGACCTTTGTATCCCTGTCTCTTATCTACGGCCTTTACGTTTTTCTTGGTTTGTTCTTCAGCAACTTTTTGAAGTTCCCAATCTAAAGTTGTTTGGATTTGATATCCTCCGGTAAGAAAGTCATCTTCTCCTACTAAGGCCACAACTCTTTGTCTCACCCAGTCTGTAAAATATCCCGCTTTAAATGGTGTGGGCTTTCTTATATGAAATTTTATCTTTTCTTTAAGAGCAGCCTCATACTCTTCAGTCGATATTTTTCCCGTGGCATACATCCTTCCAAGAACATAGCCTTGACGAATTTTTGCTCTCTTTGGATTTATATAGGGAGAATATCTTCCTGGGGCTACTAGTAGTCCTGCTACCATACTCGCTTCTGCTACAGTCGCTTCAGAGAGATCCTTTTCAAAGTAGCCTCTAAATGCTGCCTTTACTCCATAATAACCTCCACCCAGATAAACTTGATTAAGGTAGAGAAACAAAATTTCTTCTTTACTAAATTTTTCTTCAATTCTTTGGGCAAGTATAAAGTCTTTGATCTTACGAGATATAGATCTTTCACTTGTCAGTAATAATGACTTAGCAACCTGCTGAGTAATTGTACTTCCCCCTTGAACAACTCGTCCTGCTTTGAGGTTAGCTATTGTAGCTCTGAATATCCCCCAATAATCGACCCCTGTATGCTCATAGAAAGAATCATCTTCTGCTGATAGGAAAGCATCAACAACCCTTTTAGGAATCTCTTCCATGGTTGCAATATCTCTTTTCTCTTTTCCAAGCTGGGCCAATACTGTTCCATCTTTTGATAAAATTACAGAAGGAACTGCTGGTTCATAGTCATTAAGGCTACTTATTTTTGGCAAATCAAATGAAAAGTAGATAAAGATGGATACAGCAACCACACCACCCATAACTGCAAGACTAATTAAGGTAACAAATACTTTAGTGATAATTGATTTCATATTGTGACTCAGTTTTGATTAGCGTTTTCTGTTTTATTCTTTGATAAGATATACTCGCTAATCTTCTTTCTTGATAATTCTTTACTCTTATATAGAAGGTCAGCAACTCCGCTTAAATCATCCAAAGGATAGCGACCTAAAGAATATTCCATAATTACTTTTTCTTTAAATTGGACTTCATCTAAAAGTTGCGAAGTCTTTTGAAAGTAGCCGTTTAATAAACCTCTACCTTTTTTCCAATTAATTCCGTCTTTAAGAAGGTTCACAACCATTACTTTGCCAATACCTAAATCAGTTAAAGCTTGTGGACTTAAAATTTCTTGATAAAAAGCCGGTTCGTATTCAGAGGAGATATGATCAAGTAAATCAACATTGGCCATAAGGGCTTCTGTGAGTTGACCTCTTTTTAAATAAGTGACCTTACCTAACTTCTTAGAAAAGACAGGGATCATTAAGGTTAATCTCCCTTCCTCGATCTTCTTACCAAGAAGATCATCAATAAGAACTTCTCTAACGACCTCTAGCCATGCTTCAGAATATATTTCTAAATCTTTCGCCTTCTTAGTGAATTTAAAGAACTTCCACTCTATATAATCTGACTTATAACCAAAGGCGAAGTAGGAGGCTACAATGGCACCCATCCCATGTCCCATAAGCAAGTGAGGTTTTTCGTTTCTTAATTTCAGCTCTTTTAAAAGAGAGAGATAACCAAGGGCCCTATAACCACCAGGACCTAGAATTAAGGCCATAGGAACGACAGTATCATTGGAAATTACTTGTGTTGGTTCTTCGGAGGCAACAGGACCATAAAGACCACTTTGAGTTGCCTTTTCCTCAATCTTTGGAACGACTCTTTCGTTGCTGCTATTCCAGTCAACAACCATAGATCCAGAAACATTGCTGTAGTCTTTCGACTTCTGAGTTCCACAGGAAACTAAGAAAACCAGCAAGATTAAAAGTTTTTGTATTTGATTATTCCTCAATCAGTTCTTCTTCCTTGAGACTTTCTGAAAGTTTTGAAATTTTCTTTTCTACTTTCTCAAGTTGCTTTTTACAGTCTTTATATAGCATGACACCTTTTTCAAACATTTCAAGGCTTTGCTCCAAATCTAAATCTTTTGACTCAAGTTCTCCAACAATCGTTTCTAGATTATTTAGAGCATCTTCAAATTTTTCTTTTTTAGATGTGGCCATAACTCCTCCAACGCGGTGTCACATAAATGACAAGGACAGCAACTCTTCCCGCTTTTCTTTAAGAAAAATATGCCCTATCTCTTGGGAAATGTACACAATTCCAAGCCTTTACGCAGGGGGATATTTTTGCCCGTGTGAAGCAATTGGCACCATTTGATACAGTTAAGGAAGAAACTAACAACACCAGGAGGGTGTCGTTGAAAGAATTATGGGTACCCCTCTCGGGTGCAAAAGCTCAACAAAGACGAGTGGAAACCATTGCCAACAATGTGGCCAATGCCAACACGACTGCGTTTAAAAAAGACCAAGCCGTTTTCAAAGAGCATCTCACCGCCTATGAGAAAGGTACCGATATTGATTTACCGAATAAAGAATGGGCTCCTGAAGACTTCTATCGTTCTTATGGAGCAGAAAAAGCTCACGTTAAAGTAGACGGAACTTATACGAAGTTTACTCAAGGTCAGATAAGCCCTACTAACAACCCTTTTGATATTGCTCTTGAAGGTAAAGGATTTATAGAAGTCCTCAGTCCCAATGGTATTCGTTATACTCGTAAAGGTAATTTATATTTAAATAACGAGGGCGAATTAGTTACTGACGGAGGCAATCGAGTTCTTTCTTCACTTGTCATTCCAGAAGGCACTCCTGAAGAAAGACAAGCAGCTCTTGAAAATGCTCCCGATCCTAAAGATCGAGTTATTCGCGTAGGTAACCAACCTTTAAATATAAATCAAAAAGGTGAACTTCATCAGCAAGGTAATCTCGTTGGAAAGATAAGTATTGTTGAATTCAAAGACCTCACCGCCCTTCAGAAGGAAGGCAATAGTGTTTTTGTGAATAAGAGTGTCGACAACAGAGCTGACAAGTCCTCAACTCTCGTCCACCAAGGGTCTCTTGAACTTTCTAATGTAAATCCCATTCAAGAGATGAGTAAGTTAATACAGGCCCATCGACAACTGGAAAGCATTCAAAGAGTTATTAAAACTTACGACAATATGGCCGGTAAGGCCTATAACGAAATAGCAAAATTCTAGGAAGGAATTATATGCGTCTTTTAATTTTTATTTCATTTACTCTGTTATCAACCTCTAATTTTGCCATTATGAGGGCACTCAATACTGCAGCAACAGGGATGGCCGCCCAGGAATCACACGTTGATACCATATCTAACAATATCGCTAATGTTAATACGACTGCATTCAAGAAACAAAGAGCGGAGTTTGAAAGTCTTCACTATCAAACGATAAAAGAAGCGGGAAGCAGAACAGGCTCAGATACTATTCACAATGTTGGACATCAAGTGGGTAGTGGTGCTCGTGTAACCGGAACTTCTCGCGAGTTCTCACAGGGTGTTTCCCAAATTACAAATAATCCTTTTGACCTTATGATAAACGGAGACGGTTTCTTTGCTGTTCTCGGTCCGAACCAACAAGTTTTTTATACAAGAGATGGTAGCTTCAATGTGAATAGCCAGGGAATTGTTGTTAACAAACAAGGACACGTCCTCCTTCCCAATCTTCAATTTCCTCCCAATACAAATACGGTAAGCATTAGTGAATCAGGTGTAGTTGAAGCTTTTATTAAGAATCAATTACAACCTGTAAACGTTGGTCAAATTCCCGTCTACACTTTTGTAAACAATGCTGGACTTAAAGCGCTTGGTGGAAATAACTATATCCCCTCACAAGCAAGTGGTGCTCCTATCCAAAATATCGCCGGACAATCAAATGCTGGAAACATTCAGCAAGGAGCACTTGAAGCTTCTAATGTCAGCATCATGACTGAAATGACTGACCTTATTAAGGCCCAAAGAGCACTAGAGATGAATTCTAAGGTTATGAAAGTGGCTGATGAAATCTTACAAACCGTTAACAACATCAGGTAATTAATGAGTCGTTTATTTTTATCATTTACTCTAGCTTCACTTCTTATAGGACTCTGTCAGTCCTATATCTATGCTTGTGAAATAAAAGCTCCCAAAGCTATTATTATTACAGATACTGTTGAAAGCTATGAACTCAAGTCCGCTTTCAAATATCAAGACTGTACCAATGAGCAAGTTAAAGCTTTCAATCTACTACTTACTGATTACTCGGGTACCCTTAACCAAAGGGTTCTCCACGCTGAGCTCAATGATAACCGCATCAAACTTAATCAACCCTTTCATATTTCAACTTTAGTAACTGCTATAAATGATCGAATCACTCTTCCTAAAAACTGGAAAATCGTTGATCTTAAAACAATTGGACAAGGTTCTAGTTTCTTTTCTTTAAACAACGAAGAGCATCTCCAAGTAGCTTGTAAGAACTGCAATCATACCGGTACTAAAAATATTAGTTTTAATATTGTTGATCCCATTTCCAATACTAAAGAGTCTTATTGGCTCACAGGCGAAGTTGCAATTGCTGTTGAAGCACTTGTCAGTAAGAAAAATATATCTATTACAAATCAACCTTTAGATAAGAACCATTTTGAAATGAAAACAGTTTATTCAGCTCGCCCTGAAAACTTCTTCACATTCACCGACAAGCTTCCCTACTACAAGGCCAATCGTCCTTTAAGAGAAGGACAAGTCGTAAAGTTTAACGATATTGGCCCTCTCAATCTTGTTAATATTGGAACCCCTGTTCAAGTTAAACTGAATAGCCATGGACTCAAGCTCCAATCGATTGGGATTCCTACTCGCTCAGGCAAGCTTGGTGAAATCATTCAATTAAAAAATCCAAAAACCAATAAAATAATTGTCGGAAAAATAACAAACTTTAATGAAGTGGAAGTTGAACTATGAATCTTTTTAAAAACCTGCCTATTGCAATCATTCTTCTTAGTCTTAGCTCTTGTGCTAATTATATTGCTCAAATGCATAGTGAATTTGATCGCGCCAATGGTATTGAACAAGCCCCTAAACAATCCTCAAACGATAAATTTAAAATGTATCGTCAATACCAACAACCAGCTTCCAATTCGGTAAATTCCGCAACAAAGCCTTACATGGAACCCGCAGTAAAGAGACAATATTCTAACTCTACCAACGTAAGAAAAAGATATAAAGCGAACGATTTAGTTGATAATCAAAATACGGGTAGCCTCTGGGCAGGTGAGCAGGCCAAGGACAACTACCTCTTCACAAGCAATAACCATAAAACAAATGGAGATATCATTCTCATTAAGGTTGCTGCCAAAATGAAAGATGAAATCACTGCGGAACTCAAAAGAGCCTTCCCTTCCCCTTCTCCAACTCAACCTTCTGCCCAACCAGGTTCAACGACTCCGGCCAATAACAATGGTCCAGCTCCTGCTTCTAACCCTGCTGAAGATAACGAAAGTGCAGAAGTTATTTATGATCGCATTTCAAGTGTTGTCGTTGAAGAGATCAATAAAGACCACCTCCTTCTAAGAGGGCGCAAAAATGTTCTCTATAAAAACAGAAAACGAGTAGTTGAAATTCAAGCCCTCATTTCAAGAAGAGATATAGCTTCCGATGACACTGTTTTAAGTGACAGGATCATTGAAAATAACATTAACGTCATTAGGTAATTTATGAAAAAGATCTCATTAATCATTGCAGCTATTTTTACTCTAAGTTCTCCCTATGCGAAGATGAGTCGTCTTAAAGACCTTGTTCATTTTAAAGGTGTTAGAGAAAATCCCGTTATCGGTTATGGACTTGTTATCGGCCTAAATGGAACAGGTGATGGTGGAGGAGAAATTGTTGATTCATCTTTAAAAAGAATGTTTCAAAAACTTGGACTTAATCCACAACAAGAGGTTTCTAGTAAAAATGTAGCCTCGGTTATTGTTACTGCAAAACTGCCTCCTTTTGGAAGGCTTGGTCAAAAAATAGATGTTACCGTTTCAAGTATTGGTGACGCCGCATCTCTCGCAGGAGGAACTCTACTTGTTACTCCTCTTAAGGGTGGAGACGGTCAAGTCTATGCCGTTGCCAATGGTCCCCTCTCTATTGGTGGACTAACCAAAGGAAAAGCCTTTCCTACCACTGGCCTTATTGCAGGGGGTGCTACTATTGAAAGAGAAATAGATTTTAACTTTTTTGAGAAGAAGTCTATTCGCTTAAGCTTACATAACCCTGACTTTACTACAGCTGCTCGTATCGAAAAAACGATCAACCAAGAACTTGGTGGAAAGTATGCGACCAGTAAGGACGCAACAACGATTGATTTAATTATTCCCGTTCACTACCAAAGAAAAATTGTCCAGCTTATGGCCATAGTAGAGAATTTCAAAGTTCATTCCGATCAAAAAGCTAAGATAATTATCAATGAAAGAACGGGAACCATTGTTGCTGGAGGTGATATTCAAATTGCCCCCGTTGCCATTAGCCATGGTGACCTCTCCATCCAGGTCGAAGGTGAAGGCGAAGATAAACCAAAAAACGTTTATTTTGTGGATAAGGCCACAACACTCAATGATCTCGTAAAAAGTTTAAATGCTTTTGGTACTACTCCAGAAGACTTGATTTCGATATTTCAGGCACTTAAGAGAAATGGTGCTCTTATTGGAGAAATTGAACTGATCTAGTAAGAAATATTTTCGTCCTTTTTCCCCATTGGGACAAAAAGGGAAAAAAATGCTAGAATAAGCATATAGTGTGCTCTTCGAGGATTGAAGGGCCAAAAAAGAGGCAAAGGAAGGCCATGGAAATCCATCGCAGCCAAATTAAAAACCACAAGGTTGCTCAAAGTGAAAAAGAAAAGCAATCCAAACATCGTGTAAGCGATGAGTTTGAGCATATTCCTGAGCCATTTAAAAAAGCAGCACGCGGAATTGAGCAACAATTTGTTGAATTTATGGTTCAACAAATGCACAAGACAACGGGTGCCGCTGCAGAAGAATCAAACACAGCAATGAATTATTACAATGACCTTCTCTACAAAGAAGAGTCTAATAAAATGACTGAGCATAAAAATGGTTTGGGAATTCAAAAACTAATTCTCGATCAAATTTATCCTAAGAAATTTCGTAATGCTGATGCTTTAGCTGCATTTAATGCACATAACAAGCCTCAATTCACAAAAGCTCAGCAAATTGAAATGGAAGGGCCAACTCAAACAAAAAAAGAAATAAAAATGGGAAGTCAGTCCCAAATAAACCCCGTAAGGGAGGATCGCCATGAGTAAAGTAGATTCAAATCCAGCAAGAACAGGATTTTTTCCACGTAGTAGATCGGCTGCCGATTCTAAAGTTAAGGCAAAAGGAATCAATACCGGTTATCTACAAAGAAATGCACCTTCAAGAATGAAGGAACTTGAAAATACAACAAAAGCTCATGCAAAAGTGGATATTCCCAATGCTGTACGTGACTACGCTAAAATTAAAAAAGCTGTAGACCAAGCTCCTGATGTGGATAACACAGAAAAAATCGCAAGGCTTAAGCAACAAATTCAAAGTGGCTCTTACTCTGTCGATTTCGACAAATTAGCAGATAAGATTCTTTCTTCTGAATACTAAGGACGAGCAGATCTATGAACAATCAACCAGCAACTCTAAATGAAAAGCTTCAAGTTCTTTACTTCAAAGTAACCGATATTTGGAAGCGTTTTTGCGAAGAGCACACTTTACTACTTGATAAAACATTTGAAGAATATTCCCTTCTCTTAGCAAGTAATGTCGATGCTATCGAAGAGCTCATGGTTGAAAAGAACGATATTCTAAGTCGTATTAATTTTCTGGAGAATGCAAGAACTCGTGTCATTGGAGAACTTAATACGCTTCTTAAAGAAAATAATCAAAAAGAAATTGAAAGTGTATCTGAACTTATTTCTGTGATGGGCGCCTATGAAAGTGTAAACAATGCCCATCACCTACGTCGTTTCAATGCACTACTCATCGATTTGATCGAAAAACTACAAACGCAGAATAAGAAAAATCAACTCTTTCTCAATAAGGCCATTAATAACCTTAGAGAGATTAGAGAAGATGCTTTAGGTGTAAAATCCTATTCAACTTATAATAATAAAGGTCTCTCAAAGAGAGCTGCTCGCTAGAGCAAAATAGAAAAGGTCATTTGTGGCGAATATACTAGGAATAGGAAATTCAGGGTTAATCGCAGCCAAGAAGTCTCTTGAGACGACTGGGCATAATATCGCGAATGTGAATACAGAAGGCTATTCACGTCAACGAGTTATGCAACAATCTAATGTCCCTATTAATCACTCCGGACTTATTCAAGGAACTGGGGTTCGTGTGAGAAGTGTGGATCGTATCCACGATAAGTTTGTAGAACAACGTCTTCAAAAAGCGACCTCTCAAGAAAGTTTTAGTAATCATCGTTTTGAAGAGTTGACTCAAATCGAAAATATTTTCAATGAACTCGATAGCGATGGTTTAAATAATATTATCAATAAATTCTACAATGCTTTTCGAGAGTTATCCGCTCAACCCGACAATGAGACAATGCGCTCAGTAGTGAGGGATACTGCAAATCTAGTCGTAAAGGACTTCAATCGTATTCGCTCATCTCTTGATGGTTTATCTCGAAATATTGATGCCAAAATTGATGGTGAGATTACCGACATCAACGCTATCGCCAAAAATATTACTCAGCTCAATGTTAAAATTGCTGAACTTGAAGCCGGTGGAAGTGAAACGGGTGACCTTCGCGACCAACGTGACATGGCCATTCGTGAATTAAGTAAAAGTTTTAAAATTCATACTTATAGTGATGAAAAGAATAATTTCATTGTTGCTGCTGTTGGAGTAGGTACGCTTGTTGCGGGTTCCCAGTATCAAGAACTTGCTGCTGCAGGAACAGCTCTATCAGATTCTTCGAGTGGGATGGATGGTTCCGTTGAAGTTTTCTTTAAGTCCAGACCTGCTCATAAAATCACCCATAAATTTAAAAGCGGTCGCTTAAGTTCACTTATCAAAGTGAGAAATGAAGATATAAGAAAGAATCAAGAAGAGATTGATCAGATTGCCTTTGACTTTGCAAAGAGTGTCAATGCTATTCACAACCGTGGTTATGTCGGCCGTCCGGTTCAAGAGTTTGAAGATGGAAGAACGGTAGCCAGCGACGCAAAAGGTCCTGTAACCGGAATTAATTTTTTTAAAATCAGCTCCACAGCTGATGGTGCGGCACAATCTCTCTCTTTAAGTGACGAAGTAGAATCAGATATCAGTAATATTGTTACTGCATTAACACCTAACTCTCCTGGGGATAACCGTATCTCTTTGGCCATCTCTAAACTTCAACATGAAAAGTTTATGGCAGGTGGAACCGCAACTATCGAAGAACAGTATTTAAAAACGGTCGGTAATGTTGGGGTTGAAGTTGGTAAGGCCAAACTAGATGCCGAACAAAATGAAGGTATTCGAGTTCAAGTAGAAACAATTAAAGAGAGAACGAGCGGTGTCTCTCTCGATGAAGAAGCCGCTAATATGGTTAAGTTTCAACATGCTTACGATGCAGCAGCGAAAGTTATGCAAACTGCTAATGAAATGTTTGAAACCGTATTGAGTATTAAAAGGTAATAGATGACTAGAGTTTCTGAAAATTCTAACATGCACGCTATTAAATACTCCCTTGGTAAGACAAAGGAGAAGATGGAGAACTTACAACTTAAGGGCTCTACACTGCGTTCTATTACTCGTCCTAGCGATAACCCTATCAGCAACGTTGAGGCCCTGAGTTTAAAGTCACGCATTAAGGATAATAACCAATATACTCGAAATGCAGAGTATGCCGAGCTTCATCTAACAGCTACAGAAAAATCAATTGAGCAAATAACAGAAATTCTTAACAAGGCTAAAGAAATTGCGATTGCTCAATCGAGTGATTTTTACGATGCAGATATTCGTAAAAATGTGGCCAATGAAGTAAGACAATTAAGATTCCAAGCCTTGGCCATTGCTAATAAGAGAATTGGAAATAAATATCTATTCGGTGGTTTTAAAACCCTAAGCAAACCTTTTGATGAGTCTGGTGCTTATCAAGGTGATAAAGGTAAAATTACTCTAGAGGTCAGCAAAGACTTCTTTGTTCCCATTAATTTAACAGGCCATGAAGTCTTCTACTCGTCAGAGGATACTTCTAGTCGCCAACCTAATCCCTTTGAGCAGGTCTCCCCTAGTGATGCTAATCCCTCACTTGACGGTGAGGAGATAAGAGAACGTCAGATCAATCGTGACCTCGCATCCGTAAACGAGCAACCGAAACCAGAAGAGGATTCATTCACGAGTCGCTCCAATGTTTTCTCCCTACTCGAGGGACTTAGCAACTCTTTAGAAAATAACGACCCAAATCTTACTCAAAGTCTTCTCGAAAAATTTGATGACTCTATTTCGCGACTCGTTACAATGAGGACTAAAGTAGGTTCTGTTATGAATAGTGTCGACACTTCAAAATTGACAAATGAAGACACAGCCCTTGACGCAAAGACCCGTAAATCATCCCTGGTTGATGCCGATGTGACAGAACTTTTTAGCGACATCACGCGTCAGCAAAATATTCTCAAAAGTACCTATCAGGCCAGTCAAGGTTTGATGAATAAAACCCTTATTGACTTTCTACGGTAAATTTTACATCTTCCCTTCCCTAATAAGTTTTTTGAAGGTAGATACCTTCAAATTATTTTTTTTTACTTGCTTTTAAGCATTGCAAATATTATATGAAGGTTTCGGACCGGAACAGGAAGGTTCAGGAATCCTACTGAGGTAACAAGTATGTTAGTTTTGACACGGAAGCTGGGTGAAAGTATTGCAATTGATGACCACATCAAAATTGTTGTGGTGCAGATAAAGGGTAAGCAAGTTAGACTCGGCATAAAAGCACCTAAAGAAACCAAAATTCACCGCGAAGAGGTCTATCAGGCCATTCAAGATCAAAATACAGAGGCGTCACAAAGTGATTTCAATAGCTTGTCAGATCTATCTGCAGAGCTTAATAAGAAGGACGATTAAGCGCCCTTAGAACTAAATTCCTACTTGCTTTCTCGATTCTTTGACTGCTAGAATCAATCATCAGGCTGCAGGAATGGTCCTACGGTCTAGGAGGCAGGCACGTGAAAATTAACACAACAAGATTCGGCGAACTAGAAGTAGATAAAAAAGACGTTATTGTTTTTAAGGAAGGACTATTAGGTTTTGAAGACCTTAAAAAGTTTTTCATAGTTGACCCAGGCGATCAGACATTGATCCTTTGGTTTCAATCAGCAGAAGATCCTGCTACTGCTTTTCCAATTCTTGAACCTAAGATTTTTAAACCTGACTATATTGTTAAGCTATTACCTGCCGAGCTTGCAAGTCTAGAACTAGAATCAATTAATAATGCTAGTGTTTATACCATTCTTACTATTCCAAAGAATGTACAAGAGATGTCTGCTAACCTTAAAGCTCCAATTGTAATTAACAATAAAACAAAAGTGGCGAGACAAATTGTTCTTCAAGACAGCAAACTTGAAGTGAGATGTCAGATGTACAAAGAGCTTAAGAGATATATCGTAAACTACAGCTCTGATGATACTAAGAGAACTACGGCCACTGAGCCAACAGTTGCAACAGAAGCTGCAACGTCTTCAAATGAAACTTCAACAGAACAAGTTGCAGTTAATACAAAAGAAAACGAAGCCTAATTAATATTTAAATTAGATAAAAAAAAGCCTGCTCTAAAGCAGGCTTTTTTTTTGTCTATTTTATATCTATTAAATTGTTGTTTCAGTCGCCGTTCTAGAAAGATTAAGATACATCAAAGCTTCTTCATTCTTAGGATCTTTTATTAAAACTTTTTCCCACTCGGCTTGAGCTTCTAAAATTTTACCATTTCCATAATAGAGTACACCTAATGCAATTCGAGCAGGAGCGTAGTTTGGCTCCTCTAGCGCTAAAGATTTTAATTCGTCAAAAGACTTATTAACAAATCCCTTCTTAGCATAAGTTTTTGCAATTTTAATTCTTACTTCGTGATTAGAAGGATCAAGATTACGTACTTTAGTATATTCAAAGAGGGCTTCATCTAAGCGGTTATAAGTAAAATACATCTCAGCTAATTCAAAATGCTTAGCTGCAAACTTTTTATTGATGTGACCATCTTCTAAGAAGTCTTCACTCTGACCACTTTTAACTCTCTTATTGGCCGTCTCAAAGATTCTTGTAGCTTCTTCATATTGACCAATATCATTGTATAAAACAGATAAACTGATCGATGCATCAGTATGAGAAGGATCTAACGAAAGACACTTATTAAAGGCTTTTATGGCCTTACCTACTTCTCCTCTTATGTGAAATATATTTCCCATTAAAAAGAATACTTTCGAAAGAAGTTCTTTATCATCTCTTTCAGTTTCAATGATATCGCTTAAAAGAATTTGAGCTTTCTTATACTCACGCTTTTCAAATAGCTCTTTCGCTTTTCTATAATCTTCACTCTTTTGTAAGGATTTCACCAATTATCTCCTCGAGATTAGTCTTTTTTATCTTCGTCTGTTTTCATCACGACTTCAGTATTTAAACACTCGTCGTAAGCAGAAGTTAAATCTTCTAAGTAGTCTTCAGTAACCATTTGCTTGTAGAACTCGTTATGCTGTCTACAATAAGTTTTATCTCCCATTTCGGCTGAAGCTAGGAATGAGCGAACCATAGCATGAGATCTCATTTTAGGCTCTCTAAACTCTTCAATAATACTCTTGTAGCGAAAACGGGCAGCTTTATAGACCTCTGTCTTGAAATAGAAATCAGCTATATACTGCTCCTTACTTCTTACCATGCCTTCGCACTCATCGATTCTTTTTTGAGCTTTTTCTGCATACTCACTTGAGCTATGAACTCTTTTCAACTCTTGAAAATATTTAATTGCTTCAAATGCTGGACCTAAGTCTCGGTCATAAGTATCAGGAATTTGATTATAGAAGGATTCACCAATTCTATACATTACATAGGCAGCTTTTTTATGCCTAGGGTGAAAGTCCTTAAAAACAATATATGCCGCAGCAGCCTCTGCGTAATTTTCTTGTTCATATAAAACATCAGCTCCCATCAACTCTGCAAAGGTTGCATAATACGAATAGGGATATTTACTTCTAATCTGATTGAGCTTTTCTGTGGCCAGAAGGTAGCGACCCGATTCACTCAATTGCTGAGCTTCTTTATATAGGATTTCAGCCTCTGTTTCTCCTGAAGGTCTTGGCGTCGAACAGGAATTAAAGGCCAATGAAGTAAGCATTGCTAAAATTATGAGATTAAGTTTCATACAACTATTTTCCACGACTTAATGAGAATATTCTAACCCTAATATTAGCAGGCTTTAACAAACATCGTCAAAGCCTCATATTCTCTAAGGGCGCTTAAACACTCATAAATTCAATGGCTTAATCATTCAGTTGTCTTGATAAATTTCTTTGTAGACCTCATCAAGGATCAGCCTAAATGCAGCTGCGACAGGTATGGAGACAATCATCCCTACTATGCCCAACCACTGACTTCCTAGAATAACAGAAACAACAACGGTTAATGGGTGAAGGTCGACAATTTTGGAAACCAAAATGGGAAAGACAAGGGCCATATCAATGGCATTGGCAATGAGATAGAGAGTTATTATTGCTCCAGATGTCGTACCGTATCCATATTCGGCAAAGGCAAAAAGCGACGCAGGTACAAATCCTAATACGGGGCCAACATAGGGAATGATATTTGTAACTGCTGCAATGATTCCAAAAAGTAGAGCAAAGCGAACTTCCATAATGAGAAGCCCTGAAGTTATGATCAGGCCAACGATGGAAGCCTCTACAAACTTTGCAAAAATATAATCCCCAAGCTTTCGATTGAATTGATAGGACAAATGATAGAATCTTTCGAAGACACTATTGGGAATTAATCTTAAGAAACTTCTTTTAAAGCTTCTTCCATCTTTCAATAAGAAAAAGACGATTAAGGGAATGAGAAAAATCCACTCCAAGAAAGAAGCTAGAAAATTCGGAACATTAAGAAGAACACTCCCAGAAGTATTCTTAACCCAGTCCACAGCTTCATAGAAATACTTATCATCTATTTCATAACTTGTTTTATCTTTTACTTCATATTTAAGTTCTTTATATTTCTTTGTTACGAAGCCTTCAATTTTAGGAACATAGTATTGAATATTTTCAACTTCAGAAGAAATCGTAGGAACAATTTTGATAAAGGGATAAGTTGAAAAAAAGATCAAGGACGAAAAGACAATTAATATGGAGCCTAGCCTATTTACACCAAGCTTCTCAAGGGCAGGCACAGCAGGATTAATAATAAGATATATCACATAACCAAAAATAAGAGGTGTCGACACTCGAGGCATCAATAGCAAAAGAAGAGTGAAGATAATTAAGATAAGAAAAAAGAAGACGAGTTTTATCTTTTCTCTTTTCCCTGTTTGATTAACTGCTGGCATTGTTCTCCATTGTGCTAATTTTATATTTTAGCTCTTGCACTTCTCTCGTTAGTGAGAAGAGTCGATTAGCAACAATAAGACTTACTGACTGTAAGAGCTTCGCAGCTATCAAGGGATAGATATTTATAAGTTGATCCACATCTGGCTTAAATAGTCCAAGAAGGTCACATCCCTGTCTACTAATGGCCGTGGCGTTTCTCGTACTATTTTGTTGTAAGAGAGCCAGCTCTCCAAAATAATCATACTTCTCTAATGTAATGATGTGCCCAGGTTTTCTCTCTCCTGTCGCTTCATTCTTGATCTCTTCTCCAACGACAAGATCTGTGTATCCGCTATATATAAAATAAAAGCCTACACCTAATTCACCTTGATTGAAGATCCTCTCTCCAGCATTAAACTTTCTTAAGTGAAGAAATTTGGCCAGAATTCTCAGTTCATTCTCTGTAAAGTTTTTTAAGACTTCAATTTTTCTCAGAAACTTTGGAATACTATCAACCTTCTTACCCATGATCGGATTAGATTGCCAAAAGTACTTAAGCACAGATATCTCTAACTTCTCTGGAAGAGGTTCATTCTTATCAATTTTTTCTGATATTTCTTTTTCGTAACTCATCCTCAACCCTTAATCGTAGAAACCGAGATCACTCTTTTTAACCCATCCCGATTTATTTCGAGGTGAAACAATATAATACCAATCATCATAGAACTTTCCGACAATCACTCTACTACCGGCTGCAATACTTCCATAATCTGGATAAATCTGAGATGGCCCTTCATGGATAGAGAGATCCTTCAAGGCAACAGCAAAGTTATGACCTTGCTCGTAGGTATAACGTGCAATAGGGGGAAAAACTAAGAGCAAGATGTAAAAGATCATGAGTAGTTTATTTTGAATCCACTTCTTCTTTAAAAGAAGAAGAAATAACGAGAGGCCTAGCAAGAAATAGAGAAGATAAAAACTCATTGGAATATCGATAGCATTAGCTATTGTATAATCCTTCCAGTTCTTACTATAAGTAGGGTCAGCGACATCTGGTTGTAATTTTATATATTCAAGATTATTCCAAAGCATGGGATAACTGAATCCATCTTCCTTGGCCTTTTCTAAATGAAATCGTGCTGGTCCAAAGTCATTTAATTTCAGATAAATGGAACCTAAATTATAGTGAAATAACCCTGAATCAAGATGATCCTTATTCTCTCTTATTATTTTTAGCGAATTTTCATATTCACCTTTTAAATAATAATCTTGGGCTGCCTTTAATATCTCTTGCGTGCTATGATTTGCCATAAAGGTATTATCATTCTCATGAACCTTGAGTTCAAGTCTTTAAAATTAGGTAAAAATGACTTCCCTAGACGATCAACTTTATCAACTATTTTCTCAACTTGTTGTAAATGCTAAAGCTCAAACAGATACAAGTGAGCTTAGCTTTGACGCTCAAGCCTTAAAAAGAGGTGAAGGACCTATTGAAGTCGCGGCCAATTCGCCTGATAAGTCATATCAGCTTGGCCCTAGAAGCTCTATTATTGGTCTTGGACACCCTCTTATCTATAAGTCACGGCTTATTGGCTCATTGAGTCCTGAGCTTTTTTGTAGTGAAGCAGAGCAAGATAAATTCTTCTCTGAGCTCTCCAGTTTCCTTACTCTCCAGGCAGGATTTCCTATTTTTGCTTACTTCGGTCAAAGTGGAACAAATCTATCAACTGAGTCGGGAAGACATCCGCAGTTCTTTGACCCGCAAAGTATAGAGTCACTCAAAAATAATAGTACGATTACCGTATATAATATTTTCCCCTTTGCCATAACCCTATCCAATCAAAAAGCCGAACATTATGGCTATTTGACTTATGACCACCTCATTCAAGCAAAGTCCATCTTCAAACTTTTAAAGTTAGGGGACTTCTATGGCAAAACTGGACATATACAACGAATGTCAGAATCCTTGGCCAAAAGTCTTAAAGGTGTTAAGGAAGTGACCAAGGTTGAAGGATTGCTAATTAGATTGGAGCAAGATAAAAATTATTCATTCTTAGAAAAAGGGCAGTCCACAATTTATCTGCCTCTATTTTTTAAACCTTCTTTTTTAGAAGAACTTAAGAAACTTATTACGGAATAGTTATGTATATTTTAAGAAATGCTGTCGAAGAAGATCTCGATCAAATTTTAGAACTCAGTCAGTTAAAAGTATTTATCAATCTTCCCAGCGATCGCAAGGTCCTTGAAGCCAAAATAGATAATTCTTTACGTAGTTTCAAAAATCCTTCATCTCAACTAGAAGACAACCTCTACGTTTTTGTTCTTGAAGATATTGATACTCATCGAATTCTTGGCGTCTCTATGATCCATGGTAAGCATGGAACAGAGTCTGAGCCACATTTTTATCTCACTGTTTCGCAAGAAAATAAATATAGCGAATCTCTCAACACTGGTTTTATCCATGGAACTCTTAAATTTGGCTACAACCCAGATGGTTACACTGAAATTGGGGGTCTAATACTTGAACCTGGACATAGAGGCTCCCCTTTTAAACTAGGGAAGGCCCTAAGCTACGCTCGCTTTCTCTACATAGCTCAGCACCAAGAAGAATTTACAGATGAAATTCATGTTGAACTCATGCCTCCCTTTGATAGCAATGGAAACTCTCCTCTATGGGAAGCCATTGGAAGAAAGTTTTTGAATATGGACTACACGGAAGCCGATGTTCTTTCTCGTAAAAATAAAGAATTCATCCTTTCTTTGTTCCCAACTGGTACCATTTACGAAACTCTTCTTCCCTTATCTGCGAGGGACTCTATTGGAAAGGTGGGTAAGGAAACGATGCCCGTAAAGAAAATGCTCGAGTCAATTGGCTTTCAATATACAAACGAGGTCGACCCCTTTGATGGTGGTCCTCATTATCGAGCAAAGAAAGAAAATATATCACTTCTTAAACAAGCAACCGAATATGAACTTGAATTTGAAGATGTAAGAGGTAAGAACGCTGACGAGAGGAAGCTCTTTATGGTTAATATGCCCCATAAAGATTATCAGTTTTATACAACGATTCTTTCAGCTCGTCCTGATGGCAAAAAGCTCTTTGTTCCCCAACGTTTTCAAGCTCAATGCCCAACAAATAAAGGAACAGGTTTTAACTACTGAGGTAAATTATGAAATACGAAATCAAAGGTAATTATTTTAATGGACGCTATAATCCTTCAAGCTCTAAAGGCCCAGAAGGTGTTGAGCATTTTATCAAAAGAGAATGTCCAGGTGATACTTCTCTTGTTCTCTGGGAAATGCCAATTGCGTATAGTCAAATCGAAGAAGTGGTCGCCAGTGCTGTAGATGGTTTTAAATTTTGGAGACGTCTTCCTTTAAATGAAAGAATTAACTTTTTAAAAAAGTATCAAGAACAGGTTATTGCTAAACAAGACTTAATCGCAGAGGCCATTGCTCTTGAAAGTGGAAAGCCACTGTGGGAAGCCAAAACAGAGGTTGCTTCAGTTATAGGAAAAGTCGATGTTACAATCAATGACTCTCTTCCAAGAGTAGCTGATATCAACATAAGCGAAATTGCTGCTGGCACAAATGGTTCTGTACACTTTAGACCTCTTGGACCAAGTTTAGTTATTGGACCTTTTAATTTTCCATGCCACCTTGCGAATACTCAAATTTTAAGTGCTCTAATTACTGGAAACTCATTCATTTTTAAACCTTCTGAAAAAGTGGCCTATAGTGCACAACTTATGATTGATTGTTTTCATGAAGCAGGCTTTCCCAAAGGTGTTGTAAACTTATGCCAAGGGGACGGAGAAGTTGCTCGTCGCCTAACAGGTAGCAAAGATATTAAAGGTGTCTTCTTCACGGGAAGTAAGGAAGTTGGACTTAATATCCTAAAAACAACTCACACTGATCTTTCCAAGCTCGTGGCCCTAGAACTCGGTGGGAAAAACTCTAGTATTATCCATAAAGATGCGAATACAGACCTGGCTTTAGAAGAACTTCTTAAAGCATGTTATCTCACTGCCGGTCAGAGATGTACTTCAACAAGTCTAATTCCAATTCATAGAAGTGTGATGAATGAGTTTATGGATAAATTTCATAATCTTAGTAAAAAAATCATTGTCGATCATCCTACTGACCACGAAAAGACACCTTTTATGGGTCCTTTGGTTGATCAACGCTCTCTTGATCAGTATCTACTTTTCATGGGCATGGCCAAACGAGAAGGTTTCGAAGAAATTATGCGCGGTAAACAACTTACTCGTAAAACAGAGGGATACTATGTGAGTCCTTCGATACACTTTGCAGAAAAATGGATTGAAGACTCTCACTTTCTACAAAGTGAAATCTTTGGACCTAACACTACATTCATTCCATACGATGATATTGAAGAAGCTATCCAAATAACCAACTCAACAGAATATGGACTTGCTGCCGGAGTATTTACTGCCGATAAAGAAGTATTTACAAAATGTTTAGAAGAGATTGATAGCGGATTAGTGAATCATAATCGATCAACTTGTGGAGCCAGTGCAAAGCTTCCTTTTGGTGGAATTAAAAATTCTGGAAACTACCATCCAGCTGCTGTTGCCATGATTGATGCTTGTGTTTATCAAAAGGCAAGTCTTCAGTGTGAAGATGCAAAAGCGACAGGGCTAGATAAAATAACGGGTCTTGAACTCGACTAAGCTTGCTTTTTATTGACGAGAACACCTAGGGAAGAACTATGCCCTAGGTCTTCCTTATTTCTCTTTTGTGTTTGAATATCTACGTCTGAAGTATTCTTATAAAGAGACATGACTTCCATCTTCTTTATCATCGAGTACGAGTTATATAGTTTTTTCTTCTCTTCTATTATCATTGTGGAAGTTTGCTTATTATTCGCAGAACTTGCTTTCTTAGGAAATCTCTTTTGTCCGAAGATATTCTTATTCATTTTCTCGAAGGTACGAGCGTAGGCTTCTAGTAACTTAAGAACTCTTTGTCCGCTTTGAAAGGTGAATCTCTCCCTTGGAGCTTCAGCTAAAGGAATTTCCACCGCCTTTTCAGGGTCTTCATTAAACTTGAGAATTTTTGCACCTTCGTCTGAACTTTCAGCAGCAGCTTCTTCTCTCTGTTTCTGAATAATGTCTTTATAGCTCTTCCCCTCCACATCTGCAGATAAGAGAACCGATAGCGGAATTTTCTTCTGCCCGGAATGAGAAGTCGTAAGCTTAGATATTTCCTCTGGAGTGAGAATTCTAAGCAAAGACATAATAAGATGACCTTTAAACTCCATTGAGCCTCCGAATTTCGTATCGGATACCTGATCATTTTACTTTAGTATTAAGTTGACCATACGTAAAAACAGACACTTAATAGGAAAAAACTTCCCTTTTCATTTTCCCTCTAGACAGAAGGTACGCTCTTCATTATAAATGGAAGCTCGAAATAATGGATTGGAGTGTGGCGCAGCGGTAGCGCAGCGGACTGTTAATCCGTTGGTCGCGGGTTCGAATCCCGCCACTCCAGCCATCTTTCTTAAAAAAGCCTCGTTTTAACGAGGCTTTTTTATTTCCTTTTTCCCTCTCCCTTTCACTTACGTTATTCTTTCTTCACCAAGGGATTTTTTATGAATGAAAAAGAATATCTTCAAGAACTTACACGCTCTATACCTGTAACCTCTAGTCTTGATATAGAAATTCATCAACTCACTTCTACGGGAGTTAGCCTCAAAGCACCTCTCAATACTCATATCAATTACGAAGGGACAGCTTTTGGAGGCTCTTTAAATACCTTGTGTGTCTTGGCCGGCTACTTAAGCGTTCACCATATGTTTAGCAGCAAGAAAATCTCCTTTGATTCGTTAGTCATACAAAATAGTTCTATTAACTATCTCAAACCTGTAACAAAAGACTTTATGGCCCGTGCAGAAATACAGAACCCTGAAAAAGTTATTGATCATTTCCAAAGAAGATCAAAGGCCAGAGCTGAACTCAACTGTACCGTCACCCCCCTTGAGACTTCTCAAGAAGTACTATGTAAATTTACCGCACGCTTTGTTATAAGCTCGCGATAATCCTTGCCAAGAAAGCCTCTAGGCCATAAATAGAGCACATATTAAAATCACTCACGCTTAGGAATCTCGAATGTTTAATTCTTCCTTTATTGCAGATAAAACTCAATCTTCTTCGTCTCAGTTTTTAATAGATTCCTACGAACAATTTCTCTCTGAAATTAGAGAAGATGTTAACGAAGGCGAGACCTCTGAATTCTTAAGTGAAGATTTCCAAGAAGAATTTCAAAAACTAGTCGCAAGGCAAGAACTTGATCAGTTTAGTGCAAAAAACTTCTATTGGTTAAACCTTATTGACTCCCTCGTTGATACCCTTTTCCTTCTAGAAGAAGGCGACTATTCTGCGGAATCCATCATTGAATACTTTGAAGCTTCTGAGTTTTTAGGGTTTATAATCACCGAATTAGAAATGGAGCAATCTCCAGAAGAAGTCATCAACACCATTAAAGAAATTCAAGAATTCCAAATCGTAAGTTTTTTTCATCTACAATTAAGTAATAAAAAATGGAATCCTTCTGGCCCCGTAGCGTATCGTCCAGTTCCTGAACTTGGAGAAGGATCTTTTGGCATTTACCTTGGAAAAAATAATGACTTCTATCCTTTACCGGAGAATATAGAAGCATCCGTTCTTCCTGTAATTAAATACAATCCTCTTGATCAATTTATTCATATAGATCTTGAAGGAGAAATATTAGAGATTCGCTCGGTTGAGATTCATAAGAATCAATTCAATCAATCTCCAGTGCTGCTTATGAATGCAGAACTTTATAATCATTCTCAAAAGCAAATTCTGATTGATAAATTTGTTAAGGCCAATCAGATTATCTCAGAACTTTGTCCAAGCCTCTATACGAGACTTCTTCAATTTACTGATTACGTTGTCCCCTTAGAAACAGAAGAGCTTGTAAGCTACTCCATGAAAGTTCTCCCTAAACATTCCATGATTAATCTATTTAATAGAGATCTTGTCGACCTCGTGGATGATCTTCTTCACGAAAATGGCCATCACTATCTTAATGGCTTACTTGAAGGTGAAGAAGAGCTTATATTCGAAGACGATGAAAAGATTTTCTTTTCTCCTTGGAGACGATCTCTACGTCCTATTCGTGGTATTTACCATGGTGTTTTAACTTTCTATTGGGCTTATCGCTTATTTAAAGAACTAAGTCTTTCTGATCAACTTTCTGAATATTTTAGTTCTGAAGAAAAAGATAAGATCTATTTTCGTCTTTTAGAAGAAGAATTCTTATTAAATGCTTGCCAAGAAGAACTCGATAAAGCTTTTCAGATGAATAAAATCACAGACTATGGCAAAAGTTTTTACGAAAGCATTTATGAAGAACTCAATGAGGATCGCTCACTGTGTGAAAAAATAGAAAGCAATCTTGATAAAGCTTCACTTGATAAACTGAACTCACTTAAGCAAGATGTCCTCTCTAAGAAAGATCTTCAGGCCTAAGATCTACTTATTCAAGATTATTTAAAATCTGTTGCATCTCATTTGCAGGCATGAGGTCACCTTGAAGTGATGCCTGTTCAATACCTTTCTTCAAAGTTTTCTTAGCTGCATCTTCATCGTTTAACTTTAGGTAAGTCTTACTCAATAAAACGTAGGCAACAGAATATTTTGAATCAGCACTGAGAACAGACTCAAGAGCTTGTCTTGCTTCATCAAATTTAGCCTTTTTAAAATAGATATCGCCCATACCAAAATTGGCCAATGTATCTTCAGGGTCTATTTCTAGTACCTGCTTAAACATTTCTTCTCTTCTTTCAAGCTCTTTGATTTCATTTTCAAGCTTCTCTTCTTGTGCTTTCTTTGCTTGGGCTTCTTTCCCAAACATGGAAAAGGATTTTACAGTTGCTTGGGCTTTCTCCTCTTCTGCTTCCTCTATTTTCCCCATTTTCATATAAAACAAACTTTTATTGGTGTGGGCCATAATAGAATCAGGGTTGGCCTCAAGAACCTCATCCATCAAGGAGATTCCCTTTTCGAAGTCACCAAGCTGTCCGTAAATTACACCAATTGTCTCTAGTGCATCTTCATGATTGGGAACAATCTCTAAAATTTCTTTAAATATGGGAAGGGCCTTTTCTACGCTCTCCTGGTGAAAGACTTTAACCCCTTCCTCGTAGAGATGATTTACCCACTCATCGTGGGAAAAATCGCCTCCAAATGGAATATAGTGAACTCTAGAACTTACATCATCGAGATGCATACGCATCTGATCGACGCGAAACTTTCTCACAGAAGATATTAGTAAAAACTTACGCCCCTCAAACTCCGTAGCGCCCAAAACCTTCCCCATTCTTTCTTCATTCACATAGATATTTTCACCTAATGTATAATGAGGAAATCTTTCATCGCACTCAACTAATATAGGAAAGTGAGCACCGCCTCTACGTGATTCGATTTTAGAAACTGTTTCTTGTCCTAGATAACAACCTTTCTTATGAGATACAGAATTAAGGTTGAGAATGGTATCTGTAACCAGCTGATCTAGCGCTACATTGAGGTTAAGAAGTGGAATCCCTCTTAATAGAGCAAGATCTCTATATTCTTTTTCAGATAAGGCCTTCCCCTCAACATCGTTACTTTCTAATATATAGCAGGGTAAGCCTCCATAAATTCCTTTAAAGAGAAAGGACTTTGGCCCACTGTAACTGAAGACCAAGGAGAGCTCATTATTTTTAAAATTAAGCTCTACATCATCCATGATGATGTATTTATCTAAGTCTTCTTTTAGAAAATCAATTAGCTCCTTTTCTCCAATGGCCAAAAATTCTTCATCGTTTTTCTTCGCTAGAATAAAAAAAGACTTCACTCGTCCTGTTCTATCTAGACGAGCACTCTGTTGAAACGAACAACTCTCAAGTGCATCGACATCAGATGTCAGTTGACCATTTAGAAATCTTTGGGCGTCAGGACCTTTAATTTCAAGATATGAAGTTTCTATGGATTCTCTGTTTGAGAATGCAATATGAGTATGATTAAATTTTTTAAAGGGAAAGTTGCTAAAATTCATTAAACTGAAAAAGACTCACCACAACCACAGGTATTACTTGCATTGGGGTTAGAAAAGACGAATCCCTTCCCGTTTAGTCCATCTTTAAAGTCAAGAATTACATCTTTCAGGTAGATAGATGATTTAAGGTCTATATAAACTTGAAAATCACCATAGTCTTGAACATTATCTTTTTCTTTTTTCTGATCAAAATCTATTTTATAAGATAGCCCAGAGCAGCCACCGCCAACAACACCGAGACGAAGACCCATTCCTGGTCCTTTATCTTCAGAAGCAAATATCTGTTTAACTTGCTCAATGGCCTTATCTGTTAGCTCTACAACTTGTTTATTTTCACTCATTTTTGGCACCTCTTATATAAATAGGTCTTTTTTACACGTATTTATAACATATTCATTATACTGGCAAATTTATCCGATTCTGACAGATTTTTGCTCTACATTCACAATTTAATTTATAATTGTAGTAATTATGGCAATTTACTTAAGAATAACAGAAGAAAATAAAAATCAGCACATCAGAATTGGTGCTCGCCCTATATTTATAGGCCGCTCCAGTAAATGTCACATCACCTTAAAGGACAATATGGTCAGCGGAAAGCATTTGGCCATTAAGATCAATGGTGATGGTCACGTGGTTATTAAAGATCTCGATACCACTAATGGTACCTACTTAAATGGAAATAAAATTGATGAAAGTCTTCTGTACTTAGATGACTTTATCCAAGTTGGTCGAATTAAAATGTCTCTTGTACCTAAAGAGATGACCTCTCAAGAGCTTAAAATCCATCAAAGAGATTTTGAAAGAACAAATGTCACTTTTGTTAATTTAGGCAACCAAGTTACATCAAATGATGATTTCGAAAGCGATAGCGGGCTCAATAAGCAAAGAACTCTATTGGCAAAAATTAGAGAAAAAAATAAACAAAATAAAAATAATGATGCTCAGTCAGCTCAAGAAAGTCCGGCCACTCAATGCACAGAGAAGGCTGCCTCTCCTAGCATAGTTTTTGACAAGGATTCACCAGAAGGCACTCCAAAACCCTCCAAACCCCAAGCGAAAAAGAAAGAATCACAAGTTAAACAACCAGCAGTGCCTCCTCCATCCATTGAGACTGATGAGGATCTCCATGAAGACCTACCCGCTGCAAACCTATCTGACGAACCGGAAGTGGATGCTCCAGATCTCTCTACGTTAAATGACGTTGTCGATGATTCTGAAATTGAATCCCATGATCAAGACGAAGAAGATGAGGAAGAAGAATACGAATACGAGTATGAATACGAGGACGAAGACGAGTCTCCAGGACTTGTATCAAAACTTAAGGGTCTTTTTAAGCGTTAACTTTTTTGTGGGATCCACATAATTTCATCTCTTCCCTCTTTCACATTGATATAGCGAGATAAAACAAAGAAATAATCGCTTAGACGATTTAAAAACTCTGCTGCATTCTGTGGAATTTCAACTTCACCTTCTCTATCAGCAAAGCTCACAAGCTTCCTCTCAACCCTTCTACAGACCGTTCTACAAATATGTAATGAGGCTGATGCTTGAGAGCCACCAGGGAGAACAAAGGATTTAAGCTTAGGGCATTCTGCGTCGAGCAGATCCATCTGCTCTTCTAATTTATCAATAGAAGATATTTTAATTTGGGGAAGCTTAAACTCTCCTCTTTGAGCAGGCTCGCAAGCGAGGTTGCTTCCCAAATCAAAAAGAAGAGATTGAATTTCTTTTAGATGATCAAGTTCAGCTTCATATCTTCCAAGTAGGTCTATATGAGAAGCACTCACCCCTATGTGTGAGTTAAGCTCATCAACATCTCCATAGAGATCTATGCGGTGGTCAGACTTATTCACTCTTTGACCACCTACAAGACTTGTCTGTCCCTTATCTCCACTTTTTGTATAGACCTTAGACTTATTTGCCATTATTGCTCCTACATATTCCTTCTATATCGTCCACCGACTTCAAAAAGAGCATGAGTTATCTCTCCCAAGGAGCAGTAATTAACTGTAGAGAGAAGTTCTTCAAATACGTTCCCATTATCAATTACAGTTTGAATAAGTTTATCCAAGGCTTCTTGTGACTGATCTTTATTGCGCTCTTTAAAATTATTGAGTCGATTAATCTGCTCCATTTTCTCTTCATTTGAACAACGAGAAATTTCAATTTCCATACCCATTTGTTCTTCAATATTAGGAGCAAGATAAGTATTCACACCAATTATAGGAAGCTCTCCGTTATCTTTTAATGTTTCATAATGGAGAGACTCTTCTTGAATTTTTCCTCTTTGATACATACTCTCCATAGCACCCATGACCCCACCTTTATCAGAAATTCTTTCGAACTCACAAAGGATGGCCTCTTCAACGATGTCTGATAATTCCTCAACCAAGTATGATCCTTGTAGAGGGTTATCTGTTTTATTCATACCAAACTCACGATTAATAATCATTTGAATGGCCATCGCCCTACGAACAGACTCTTCAGTAGGGGTTGTAATCGCTTCATCGTAGGCATTAGTATGTAAGGAGTTACAGTTATCACTTAGAGCGATAAAGGCTTGAAGCGTAGTTCTGATATCATTGAAATCAATTTCTTGAGCATGGAGTGAACGTCCAGAGGTTTGGATATGATACTTAAACTTCTGAGACTTTTCATTCGCTTGATACTTATCTCTCATCGTTACAGCCCAGATCTTTCTTGCAACACGACCAATCACTGTGTATTCAGGATCAAGTCCATTACTAAAGAAGTAACTTAAGTTAGAGGCGAACTCATCAATCTTCATACCGCGACTTAAGTAGTACTCTACAAAAGTAAATCCATTGGCCAGAGTAAAGGCTGTCTGAGTAATAGGATTCGCTCCAGCTTCTGCAATGTGATAGCCCGATATTGAAACCGAGTAGTAATTCTTAATCGCATTTCTACAAAAATATTCTTGAATATCACCCATCAATTTCAAACTGAACTCAAGTGAGAAAATACAAGTATTTTGAGCTTGGTCTTCTTTTAGGATATCAGCCTGAACTGTCCCCCTAACCTGCTTCATAATTTCGATTCTCTTCTCTTCATTCCAAAAGTCATCCCCATTAAGCTTTTGTTTAATGGCCGTATTCATAAATAGGGCCAAAATAATAGGAGCAGGACCATTAATGGTCATGGAAACAGAAGTTGAAGGAGCGGTAAGATCAAATCCACTATAGAGATCCATCATGTCATCTAAAGTAGCAATAGAAACTCCGGCTTCTCCAATTTTACCAAAGATATCTGGTCTTTCATCTGGATCTTCTCCATAGAGAGTTACCGAATCAAACGCCGTAGAGAGTCGCTTTGCAGGATCATCTTTAGAAAGGTAGTGAAAACGCTTATTGGTTCTCTTAGGTCCACCTTCACCAGCAAACATTCTCTTAGGCTCTTCATCTGCCCTTTTGAAAGGAAAAATCCCTGCCCCAAATGGGAAGAATCCTGGAGCATTACATCTCCTTTGGTATTCATAGACACCAGCATAGGTATCAATTTTAGGAAGAGCTACTTTAGAAATTCTGTTATGAGAAAGAGAGGTATAATTCGTCTTGGCCTTTATTTCTTTGCCACGAACCACATAACTGAAATCATCGTTATGATACTCTTTTCTCAAAGTCTTAAATTGTTCTATTTCTTTAAGAATATTTTCACCAATATCTTTCTTAACTTCTTCAAATTTTTCTTTAAGATCTTGGTTCTCAGGTAGAAGTCCACATGCCTTCTCTAAAGACTCTAAGTCCTTTAGTTTTTCCTTCACCCTTTCCGTTTCATCATTATAATTTCTAAGAGTTCCTGCAATTTCTCTTAAGTATAAAACTCTTTCAGGGGCGATGATTGATTCTTTTACCTCAGGATTTCTACGAGCAGGTATTTCTCCAATACTTTCCATTTTAAAATCAAAAGTTTTGGCCAACTCTAAAAAGAGTGCATTAACTCCAGGGTCATTAAACTTTGAAGCCATCGTTCCAAAAACAGGTAGCTCATCATCTTCTGGTGAACCAGGATGTCCCGCAAACAATTCATGATTACGACGATACTGCTTTCTAATGTCTCTAAAGGCATCCTCAGAGCGTGGTTTTTCAAATTTATTTAAAACGATAAAGTCAGCAGACTCTAACATTTCTATTTTCTCTAACTGTGTTGCGGCACCATATTCAGGAGTCATCACATAGATACATTTATCTGCTACTTTTGTAATTTCATCTGAAGCCTGGCCAATACCGGAGGTCTCGACAAGAATAAGTGAGAAGTCCTGACCTTTTAAATAGCTTACAACATCTTTTATCTGTGGACTTAATTCCGTTTTCGAATCTCTTGTAGCAAGTGAGCGCACGAAGAATTGATCATAAGTGGAGCTACCAAGACGAATTCTATCTCCGAGTAAAGCCCCTTGAGTTTTCTTCTTTGTTGGATCAACAGAGATAAGTGCAATCTTTTGTTCAGGATAATAACGATGAAAGCGTAGTAAGAGTTCATCAATTAAAGAAGATTTACCAGCTCCACCAGTTCCTGTAATACCTAGAACGGGAACATTTCCTTGTCCTAAATCAAAAGGTGCGCTCCCACTATCTTCAATAGCACTGATAACTTTAGAAATTTCTGTAAATGAGTTTTTCTTACCTTTTAAAGTATCAAAAGAAACTTTTTCGGTTGTATCGTGCTGGGCTTTTGAGATCATGTCATCAATGATTCCAACAAGTCCTAACTTCATCCCGTCTTCAGGGGAATAGATCTTATTAATTCCTTTTGAGTGAAGCTCTTTAATCTCAGAAGGAGTGATTACACCACCTCCACCTCCGAAAATACGAACATCACTAGCTCCTGCTTTATCTAGTAGCTCACGGATATAGGTAAAGTACTCCATGTGTCCACCTTGATAGGAAGAGAGCGCCACGGCGTGAGCATCTTCTTGTAAGCAAGCATCGACAACTTCCTGAGCAGAACGATTATGTCCTAAGTGAATAACCTCCACCCCTTTTGACTGAAGAAGCCTTCTCATAATATTAATTGAAACATCATGCCCATCAAAAAGACTGGCGGCCGTTACAAATCTTAACCTTTTCATGCGGATCCTCTCTTTGCCTTGAAATAAGCTTATTCAAGCTGGCTTAGTGATAACCTCGGCCATACTTGCCCTCGACAAGCCTATTTACAACAAAATCTATTTTATCAACCATTTACAGTTCGGGTAATATAGCCTAAAAAGAAAACTCAAGCAAAATTGCAACAATGCATGTATAATAGTCCTTAAATTTGGATTTTGTTTTTGGTTATTAAAGATGACAAATCAAGCTAGTGATATGAATGAAATTGACGAAAGAGAAGTTCTTGTTGAGAACCCCTTTCATACAGCAAGACTAAAGCCTAAGAGAAAGGGTAAGAAACCCCCTAAGCTTATTGCTGTTGTGCACCAGAGCGGTTGTACAGGATGTGAAGTTTGTATTGCCGGCTGTCCGGTTGACTCTATTGAGCTTGTACCAGGACCCGATGCATCAAACCCTGGATTTCGCCAAATGGTTGAAATCGATATTGCACGTTGTATTGGTTGTCAGAATTGTTCTCAAGACTGTCCTTGGGAAACGATTACCATGTATGAGCATAATGATTCATTTATTGCTTGGGGTAACGAGACTCTAAAATCAGAACTCTACGTAAGCCAAGGCGCTCTTGCCGATGTTCTTGAAAGAGAGAATCTTTCTTTAGAAGCTCCTGCTGAAACTGATGAAGCTGATGAAGCTGATAATACTGAAGAAGCTGATCAACAGAACTAGGCATTACTCTTCCCAAAATTTAAACCCTTTTCCGCTTCATTATAAAGACACTAGAAGTGATAAGGATTATGGCGAGACTTATCCACTGTGAAGTGGCTAGACCTGAATACAACCCTCTAATTTCATCACCCCTCAAAAACTCGTTTCCAAATCTTAGAAATGAATAACCTATCAAATAAAGATAGATGGCCTTAACCTTCATTTTTCTCTTCAGGAGATTTCTTGAAAAAAAATAGAGAATGAATAGGCCAGAGGCTTCAATTAACTGAACAGGATATCGCTCATGTCCATGAAAACTAACGGCAATTAAAGAGTCTGTTTCACTGCCGTAGCAACATCCTGCTAAGAAACATCCTATCCGTCCAATCCCATGTCCCATAGTTACTCCTGGAACCAAAAGGCCGAGATCAGAGTAACTTAATTTTTTATTAAATCTAAAATAAAGAAGGGCGAAGGCCAAAACGAATACGAATCCACCATAAAAAACAAATCCACCGCCTAACCAGAAGTTTACTTCTTTTGCATAATAGAAAACCTGATCAGGCGTTGAAAAGATTAAGAAGAAGACCTTTGCCCCGATCCATCCAACAATAAATGAAAGCAGAGTAAAGATTTTCAAAGACTTTAATTCGTGATTATAGTCCAGCCACCAAGTTACACATAAATTATAGGCCATTCCCCAGCCGACTCCCATGAGCAAGGGATAGCTATAAACTGGAGAATCTCCAATATGAAAGAGTACTGGCCACATCCTATTACCCTTTACTTCTTTCTTTTAAAGTAAAGAAGGTCAAACCCATGATTCCAATAAAGAGATAAAGGTCAGCTATACTAAAGCTAAAGTTCTTTGTAATAGCGAGATAGTCGAGAGTGTGTCCATGGAGGTTTCGATCTAACCAACTTGAAAAGAGCGCTGTTAGAATTAAGGTTAAGCACCAACCCTTATGTGGTGCCCTATTTCTCCATTTAACAATCCACCAAATGGCAGGAAAGCATAACAATAGATTTAAATATTCAGATATCTCATTAGACCAAGAACTACTCAATCCTAAGTCGATTCCAAATATAAAAAAGGGATTCGCTAAGCGAGTTAGATAAACCTCAGAAAATAAAACGGAAAAACCGCCCAAAGTTGGTATCAAACTCTGTGCGGTTCCTTTTATTAACTGATCAGCAATTACAGTAAAAGAGAGGACTAAGGAGTATTTCCAAATATTATTCATTTCTAATAATAGTCTTTTGGATTAATCTCATACTTCTCAATTTTTCTCAGGAGTGTTTTCTTGGGGATATTCGCTTTCAAAGCCGTTTGATTTATTTTCCCTTTATTCAATCTTAAGGCCTGTTGAATAAATTCTTTTTCAAAGAGATCTTTAGCGACTTGAAAGTCCATCTTGATATCGTTCTCACCTGTTACTTGAGCAAAAGTAAATTGATACTGACTCAAATCTTCATCGGTTACATCTTTATCAAGTACGGATTCACGAATTCCTTTGAAATCAATTCGTGATGTTTCTTCGTCATTAGATGTACTTGTATCTTCGGTCGTTTTCCCAGCTCCACGTTTTACACTATCTGGAAGAGAACCAGGCTGGATATAATCGGATGACTCAATAATAAAGGCATGTTCAATCACATTTCTCAACTCACGAATATTTCCTGGCCAGGCATAACCCGTTAGAAGCTTGAGTGACTCTTCATTAACACCTTTGATCTCAAGATTATGTAGACTATTAAAGTAATTCACATAGTAATCAATAAGATGAGGGATATCAGAGGTTCTTTCTCTTAAGGGCGGAAGATATACAGGAAGAACATTTAAGCGATAGAAAAGGTCTTCTCTAAAAGATCCATCCTTAATCATTTCTTCGAAAGGCTTATGTGACGCTGCAATCACTCGCACATCGACAGAGACATCTCTATTTGACCCAACAGGAGTAAAAACTTTCTCTTGTAAGATTCTTAAGAGCTTAACTTGCATTGTCGCAGATATATCACCGATCTCATCAAGAAAGATTGTTCCTCCATCTGCATATTGGAATTTACCAATCTTCCTTTCTGTTGCACCTGTAAAAGCACCTTTCTCGTGTCCAAAAAGTTCGGATTCAATAAGGTTATCGGGAATTGCCGCTAAGTTAATGGTAACAAAGCGCTCATCTTTTCTTGGTCCATTATAATGAATTGCCTTGGCCACAAGTTCTTTACCTGTACCTGATTCACCTCGTATCAATACTGGTGTATTAACTTGAGCAAGTTTAGAAATGACGTTGAAAACTTTAAGCATTTCATCAGATTCACCCACAAACTTATCTTTATTACCAAGACTTAAGGTTGGTGCAGAAAATTTTGATGTCTCTACAAGACTTCTTGCTTTTAAAGCTCTTTTAATAAGGGCTACTAAATTCTCTGATGTTATCGGCTTTTCTAAGTAATTGAAGGCACCTAGTTTTACTGCTTTAACAGCATCCCCAACATTGGAGTACGCAGTTAAGATAAGAACAATAATGGAAGGGTTAACTTTCTTAATTTGCTCAAGTGCTTCAATACCATCCATTTCCGGCATATTCACATCCATAACAACAAGATCATAATTCCCTGTTGTTACTTTATTGAGTGCTTCACGACCATTATCTGCGGTTTCAACAAAAAAGTGATGAAACTCTAAAGACTGCTTTACTGAATCCTGTAAAACTTTGTCATCATCTACTACTAAAACCTTATGCATTTTTATCTCCAGTGCCTTTTATTCATTCTTTAATTTTATCTGAAATTTGGTTCCCTGTCCTAATTCACTTTCCACAGAAATCATTCCCCCATGGAGTTCAACGAAGTATTTTACCAGATAAAGGCCTAAGCCTGTACCCTTAATCGAATGACTTGCATCATTCTTTACCCGATAAAACTTCTCAAAAATATTTTCGATATCACTACCAGGTATTCCTACACCATTGTCTTTTATTTCAATATAGACCCATTTATCATCGTCCCAGGTCTTCACCTCAACCGTTGTATTTTCACCAGAGTACTTGATTGCATTTTCAATGAGGTTAGACAAAACCCTATTCATTAAATTTAAATCATATTTAATTGGATAAAGTGGTCCTAACTCTGAAATCACTTCAACATGCTGGGACTGAGCTTCAAAGCGTAGGTTTTTAACAACATTTTCTACCGTATGATTTATATCCTTACTGATCATATTGAGGGTTAAATTACGCGATTCAATTTTAGTGAGGTCTAAAATACTTGTAATAAACTTATTTAACTCTTTAGTAGAATCAATAATCGCCTTAATATTTTTCTCACCATCAGCTCCTGCAACTTGCCTCTGGTTGAGCATATTATCTGCAAGTCCAGCAATTTTAGCGACAGGGGTTTTTAAATCATGACTCATGAGAGAAATAAAGTTTTGCTTTAAGTTTTCTACTTTCTTAAGAAGCTTTGTTTCTTCTTGAATCGCATAACGTCTTTGATATTCACCAATCGCTCGAAACGGGACCCAAATGTAGTACACGACAAAGACAGTTAATACGAGATGAGAAACATAAATCCATATTCCGGCCAAAATAAAACTTAAATATGAAATAATAAGACAGCCGAGCATGATTCCTACCGTAATAAGAAGCCCATGGGTTGGCTTTAATCGTGAGATCATCAAAGATAAAAAGATTGCAAGGATGATACAAAAACCATAAGTGATATTTTTTGGTAATTGGTAAACCGTTTTTTCTTTTATTAGAGATTCAATAATCAAAGCATGCGTAGCTAATTTTGAACTTCTATAGTTTTCTCTATCATAAGGGCTTAGAACGTAGTCACTTGTATTAGAAATATAACTGGGACCAATTAATACAATCTTATCTTTGAAGTAGCCATCAGGAAAATTCCCTACTCTGACCGAGTGGAAGGGTACTTTTTTGATTTTAGGATTTCCCTCTAGAGGAGAGGTGGCATAGCGAAACAAGGCAAAGGTCGCATCTGCTTCTCGCAAATAATAAGAACCTTTATAGTCTTTAGCAGGCATCTCCTTTTGGCCAAGAAGCTCCCTATACTTATTGGCCGTCCATAAGTGAAGACTATCTTCTCCTGCTAAATTTAAAATCGCTCTTCGCACGACTTCATCCTTAGCGAATACAGAGCCATCTACATATATTCCACCTAGAGAGTGACCAAATTTTCTTAGATCCCTAGGAGGTAATTGCTCTCCCCAAGAATCAAGTTCTGTCCCAAATCTAAAAATACCACCTGCTGTCGTATAGTTTTGAATGACATCTTTAAATTTGCCCAAATTTTGTCGATCAAGAGCTGAATCAGGCTCTTGAAGCTCAACTATATAGTTAACGATCTTCGGTTTATCGAGTGAGAGCTTTTCAAAAAGATGATAGTGACTTGCATAGGTATAGGGGTATGTTTCCCCAAGAAATTCATCTGACTCTTCGTCCATAACGATGAGTATAATCTCTTCATCAGTACTAATTCCGTAGTCGTGCTCTACTCGAAGATCATAGAAAATAGATTCAAGTGTATTAAATGAATATTGAAAAAGAATAATAACGAAAATGACAGTAAAGAAGACCGGATAGTATTTTGAAAAATCTATGGATTTACTGGTTTTCTCTTTCATCAAACCTTTCGTGGTTATAACGGTTTATAGTTCTGCCATAGCTATTAAGAAGAACTTCCCATAATCCACTTTCAGTTCGTTGATAAAGGGCTAAATCTTTTCCCAGATCACTTAAATAATTGGGTGAACTCGATTTAAACTTATCTAAATAGTAGGCAACTTGCGTATCGTTATCTAATTCTACCACAGTGCTAGAATTTTTGATGGATTGGCCTACAACAAAATCTTTAATATATTCAAAAGGAAAGAGAATAAAAGCATACAAAAGCCCTACACTTTTCAAACCTATAACCTCAAATAAATATCTTGGAGTCATAAGTAAGAATTGAAAGAAACTCACAATATTTGAAAATCTAGATTTTCTTGACTTCACCTGAGCAACGGCACGGTAGAGAACATTGGATATCATCTCTTCGTCGGCCTTATCGAAGAAGTCCATAGAGAAGATCAAAGCTGGAGGACCAAAAATAGGATGCAGGATATAAACATTGGCAGGTAAATAAAAAGTTTTATAGAGTTTGATCGGGCTTACTTCCATGCGACATGCTAGGTTTTGCAAACGGCTATAGATATCTTCGTACTTCTGCCCAACTTCCTTTGCCTTCACGAAAACGAGAAAGAGCCTATCTCCGATTATCGATAGAATTAATAAAGCTGCGATCGTTAAGAGCGGCCCTAAGAATTCCAACTCTAGACCAAAGATAAAGAAGGTCAGTACAGCTGACATTACTAAATAAAATAAAATTAAGGTTAAACCTGCTAAGTACCTGATAACTACACCAATTACGCATCGCGTTTATACAATTAACTCGATTCTGGAATGATTATAGACATTGTGGGCCATAAACGCTATAAAACCGACTCGTCACAGTGCTTAAATTTACATTTTTCTAGTCCAACAGGCTAGATGTAAATACTCTGGACAGATTTTATTTACACACACATGGAATCCTAATGCAGGGGGGTTTATGCGATTTGACCGACTTTTATTCGGGACAGCAGGTGTGCCTAATAGCACCGCAAAGAAAAACAATCCTATCGAGGGTGTAAAAAGAATACACGAACTTGGTTTAGACTGTATGCAACTAGAGTTTGCACACGGTGTTCGTATGAAAGAAGAGGTCAGCTCAGGACTTCGTAAAATCTCTTACGAATTAGGAGTTCCGTTAACAAGTCACGGTCCTTACTACATCAATCTCAATGCACGTGAGCAAGATAAGATTGACTCATCTGTAGAGCGTATCATTCAAACCGCTAAGATCTCTGATCTTTGTGGGGCAGAATCTATGACATTTCACGCTGCTTTCTACATGAAGGATTCACCTTACGATGTATTTGATCTTGTAGAAAAGTCTATGAATGTAATTGAGGAAAGACTCAATCGTTTAGACATTGAAATTGAATTACGTCCAGAGCTTACTGGTAAAACAAGTCAGTTTGGTAGTCTAGAAGAGCTTATCTCTCTTACTAAGAATGTTTCAAGTTGTCGCCCTTGTATGGACTTCAGTCATCTCTATGCAAGAACAGGTAAATACAACACGAAAGAAGAGTTTAAAGAAGTTCTTGGTGCTCTTAAAGAAGAGCTTAGTGAAGAGGCTCTTGGAAATATGCATATTCATATTTCGGGTATTAGCTCTAACTCTAAGGGTGATCTTAAGCATATCAATCTTGAGAAATCAGACTTTAACTGGAAAGGCCTTATTGAAGCCCTTAAAGAAGAAGACTGTCGTGGTTACATTATTTGTAACTCTCCAAATCTTGAAGATGATGCTAAAATGCTTAAAGACTTTTACATGGCCCTTTAAGGTTTTAATTCTCAAAAATTCAGATAATAAAAAAGCCTGCTTAAGCAGGCTTTTTTTATGCAGCTTTTTTAAAATTTACTTCATTTAGTCTTTGAATATCACTCCAAACCTTTTCTTCGTAATCACTATTATAAAAAATAAGATGGGGATTATGATCGTGAAAGAAAAGCATAGCTTTATCCACTTCAACAAAGAGAAAGTCGGAAATAACTTCTTTAAAGGTTGGATCAATTATATTCATCTCAAAAGTTTCATACTGATTCCAATGCTCAAATACTTGGTCTTCATTATGGAAAAATCTTAATCCTCTTGGGATATCGACGGGATTACCGTGCTTAAAAGAAATTCTCATAAATTTAGAGTAGATATTTACAGGAAAAGCTTGGAAAAGACTGTCTTGCAAAGAAAGGATGTCATTTGCACATAAGAGTTCAGATTGAGAACTTTCTCGATTCTCAGCAATTGTCTCTTCCATCAATTTTGAAATGAAATCTTTTTCGTCCGTCATATATGTCTTATCGGACGAAAATAAGATAAGTAAAACTTAAATTTTAGCTGAGTAAATTACTCTTCTTCTATTTTAAGTTCTTTCTTACTTTCAATATAGGTCTTCACGTTAGAAACATCAGAAAGTAACCACTTCTCTTCAACTTTATTCACTTGAGCTATTTTCTTAACTTCAACGCTATAATCTCTGGGTGTTTCATTACCCTTCACATACCTGAGTACATAAGTCAGATAACACGTATCTTCCTCACAATTTTTAATAAGGACTTTAAGCCTTCTCTTACTGAGATCCTTAACATCCGTAAACTTTTGCAATTCTTCTTCAGTTAGAGAGTTTAGCTTTTCATATAAGGGACCTGTCGTCATCTCAAGGATGTCTTCTTTACTTTGGCCAGATTCGAAGCGGTAGTTAATAAAATCTTCAAGAGCAGACTCTGGAGTTGATTCTTTATTACAGCTGAACATAAATAGAAGAAGAAAAACACTTAATATTTTCATAAGAAATACCATTCCTTGGATTTTAATTGGGCTTATATCCTAATTCGTTAATAATACCATAAAAGTCTACCCAACCCATCTCAGGGATCAGACTTTTCCTAATGCGGACGCCAACCCCTCCGCTGACTCTGGAAACGACAACTCCTTCCGAGTAGAAAGTGTGCCCATTCATAGTCACCTCAACTTCTACACTACCCTTAGGGGTCTCACTTCCTAATAACTTACAAAAGAATCCGTTTGATCCCCAGTTCGTTAAATGAGCTTCAAACTCTAAATTGTTTTTTCTTAGCTTTATTGGAATGAGCTTATTTTTATAACTTGGAATAATATTTAGAGGAAAGTTTGGATTATAAAAAGGTTCTTCGAGCTCGAGTTTAAGAAACTGGTAGAAGTTGTAACAAAGAACGAGGTAAAAGAAGCTTAAGATCAGAATTAATTTATCAAAGTCTATCGTAAAATAAATAATCGATTTATAGAGAGCAACTATACAGAAGCCCAAGAAGAGACTTGGTCCAACGGAGCTTAAGAAAAAGGTCGTAATAAAAGCAAGCCCCGAAAAAGAAATCAGAATTTTATTCTGCTTTAGAAAGCTAAGGAAACCTTTAACATCTAAAGCTGACACTCCTTCCTCTAAAGACTCCAAGACAGATAGAAAAAATAAAGAAAGTAGAATAAATACCAGTGTATTTATCACTACAGCAGATCTCTTTCTATATATTGGTGCTAGACCCAAGAATCTATCCCTTATTTGGAGTTATAAACAGGAAAAATAATACCTTATATCGCAAACTAATAAAAATTATTATATCAGGTTATAATAGTCCAATGGAACCTAAACTAGAAGTCAACACACGCTGTATTTCTTGTGATGTATGCCGCATCATATGCCCAGAGGACAGCATACTCTTACTTAATGGTAGTTATCATATTGAAAGCTGGTCTTGTACAGAGTGTGGTCTCTGTGTTGAGCTTTGTCCTACAGATGCTATCCAATATAAAGAATAGCTCTTAATCAATAAGTTCGACCTTTTGAGAAGAAAGATCAATCCTCAATTCTCCCACCTCTAAAGTGCTGCTGGACTCATCTTTATACTTCTTTTTTGGAGTTAATGAATTAAATTGGCTTAATGTTTGAAACATCCTCTTCGCTTCATCAGAAGAGGACTCAATAATTTTCAAATGATTCTCTATATAAAGGGATAAGGTTCCAAAATCCCAATAATGATTTACGTCTTGCTCTATTGTTTCTGACATATAGATTTTTGTTCTATTCATTTTCGGATTTACAACTGTTTCAAAAAATGAAGACTCGCCTTCAACCCTATCAAAGCTCTTTAAATCAATGACACCAATTCCCGAGTAAGTAATATATTCTCGTTGATGATTTGGCCCGTTTACTCGTTCAAAATGGTCATCTCCATTTTTAATAATTTCATTATAGGCTTCTGAGCGTTGGCAAAAAATAGGCATCAATGTATTGTCGCGATCCTTTTGTTGTGAGCTACTTAAAAAATTCATCCATTGCTCATGCGACAAATTATAAAAGACATCGGGGTTTGCAATCAGCACTCTTTCCAATCCAGGGAAAGACTTCTTTAAATTATGTAAACTTCCACCACTTCCTAATAATACGGGCTCTTCTAAAATCGAAAAATTCTCAATCTTATCTTTTAATGAATGAAATGAGTCACTCAAATGATGGGTATTAATGTAAAAATTTTTAAATCCAATTGATTTAAAAAAGTTAATCTGAAATTCGAGAAGAGTGATATCAAAAATTGGCCACAGGGGTTTAGGAATTGTTTTTCCCATCTCTCCCATTCGCGTTCCCTTGCCTGCACATGGAATGAAAACGCTATCAATACTCATAATAGACTTCCGCTAAAAGCGTTCTTAACTCAGAGTACTTTTCTTCTTTAAAAAGTAATGATTTGAGCTGCTCAAATGAATAACCAATATATTTAAGGTATCGAATATCTTCTCGAAGTCTAAAAATATAAGCAAAAGATCCAAGAGCCTTAAAGGTGCGTTGTATGGCCATTTTATTATAAAGAGAACAAAAGCCACCCCAGTCAAGTTGAGCTTCACTGGTCAAAATATTTCTTTCAATCGCTTTTTCCCAATAGTATTTCTTCAACTCATCTTTAATATCTAAATTTATCTGATAATAACAATCCTCAAGAAGAGAGACCAAGTCATATTGAGGTAGTCCTAGTCGCATATCTTGAAAGTCAATAACCTTTGTATCTCCACTCATCATCATTATATTTCTTGAATGATAATCTCTATGGGTCAAAACCATTGGTTCTTCAGTAATTTCAGCAACAAGCTTATTAAAGAGTTGTTTTATTTTTTCTTTTCTTTTCTTTTCAAGTTCGAGATCAAAAAGTCCATCGATCAAATGCTTTATTGTAAAGTCGACTTCACTCATTAATTTTGTTTCATCAAAAGATCTTTTAAAAAAAGTTGTCTCATTCTTTTTGATCGATTGAATATTTAAGAGTTCATCTATGGCCTTGAGATAGAGATTCTTTTCATCCTGCTTAGACTTGATTAAGGAGAGCTCTTTTAGAAATGTGTGATCTCCAAGATCTTCTTGAAGAACGTAACCTTTCTCATGATCGATATCAAAAATATTTGGAACATTGACTCCGTTATTTTTAAGAATATCTTGAGCACTATAAAAGTCGACCTCTTCTTTCTTTTTAAGGGTAGTGAGAGATTGATCTAAACATGCAACATAAGATCGCTTGTGGCCCTCAATTCTAAAATAAGAGCGGCTTGATGCATCCCCAGTCAACTTACTTATCTTTACCTCGCTCAATGGATCAATTTTTGAATTACGAACTGATTCATTAAAAAGAGAGTCTATTAATAGTTTTTCTGTTTTTATATCTGTATCTGTACTCATCTATATTCTGTCTTTGAGATAGTAGAATTCTTTTGTAGAATTCTCTGTTGGTATTTCTGCATTTGATACTCCTCGCCCCGCTAAGAAACTTTTAAACTCATATTCTTCACGAGTAACGACCCTGGCATCTCCAATCATCCAATTAAAATCTAGAGTATTCTTATTCTGGATCTGAATCCAGTTTAAAAGAGCAGCGGCATCATATTCGGCTCTTCTTAAAGCAAAGTAGGTCCACTTATATATTTTCATTTTATCTTCTAAGCCTATTCTCACTAAAGATATCATTCTTTGGATATCCATCACACCTGTTGGAATGATTTTAGATTTATAATAAATTTCACGTTTAGATTTAATTATCTCAAAAACAAGGGCACTAATAAGAAGAGACTCATTCTTAAAATATTTTTGGATGAGTCCTTTGGATATAAAGAACTGGTTCTTAGGTAAGGAAAAGATAAAAGGCATAGAGTGCTTTATAATATAAAACTGCGGCTCATAGGTCTCATCTTTTTTTAGAAGGAGCTCGTTATTCGATACCACTCGATTAAATACATCATTTAAATACTGTTTTATTTTTCCATCAATTCTTACGACATCAACCTTAGGATTATCAATTAAAGCTGCTGAAAGAGAGGCTAAATGGTCTCTATAATCTTTATTCAGCATTTTAGGGATATCATCATTTGAAACAATGATATTGCGATCGTCTTTTTTTAAAAGACTACAACTTGATGCAATTAAAACTGCACACAAAAAAAACGCCCTCAAAAGAGGGCGTCTATATAATGGTAAAACTTTTTGTTTCATTCTTTTACTCAGAAGCAAGATCTCTTTGTTGAATATAATAAAGCGTAAATCCAGCAAAAATCAAATTAGGATCTTTAATAAGTGGTCTATTATTATCATAGATACTTCTCCACTTAGCTGCTGTTCCATACTTGTCTTGAGAAATTGTAGCTAGAGTATCACCTGACTTAATTAAGTAAGGAAGTCCTTCAGGGTTCCAAACAAATGGAGTAACAGGCTTTTGATAACGGATCGTAGCTCCAGCAGCAACTCTATCACCTTGAACCCCATTCAACATGGCCAGATCTTTCCACTTACGATAGTCACCGTAAATATTGAAAGCTACCATCATAAGGGTCTCGCCTTTTTTAACCGTATAAGAACCTTCATCAGTTCCTAATTCAATTGGTGAATCAGAAGATGCTATAGGCTCTTCTAAAAGAATAGGCTCACTTCCTGCACCATCGGCTAAAAGTGGCTCTTCTTCGATAATAAGATCTTCATCTTCCGCATCTACAATGAAATCCGCTTCATCTTCAGTGAATTCCATAGACGCTGTTTCATCTTCAACTTCTGATGTTCCTTTTGAACAAGATACTACCGTTAATAATCCGGCTAATAATAGATACTGAAACAATTTCATTTTACGCTCCTAAATATTGTTTTTTTCAAGCATACGTCTTCTCGGATTATTTTAACCCCTTCTTAAGTTGATTCTAATAAATTAAAGAACTTATGAATTCCTCAATGAATTTAGCTATTTACACTAGGCTAATCCTGCCTATCCCTTCTCTTGCCCCTTTTTCGATGGCATTATAATAAAAGACTAATAATGTCGGTTACTTAGACTAGACATGAATATCTTTAAGGAGATAGCATAGTCCTATGACAAAAAAGATCTTATTCCTATTTCTTAGCCTGCTTTTTAGTTCAGCTTCAATCTACGCTCAAAGCATTATCGATGAGATTGATTCTTCTAATTCTTTTAGACCAACAGCCCCAGAGCTAGTAACTGAAAAAATTGAGAAGATAAGTGCAAGCGGCCGCATCTTTATACTAACTAATAATTCTGGTGGTTATGGAAAGGGTGATTTCATCTCCTTAGTTTTAGATAATCAACTTATCAACCGCGCAATTGTTGCTAAAACCGTTAATGGTTCTTCAGGAATCAAAATCATCAAAGTTTACTCAGATAAACTCAATCAGGTCTTGCGTCCAGGTATGGAAGTTCAAGTGATTCGTGGGGATGATAGCTACTTTAACCTTAAGCAAGAAAAAGTTGCAGATACTGAGGCCGCTCCTTTGATTGAAGATGAAGATGAGCTCTTTGACGAGACTACTCTCTTAGAAGATGATTTAAATTTTGATGAAAATAAAAAAAGGGCCATCAAAACAGATAACCTCATCTCTGTTTACCTAGGTTACGTAGAAGGAAAAGATACGGCCGGTGAGACCACTCGTTATCAACAATTTTCTGCTGCTTGGGGATATCAGATTGATGACAATATTTATACGGAGTTAGGTGTAGGTAGAAATGTAATTAATGACTATCCTTCAGTGAATCAAACAACAGGTCTTGATACCACTTTAACTTCTATTGTTTTTAAACTTAAATACACTATTTCCGCTCCGTTTTATTCATTTATTCAGCCCTACCTCGGCTATCAACTTCTTTCCGCAAGTTATAGCGCTGATTCCGATGGGACAAGCGATGAGCAAATTGAACTTGAAAATGAACAAGTAGAGGCTTTAAATAAGAACCAAGTTGTTGCAGGTGTCACTATTTTGAAAAGATTAGTACCTGGTTGGTTTGCGCGTGCTGATATTGGTACCGACGCCCTTAATATTGGATTCTCTCTTGAATTTTAAAATAATCGCTCTCTTACCTTTTTTAATTCTTTCTTTTTCACGTTGTGGTGTTAAGTCAGACCCTGTGCCTCCACAAGATACGCTCCTCCCCTCAGTAGAGTCTCAATATCTAAAGCAGCCAATGGAAATGACTCATCAAAAGAATGAATCCTCTGAAAAAAAGCCTGAAGAAGAATTAGAAAAAGAATCAGAAGAGAATTAAATATGTCCCTTGTCATCTCTACAGGAAGTAACTTAGGAAATCGAGAATCTAATCTCCTTGCTGCAAAGAGTGAATTGTCCGATATCTTTAAACTGATTGAAGAAAGCCCTATCTACGAGTCACCAGCCGTTGATTATTTAAATCAACCTGATTTTCTTAACCAGATACTCGCTTTTGAGATTCCTGAGCAAAAACCAGAAGAAGTTATAGAATCTATACTCAAACTTGAATTAAGTCTTGGCCGCAAAAGAGAAATTGATAAGGGCCCAAGAACTATCGATATCGATATTCTCTTTTGGGATCAAGAAACTATCGATTTACCTCAATTACAAGTTCCCCATCCTCGTCTTTTCGAGAGAAGCTTTATTGTACTACCCTTAAAAGAGCTTCAAGTTTTTGATTACCTAAGTAAAGCATTCAACTTTCCAGATCAGTTTCCAAATCAAGCTTGGCCACTTAATTCTCCCTCCAAGTAGAAAACTCCTCTACAATCTTAAATATCTTTTTTTCACGTAGCGCAGTTTTCATATTCTCCCTATAATAAGTTGAATTATTTATTTCTGTGCCAAGTAACACTATAGGGTTTCTATGAACTTCGAACTATCTTCTGAACAAAAAGAAATTAAAGATCTTGCCTTTAAATTCGCGAAAAATGAGATGTTACCTCATGCTGCTCACTATGATGAAAAGGGTGAACTTCCTTTTGATATTCTAAAAAAAGCTTGGGAGCTTGGGCTCGTTAATACTTGTATACCTGTTGAATTTGGGGGCACCGGATTTAGTACCTTAGATTCAATCCTTATTACAGAGTCACTTTCCTATGGCTGCCTAGGTATGAACACTGCAATTATGGCAAATGACCTGGCCCTACTTCCCATAGTCATTGGTGGAAATGATGAACAAAAGAAAAGGTTTCTTACCCCCTTTACTGAGTCTTATAAAATGGCTGCCTTTTGCCTGACTGAGCCAGGTAATGGAAGTGATGCTGCTGGCATCAAAACAACTATTAAAGATGAGGGTGATCATTATCTCGTAAACGGTCAAAAGATGTGGATTACTAACGCTGGCTTTGCAGATCTTTTCACCGTCTATGGCACTTACGACTCAGGTTTAAAACATAAAGGTATCTCGGCCATTGTTATTGAAAAGGACACTCCCGGTATTGAGATTGGTAAACCTGAAAAAAAGATGGGCCACAGTTGCTCAGACACAAGAAGCGTAACTTTTAAGAATGTAAAAGTTCCTAAAGAAAATTTACTTGGTAAATTGGGTGACGGTTGGAAAATAGCGATGAAAACCTTAGACCACTCGAGGCCCATGGTAGCAGCTTCAGCAGTAGGTGGGGCTCAATGCTCTTTTGACTATGCAGCAAAGTACTCCACGGAAAGAAATCAATTTGGAAAACCACTATCTGGTCATCAAGGCATACAATTTATGCTTGCAGAAATGGCAATGAATATCGAAGCTGCGCGTCTTTTAGTCTATAAATCAGCCTGGCTTCTTGATCAAGGTCAAAAAAATACCCAATTGGCCTCTTCTGCAAAGGCCTTCAGTGCGGATATATTTATGAAAGTCGCCACTGACGCGGTTCAGATTTACGGTGGCTATGGTTATAGTAGAGAATACCCTGTTGAAAAACTTATGAGAGATGCGAAACTAATACAAATCTACGAGGGCACTTCGCAAATCCAGAGGCTAGTAATAGCTAAAGAAGTAATATCAACCCTATAATATCGATATTTTTACTAAGGAGAGGGAAATATGAATATTTTTGTCTGTGTTAAACAGGTTCCTGATACCGAGACAAAGGTAACTCCAAACGGAGACGGAACATTTATTGAAACTAATTCTATCAAATGGATCATGAATCCTTATGATGAATTTGCTGTAGAGCAAGCTCTACTACTTAAAGCAGCTGTAGCAGGTTCGACGGTTACCGTTGTTCGCGTTGGGTCTGTGCAAGATACTGAAGCTTTAAGAACAGCTCTAGCTATGGGTGCAGACGAAGCTGTACTTGTTGAGTCTGAAGATAACTTAGATTCATACATGATTGCTAAATCACTTAAAGGTGGAATTGAAAAGTCTGGAAAAACTCCAGATATCATCTTCACTGGAAAGCAAGCAATCGATGATGACTGTCTTCAAGTTCCTCAACTCTTAGCTCAAATGCTAGAGATGCCTTCAGTTTCTGTTGTCGTTGGTTTTGAACACGCTGACGGAAAAGTAACGCTTAAGCGTGAAATCGAAGGTGGAGCTACTGAGGTTTATGAAGTTAGCGCTCCAGTACTTGTAGCTTGTAACAAAGGTCTAAACACTCCTCGTTATGCTTCTCTTCCAGGAATCATGAAAGCAAAGAGAAAACCACTTCAACAACTAAGCCTTGGTGATGTAGGTGTTTCTGCTGATGACAGAAGAATCAAGTATAGTAACTTTCAACTTCCTCCTGAGAAACCTCCAGGGAAGAAATTTGATGCAATGGATGAAGGTAATCAAGCCTCTGTTGTAGCTGAAGTTGTGGGTCTACTTAGAAACGAAGCCAAAGTAATTTAAGGAAATTTCTTGGAGATTGAAGGTTGATGACCTTGCACGCTACGCTTATCGGTCATCTCTATATCTTTAAGAATCTCCAAGTCATTTACTTTTAAGTGTTTTCCCGCAGGGAAAACCATTTTAAGGAGAAATAAATGTCAAAAGTACTTGTATATTCAGAAGTTCACGGAGACACAGTAAAGTCTGTTGCTCTCGAAATTCTAGGTAAACTTGCTGGTCAGGAAGTAGACGTTGCTGTAATTGGCGACCTTCCTGAAGCAGGTGTTAAAGCGCTTGCCGAGCACGGTGCCGCCAATATCCATAAAATCTCTGGTAACGGATTAGATAACTACTCTGCAGAGGGATATTCAAAAGCTCTTAAAACATTAATTGATAAAGGTGGTTACGACTACGTAATGGCCGGATCTACATCTGCAGGTAAGGATCTTATGCCTAGACTTGCTGGGATGTATGATGCAGGAATGGCGTCTGAAGTAACAAACTTTACAATGGACGGTGGTACTTTCGCAGGAACACGTCCTCTTTTTGCAGGTAAAGTTCTCGCAAAAGTAGAAATCGATGGTCCTAAGCCTCATTTTGTTACAGTTCGTCCAAATGCTCTCGGTATGCCTGAGTCGGCTACAGCTGGCGCTGGTAATGTTTCAGAAGAAAGCGTTGATGTAGGTGAGATTAAAGCTGCTATCAAAGAAATTATTAAAGGTGCTTCAGAGAAAGTTGATTTAACTGAAGCAAATATTATTATTTCTGGTGGTCGTGCTATGAAAAATGCTGAAAACTTCAAAATTCTTGAAGAATGTGCCAACGTTATTGGTGCTTCAGTAGGTGCTTCACGTGCTGCTGTTGATTCAGGATTTGCTGCACACTCTATGCAGGTTGGACAAACTGGTAAAACAGTTGCTCCTTCACTTTATATTGCATGTGGTATCTCTGGAGCTATTCAACACCTTGCAGGGATGAGAACATCAAAGGTTATTGTTGCCATCAACACTGATCCTGATGCTCCAATCTTCACAAAAGCTGACTACGGTATTGTTGGGGACCTTTTCCAAATTGTTCCTCTTCTTACTGAAGAATTCAAAAAGATTATGTAATTCTGTACCCCTACAGTCTCTACTGTAGGGGTTCTTTTTCTTTATAATAGATTTCCCTACCAATTAAATTAATTTTCACGTTAGAATAGCTTTATGATCAAATGGCTATACTCCTACCAACCCGATAAGGAAAAGTTTCTTTATCTTGAAGAAAATATTTCTGATGAGCTCAACGAGCATAAAGTTCGAATCCGACCGATACGTGTTGGCGTTTGCGGCTCAGACACTAAACAGATTCTTGAAAAAGTAGACCAACCTAAAATTGGTCACGAATGGGTTGGAATTGTATTAGAAACAGGGAGTAAGGTATCTCAATTTTCTAAAGGTGAAAAAGTTATTTCCTTGGCCCATACCGCTTGTGAAAGTTGTAAGCATTGTTTAGCGGGCTCATTTAAAGACTGTCTATCTCCTCAACTACTTGGGGAAAAATCAAAGAGTGTTCTTTCCTCCCATATCGACTTATACGAGTGTGACCTTTTAAAAGTTCCTCAAGAGCTTTCTTTTGATGATATTTGTCTATTCGAAGTGGCCTTCATTGGTGACTCAGCCTATGAACGGGCACATTCTATAGGCTTAAAAGAATCAGATGAATGCCTCGTCTTTGGAGCTGGCCCAATTGGCATCTTCACAGCTTTGGCCCTAAAACATAGAGGACACAAAGTTTCCCTTGTCGAAAAGAAAAAAAGTAGATTAGAAACGGCCAAAAATATTGGTTTAAATTGTCTCTCATTAGCCGAAGTCATTATTGATTCTACTTACCATAATAAGTTTGATGCTGTCTTTGATTGTACAGGTGATAATGAAGGAAATGGTGCGATTAAAATGATACCCTTCTACCCGAAGGTTAAAGGAAAGGTTGTCATTGTAGGAAAGTATCAAAATGCTCAACTTAACGAACTTATTTATTCTGGAAAGGCCTTAAGAGTTACCTGGGTTTCTCATCATGAAAAAGAGGTCTTTGAAAATACAATAAAGTTTTGGTCTAAATTGATTCCTCAATACTCAGATCAACTCATTACCCTTTACGATAAATCTCAGATAGATCAAGCCTTCCGAGATGCAATAGATCGCGTTCACCTAAAGAATATGATTAAGGTTAATTCCCATGAAGATTCGTAGAGATGATTTTCCTAATGATCCCTGTGCTGTGAGCATGTCTTTCCTAAAAGAAAGAATCGAATCTTTTTTTAATGAATATGTTAAGGACTCAACCCAACGTTATTATCCTGAACACGACATTTATATTAATCAGAAGTTCGACCCTGAAAAGGTTTTAGATGTTGTTCTCTTTGGTAATAATATTAAAAGCTTTTTCCAAAGCGGTCTGTGGCCGAATACTCAATTTAGAATTTGGACACTTTCCCCATCCCATAAGAAATTTTGGGATGAGGTACTTCTTGCTACTCTCAATCAAAAAATTAACCTGATTCCTAGAAGCTTGATTACTAAAAAACCAAGTAAAGAAGCCCAAAACTTAATTGGTAATCTAGAAAAACCTGCAACCCTTATCTTTGCTGGTCGTCTTAGTGCTCAAAAAAACATCACTTATCTTCTTTTACTATACAAAGAGCTAGAAGTATTAAATTTACCAGTCACACTTAGACTTTTGGGTAAGTTTGATGATCAATATGATGAAATTTATGGTCGCAGAAATCACGAAAACTATAAAGAAGAAGTCATCAATCTTATTCGTAAATTAGATTTTGATAACCCTCCCATTATAGACGAGTCTCTTGGACAGAATGATTGGCCAAATTTAGATATAAAAAATCCAATTTTAATTTCTTTGAGCACCTATCACTGCGAAGACTTTGGTGTATCTGTAACTCAAGCTCAAGAAAAAGGCTGGCCCCTTATTTTAACCGATATGTTGGGACACAAGGGCGTATCTGATCAGCAACTCATGCTTATCCCTAGTAAATTTCATATACGAGAACATCTCAGTATGGATCTCAAACGAATTTTTGCGAAGGAGCTCGCTTCTTATATTAACAAAAATTCTTTTTCTTCAGTCGATAGAGAAACTAAGGATATCTCTTGCGAGAGAATAAGTGCTTCAGATCTTAGTCAAGCCCGTGCGGATATTATTCATAAGAGAGGTACTCATTTATCTTTAATCAATGCTGAAAATGTTGGATTATTCTATGACACTCAAGTTGGACTTCGACTCTTTCTTGATTTTGTAGAAACGACCTATCCCAACAGAGAGCTTATTGTTTATGTTGTGGAAGATGCTGATCACAAAGGGATACCTTTAGAAGTTCAAAATATTTTACATGACTCTCTTCAAAGAGATGACTTCTATCCTTATTTCATTTCATTAAAGAATCTATTTAAAAGTAAGGTCGAACTTGAGCTCTTAACTCGTGCTTCACAAGTTGTTCTTTTGCTCACTAAAGACATTAGGGAATCTACTATGACGAAGCTCGTTGATCATTTAGGTATTCCTAAAGATAGGGTTCATTAGAATTTGAACCCTACTTTCTTTATTTTCTCACTAGCAGGAAGACGTTGAGAATTCTTGCTTACATTTGATATTCTTTCAAAACCATCTTCGGTAAAGTTGCTATCTTCTTCATAACTTCCTTCATCGCTCTCTTGATAGTTTTCGTTGTAACTTTCTTCGTAGCGATCTTGGTTTCCATCCTGATAATCTTCTCTGTATTCTTGTGAATATTCATCGTCATACTCTTCTGTATATTCATCTTTGTAATTATCATTATAAGCATTACCCTCATATCCATCATTGAAGTTACTTTGCTCCACCTGCTGTCCACCATCGATGTCAGACTCTTCAAATGACTGTTCAGGTTCTGTTTGGTACTGATCTTCTACTTCATCTTCGTGTAGAAAGGTAGTTCCGCTATTGTCGACTGGAGTCAATTCTTCAAGCTCCGTACCGACTTCTCTTCTCTCACCTGCATCATCATTTTCTACAGGATTTGCTGCTTTAGATTCTACTTGTTGAAACTTTCTTTCAATCTCCTGCTTTTTATCATAAGTAGCAAAGTTTAATAGAGCACCGGCCAATACACCTGTAGAGAATCTTACCTTAATTTCTTCTTTCGAAGTAATCGTAATAATTCCCTGATTACCATTTTCATCATTAAATGTTCCATGAGCTTTTACACGCATTTCTGTACTTAATGATTCTGTTTGGTTCTGTGTCCCAAGATGAAGCTGTACTCCTTCTAAGATAAGCTCACCATTTTTTAAGTATGCAAAACCTTCTACTGTTCTCCCTTTCAATAGATCTTTATTTCTTTTCGGATCTACTGCTGAAACTAAATAGAGGTCATCTCTTATATCAAACTTATTTTTCTTCTCATCTTCAATACGAGCTTGTACTTCTTCTCTCTTCTTCTCTTCTTTGGTCACTCGTCTTGCTTCAACAACTTCATATCCTTCGCCAAACTCTTTAAATAGAGCTATTGTTCCATTCTCCGTTAATAGCGAAACCATATAAGTTTGTTCGAGATCATCATTAATGCGCACCATACTTGTATCAATCATTCTGAAATCAACAACTACTTCAGCATCTTTATCTTCAACTTTATTAAACTTATCAAAAACTACTTCTTCTTTATCTTCAAAGAATTGGCTTACTCTTGTAATCATCCAGTCACCATTCACAAGAGCATTATTTTTCATTTCTATTTTATGAATTAACGGGAGGTCCTTTTGCTTTGAAGCTACGACCCTTTTCTCCTCTCCAGCATTAATATCAATTCTCACTTCATCAACTTGATCCATGAAGCTTGCTGTATAGAACTTCTTATCGTAGTACGTTTCTGCAACGGCAACAAACGATACAATAGTAAGTCCTATTGTCATTGTCTTAATAATCGCTTTCGCTGCACTCATAACTCTCCTCCATTTATATGAGTTATATGCTGCAACGAGTATGCCAAGTACTAACTATCGAAAATCATGAAACTATAGACCTAAGTCTCTGAAATAACATATCTACTTCTATTGTCTATTTTTTGAGAATGATGAGATCTAAACAGGTGTATAAACTTTAATCAATTTAAGGGAATTATTTCACTATTGTTGAAAGACTATACGGCTTTTTTTGTAAAGTAACCTAACATTATAGCTAAATCAGACTTTCATTGGTTATTTCGCGTTTCATTAGACACCCTATGAAGATCTTTATTTATGTTTTTAACGAGATTTCGAACTCCAGACTCCTCTATTTGCCTTAAGCGAGTATCTTCATTTTCTTGATATAAGTCGTGATTAAACAAGCTTTCACAGGCAGCACTCTTAATTTCTTCATCTAGGCCAATTTGATCAAAACAACAAGCTTGAGTGAGATACACAATATCAGGATATTTTTCTTCAAAATGAACAGTGTCGGTCCAGTGAAGCATTTCATGGATTACAAGAGACATAGGATTCGATATGTAATGATAAGCAGGATTAATTTCTCCAGGAATAATAATATCAAAAGGTATTCTTCCCCCATAGAAATTAAAAGTATTCTCTCTTTGTTGCTCAGTCATCCCTAAAGGAAAGTTACCTGAGACACGATTTGTATTAATGATCATTCCAGGATGTTTCTTTATTTGTGGATATCTTACAATCGAATCTGAATTTTCATCAGTGGTAGCAATAGCAATATAGCTGTTGGCCATTTCAAAATTACATGTAATGTATTTTTCAACTTCTTGATCGGACAATATTGAAACTAATTTGTTCATCTTTCCATGAACATAACTGGGGACATTTTTATTTTCAAAACATTGCCCTAACTTCCTAAGGCCTTTTTCAATAGACGTTACAAGCTTCTTCGAGCTACTGCCTTCTTGACCAAAATAAGGAAAGCTTTCACAGCTATTTAGAGTTAAATTCACCGCCCTTAAGTTTAAATTATCGCTATCATAAGAAACTTCTGATTCTTCAATACTTGTCGATATCTCTCTGAATTCTTGAATAAAATCAAAACGAGAGTATGAAGATATATTGGTGACAAGTAATGTAAACATTAGAAAACCTATTTTTTTCATAGTACTACTCTATTAGATTAGGAGTCATGAGGTAGGTTTTTTATAGAAATTATAGGCATGTGAGAAACCTAACACGCTCAAAAGCGTGCTAGGTCATTAGAATTACGAATTAATCATAAGATCTTCAAAGACAGTCAGACCTGCTTTTGCCCCCTCTCCCATTGATATTATAATTTGTTTGTAGGGAACAGTTGTCACATCACCAGCAGCGTAGATACCTTTTGTTGAAGTCTTACACTTTTCATTAACAATAATCTCACCAAACTTATTGGTTTCAACTTTGTTCTTTATAAAGCCACTATTAGGTATTAATCCAATTTGAACAAAGACACCATCCAGCTGATGTTTCACGACCTCACCTGTTGTTCTATCTTCTACTTCGATTGCTGTAACTTTATCACCATCTCCAATAACTTCATTGGTCTTAGCATTTTTAATGACTCGAGTATTAGTTAAGGACTCTAGCTTCTTTATTAATACCTGATCCGCTTTTAATTCACTTGCAAACTCAATTACAGTAACTGATTTTACAATACCAGCAAGATCAATCGCAGCCTCTACACCGGAGTTACCACCACCGATTACAGCGATATCCTTTCCTTTATAATAAGGACCATCACAATGGGGACAAAAGGCGACACCTCTTCCAATATATTCTTTTTCACCAGGTACATTTAGCTCACGCCATTTAGCACCCGTAGCGACAATAATTGTTTTAGTGGATAAGAATTCTGGTGAGTTAAGTTTTAATGAATGACCAATTTCATGATCTTCAACTTCCTCTACTCTCCTATTTTCTAAGACTTTAATATCATACTCGCTCATATGTTTTGCTAAATGACTTGAGAGCTCTGGACCTTCAATATAAGGTATCGATATCAAATTTTCGATCCCCTTAGTATCTTGAACTTGACCCCCAATTCGTTCAGCAATAACTGCAGTCTTTAATCCTTTTCGGGCTGTGTATATTGCAGCAGATGCCCCAGCTGGGCCACCACCGACAACAACGACGTCAAATTGACCAAGATCCTCGGCTTCAGCTTCTTCTGCACCAAACTTAGTTTCAAGCTTCTCTATTAATCCAGCTAAATTATTCTTACCTGAACTAAATAATTCGTTTCCGTGCATAACACTTGGTACGCCTTGTATCTTTAATTCTTCAATTTCATCTTGAAAGAACTCACCATCAACCATTTCATGCTGAATATTTTCATTATAAATTGCTACTAAATTCATGGCCTGAACCACTTCAGGACAGTTTTCACAAGATAGCGAGATAAAGGTTCTCAAGCTAATAGGACCTTTAATATTTTTAATTCTTTTTATAATCCCATCATCAGGAAGCTTCCCCTTATGATCAGAATTTAAGATGGCCAATATGAGTGATGTAAATTCATGTCCACCGGGTACACCTACAAAACTCACTCCATTAGGCTTACCTTGATATAATATTCTAAACTTAGGGGCCTTAGAGCTTTCCTCTATTTCCTCAAGTTTAATTTTATCGGATGTTGTCGCAATTGATTCCAACATCTCTTTAAGTTCAATATTTTTCTCATGCTCTGATTTATAAATTTGAAGAACAATTTCATTTTCTAATGCAGAATAAACGCTTTTTAATTGTTCAATAATATTACTATCCAACATGGGTTCCTCCATTTGTCGTTATCTTTTCTGGTTATAATCATAAAGCATTCAATCATTAAAATCTCATATTATTCTAAGATGACTCAATAGTTTTATCCTATTGTTTTTTGAACAAAAAAAAAGCCGCTTACTAAAAGCGGCCTTTCTTATAAAGAACTTATTTAAGCTTAAGCTTAGATCTTACCTACAAGATCAAGACCTGGCTTAAGAGTCTCTGAACCAGGCTTCCATTTAGCTGGACATACTTGATCAGGGTTAGCTGCAGTAAATTGAGCAGCTTGTACTTTTCTTAGAAGCTCATCAGCGTTACGTCCAATTCCTAGGTCATGGATTTCAGCAATCTTAACTTTCCCTTCTGGGTTAGTTACGAAAGTTCCTCTAAGAGCAACACCTTCTTCTTCAATCATTACTCCAAAGTATCTTGAAAGAAGACCTGTTGGGTCTGCAAGCATTGGGTACTTGATTTTCTTAATTGTTTCAGAAGCATCATGCCATGCTTTGTGAACAAAGTGAGTATCTGTTGATACAGAATATACCTCTACACCAAGTTTTTGAAATTCTTCGTACTTATCTGCCATATCTCCAAGCTCAGTTGGACATACAAATGTAAAGTCAGCTGGGTAGAAGAAAAATACTGACCACTTTCCTTCTAGGTCTTTGTTAGTAACCGTTTTGAAGTCACCATTGTGGTAAGCTTGTACTGAAAATTCTGGTGCATCCATGTTGATTAGGTTTTGCATATTTCCTCCGTTTAAATAAAATGCTCATTGGCATCCGTCATTAAAATTACATCTACTATATACAAGTTTTAGTAAAGTTACTCATATTGTTTCCATATCAAACCATAGTTTTTTACTATCGTCTAATATGCTTAAATCATTAATCTTCTAGCAGGTATTGGTCTAGTCTATTTTTGTTCATGACGACATTTTTTTTATGCTTCACATAAAAGTTTTTTACCTTCTCTTTATTCTCAGGCTCGCCCACTACCACCAAGCCCATCATTCCCATGACTCCATGATTTGCACAATCATAGAGGTAATAGCCAGGTTTATTAAACTCAACAATAATTTCCTTTGAGTCTTTACCTTCCCAAGCTTGAGCTCCCTCTGGGACAAAGAGAGATTTTGAAGTGTGCCCCTCATCGGTAGGTTCAAATTTAACTTTATCACCAACTTCTATCTCTAAAAAAAGCGGAGAAAAAGTCATTGAAACACCTTTTTCAGAGTCAGATGTCTTGACCACAAAAGTTTTACCAAAGATTTGTGGTACTAATATCAAACTAAAAATGAGTAAAAGTTTTTTCATGTCATTCTCACAAAGGACCTACCCAAAATCAGGGTAGGTCCACTGAGTTATTATTTTAAATCAAAACGATCTGCTTGCATGACCTTCACCCATGCATCTACGAAATCATTTACGAACTTTTTACGTCCATCATTCGCTGCATAAGCTTCAGCTACCGCTCTCAATTCTGCATTTGATCCAAAAACAAGATCTACTGGAGTTGCAGTCCATTTCTTAGTTCCTGTTTTTCTATCTAATCCAACATAAACTCCCGGCTGATCTTTTGATTTTGTCCAACGTGTCGACATATCAAGAAGATTTACAAAGAAGTCATTACTTAATGTTCCAGGTTTTGAAGTGAATACTCCATGTTTTACACCTTTTGCATTAGCATCAAGTACTCTCATACCAGCAACAAGAACCGACATTTCTGGAACAGAAAGTCCAAGGAGGTCAGCCTTATCAACAAGCATAAAGGTTGGTGAACGATCATTATCTTTTCCAAAATAATTTCTGAAACCATCTGCTGTCGGCTCAAGATAAGAGAATGAGTCAACATCTGTTTGCTTTTGAGTAGCATCAGTTCTACCAGGTTTGAAGCTAACGGATACTTTCTTATAGCCAGCTAACCATGCCGCTTTTTCAATTGCAGCTGCACCACCAAGTACGATCGTATCTGCGAGAGAGATTTTCTTCCCACCAGAAAGTCCTTTATTATACTTTGTTCTGATGTCATCTAGTTTAGCAATTACTCTAGCAGTTTCTTCTGGATCATTTACTTCCCAGCTCTTTTGAGGAGCTAATCTGATTCTTGCCCCATTTGCTCCACCTCTCATATCAGTATCACGGAAAGTGGAAGCAGATGCCCAAGCCGTTTTCACTAACTCTGAAACACTAAGTCCAGACTTAAGAATCTTCTTTTTAAGATTTCTTGCATCAGCTGCCGAGATCAATTTATGATCAACTGCTGGAACTGGGTCTTGCCAGTCTAGTGTTTCCTTTGGAACATCTTTACCAATGTATCTGGCCCTAGGTCCCATATCTCTATGAGTTAGTTTAAACCAAGCTTTAGCAAAAGCGAGTTCAAATTCTTTTGGGTTGGCCAAGAATCTTTTTGTAATTTCTCTAAATCCAGGATCTCTTTTTAGAGCAATATCTGTAGTAAACATCATAGGAGGATTTCTCTTCCCTTTAACATGAGCATCTGGAACTAAATTATTTGCTGCTTCTGATTTAGGTGTCCACTGATGTGCGCCGGCAGGACTTTCAGTAAGCTCCCATTCAAAACCATAAAGATTTTCTAAATAATTCATCGTCCACTTAGTAGGAGTCGCTGTCCAAGCTCCTTCTAATCCAGAAGTGATTGTATCTTCAGAATGTCCTTTACCACACTTGTTTTTCCAACCAAAACCTTGATTTTCAACAGGGGCAGCTGCAGGATCTTCTTCTAAACATTCAGCTGGCTTATGAGCACCGTGTGCTTTTCCAAAAGTGTGTCCACCAGCAATTAGAGCTGCTGTTTCTTCATCATTCATAGCCATTCTTCCGAAGGCAATTCTAATTCTCTTAGCAGACTCTAGTGGATCTGGCTTTCCATTAGGTCCTTCTGGATTCACATAAATGAGACCCATATGAGTGGCAGCTAATCTCTTTTCTAGATTATGTTTTCCATGCTTAAAACGTTCTTTATTTCCAAGCCACTTCTTCTCAGCTCCCCAGTATACGTGATCAGCTTCCCAATCATCTGTACGTCCACCAGCGAATCCAAATGTTTTAAATCCCATATCTTCAAGAGATACATTTCCTGCAAGAACCATTAGGTCTGCCCAAGAAATACTCTTTCCGTATTTCTTTTTAATTGGCCATAGAAGTCTTCTTGCTTTATCTAAGCTGACGTTATCAGGCCAACTATTTAGAGGTTCAAATCTTTGTTGTCCGCCAGCAGCACCACCGCGACCATCCATTACACGATATGTACCCGCACTATGCCAGGCCATACGAATAAAGAAAGGACCGTAGTGTCCCCAATCAGCTGGCCACCACTCTTGAGAGTCTGTAAGTGTTGTTCTTAAATCTTTTTTTACCGCTTCTAGGTCTAATTTCTTAAAAGCTTTTTCGTAATCAAACTTTTCCCCATAAGGATTTGATTTTTCCGCATGCATACGTAAAGGCGATAGGTCTAATTTATTAGGCCACCAAAAACTCATGTCACGAGCTTCACCTTTTTTAATCTCCATTTCTTCATGTGAAGAATTTGTTGAGCAGCCGGTAACTGCTAACAAAGAACTTAAGACAAGTACCTTTGTTTTCATGTTCTAACTCCTTTTTAAATTTACCCGAAGGCATCCCTCTTAATCATAATGATTAAAATCTTATTCATGATCGATGAAAGTCAAAAAAAAAGATAATATATTTACGCTATTTAGCTATAGGGAAAAGCTATACAATTAGACGAGTGTTTTAGGGTGATACTATTAGACGCTATAGGCTAGATGCAGCCTATAGCTTGGATAAAATATTTAGATTTCTTTACATTAAGATAGCGGAGTTTTTCCCATGTAGTCACCATGTGAAGCTCTAAATCTTTTAAGAGCTGTAACGACAAGATCCTCTATTGGAATATCCGTTTTCTTTGCCATTAATTCAAAAGATTCTACAACATCTTTTTCAATCTTAACTGTTAACTCTTTGAGTTCACCTTCATTGTGGACTTGAGATTTCATATTTGCCCCTTATTTCTTTTTGCCAACTACTTTTAGTGCGCCTTTTTGTCTTAAACTAACTAAGGCATTGCTAACTTGGTATTCTAATAGTTTCGATTCATTAAATATATCTGAAACTCTACTATAATCTGAAATTGTACTCAATAATTCAAATTCTACGTAACTCAGACTCTGACCCCTTGCAATAAAGTCAGGATCAATCATAAGTTTTATATGACCCGGAGGTCTAAATTTCTTTGATGATTTATAAGCTTGAAAGATTTTCTGACCTTTATCGACAAACTCTTGGTAGTCCAAGGTGAAGATAATTTCATTATCCCCAACGACTTCGGGTTCAACTGCAAACTTGAGATTTCCCTCTTCTAAATCTTCAATTAAGCAGTGATAAAGTGAGGACTTTCCAATTCGTTCTTTGAATTGAGTAAAAACGATAAGCCCATCTCTTAAAGTAATCCGACCAAGATATTTACCTGTTTGCTCAGTTAAAATATTTATTCTCCCCGTAAAACCGAGGTGAACTTGATCGGAAATTGTTTTAATTAGTGACAAATAAGCCTACTTGAAAAGTTTTTTGAATATACCTTTTTTTTCTGTACCTACAATTTTAACCACATTTTCAGCAATTTCCATATAGGAATTCCAGCCGGCTTTTGTTTTATTCTTATCGTTGGCCATATAAGGATGACCCTCATCAGAAGATTCACGCATCCCCATTTCAAGAGGGACACCACCAAGAAATTTTACATCTTGCGAAGAGGCTGCATTCTTCACACCATCTTTTCCAAAAATATAATAAGTCTTATCTGAATCCTCTGGAGCAAAGTAGGACATATTTTCTACCATTCCAATGATAGGAATGTTGACTTGTTGAAACATCTTCAAGCCTTTGATGGTATCGGCAATAGCTACATCTTGAGGAGTAGAAACAACGACGACTCCGTCCACCTCTGTATTTTGCACAAGAGATAATTGAGTATCTCCTGTTCCAGGAGGGAGATCAACAATCAAGTAATCCAACTCACCCCAGTCAGTGTCAAAGAAGAATTGATTTAAAACCCCGCCTAACATTGGTCCACGCCATATAACAGGATCTTCCTCATTAATAAAAAGGCCAAAACTAATGAATGACATACCGTATGCATCTAAAGGTCTAATCTTCTTATCTTCAGTCGCTTGTGGCTTAGCACCTTTCTTATTCAACAATAATGGCATAGATGGGCCATAAATATCTGCATCCAAAATACCAACTTTATTTCCAAGCTTCTGCAGAGAGAGTGCTAAGTTTACAGACACAGTACTCTTCCCAACTCCTCCTTTACAGCTTGATACAGCGATAACTTTCTTTACATTTGGAATACGCTTTTTATTACCTTGAACGCCATGGCCAACTTTCAAGTTTGCATGGGCAGACGTAGGTTTTTCTTGAGAGTTATTTGGTGCTGTTTGTGTACTCTTCTTTTCGGACACTGTCTTGACCAAGATCTTATCCTCATCATAGCTTCCTTTAAGAGCAGAAATAATATCTTCTTCTATTTTTCTTTTTTGCTCAGGTGAAATACCCTCTCTTTGATAAGTAACAGTTAATTGACCTTTTTCGTCAGCTTCTGCATTGATCCAACGATCTTCTTCACTCATCGATTTCCCAGTAGCTGGGTTTATAACACTAGATAGCATTTTCAAGGTATTTTCCATTTTGACTCCTCATTTATACTCACTTTTCTAAACCAATAAGGTTAGAAAATAAAGGAATTAACAGCTAGATAAGCGAGTAATTTGCTCATGAACAAACAATGCTAGGCGTGAATTATCTGGCCCTAATCCCTGATAAATATTAACATTATAGAGATAGTATTGCTGTGTCCATGAGGGACTAAGCTCACAAAGAAAGAATGATTCGTGGCCGATTATAAAAGATCTACTTATTTAATTAATCCCAAGTTCCAAATCAGATTCAGCCTGTTTTTTTGTGGACTCATTTTTCTGTCCAGTCTTATCTATCCCCTAACGATTTATGATCTTCTCACAAGTTTTATTGAGTACACATCCAAAAGCTCTCAAATCGTTGCTGCCCAACTCGAAAATAAACGCTCTGGTTTACTCGTGATTTTAGGCCTTTGGCAGCTTGGCTTTCTCCTTATTGTCTTTATTATATCTATTTTCTTTAGTCATAAAATTGCAGGCCCAATGTACAAGCTGCAAAAATTTCTCAGAGAAAAAAAGAACAATACAACTCGTGATAAGCTCTATTTCAGAAAGGGTGACTACTTTCAAGAAGTCGCCTCCGATATAAACGAAGTTTTTGATCAAATGGACAAGGATCACTTTGATGATCTCGTCTACCTAGATGAAGTAAAAAGTTATTTAGGAAATTTGAGCATGGTAATTCCCGAGGATAAACAAGCGGTTCTTCAAGAAATTACTTCTAGGATTGAATTAATTCAAGAACGCTACAATCGTTAATTATACATTTGATGTTCGACATTTGCAGACATTAGGAAAAGGAGTTCTTTTTGTTAAAGCTATTGAAGTACACATTTTTAATTTCTTTCGTTCCTCAAATAGTTTTGGCGAATATCCCGCAAAGTCCTGCACAGGATTATGTCTATCTTAGTGATGGTGAAAAATACCACTCTAAAGATATTAAACAAGCCAAGTATCTCGAAGACTTTTATTGGGCCTTTCGAAATCAAAATCTTTCTTGGATGAATAAGTCTCTTAAAAACTTTAATCCTAAATCTGATCAGTTATTGCGTTATAAGTCTGTCCTCAACCATGGATTTCAACTCGCTCGTCAAATTTCTAATAATAAGATTGATCACTGCTTACAACCGAAGGGATTTGACTATATCTCCAAGAAATACTTCCGTTTATTTAAGCAAATCTGTACCCAAGAAAAAATCACACATATTCTTAATTCCAAAGGGCAAATTTCGGATAACGAAAACGACCAGAACTTCTTACTAAGAAACGACTATATCCTTACTCACAGAAGATATAAGAATTTACTCTTGAACAAAATCAAGTCATCTAATCTACGAGATAAAACTTTCTTCTCCAACTACATAAAACAATATATCTACGAACATTCAGCTCTTCCTAATATCGAGTTTATGGAATATATGGATGTAGATTCTAAAATTACTCTATTCATTCAACAAAAAAGTTTATTCGATAAACAAGACTCTCATTATTTCACCAACGAATTTAAGCGATTAATTTCTGAATTTCGTTCTGACTTTCTTGAAGGAGATACTGAGTCAGCTTCTAACTCCTTAGACAATGCCATTCAGTTCTATACCAACAATGAAGACAAGATTAACAATGCAAAAGCCTGGAAACTCTTTTTCTATAACGGTAAAAAAGTTGCACGCACCATTGTAAAAGAAGAAGAAGCACAGGATCTTGCACTTAACTTATTTAAATTTTCTGAAAAGGTCGCTGAAGAAGAAAATCTCTTTGATAGCAAGTTTCAAAGCCTCATAACCTACTATCAATCTAATCAACTAGGGGAGGCCATAAGTTTCATTAATAAGAATAAGTTTCTACAAGATTTTGATAAACTTACTCCGCAACTTAGGTTTTGGAGTGCCTATATCTACGACAAGAAAAATGAAAAGGTACAAGCTAAAGAACTCTACCTTAAACAGATTTCTCTAAGCCCATTAAACTACTACTCAATACTTGCCCTTAAGCAACTACGTAATATCAATGATAATTATGATTCTGACATCATCATTAAGTCTGATAACTTCAAAGGTATTGATAAGATTGCTTTAACTAAGGAAGCTTCCTCTCATCTAGCTCTTTTTAACATCTTTTCAAATGCAGGTAGCTCTTTTTTAACAAGTCTTCAAGGGCGCCAACTTAGAAATCTTGCCCCTCACAAATTCTTTGCTCTAGAAAATGATCAAAACCATAGAAATAAAAAGAATTTTTTACTTTCTTACTTTAGTCATAAGAAAGAATATCTTCTCTCTTTCAAGCAGGCCTATTCTGCATTGAGACGAGGAGATATTGAGTTAACTCCAACCGTTATCTCTGGCCTCTTTCCTCAAATCTACAAAGACATTATTAAAGAGCAAAAGTCTTCACTGGATCCACGCTTAGTACTCTCTCTGATTAGACAAGAATCGGCTTTCAACCGAAAAGCAAAAAGTGTGGTTGGTGCTCGCGGTTTAATGCAACTCATGCCCGCAACAGCTCGTATGTTTAAGAGAAGACTTAAAACTTATCAACTCTATGATCCAAATCTAAATATAAAAATTGGTACTAAGTTTTTAGAACGTCTTGTTAAACGATACGACGGTAATCTAATGTTAACCTTAAGTGCTTATAATGCAGGAATGGGAAATGTTGCAAAATGGCAGAAATCAATTCCCTTTAGCGATGATATTCTTTTGAATGTTGAGCTTATTCCCTTTAGTGAGACAAGAAAATACGTGAAGTTGATTTATAGAAATCTATTTTTCTATAAATATCTAGACCAAGATATTAACCACCTTGATCTAGACTTAGCTGATACGTTTAAAGTTTCATATAATCTTTAAACATTGAATCTGAAGTGAATGATATCCCCATCTTTCACTTCATATTCTTTTCCTTCAATTCTTAGTTTTCCAGCTTCTTTTACCTTCTGCTCACTCCCTAAACCAAATAGGTCATCACAGTGATAAATTTCAGCTTTGATAAAACCTCTTTCAAAATCGGTATGAATAACACCAGCAGCTTGTGGTGCTTTTGAACCAGCTTTAAAGGTCCATGCTCTAACTTCTTTCTCTCCAGCGGTAAAATAGGTTCTTAACCCCAGCATATCGTAAGCTGTTTTTGTTAATGTTTCTAAACCAGACTTTTCTACGCCGATCGCTTCTAGAAATTCTTGCTTCTCTTCTTCTGTTTCGAGTAGGGCGATTTCAGACTCTAGCTTCCCACAAATAATCAGGGCTTCTGAGCCTTCACTTTTTGCGTAGTCTTTTACCTTTTGAGTATAATCATTACCTTCTGTAGCGCTATCTTCATCAACATTGCATAAGTAAAGAACAGGCTTCATCGTGATTAAATTCAAATCTTTAATCGCAATAGCATCTTCTTCAGATAAGCCAGCATTCTCTGCTCTTATGCCTTCTTCAAGCTTTGTCTTTAAGGACTCAAGAATTGGTTGCTGTATTTTAGCAAGTTTTTGTGCTTCTTTATTTTGTCCTTTTAATACTTTTGGAATTCCTAAAAGCTTCTTTTCAACAACCTCCAAGTCAGCCAATGCCAATTCATAATTAATCGTAGTGATGTCATCTACAGGATCAATCGTTCCATGTACGTGGACAACATTTTCATCATCAAAACAGCGAACAACATGAATGATGGCATTCACTTGTCTAATATGGCCTAGAAATTGATTTCCAAGTCCTTCTCCCTTTGATGCCCCTTTAACGAGTCCAGCAATATCAACAAACTCTACGATTGTTGGAATTGTTTTCTGAGGTTTAATGAACTCTGTAATTTTATCAAGACGAGTATCGGAAACATTCACAATTCCAACATTGGGTTCAATAGTACAGAATGGATAGTTTGCAGCCTCTGCAGGTGCAGCTGTTAAAGCTTTGAATAATGTTGATTTCCCTACGTTTGGAAGTCCAACGATACCACAATTTAATCCCATGGTTTTCCCCTATAATACGGACCTTTTAGAAAAGGTGTTTTGAGCTTTTTTAATGCCATTTTTTAAGTAGGACTCAATGGCTTCAGCAGCTAATTTATGTAAATCTTCTAAATTTATTTTTTCTTCTTCAGTAAATTGACCTAGTACATGGGAGGAAACATCTCCAAACTTTGGTCTTCCTACCCCTATGCGTATGCGATGAAAGTCTTTAGTAGAAAGGTGTTGGTTGATAGACTTTAGTCCATTATTTCCTGCCAATCCCCCACCTGTTTTAACCCCAAGTGTCCCAAATGGTAAATCGATTTCATCATGAACGACTAATAGTTCATCAGGTGTAACTTTAAAAAAGTCCACTGCTGGTCTCACACTTTCACCTGAAAGATTCATAAAGGTTTGAGGCATGAGAAATATGACCTGTTCACCATTGATATTTTTTTGCGCAAATAGACCTTTGAATTTTTCTTTCCAGACAAGATCATTCCAGAAACTTAAGTGCTCAAGAGCTTTCCATCCAACATTATGTCTTGTGTTTTCATACTTAAGACCAGGATTACCAAGAGCTACAATCAACTTTGCCAAAACAACACCAACTTATACAAATAGAGAACTAACAGAATCGTTATTGAATGTTCTATGAATGGCCTTGGAGAGAAGTTCAGCAGTAGAAAGAACTTTTATCTTAGAAATTTTCTGACCTTCCTCTGATAGTGGAATTGTATCTGTCACAATAACTCTATCAAGAACTTCTGCATTTTTAATTCTCTCTAATGCAGGATCAGAAAAGATAGGATGGGTTGCACATGCATAAACTTTAGTAGCTCCGTGCTCCCTTAGGGCCTTACAGGCTTCTATCAAGGTTCCGGCCGTATCAATCATATCATCAATGATGATGCATTCCTTCCCTTTTACATCCCCAACGATATTCATGGCCTTGGCCACATTCTTTCCAGTTCTTCTCTTATCTATCATAGCGATGTCGCCACCAAGCTTCTTAGCATAGTGCCTTACTCTTTCAACACCACCAGCATCTGGTGATACAAAGATAGCATTATCACTGAAGAGTTCTTTATCTATATAGTCTAAAAGAACTGGAGAAGCGTATATATTATCAAAAGGAATATTGAAGAACCCTTGAATTTGTCCCGCATGTAAGTCCATTGTAATGACTCGAGTACATCCAGCAACAGTGAGAAGATCGGCCACTAATTTTGCTGAAATTGGAGTTCTTGGACTAACTTTTCTATCTTGGCGCGAATAACCATAATGAGGAATGACGGCCGTAATTGAATTCGCTGAAGCTCTTTTAAGAGCATCCACCATAATCAATAATTCCATTAGGTTATCATTAACTGGAGTACAAGTGGATTGAATGACAAAGACATCTGCGCCTCTAACATTCTTTTCCATCTCACAGAATATTTCCCCATTAGCAAATCGAACAAGTTGGGGATCAACTAAAGAAACATCCAAAAAATCAGATATCTTATTCGCTAAGTTTTTATTGGAATTACCAGATACAAGGACGATTCTCTTCATTACTGATACCTTCGTTAGGAAGAAAGGTGGTAGGGGTGGTAGGAGTCGAACCTACGCATGGCAGAATCAAAATCTGCTGACTTAACCACTTGTCGACACCCCTATATGGATAATGATGAGACAAATTATATACTAAAACGGACCCATAATGGCAAGATTTCTCAAGAAGTTCTTTAAGTTTTTAGCGACACACCATTTCATTAAACAATTTTCCACGATTCATATAATAGTCTTTGAAAATTAAAAATGCAGAATTAGATCCATAGAGATTGAGTTTTTCCCCATGATCCCTGCCCGACTCAATACCAACCCAATTCATCAATAATTCTTTGCCATCATAACCTATAAACCAATTATCATTACCTTGATTTGTAGTACCCGTCTTACCAAAGAACTTCATTTGTCCTAAATTCTCACCAACTCTGTAGCGAATTGTGGTTACTTTGGGATCAGATAACGCTTCTATAACAGAGGGTCCAACCCCTTCATAACAAGAGCTTTTCAAAAAAGTTCCATATAAATTACCAAGTTCATCTAAGCTCATTTCAATCGAGCCCAGTAACTGAGCAGGATATTCAGCAAGTGGCGTGAGCAATTGAGGTATTATAGGTCTTAATTCTCCCTCCAATTTTTCCCATCCATAATTTTGAGCAGCTCTGACAACGGGTCGATTGAAACTTCTTACAAGAGCTTCCCGATAAGTAATATACTCTCTCTCTTCTTTATGAGCCTCTCGCGGACTCCAGCTTCCAGACTTAAGATTTAAGGTCAGCGGACCTGTTTCCACTTCGTCTTCTAAATTCAACCCATTTTTCACGAGTAACCAATAAAGAATAGGCTTTAGCGTACTTCCTACTTGATGCCTTTCTTTATTTAAAGCTTCTTCCCAACTTCTTTCGTACTTTGTGTAATGTTCGAATTTTCTTTCAATCTTATTTTTATCAACCTGAAATAAAAGTGTTTTGACAGCAATATCTTTCTTGGGAAAGTCTTTTCTTAACTTCTTTCTAAGCTCTTCAATTTCTTTTATTAGAATATAATTCTTAAATTTTTTCTGATTTGAGGATCGAGTTAAATAATAGAGCGATCGGAGATGAACTCTTTCGTTTCTGGTTTTTATGTCTTCTTCCCACTGCTTCCACTTTTTATCGTTCCATATAGCACCACTCTCGGGAAACAATCTCAACTCTTTTAGCTTTTGATATACAACCTGAACCCTCTCTTTCAATCGATCAATATGGGTAATCGGTGAATAGAAGTAAGGGCCTTTTAATAAGCTAATGAGAATACTTACTTCAAAAGGAGTTAATTCTATTGGTTTTTTATTAAAGTAGCCCATCGCTGCTGCAGCAATACCTTTAAGCTTTATCCCCTGAACGCTCCCCCACATCACTTCATTGAAGTACATCTGAAGAATTTGTTCCTTATCTAATTTAAATTCTAAATAAGTACTGACCACCATCTCTTTTATTTTTCGCGAGAACTTCTTCTCCGAAGTATAAAAAAGGTTTTTTACCAGTTGTTGTGTAAGGGTTGAGCCACCTTGTTCCAATTTCAACACTTTAATATCGTGCCAGATCGCTCTCATTAAGGATCTCGGATCTACTCCTTTATGCTCTAAAAACCGATAGTCCTCTATACCTATCAACCCCCTCCACAAGAGGGATGGAATCTCATGGAAGAGCATTCTATGTTGCATACAGTAAACCAATTCACAGTGATTGGTTTCAAGGCTTGAGAGATAGAGATCTTCCTGCGGGTAGATAAATTCTTTTTTTATCTCAATTTTCTTAGCATTTTCTTTAAATTTTATTTCATCTTCAAAGCCCACATCTGATTGATTCCATGTCCAATAGGCGGCCAAATCTTCTTTTATAACCCTGGCCCCCTCATCAATCTGATCCAGCTTCTCCTTTTCCACACTCACAGTAGGCCTTGTCTCTCGTAACTCTTCCAAAGGAAGTTCTTCTATGACTTGATAGCTAAATAGCGCCATGCCCAATACAGCAATTGCACAGAAAGCAAGAAGAGCTAAAATAATTTTCTTTAACATGATCTAAATCCCATTAAACTAGCGTTAAAGCGAAGTCTATTTTGACGAATTTGCAGGCATTTTCTATAGTATACCGCTATGATTCAAAATCAAAGTTAATGAAGATTCACATCGTGGATCTAACTCAAGGAGTTCTCAGTGACACTAAAAAGATCACTACTCATATCCCTGCTTACGCTTTTTTCTGCCCAATCTTTTGCCTTACCCATTGATTGGCACGGAGTCCTTGGTTTCGATACTACAATTATCGATGGCTATAGAAGAGTTGATTCCCCTGTTGATAACTCAGGAGCAGCGGGTAGCCAAGAAGTTGGTCTTCCTACCGGTGGTACTGAAAATGCAAACTGGCAAAACTATGTGTTTCGTCTCATGCCCAATATTGTTATTAATGATTCAGCCTCTATTAAAGCTGAATTCTCTAATGGTTATGGCCGTGGTGGATTTATTGGAAACGACTCAACTCTTTCTCAACAATCAGGTAGGGCCAATCAACTCTATCCTTATAACTTTAGTAGCGGTGGCGATTCTCTAACGGTTAATCAACTTTACGCTGAACTCTACTCAGATACTGCAACTTACGTCATTGGACGTCACTCTCAACACTTTGGTCTTGGTGCTGTTGTCAATTCTGGCGATGATATCTGGGATCGCTTCTTTTACCTTCGTGATGGACTCACGATTAAAGTTAAACTTGGTAACTTTAAAATTGAGCCCTACTGGACAAGGGTTGCGACTGGCGACAGTCTTACTAAAGGAACACGTATTAAAGATTACGGTGTAAGTTTGGTTTACGATAGCATTGAAAGAGATCTAGCTTTTGGAATTCTTTACAATAAAAAACAGACGACAAGTAATTCTTCTGACTACACATCTGATGTCACTGGTACTGAAGAAACACTGGCCAATGGAGATGTAAAACTTACTGATATTTATGTTCATAAATCTTTTGGTAATTTTGATATCGGTCTTGAAGTTCCAATAATGAGTGGAGAGATGGGGAATCTTTTTGGTTCAGGAACAACAAAATATAAAGCCAAAGCTTATATCTTAGAATCTCATTATAAAACATCTGGTTCATGGTCTTTCAGTTTTCTTGCTGGGATGGTTTCAGGTGATGATGGAACAGATAATAGCTTCGATGCAATGTATTTAAACCCTAACTACCAAATTGCGAATCTCCTTTTCCGTTATAATCTCTCTGCAGTTGGTGACAATACAAATGCTAGTGTTTATGACAGTTATATCAACAATGCCACTTATGTTAAGTTTGGAGCTACTTATCAATCTGAAAAGTGGAAATGGGATATTGCTGGTATCTGGGCTCAAGCTGATCAAACAGCACAAGCGGGTACAACATCTTATAACCACGCAACTAATAAAACTTTCAATGCTAACTATGATCAAGAAGATGACTTAGGTTTTGAGCTTGATACTGGTTTCGAATATAAGTGGAATTCAGAAGTAACTGTTGGCGCAAACTTTGGTTACCTTTTCACAGGTAAGTATTTTGGTTATACAAATACGGCAACAGAAAACGAAGTTGATGATACTTATGTAGTACAGCTTCGTACTTCTATTAACTTCTAGTTGAAGAAAGTAAAATTTAAATAAAAAAAGGCCAACTTATGTTGGCCTTTTTTGTGCTTATTTTTCAATTCTTACTTAATTATTGAAACATTAATGGATTTGCCATAAAGCTATTATTACCAGTCATATTGTACATATTATTGGTACCCATTGGAGTTACCCCCATAAAGCTATAGTTCTGGGAAGACATGGGATCACCAGAGCCATAGAATGAAAAGCCTGAACCACTTGAACTAGGCTCTCTACTTTGATTATTTTGCATATAATTTTGATAAAGTCCTAAGTAGTTCTGATAATTGGCAGAACGTTGATTAATGAACTGGGTGTGATTTCCAATAATACTCTGGAATTGTTGCTGTCTTTGTTGTTGACCACTCATCCAACGATTACACTGATACGGGTTCCTTTGTGTTCCTATTATACTAGTACCACAGTATTGCATCGTGTACTTGTACTCATTTTGTTGAAATGTTTGATAGTCTTGCTGCATTCTTCTATAGCGTAACTGAACATCACGAGCTGCATTTCTAAGAGGTTCATCTTCACCATTTTTTACAGCATAAGCTTCTTCCCAACTTTGTAATTCTTTACTTTCAAATTCACGCAGCTTAGATCTAATTTCATTTTCTGCTCTTTTCATAGTTAGCGGGCGACCTCTATTATCATCTTCATCTAGGCCACCTCTTCTATGATAAAGTCTCCCATAGAAATGTGAAGCTAAACGTAGCCCTTCGATATTTCGAGCCTCATCAACGAGACCTTGTTCTTCAAGACGGTCATAAATTTTATCGATATCACCCTTAGATGGATTCGGATTCTCATTAGCAAATCTAGAAATCTTGTCATTCAATTCTTTAATTTGAATATCGATCTCCGCTTGCTCATTATCTGATGCATCTTCTCTGCGCTCAAGTAAGGCTTCAATTCTCTCTACAGATGGCTGAACTACAATTTTATTTAGCTCTAATGCTAAATCCGCATATTCACCACCAAGTTCTTTAATATCGCTACGATCAAGATCTTCTTCATCTTTAAGTTCTTCTTCAATAGCGTCCATTCGAGCATAGATTTCATCGACTCTTCTTTCTTGAGCTTTATCAAATGCTTGCTCTAATATTCTTTCAAGTGCTCTAAAGTTACCCGCACTTGATTCTCTAAGCTTTGATAGTTCTTCCAGAATTTTCTCAGCACTCTCGGTTTGACATGCTTGCATGGCCCTGTCGTAAACTTGATCACGATAGGAAGTATAAAGTCTTTTTTCTCTATTTTGATTGAAGTTCTCATAGACTGTACAACGCCAATCACTTGGATGTGGACTAACATTTCCTGCCGGAAAGTCTTTTGGATACTCTGTTGCTTCCGGTGAGGCATAATAAAGGCTAACGCTTTCTTTTCCTTCACCAACATCTACAGTGAACGGTGAAGAAGTAGTTCCATATACGATTTCACTTCTTTGCTCAGCTTTAGCCCAATCGAATCCACCATTGGCCAACATATCTTTTCCTTCCAGACAGCGATAGTATTTTTCATCGTCAGAAAGTAGACCAATGTCCTCTCCTTCATTTAAATGTATATTTTCAGGAGTAAATTCGTAATGATTTTTAACTCTAACAAAGAAATTATTATCTACTTTTCTAACTTCGAATTTTAGATCAGTACAAGCAGAGAAGTACTTATCCATTTTTACTTCGTAAACTCCAGGAGTTGATTCCTGAATTCTAAGAACATCTGAATCAGGAACATTAGGATCTGTGATATTTCTTAAAAAAGATTGAGAAACATATCCACCTGTATTATTAGCTCTACAGTTACTTGCACTATCCTCTAACATTATCGTTCCAGGCTTTCCTACAGATGGAGTATCTGCACGATCAGCGACTCCTGTTCTGGTAGGTACACTTGTCGAAGAACCCCTATTGGGAATCCTTGCTTGGGTACTTATAACCATACTTAAACATAATGTAGGAAAAATTACTTTCTTAAAATTCATAGTTGATCCTTAACAATCATATGACTTCTCCTACGTCGAATCGGCATTTGACAAAAAAACTTGAGTCTAAACCGCTATTTTTCGCTTAAGAAAGTTGTTGAGGATCTATATCTACTTTTACAGATACACTTTGGTGAAACTTAGAATGGGCTTGAAAAGCTTCCACTGCACCATGCAAACTATTGATATCACTCGTTTTTAATAGGAGATTCCATGTAAATTTATTCGCCCTCTTCTCTATACTGAGTGGCCTTGGCCCTAATATTTCAAGGTCTCCATATTTTTTATTTTTTACATACTCAAAAAAGTTTTTAGACCATATTGCCGCTTCTGAAGCCCTTTCTCTAAAGCGGCTACTAAAATAAAGGGCGCACATTCTTGTAAATGGTGGATAAGCAAGAATTCCTCTAACTTCTAATTCTTCCTCATAGAATTCCTTCCATTCATAATTTTTTACTCTTTCGAATATCTTATTTTCTGGTGATAGTGTTTCTACAAGCACTTGACCTTGCTTATGGGTTCTTCCTGGTCGACCAGCTACCTGAGTTAACAACTGAAAAACTTTTTCATTACTTCTAAAGTCTGGAAAATTGAGTTGCGAATCGATTCCTAAAACGACAACTAAGTTAACATTTTCGAAATTGTGCCCCTTTGAAAGCATTTGGGTTCCAACTAGAATATCAATGCTCCCCTCTTTAAAGGACTTAAGTACACTCTTTAGCTCTTCAAAATTTTTGATATTATCTCTATCAAAGCGGTCTATCTTTTTTTCAGGAATTTCCCTTTGCAGGACATCTTGTAATTTCTCGGTACCAAAACCTTTTTGTAATAACTTCATATTGCCGCAGCTAGGACAACTATCAGGAAGAGGGACTTTATATTCACAAAAGGGACAGTTTAAACTTTCGCTTCGTTTAAAATACTTCAACGAAACAGAACAATTTGGACAATCAAAGCCTTCTCCGCAGGAGCGGCATTGAACAAAGCTTGCAAAGCCTAACCTATTTACAAATACCAGTACCTGTTCACCCTCGGCTACTTTTTCTTTAATTCGTTGTAACCCTTTGTCAGTGAACGGCCAAATATCCTCACTTACTCTTGAGTTTCTATCTCGACCATCTATGATTTCAACTTCAGGCATAGAAATATTCTTTGGTCTTTGGGCCATTCTTATATAAGAGTCTTTTACCGCTATAGACTGCTGATAACTTTCAATTGTAGGTGTTGCCGATCCAAGAATAATTGGAATACCTTCACTATGTGCCTTTTTTATGGCTACATCTCTTGCATGGTAGGGACAGCGGTCTTCTTGTTTAAAACTTGTATCGTGTTCTTCATCAACTATAATCAGGCCTAAATTTTTATAGGGAAGAAATATACTACTTCTTACTCCGACCATTATATAAGGCTCTGAATCATCATTAATGAGATTCCATATTTTATATTTTTCTGAATTAGTAACTGAGGAATGATAGGAAAGAATTTTGCCACTTACGTTCTGCTTCAAGACTTTTAAAAACTGAGGCGTCAAGTTTATTTCAGGCACTAGAAAGAGTACGTTTCTACCTTTTTTCATTACCTTCTTTATTGTTTCACTATATACCGTGGTTTTACCGGAACCCGTTACTCCATGAAGTAATGTCTTATGAAACCTATCTAATTTCTTCTCAATTGTTTCAATAGCACTAGCTTGCTCTGAGGTTAGTTCATAGTCTAATGGTTCATTGATTCCCTCTAGTAATTCAACATTCTGAGGACGCTTCATTGGCTTAGGAAGAACATCAAAGATATGTTGTCCTACTGGATAGTGATAATACTGTGAGACCCACTTTAGAAATTCTAGAAAACGCTCATCTAATCGAGGCAGTCCTACAAAGAGCTCATCGATTTTTTTAATTTTATCTAAGTCGAGTTCAGCTGCGAGTTTTTTGACGTCTGTTATTTTATCTAAAACACATCCCTTCTCTTTTCTATTCTTTCCCAAAGGAACAAGAACGAGATCTCCTGCACAGAGATCCAACTCACTTGAGTAAGTAAGAAGTGATCGATTAAAGGGTGTATTAACAGCTACAAGATAGTAATTCATTAAAGAAAAAAGAAATCGGTACTTTCTGTTTCTCCATTTGATTTTAGCTTTTGAATATATTCATTATATCTTTGCCACATTGATTTACTTCCAAGATTAAGCTGTACATGTGAACTCGTTCTCAGAATAAATGTGTGTGATAAAGTATTCATTTTAATCGTTTTAGGAAGTTCATTATTCCCATTAAAGAGAATATAGTCATCAAGACTAACTGCAAGCTCATCACTTTCTTTTGTGAAATTTAGCTTTTGTAATCTCTGCGTTTTTCCATCAAATATGGCATCCAAAACATCGAGATCAACTTTCCATAAAAAACTTGCATCTTTCTTTTCCAAACTCACATGCGGATCTTTTTGTAAAAATGGTCTTTCTTTAATTTTTTCAACCGTCTTTCTTACTTCTTCATCTTTCGGAGCCATAGGATTATCTAAGCTCTCCTTCAAAGACTCATCTTCTTTTATCAATTTAAGATATTTCTTATACTGATTATAGAGATCTCTCTTTTCTGGATCGATTAATTCTTCATTACTCTTATAGTTGGTAGAAACTTTCTTTAAAAATGCTGAAATCTCTTCACTTCTATTAAGGGCCAAGGAAGAAAGAAGACCTAGCACAAGCCCCTTCCTATTGGTATTTTCGACTACGCCCTTTTCCAAATTCTTATAGTATTTAACATCGATGATATTATCATCATCCATCTTGCCAGGCTTATAGATTACCCTAACTACTTCTACATCTTCCCTCTCGTTAACAGAGAATAGATATTTTAAATTTACTTTCTTATTGATTTGCTCTTCAGGCTTCATGACATCAGCCTCTGAAAGAGGCGAGTCTTCAACAGGTTTCTCAAGTGCTTTTTCATTAAGCTTTTTTTCCGCTTGTAATGTCACCATGACAAGTGTCGCCTGAACATCTGTATTGTTATTATTCCTGAACAAACCTTCTGTTGTCGGTATTGATGCCCATAACGAACTTGTAGCTAAAAAAGATAAGAAAAGTAGAAGAGTTTTAGTTTTCATAAGCAGTAATTTTCTCTTTCATAAGATTGATAATATCGGGTCTCATCTCTTCATCCATCAAAGCAAATTCCATGGTTGCATCGAGATATCCTTTAATACTTCCTGTATCAAATCGTGTTCCCTTAAAAATGTGCGCGAGAACGTTCATCTCAGACGCCATTAGATTAATTGCATCGGTTAACTGATATTCTCCTCCAACTCCTTTAGGTATACGTTCGAGATAACTGAAAATTTCAGGTCCGAGGATATATCTTCCAGGCGTGGCCAATGTCGTTGGTGCCTCTTCAGGCTTAGGCTTCTCCACCATTTTATTCATTTTATAGGTTTCTTTCTTGCTATCAATGGGTTGACCGTCAACAATTCCATATTTATAGGTCTCACTTCTTTCAACTTCCATTACTCCAATTACCGAAGCGCCCTCGTTTTCTCTACTGATCGTTAAAAGCTGTTTTGTTACAGGCTCTTTATTAACCACTAGATCATCGGCCAATATAACGGCAAATGTTTCGTCACCGATAAGATCTTTTGCACAGTTTATGGCATGTCCAAGTCCTAATTGTTCCTTCTGACGAACAGTTGTTACTTCAGTCATCTGTCCAATTTCTCTTATCTCAGTGGCCAAATGAGATTTCCCATTTTTTTCTAAGAACTGTTCCAATTCTAAATTTCTATCAAAATAATCTTCGATCGAAGATTTTCCTGAACTTGTTACAAATATGATTTGTTCAATACCTGACAAAACCGCTTCTTCAACCGCGTAGTGAATCATAGGTTTATTCACAATTGGTATCATTTCTTTAGGAATTTCTTTAGTTGCGGGTAAAAAACGTGTCCCCTTTCCAGCAACGGGGATGACGGCCTTTCTTATCTTCATTATACTTTAACCTACTGTTCTTTTTTCTTAGAGGTAATATGCAATTCAAACATAGTAGATTCTATTTCTTTCTAGCAACAATAGCAATGCTTGCAACTTCTACTGAAGCCGCAAATCAAATACCTCAATTTGAAACAACTCGTATGAAAGGTACAGCAGGAGCTGGTGTAGCAAGTTTACTTATGGATGAAGCAACCTTTTTAAATCCAGCTTCAATTGCTTTTTACAAGAAAGGAAGTGTCTATTATCAACGCTCAGGTATAGACAGTACACAAAGACCAAGTAACTCTTCCGCTAATCCAGAAACCCAAGAATTCAGTTCTACGAGTGTCATTCTAAGTGATGCCAAAGGAAGTACGGGTGGTTCATTTAGCTATAACGACATTGACTACCAGGGTCAATCAAAGAAAAGATTTGCAGCCGCCTTTGCTCATCCGATCGGCAAGAAAAGTAGCCTTGGGGTTACAGCATCCTATATCAAAGAATCTGTTTTCAATGATAATGATATTCTTGAAGAGCGTGACTACAAACAATCCACATTTGGAATTCTTCACGTCGTTGATGAATCTTTAAGTGTTGGATTTACAGTTCACGATCCCTTCCGTGAAAAAGAATCAGAAACTCGTGCAACAACAGGTATCCAATACCTCATGAAAGATATTTTTACTCTTATGCTTGATGCCGGTGCAGACTATAATAGTAATCTCTCCGATACTGTTGTTTGGAAAGCGGCTACCCAAATCAGACTTTTTTCAGACTTCTATGCTCGTTTTGGAACTTTTAATGATAAAGGCCTTAAACAAAAAGGAACTGGAGTTGGACTAGGTTGGATGCAACCTCGCTTGAATATTGAGATTGCTATGAAAAATACAGACCTCTTAGAATCTGAGCAACTTCAGCAGACAAGTGAAGAAATAAAAGAAACAAGCTTTAGTCTCTCTTATCGATTTTAATTATGGCAAATACTCCTAAAGATGGCGACAAAGCTGATGCTCACCAAATTGAGATAACATCAAAAGCTTATAAAGAACGCTTAAAATTATTAAAGAAAGCTCAAGAATTTTCTCAATCTGATGAAATCCCAAAAGCAGTTGAGTATTACGGACAATATTTAAATGCCCTTGCGCTATATTACAAAGTCGATGAATCTAAACTTTCACCAAAACTTTTTGATCCGGAAAAAGATATTGCTGAATTATTCCTCATTAGCCATGCCTATTGGGACCTAGCAAAAGCTTATGACAGAAGCCCTAACCTCCATCTTGAATCAATCCGCTGCTTAGATCAATTTGTTAACTTCACCATTGGATATAAATATCAATACGCAAATGCTCGAACCATAAAGAGCTTTATTCGCAAAAGACTGGCCCATAACCCAGCGGCCTTCAAACAAGCTTATGAAAGAATCCAAGTTGAATCAAAAGGATGTTTCATTAGCACTGATCTCTTTGGTTCTCAACATCCTATTACCCATGAGCTTAGACAATGGAAGTTCTCTATTCAAAATACCAAACTAGGCTTTTTCTTTATAGAGTCTTACTACAATACGCTTTGCCCCTTTTATTTTAAGCTCTCTAAGTTTTCTCTATTTCGACCTATTCTGAGAACTTTATCTATCTATAGTCTCAAATTATTCATCAGGATTAAGAGGTCTTTTTAGATGCCTACTTTAAGAAGTTTAATCATTAAAGAATGGTTTAAGTTCTTCCTTGGAGCTTTCCTAGGCCTTTTACTTTTGATCACTGTAGCAGAGCTGATTACTGGTTTTCTGCGACAAAATGTAACTCCCTTAGAAGTTATCCTTAATCATCTTCTCGAGATCCCAGATAAGTTTAAACTTATCATGCCTGTGAGCTGTCTAATGGCCTCGCTCTTTTCTATAAATAAACTGAGAAATAGAAATGAGCTTACAGCTATTTTTGCAGCTGGCTATTCTCGTAAGAAGTTCTTCAATGATATTGCATCAGCTGCGATTTTTGTTGCTGCCTTTCAATTCAGTGTAAGTGGTTTCATAGAGCCCTATGCTATTTCCAAAAAAGACTTCCTCATCGAAGATGGTCAATCTAAATTTAAAAATCTTCGATCTAAAGGGCTTATGGCATCCACTATCGGCTCTGGAAAAATGTGGTTTAAAAGTAATGATTATTTTTTCAGCTTTTCCACATTTGATGACAAAAAAAATACTCTCTCAGATGTATCGATCTACTTCTTTAAAGATAATAAATTAGCAAAGAAGATTTCTACTCCCCTCATTCAATTTATGAATAATATTTGGGTAGCAAAAAAGAGTTCAATGACTACCCTTCTAGATGGTGCTGGATATCCAACATTTAAAGAAGAAGAAAATATCACTATCCCCATTTTTGAAGACCCCTCTGACTTCAGTGAAATTGAGGCCGATATCACAACGCTGAATTTCTTTGAGCTCTATCACTATATCACTCGCCTAAAAGCGGGTGGGATAAATGTTGATGAGTACTCTGTAATGCTTTATGAGAAACTTTCAACCTGTTTTGTATGTATCATCTTTGCCCTAGTCGCCTCAATAGGTGTCTTTAGTCCCAATCGACGCGGCAACTCTTTTGCAAAGAGCATTGGTGGAGTTTTTGCTTTTGTTATTCTCTACTGGTTAATCAATAGTTACTTTATAGAGCTAGGAAAGAGCTCCAAAATCTCCCCCTTTCTCTCATGCTTCGGGGTCCCCTTGCTTTTCAGTATTTACCTTCTCTACAACTTTTACAAAAATAGATCCTTAAAATGAACTCACAAAAAAACTACCAAACAACAATTAAGATATTTATTTTCTTTATATTTGCCCTATTCTTTTTTGACCTAGGCAATGTAAACGCTCTTAGACAAGGTACAGAAGGCTTCTACCTTCTTATCACTCAAGAGATGTACGAAGCCAAAAGTTTTTTAACTCCACTCATTTACGGTAAACCTCACTGGAGTAAACCTCCATTACAATTTTGGCTCCCTCAACCTCTCTATTGGTTGTTTCAGGGTAATTATCTCCAAATGGGCCGTCTCTCCATTTTGATCTTTTCCCTTATCGCTTCTCTTTGGGTTTCATTTTGGTACGAAAGAGAGCTAAAAAGAAATTGGTATGAGTGCTTCTCTTTCTTACTCATACCCATTTATTTCATAAAGTACTCACGTATTTTTATGATGGAAATGACCCTGACTTACTTAACAACCTTAGGTTGCCTTTATTTTTATTCTTTCTTACGTAAACAGAAATCTTCTGATTTATTTCTCTGTTCTTTGTTTGCAGGATTATCTGTACTTATTAAAGGGCCAGTATCCCTGGCGATGATTTTCCCAGGAACCTTTCTCTTCAGTATATTAAGAGAACGAAAGATTAAGCCCTTTATATTATTTAGTTTGTTCGCCACTTTAATTGGCTCTTCTTGGTTTATAGCTAGCTATCTTGAACATGGTTATGCTTTTATCGAATATTTCTTTATTAGAGAAAATCTTGGCAAATTTACAGCTCGTAATTACCCCATTACATCAGTCATTCAAGGTTTAATCATTTTCACACTTCCTATCAATTTTCTCATCCCATTCATTTGGAAAGGACGAAAAAAACTGAATTTTAATCAAGATATTATTTTCTATCTTGTATTAAACTTTTGTTTTTTCTATTTTCTTTGGTTCTTACCAAAACAAAAATCCCATCATTATGCTGTTCCTGCGATACCTCTCTTTCTTATCCTCATTAGCTATTTCTTCTTTCAGCTACCGGTGCATATTAAGAAAGCTGGTCTCAAATTTCTCATTAATATCGAAAGTTTCTTTGTTTCTTTTGGCATGCTTTTAGTCGCCCTACTTTTTTACTTTCGCGAATCTTTAAATTTTATGGAAAGTAATCAGTACCTATCAGGTTGTTTTTTTGTTACTGCAATCTTCTTTTATACAAAAAGATTCAAAGACAAAAAGCTTCAACTCTTTCGTCTAATCCTCCCACTGATTCTCTTTTGGCAATTTATTTTACCTATGGGAATTCTCCCTGTAGTTCCCGATACGGCCTACCAATTTATTCAGTCTCATAAAGAAAATCGTATTTTTGTCGATTATCGCAAACCCTTCTTTATTGAAGAATCAATTAGCCGAGATATCGAACTTATCAAGAATCACACGATCAAAGAGTCATCTATTCAAAAAGGTGATCTCCTCTATACAAGCCTATTTCATTTCAACAACTACAAGAAATCAGGCACTTACAAGGAGCTTCACCGCTGGCGTGTATGGATTCGTGGCTCCGACTCTAAAGAGATCTTTGAAGCTATTAAAAATCAAGACCTTAGATCGCTTCAAGAAGAGTATATCTTAGTTGAAAGATTAGACTAACGCATCTTGTCCATGGTATAAGCCCCCCATGGAAACTACAAATATCAAGACATCAATCGATCTGTATCAAACAGAGTTCAAAGACTACAAACCTCAGGGCAAGCTGCTGGATATCTACACTTATCCTGCCCCCATTTTGAAAAAAATTGCTAAGCCTGTTACCGAGTTTGACGAAAACTTAAAAACTCTATGCTTGGATATGTTAACAACCATGTATGCCGCCCCAGGTATTGGTCTAGCGGCACCTCAAATCGGTGAAAGTTTACGTATCTTTGTCATGGATATCGACTATAACCGTGAAAAGGTTACTCGTGCAGATGGCTCTAGTGACTATGAGCTCACTCAGTTAAATCCTTATATCTTCATTAATCCCATCATCGAAAACAAAGAAGGTGAAATCCTCTATCAAGAAGGATGCCTATCCGTTCCCGGAATCTATGAAGATGTTAAGCGTGCTGAATCTATTGTAGTAAAATTTCAAGACTGGGAAGGAAACCACCATAGTATTGAAGCTCACGATCTCTTTAGCGTTTGCATTCAACACGAAAATGACCACCTCGATGGAATTGTTTTTCTAGAACGCTTAAGTATGCTCAAACGAAATCTTCTTACTAAAAAGTTTATGAAACAAAAGAAGAAAGGGAAATAAGAAGGCCATGACAAAAAAATACAAAGTCGTTTTTTTTGGTACTCCCGATTTCTCTGTATCTTCTTTAAAAGTTCTCGCTGATCATAACTCTATTGAAATGGTTAATATTATTTCTATGCCAGACCGGCCAGCGGGAAGAGGTAAAAAACTACAGTCGCCAGCTGTAATTTCATTTGCAAAAGAAAATCAACTTCCCTTTTTTCAAACATCTAATATAAATAAAGAAGTCGAATTCCTCGATTCACTGGAAGCGCAAGATATAGACTTCTTTGTTGTTATAGCCTTCGCTCAATTCTTAGGAAAACGCTTACTCAATATACCTCGCCTAGGTGCTTTCAATATCCATACTTCTTTATTACCAAAATACAGAGGAGCTGCTCCTATCCAGTACGCACTCTTAAATGGTGATGAATATACCGGTGTCTCTATTCAAAAAATGGTAAAAAAAATGGATGCAGGGGATATTGTATATGAACACAAGGTACCTATTGATTCAGATGAAACATGTGACCTTCTTTTTAAAAAGCTAGAAAAGGAAGCAGCTCATGGTCTTGAAACTTTTATAAACAATCTGATTTCTTCCAACGAAGAAATTTCTTACAAGAAACAAGATGAAGAAAACGTTTCTTTTGCACCCACCATTGATAAAAAAGATGGATTAATTGATCCTTTCCATTTTTCCTCAGACCAAATCTATAATCGTTTTAGAGCTTATTATCCTTGGCCAGGTACTTTCTTATTTATCAATGAGAATACTCGCCTAAAAATTAAAAAGCTCATTCCTTCCGATAAGGAAATAGCTCCAGGTACTTTCTTAATTGATTCCTCAAATTTATACCTTGGAACAAAGTCTGGTTCTATTCAACTTTTAGAAGTTCAACTTGATGGCAAAAAAGCTGTTAGTGATAAAGACTTTATTAATACTCTAAAATCTAAACAATCTGATCTCATCCTTGATAGGAGCCCTTATGCTTAATCTCGTTTCTCCTTCTATCCTTAGTTGTGACTTTATGAATATCCAAAGCGATTTAGCTCCATTTGAAGGGACGAAAGATCTTTGGATGCACTTAGATATTATGGATGGTCACTTTGTTCCCAACCTTACTTTTGGGATACCCATCATTAAGCAAATCTCTAAGATTTGTAGCGTTCCCTTAGACGCCCATTTGATGGTAACAAATCCAAAATTTCATATTGATGAAATGAAGGATTTTGGATTGGCCAATATCACCTTCCATTATGAAGCCGTCGAAGATGCTTTGGCCCTCACTCAACATGCCAAGAAGTTTTATCCCTCTGTAGGAATCTCCATTAAGCCCAATACTGATATTTCATCTTTAAGTGAAGAATTATTACGAACGGTTGATCTTATATTGGTCATGTCAGTAGAGCCAGGGTTTGGAGGGCAATCTTTTATTGAAAACTCTTACGAAAAAATCTATAAGTTGCATGAATTAAGAAATAAGAATCAATACACTTATCAAATCCAAGTTGATGGTGGTGTAAGTGATGCGAATGCAAAAAAGCTTCGCGAACATGGGGCTGACAACCTAGTAGCTGGTAGTTTTATTTTCAAAAAAGAAAAAGAACAATACCTAAACTTAGTCGAGTCTCTTCGTTCTTAAGTTTGTTAAATTGAAGACCCAAAACATTCTCATTAGGATATACAATGAAAGAAATTTTAATTGATGGTAACTCTCTATCAGTCGAACAAGTTGTAACCGTTGCCTTGGCCAAACAAGGTGAAGTCAAAGTACAGCTTACAGAAGATTCAAAAAAGAAAATTGCACGAGCTAAAGAATACGTTCATGAAATCGTTAATAAAGACAATGCCGTATACGGTATTAATACCGGCTTTGGTGCTCTTTCTAATGTTCATATCGATAAGTCGGATCTAGGACAGCTTCAAGTAAATCTTATTCGTAGTCATTGTACTGGAGTTGGTGAAGCTTTTAATCGTGAAGTTACCAGAGCGATTATGCTTCTTCGTGCTAATTGCCTCGCTTCTGGTTACTCTGGTGTAAACCCGGAAGCTATCGATCTATTAATTGATTTTCTTAATCACGATATTATCCCTTTCGTTCCCTCTAAAGGATCTGTTGGTGCAAGTGGTGACCTAGCCCCATTAAGTCACATTGCTCTCTGCCTCATTGGAGAAGGTCAAGTTACCTATAGCGGTAAGTCTGTTCGCTCAGATTTTGCTATCTCTCAAATTGGTAAGAAGCCTATTACTCTTGGACCAAAAGACGGTTTGGCCTTAATTAACGGAACTGCAGTTATGGCCGCGCTAGGTTCTTTGGCCATTGTTCATGCTGAAAAAATCATGACTCTTGCCGATATTTCTGCTGCCATGACTTGTGATGGTGTGAAAGGATCAAAAAGAGCTTACGATCCTCGTATCCAAAAGTTAAAGCCCCATCCTGGTCAGATAGCGGTTGCCCAAAACCTTAATTCACTTCTTGAAGGTAGTGAGATCATGGACTCTCACGATACTTGTGGAAAAGTACAAGACCCTTATAGCCTTCGTTGTGTACCTCAAGTTCATGGTGCCTGCCGCCAAACTCTTGAGCATATTAAAGTTGTTTTCGATCGCGAACTTAATGCTGTAACTGATAACCCTCTTCTCTTTATTGATGATGATGATGTTATTTCTGGTGGTAACTTTCACGGGGAGGCCCTAGCCTTGGCCATGGATTACTTAGCAATGGGTGTTGCTGAAATTTGTAATATTTCGGAAAGACGTGTTGAAAAGATGATGAATCCTACTTTCTCCGAACTACCGGCCTTTCTAACAGGTAAGTCTGGATTAAACTCTGGTCTTATGATTGCTCACGTAACATCCGCAGCTTTAGTGTCAGAAAATAAGTATCTTTGTCACCCTGCTTCCGTTGATAGTGTGCCTACTTCTACAGATAAGGAAGATCACGTTTCTATGGGTGTGACTTCTGGTAGGAAACTTTTAGAAGTCGTAGAAAATGCTTACGACTGTCTTTCTATTGAGATTCTATGTAATACTCAAGCTATTGAGTTTCAAAAACCACTCAAGACTTCTAAACCTATTCAAGCGGCATATGATGTTGTTAGACGCCATGTCGAACCCATTACAGAAGACAGAGTCTTCCATAATGATATGATGGCCATAAAGAAATTATTAAAGACAGATGAAATTCTTAATGAAGTTAAAAAACATATGGGAGAACTCCAATGACAAATAATCTTGTACCTTTACCCCCCACAGGTCCAGAACTTACTTGCAAAGGTTGGCATCAAGAAGCTGCCCTACGTTGTTTATTAAATAATCTTCATCCAGAAGTGGCAGAAGACAGAGACAATCTCATTGTATACGGTGGAAATGGCCAAGCTGCTAGAAACCATAAGGCGCTTAATGATATTATCGAATCATTAAAGAATTTAGAAGATAATCAAACTCTTCTCGTACAATCAGGTAAGCCTGTTGCAATCATGCCATCCCATAAAGACGGCCCTAGAGTTCTTATTGCGAATTCTAATCTTGTTCCAGAGTGGGCGCACTGGGAACATTTCAATAAATTAAAAGATGAAGGTCTTATGATGTATGGGCAGATGACTGCTGGTTCATGGATCTATATTGGTTCTCAAGGAATTCTTCAAGGTACTTACGAAACTTTTATGGCAGCAGCCGAAAAGCATTACGGTGAAGGCTCAAACCTAAAAGGTAAACTTGTTCTCACCGCAGGAGTTGGTGGAATGGGTGGTGCCCAACCTCTTGCTGTTAAAATGGCCGGTGGTGTTTGTCTCTGTTGTGATACCACTCAATGGCGTATCCAAAAGCGTCTCGATACAAAGTATGTTGATGTTCTCGCTAATGACTTTGATGAAGCTATTGAGATGGCACTTACTGCTAAAAAGAATGGAGAAGCAAAAAGTATTGCTGTCGTGGGTAATGCTGCAGACTTTTTCAATTATGTCTTAGGCAAAGATATTATTCCTGATCTTGTTACGGATCAAACAAGTGCACACGACCCATTAAATGGCTATGTTCCTCACGGGTTTGAAGAAGAAGATCTTGATAAACTAAAAAAAGAAAATCCATCTCTCTATATGGAAAAAAGCTATATTACGATGGCGGTTCATGTTCAAGCCATGCTCGATTTTCAAAAGCGTGGTTCTTATGTTTTTGATTATGGAAATAATTTAAGAGCTGGAGCTCAAAAAGCTGGGGTTGAGAATGCATTTGATTTCCCAGGATTTGTTCCCGCTTATATTAGACCTCTCTTTTGCCAAGGATCAGGTCCTTTTCGCTGGGTAGCACTCTCTGGAGATCCTGAGGATATCCGTGTTACGGACGAAGCTCTTAAAGAAGCTTTTCCAGACAATAAGAAATTAATCAATTGGCTTGATAAGGCTGCTGAAATGGTTTCTTTTCAAGGTCTTCCCTCTCGTATCTGTTGGTTAAAATATGGAGAACGTGAAAAAGCTGGTCTTATCTTCAATAAACTTGTTCGTGATGGAAAGGTAAAAGCTCCCATCGTAATTGGACGTGATCATCTTGATTGTGGAAGTGTAGCTTCTCCAAATCGTGAAACTGAATCAATGAAAGACGGAACAGATGCTGTATCCGATTGGCCAATTTTAAATTTTGCGATTAACACAATGAATGGTGCCTCTTGGACTTCTTTTCACCACGGTGGTGGTGTAGGTATGGGCTTTAGTCAACATGCTGGAATGGTTATTTGTGCTGATGGAACAACAGAAATGGACGAACGCCTTTCACGAGTCCTTAATAGTGATCCAGGCATGGGCATTGTACGCCATGCAGATGCTGGATACGATATTGCTCTTGAGGAAACAAAGAGAACCAATATTAAATTTCCAAGTCTTTAATCTAAACGCAGGATCTTCTTTATGAATAAACTTAAAGGTTACGCTCAAATTTCACAGCTCGCTACTCTGAAAGGAGTAGCTGAAAAAGATGGGCGCAAACCTCTTAAAGAAGATCTTTCCATTATTGAAAATGGTGCTATCGTTTTCAATGAAGATAAAATTCTTTGGGTAGGTTCTTCAGATGATATTCCTACCAAGTATATGGATATCAAATGGGAATCCTTGAAAGGTAAAACACTCACCCCAGAACTTGTTGATTCCCACACTCACTTAGTCTTTGGAGGTAACCGCTCTCAAGAGTACTCAATGCGACTCAATGGAGCTACCTATGCTGATATAGCAAAAGCTGGCGGTGGCATATTAAGTACAATGAAAATGACAAATGAAGCTACTGAAGAAGAACTTTACACTTCAGCTTCTGAAAGAATTAAGCAATTGCGCTCTTATGGTGTGGGAACGATTGAAATCAAAAGTGGTTATGGTCTCAATATTGAACGCGAAGTACTCTGTTCAAAAATTATAGATCGCTTAAAAAAAGACTTCTATCCTCAAGTTCAAATTTTTAATACTTTCATGGCCGCTCATGCTATTCCAAAAGAATTTGCTTCTGGCCGTGATTATATAGATGCAGTTGTTTTACCTGCCCTTAACGAAGTTGTTAAAACCGTTGAAATTGATGCTGTAGATATTTTTCATGAAGAAGGCTACTTTTCTACTGATGATGTTTGTTATTTATTCGATTACTGTAAAACTCTTGGCCTTAAGCTAAAGACTCATGCCGACGAGTTCAAAGACAATCAAGGAGCAGCCCTAGCTGCAAAGTATGAATGCTTAAGTACAGATCATCTTTTATGTTCTTCTAAAGAAGGTATTAAAGCTCTAGCTCAATCAAAAACGGTAGCAACCATTCTTCCAGGAACAGGTTTCTTTCTAGGTAAACCTCAATCAGATGCTCGATCTATGATTGATACTGGGGCTAAAGTTGCTATTGCTTCAGACTACAATCCTGGTAGCTGCCATTGTGATAATTTATTACTCATAGCTTCTATAGCAGCTCCAAATCTAGGCTTAACTCAGGCAGAGCTTTGGAGTGGAATCACTTTTAATGCAGCAGCTGCACTTGGACTATATGACCAAGGCGCTATTACTGTGGGAAATAAGCCAAGATTCTCAATATTCAATGTCCCCAGTCTAGATGAGATTACCTACAACTGGGGTAAGAACTACGCGCTTTAATTTATTCTCTACTTTGATAGATTAGACCTGACATCTCTAATTCTGCAGCAGCTCCACAAAGCGCCTGGCATCTAGAACCAGAAACGACTGATACCTTTAATTCATTAGATAGTGTGGTACTCAATCTAACTCTACAAGAGCTCAAGTCTTTATCTTGATAAATTCCTTCCATCACTTTTTCACCCATAAAGGTACAGCCATGACCGGTTTCTGAATCCTCGTGAATAATCTCTAAAGAGTGATCCCCACCCGTAATCATGGCCACAGATTCTGCATTACCATCGTGTACCTGACTTGGTGATGTTTTAACAAATACCTCCATTGAGAAAGCATTCATTTGAATAAGGCACATGGCCATAAGAATTAATTTCTTCATATATCCTCCTAAGACCTTTAGAGGATATCTCGTATTTTCTCTGGACATGGGTATTTTGTGCTTATTACAGGGGGTGTTTAGACTTTAAACGTATTTAAAAACAGTTACTTATAAATAGTTCTAAATAGTTAGCTCCAAATACCCGATAAGATCAGTATGCTAAAGAAATCATATATTCTTCTATTTAGTCTCATTTTTATCGTATCTTGTGGCCAAGATGTGACTTCAAATATGCTTACAACAGGCTCTTCTTCAAGCGCTGCGAGCTCAAATAATTGTTCTTGCTCAAACCAAGTCGATCCTGTTTGCGCTACGGCGAATGGACAGTATATCACCTATAGAAATGGCTGCTTGGCCCAATGTGCTGGACTTCGCTATACCACTGGCCAGTGCTCTATGGATGATTGCGATTCAGATTCTGGTCCTGTATGTGGAGTTATTGACGAGGATCTCAGCCCAAGAGTGTATTCAAATGAATGTTCACTACTTAAGGCAGGTGCTGATCAGGTTGTAGATAGCGAGTGTAATCTTTAAAGCCAACTTCTCAGATCTTCTTTAAATTCCTCTGAATGAAAGTCCTTCGCACCTTGTGAAACTTCTTGAACCTTTCCATCTACATAAATTATAGATACAGGAATTGCATCAATCATAAATTTATTAACGAATTCACTTCCCTTATCCGCAATGATTGGAAAATTAAGTCCATACTTTTCTTTGATCTTTTTAATTTCTTTAAGTTGATTACTTTCGTCAGTATTAATACCGATAACTTTAATATCTTGAGTACTAAACTCTGATACTAGCTCAACTAATGATGGGAACTCTTCTAGACAAGGAGTACACCAAGAAGCCCAAAAGTTTATAATTACAACTTTTGGTGCTTTCTTAAAGGTAATCTGATTACCTTCTATGTCTACCCCTTTAAAGTCACGTAGAACACTTTCATAGTGGGCATATTGCTTCTTCTGTTTCGCTACAGGGTTGGCCGTAGGGTCACTCAGATTAAATACACCCTGACTCACTAAATAAAGTGAGAATATAAAGATTAGGACAAATAGGGGTACATATTTTTTTATTGTTTTGGCCATAAGCTTCTCTATAATAAACCATATATGAGATTTAATAAAATGAACTTCCCGAGGAAAAAGTTTCACTATTTACCAGAAGAAGAATTTTCAGATTCAAATAGTGAGTCAGGACAAACATTTATCGAGTTTATCCTACTGCTTCTCATTATGATTACGTTATCTATGGGAATGGTAGGTGGCTTTAATAACACAGTCGGCAAGCAATGGCGAGCACTTGTTAAGGCCATCTCATTACCTAATTCTACTAACGACTTCGAAATATAAGGTCTTTCATGAAATATATTCTATCTATCGACCAAGGTACTACTGGAACAACTGCGGCTCTTCTCAAAGCGGATGATTTAACTTTTGTTGCAAAAATCAATCGTGAATTTCCTCAAATTTTTCCTAAGCCTGGTTTAGTTGAACATAATTTAAAAGATATTTGGGCCTCTATCGGTTCAACTGTTACAGAAGTAATAACCATGGCCAATATCTCTCCATCCGATATTGTATCCATCGGAATAACCAATCAAAGAGAAACAATCTGTCCTTTCAATATTGCAGGGGACCCTCTACATAATGCCATAGTTTGGCAAGACCGTAGAACAGCGGAATATTGTAAGTCTCTAGATAGCGAAAAGAAAAAATCAATCAAAAGAAAAACAGGACTTCCTACTGATCCCTATTTTAGTGGTACTAAGGCAAAGTGGTTAATTGATAATGTCGAAGCTGTTAAAGAAGCTCAAGTAAATGATGACCTTCGCCTCGGAACAATAGATACCTTTATTCTATATAAGCTTACTTCTGGTGAGTCCTTTTACACTGAAGCAAGTAATGCATCTCGAACATTACTTTATGATATTCATAAAAATAAATGGTCTACAGAATTAACTGAGCTCTTTGGAATTAAAATATCAAGTTTACCTGAAGTAAAACCCAGCTTTGGAGAATTTGGTAAAACGAGAGGACTCAGTTTTCTTCCTGATGGAATACCCATAACAGGAATTCTAGGTGATCAACAAGCCGCTCTCTTTGGTCAAGGTGGACTTTCTAAAGGTAAGAGTAAGTGTACTTACGGTACAGGTGCTTTCTTTCTCATGAATACTGGTACAGAGGCCATCTCCTCTGAGAATGGTCTTCTTACAACCATTGCTTACCAAGATAACGAAAATACTTATTATGCACTTGAAGGAAGTTGTTATATTGCTGGAGCAGCAGTGCAGTGGTTACGTGATTCTCTACAAATGATTGAGTCGGCACCTGCTGTTGAAACTCTTGCTCGAAAAGCTTCTGATGACTCTTGTGAAAATATCCTTTTTCTTCCTTTCTTTACCGGTTTAGGATCTCCTCATTGGATCAGCAATTCTCAAGCTGCAATTGTTGGACTCACTCGTGATTCCGGAAAAGAACAAATTGCTCGTGCAACTCTTGAAGGAATTTCGCTATCCATAAATGATCTTTTACAAAGTGTAGAAGAAGATAGTGGCATGAATCTCAAAGAACTTAGAGTTGATGGCGGTGCTGTTGCCAATAATTTCTTAATGGAAATCCAGGCCAATATAAGCGGTCTAAAAGTCATAAGACCTGTTGTTATAGAAACCACTGTTTTTGGCGCTGCATGTGCAAGTGCAGTTGGTGCAAATCTCTTATCAAAAGATAATCTTTCAGAAGTTGTTGAAATTGATAAAGAGTTTGAACCCAAAGAAGAACTTCATTATGAATCCAAGAAGAAAGATTTGTGGAATAAATATATTAAGAAACTCTATCTTTAATTGTGAAAGATAAAACCTGTGCCATTCCTTGGAAGTCTCTATATATCCATTCTAATGGTTCTGTTTTTCCTTGCTGTATAGTTTTCAAAAAGCTTGGAAATTTCAATGAATTAAATCTAGAAAATGCATGGAATCATCCAACAATGCTTGAGATTAGAAAATCGCATGCTCAAGGACTTGAGTACCCAGGCTGTAAGTCGTGTTGGAATAGAGAAGATAAAGGCCTTTCTTCACGTAGAAATTCTTTTCAATTAGACTTAGAAGAAGCTGGGCTCACAACCCATTTTGAAACACCTTCTCACGCATCACTTGAAGATATTGTTCATTTTGATATTTCATTTGGAAATCAGTGCAATCTAAATTGTGCTTTTTGCTCCCCAGATAAATCTTCCAAATGGGAACAACTTGTTAATGATCTTCCTTCCGAATCCACCTTCGACTTTTATAGAGATCGAGCTAAAAATATTTCTTCTATTAATTCACAACGCCTTATCGATTCAATTTTAATGCTCCCCTCTTTATCGATACTAGAAATAAAAGGGGGTGAACCTTTTTTTGCAAAAGGTCACCAATCACTCTTAGAGAAATTAATTAGTGCAAACAGAGCAAAGAATATTTCACTTTGGTATTCAAGTAACTTAACGATTCTTCCCGAATACTTATTTGAACTTTTACCTCACTTTAAATCAGTCCACATATCTATTTCTCTCGACGGTGTTGGCGAAGTTCAAGAAAATATTAGAGGTAAGAAAGCATCTTTTGATGATGTTATTCTTCCCAATGTTAATAAGATTCGCATGCTACCCAATTTATCGCTCTCTACACATACTACTGTTTGTGCCTATAACTTTATCCATTTAGAATCCATGCTCGAATATCTTCACTCGAGTAAAGTCTCATTAAGATCAAATGCATTTGGCCTTGTTAGAAAACCAGCCTTTCTCTCTCCATTTGCACTTTCTCAATATTCCGTTAAATCAAAACTTTTTGAGTTCAAAAATTCTTCTTTTAAAAAACTTCGAAAATTTGCACAAAATATTAACATTGAAGACTTTAATGAAGAAACTGATCCTGAGTTTTTATCATTCAATCAATATTGGAGTTCTGTTTATTAAAAGCTAGAGATAGCTTTCTAAATCTTTTGCTCTCTTAATTCCAATGAGCTTTAATTTTTTAAATTTATCTTTGAATTTTACTGCTGTTTTTAATGAGGTATATACAACTTCATAATTGAGTTGTTGTATTTCTTTTAGTCTAGACTCTATCATTGGCACACTTCTAACCTCTCCAGTCAGTCCAACTTCACCTAGAAAGATCTCTCCAGTTTTTATAGCTCTACCTTTATAGCTTGATAAAAGACTTGCAATAATACTCAAATCACTTTCTCTAGATGAAAGCTTAAAGCCACCTACAACATTGAGATAGATATCATTGTAACTTAAAGGTAGCTCAAAATATTTTTCAATAATGGCCACCATCATAGATAATCTATTTTGATCTATCCCCTGTGTTGTCCTTCTTCCATTTCCAAATTTGTTCTCAACAACGAGAGCTTGAATTTCAATAAATAAAGGTCTTGATCCTTCTAAAATGCAAGTCAAACTTCGACCGTAGGAGTCTTCTAATTGATCGTCTAAAAAGTATTGGCTAGGATTGGGAACTTCTTTAAGCCCCGCTTCTTCCATTTCAAAAATACCCACCTCATTCGTATTACCAAATCTATTTTTAATGGCCCTTAGTATACGATACTGACCAAACTGATCCCCTTCAAAGTAGATTACTGTATCTACCATATGTTCTAATATTTTCGGCCCTGCAATATTTCCATCTTTTGTTATATGACCAACTATAAAGCATGTAATTCCTTTCGTTTTAACATGATTCATAAGTTCATAGGTTACTTCTCTGATTTGACTAACTGTCCCAGGTGCTGACTGTATATCTTGCGACACTGTAGTCTGTATGGAGTCCACAACCAGAAAACTTGGCCTTTCTTTTTGTATGACTTCTAAAATATTTTGCCATGAAGTTTCATTTAAAATGAGTAAGTTTTCTGAACTTACTCCCATTCGCTTTGCTCTTCCAGCTATCTGAGATTCCGACTCTTCTCCAGATACATAGAGAATTTTCTTATCCTTATATTTCGATGATAGTCGTGACATTACTTCTAAAAGAAGAGTTGATTTTCCAATTCCGGGTTGCCCACCTATTAGACTTAAACTACCTGGAACGAGCCCACCTCCTACAACACGATCAAACTCATTGAGGTAAGTTTTTGTTCTTTCAATATTTATGGCCGTGATTTCAGATATTGTTTTCGGGTCTTTCAATGATTTAGATCTTCTTGTACCAGCACTACTTGATTGTGTAATTGGTGCCGACTCTTCCAAAGTATTCCATTCACTACATTCTGGACACTTTCCTAGCCACTTTGGAGATTCATAATTACAATTTTGACAAATATAGACCGTCTTCTTTTTAGCCATTCTTAGATCCTAGTTTTCTAATTTTTCAAAGAATTCATCCTCTGAAATAACTGGAATTTCTAGTTCTATTGCCTTTTTGAATTTGCTACTTGTTGGCTCTTTATCATTTGTGATTAGAAAGTCTGTTGATTTAGAGACTGAAGAGGCTACGATTCCTCCAATCTCCCTAATTACTTTTTCTATTTCTGAACGTTTTCTAGTTAACGACCCTGTAATACAAATTCTCTTCTTAAGAAAGATTGTTTCTTGATGGTTAATTTCTTCAAAATGAAATCCCAAGGCCAAGAGATTATCTATTAGATCAAATTTACTCTTTAAACTATTTAAAAATTCAGTCGAAGACTTTTCTGCAAAGCCTTCTATCTCTTGCATCTTTTCAGGTGTTAAGGATTTTATCTTTTCTACAGTATTATATCCGGCCATGACCACTTTTTCACACTTATTATAGGCACCGCCCTGGATGCCCAAAGCACTTAAAAATGTGGGGAAGTCTACAGTTTTGGACTTATTTATAGAATTGATAAGCTTATTGGCCAACTTATCTTTTACCTTATCTAAGGTCATAAGCTTTTCTACATCTAGTTTATAAAGATCTTCTATTTCTAATACGAGTTCTGCTTTGATGAGTTCATCTAACCTTTTAGAAGAGAGATCATCTATTCCAATTTTTTGAATAAAGTTGAGTATTGTTTCTTTAACCTGAGCTGGGCATTTCGGATTTTCACAGATGAGTCTAATCTCTTTTTCTATTACAGCTTGCTTACAACTAGGGCACTCTTTTGGAATAACATATTCGTCTTTTGATGACTCAATGACATCCATAAACTTAGGAATAACTTCGCCACTTCTTATAATTTGAATTTCATCATTCTTTTTTAATTTAAATTGCTTAACCATTCCATAGTTATGAAGCGTAACACGTGATATCTTCGCTCCTGATAGTTCTACAGGTTCAACTTCTGCTATTGGTGTTAAGATTCCATTTCTTGACACTTGCCAAGTCAATTTTCTAATCTTCGTATTCTTAGCTTCACCTTGAAACTTAAAGGCCATTTTATATCTTGGATGGTGAGCTGTTGCACCTAACTCTTCATGAATAGACAAATCATTATAGCTGAAAACTACTCCATCTATTTGAAATTCGCCTTCAGACATAAACTCTTGTGCTGACTTAAGAACTTCCTCAATTTTCTTTTCATTCTTATGAAGAACAACTTCTGGTATGAGAAATTTCATTTGATTCAACTTATCAAACTTCTCCATTTCCGTTTTTAGGTTGATACTCTCTTCGATGAGATCAAATGCACAAAATCTTATGTATCGATTTAATTCTAAATTATCTTTTCTACCAATAAGTCCAGCAACTATATTTCTTTGAGAGGTGGGTTTATCCAACCCAATATTTTCCATTTCATCTGAAAGTTTGAAGAAGTCTTCTTCTGTACAATAAATTTCACCTCTTATCTCTAGTCTTTCTTTGACATCAATTGTCGTACTAATACCCTTCATCCAAATTGCTTTAGAGGTTATATTTTCACCAATTGAGCCATCACCACGTGTCTTTGCCATGCTCAAACTTCCATTTTCGTAGACTAAGCTACAACTCACACCGTCGTACTTAAACATAGAGACGACTTCTTTTCCATCTATCCAACTAAGTAAGTCTTCTTCCTTATATGTTTTATTGAGGGAGAGCATTTTCGTGTCATGAGCGACTTTATCTAAACCTGTTGGCGCAGAACCCACGATATCAAGAACTCTATTATTGGGGCTTAACGTGCGTAATTCATCTTCTAGCTTATCGTATTCGATATCCATAATTTCTGGATATCCTTGATAATATTTAGCCTTATGATACTTGATCAACTCTTCTAGCTCTTGAATTCTGTTCATTTTAATCTCGTATTAGAAAGTAAAGGTCGTACCTAATTTGAAAGTAGATTGCTTAACTGTAATACTTTTTTCTGGATTGGTAAAACTGGCCTTCGAAGAGTTCACGCCATAGGATAAATCAAATGTCATATTTGGTGCGTAAAGATATTTTCCACCAAATTCTAAGGCATAATTTCTTGCTGAATCTTCTTCTCCAAAAACAGCTCCCTCTTCATCATATGAAGGATTAAATAGAAGAGATAATTCCATATATAATCTAACTATTTTTTGTACTGGAATACTTCCTCTAGCTCCCATTAAGATACCTTTAAATGAGACCTCAGTCATACCATCAGCAGGGGAAGAATCCAGTCCATAGGTATATGACCCATAACCAATAAACGCATCAATTTGTGGACCGTAGAAAAATCCCATCGGAAGATATTTATATCCAAACTTCAAATTAAAAAGTGAGTTACTCATGTCATTCTCACTTCTTGAAAGACTACCTTCTTCTGAAGAAAGACTTCCAAAAGTTTTTCCTATATCTAATCCTACCCAATATTTTCTCGTGATCCAAAGAGAAGTTCTGAGATCTACACCTAAAAGAGTTCCACCTATTTTTTTAACATCAGGATTTTCTGATGTTGCCGATCCTTTCCCAACATTAAATAGAAGTGATACCTCTCCTAGTTTTCCAAATTCATAAGGGTTATCTTCCTCATACTTTCTTTTTTCAACAAGATTAGAGTCTTTATTTCTCTCCAATAAGACCCAGTCTCCAACTCTCAATCTCTTTTTTGTTGAATAACTTAGGATATTTCCTTGTGCCTGTGTATCTGAACTATGTATGACTTTCCCTTCTCCAAGCTTTTCTGTTTCCCAGTCTACAATTTCTTTAAGAAGTGGGTGATTTCTCTTCCCTAAAGGGCGTAAGACAACAACCTCATTGCCTTGGAACATACTTCTATTTGTCCCAACATCTAATGTGAATTGATTCCCTAATACACCTGTTATAATTCCATCATATGGAATTTGCTTTTCATAAACGACTAACCAATTCTTTATCGTTTGAGATATTACTTTATGCTCTTCTGTGTTAAGTCTCGTACTTTCTTTGAAGTAAATATCCTCGCCATTTTTACCAATGACTTCGATTTCTACATTTACACCCTTAACTTCATTTTCTACTTTTACTTTAATCAACGACCCAGTATTTGTTTTTTCACTTATTATTTTTAATACTCTTGGGTTCTCTAAAACCTGATCTAAATTTTTCTTATAATTAGCTAAAATATTTAAAATTTCACTATTACTTGTATAGTAGCACCAGTCTGAATCTCTTAAGTATCTTTCGACATCTTCAAATACTTTAAAGCCTATTGCTCCTCCAACATTATCCTTCACAGGCAGAATCATACATCGTCGCATCGATGCCTCTGCTGTAAAGATTGTGCAAAAGAATATTACAATTAAAATTAATTTAGATTTCATTAGGCAACTCAGGTAATGGAGGAGTATTTCTTTTATCGTTTTCATAGATTTGAACTAACATTTTCAGGTCATTATTCTCTTCTTCAAGCTGACGTATTCTTGATTCAAGCTCTACCAATCTGAAACGCAATTCCATTTCTTCTTTTTCCAAAGACTGTTGCTTATTTTGATAATTCTCATCAGATACAAAAATATAGTACTTACCTTCTTCAAGTTTATATTTAACTCTTTCTGATTTTATATATCTTCGAATTGTAGAAACTGATTTATCCCGATAACTAGAATACTCGGGTATTGTAAGCCAATGACCTTCCATAGTTCACCTCTGCCTTTATTCTAGTCAATAATCAATTATTTTCAAAGTTCATACTCGACTTCTTTGTTAAATTTCCGATAAGTTAAAGTATGAGACGTGTAGATATTGATAATTTTAAAGGCAAGAAAATTGCTCTAGTATTAAGTGGTGGCGTAGTTAAGGCCTCTGCCTGGCATATTGGTGTTGGTCTTGCCTTAGATGAACTTGGATTTTCCCTTAAGTCTAATCACTCTGAGCCTAGCCCATTAGAAATTTCAACATATGTTGGGAGTTCTGCAGGAGCTTTGATCAGTTTGTATTATGCTTCTGGTTATAGCCCTCGTGATATCATTAATGCTCATCTTTATAAAGACAAGAATGTTCTCGCACCAGTCACCTATAAAGACATGCTATCGCTAAAATCGGATACTCCTCGTCCACCTAAGGGAAAATTCTATGAACCCTTTTCCGAGTTCCCGTTCTTTCTAAAATCTATACTAAATCCCCTTCTTTCCTTTAATGGTCTTTTCAGTACTACTGGTTTGAAGCGTTATCTTGAACGAGAAGTTCTTATCTCAAATAACTTTCAAGACTATAAATCTGATGTTTTTGTAATAGCCACTCAGCTTGATCACTCTCGAAAGGTTGTTTTTTCAAAATATAAATATCCTAGTCCCTATCATGATAAGACAGTTTCTTATTATACCAATACACCAATCTCTGAAGGTGTTGCTGCCTCCATGAGTGTCCCTCCTTTCTATTCTCCATCTCCTGTAAAAAATCCCGTAACGGGTAAAACAGAATATTATATTGATGGAGAAATTAGAGAGACTCTTTCTACTCATGTCGCAGTAGACAATCAATGTGATGTCATTATCAGCAGCTGGACCCACACGCCTTATCATTTTCACAATGAGATAGGCTCGCTTGTTAACTACGGTCTTCCTGCTATTGCGACTCAAGCCATCTATCTCATGATCCAAAAGAAAATCGTTTCATCACGGGCCAAAAGAGCTGCATCTGCAGATATCATTGATACGGTTAATGAGTATTGTAAGGGCCATCGAATCGATGAGGTTCATAGAAGAAACCTTCTTCAGATTCTCGAAAGAAAGCTTAATTATAATCCCAATATCCACTATATCGATATTTTTCCGACCCATGAAAACTATGGTATCTTCTTTAAAAATAGTTTTTCTTTAAACCCAAATAATATGAGAAGCTTAGTTAAGCTCGGGTTTCAAAGAACAATGGAAATTTTTAAAAGGCACGAATGGGAAAGTTAATTTTATTTTTTTTTCTTATAAATATCTTATCTGTTAAAGCATTTAATCCTGATAATATCTTTCAAGACGATCTAACTCTTTTTGACTCACTGAATATTAACTTATCAGGCCAGGCGCATTCTGTTCGTGATAAAGAAGACTTTACTCTCTTTCTCACAGATCCTTCGCAAAAAGTTTCTGATGACTTTGCTGTACCAACAGCTTTAATGGATCGAGTAAGATTTTGGTTTAATGTATACACTAAATACACTAGTCATTTTTCTGTAATTCACGACATTGATAACCTCGGAATCATTTATGATGTGATTGATTTCTCCGATGTAGTTTCTAATATCTCTAACCGTAATACTCGCTATGCGATACAAAATAAGTCTCTCAAAAGTATCATTAAAGAGTACAAGTCATCTTTCTCATCCCTTTCTAAAGGAAAGTGTAATACTGAAAAGTGTTTGCGTATTTTATCCGCACTAGATAAAGCCAAGGTCAAGATTCCTAAAAAAGGACGGAAGCAGTTCTTCCTTAATCTTAGAAATAAAGTTCGAACACAAACGGGCCAACATGATCACATTAGACAAGGTCTAGTGAATATCGATGGTTACAATGAGAGTATAGAGCACCTCTTTAAAGTCTTTGATTTGCCTCACGAACTTCTCGCCGTTAGCTTTCTCGAGTCTTCTTTCAATATCCACGCCGAATCCAAGGTGGGTGCAACTGGACCATGGCAATTTATGCGCGTTATTGGTAAACATTTTATGAAAATTAATAGAAATGTAGATCAAAGACGCTCCGCTGTTCTAAGTACAGCTGCAGCCCTCCATCTTTTGAAGCAAAATAAAAAAATTATGAAAACATGGGATTTGGCCGTTAATGCCTACAACTCTGGAACCGGTCTACTAAGAAGAGGTGTTAAGTCTCTTTATAAGAAAGGTTTTAAAAACCCTCGTGTTGAACATCTCATTGACCATTTTCAACATCGCAACTGGGGATTTGCCGCTAAGAATTTCTATTCCGAGTTCTTGGCCCTCGTTTACACACTAGCCTATAGAGACGAAATACTTCAGCAGAAGTTCAATTTAAAGGATGGCGATTTAGATATTTATTTAACAAAATGTAAATTGCCGCTAGTGAAGCTGATTTCTACATTAAAAAGTTCAAAGCATAATATTCTTCGCGTAAATAATCACTTAAAACGCTCGAGAGCAACCTATCCTAAAGGGACCGTCCTCATATCTGATGTTAATCTAACATCACGCAAATACTTAAAAATTCCCCATAACAAGCTCAAGAGCTATTACCCTAAAAATCTATATAAACTAGTTGCTAAGGAAAGATGTCGATAATTCTTTGATTATAGCTGTTCAAGAATATAGCTACCTGGTGAGCAGTAAGTTCTAAGATAATCTTTCTTCCCATCTGCATACTCAACAAGTATAGGAAAGATTCCCTCTTCATTACCTAATATAAATAGTTTACCCGACATAGGTGAAACATATTTTGTGAATACACCATCTTTATCTAGGAAGTTTTGTTCAAATGTCATAGGTCCCTGAGCACTTTCTCCTCTGAGGCTAACATTTACAACTTCCTTTTTATCAAAATTAACTTGAACGAGACACTCTCTTTCATTTAATCCATCAATTTGAAAGCTTCTCATAATTTCTTGTACAAACTCTAAACTCGGTAATTCTAATTTATTTCCACCATCTACACCGACAAAGATTGGTGACTCAAGATGGTTTACTTCAATATAGGTTCTACTTCCTTTTGTTCCCCAAGGAATATTGAGACTATACTTTCCTGAAGATGTTTTCACGGGTTGTACCGCACCAACAAATGTTGTCATCTTTTGAGTATTCAAATCTAAGGGTACATTCTGTACTCCTAGAGTATTTTTTAAAGTAAGATCAAAATTAATTTCGTGACTAGGCCTAGATGTAGCTATATCAAATGTCATTTCATCTGGGGCAACAAATGTAATTTTTGAGGCCTCGATTCGATTGGCTCCTAAATATTGAACACGGATATTTCCAGGAATGACTCCTAAGAAAAGAATATATCTATAATCATTGCCAGATTTAACAATTTTAAAATTCTCATCCAAATACACTCTTTGCTCATAGCTATATTCTGTATTTTGATCACTTGATATCTCTACATCTTCAAAGTACTCACCCAGATCAACTAAATAGTAACCACCATAACCACTTAATTCATTCTTATCCAAGTAGTCTTCTATAGACTTGATATCAATCATTGGGACTTCTACATTTGAAAACTCACCAGATAGTGGCGCTTCAATCGTAGTTCTTATATAAAAATTCTTAACTAAGGTTGCTCTTAATATTCCTGAGTATCCATTTAATGAGTACTCATATTCAATCTTTCCTGAATTATAATCTTCATAAGCTTTATTATTATTTGAAGCTGAGTACATTGAAAATCCATGAAGATTTTCACTCATTTCTTTATCAAGCTCAGTATGGATAGCATGAATAGTCAGTTTAGATTCTTCTTCAATTTCTCTAGTTGGAGCTGCTAATCCCGTTGTTATAGGATCATCTTTTTTAAACTCTTTTAATAAAGCTGCATAACTTTCAGCTTGAACTTCCGTCCTTGCCTTCTGTCCACCCATCTCTCTATGTATAACGCTTTGTACTCTGTCTGAGATATCAGCCTTAGATACTTCTTCTAAAGAGCTTTCCATGGCCATCATTGCTTCTGCTCTTGATAATTCTGTAGCATTTGCATCTGTGATTTTTTGAACATTATTATTGAGTGAATCTTCTATCTTTATAGTTTGTTCAATTTTTTGATTAGGTTTTATTTCTTCTTGTGTATTTTCTATCGCAAGCTTCTCTGTGTTCTTATTTTTTTCTTCTTCTGTTTTCTTATCTTTTGAGTAGTCAAAGAATACAAGGTCGTCATCTATGGCCTTATCTTTCGAATTGGAAGCTTCCACTAATGAAACGATATCTTGTAGCTTTTGTTCTTCGAAGTTTTCTATGGCTTCTTTACTATTAGGATCGATTTGATTTTGTTGAGAAGACTTACTTGCTATCAAGTCGTTCGTACTCTTTTTGCCTACTTGAGCTAGCTTTTCTTTCATATTTTGAAAGTGTAATTCATAGGCAGCAGTCATACTTTCGACTGGTAGTTTTTTTAGTTCAAATCCATTGTGCTCAATATACATACTCAAGGATAGGACAGACCCATCTGTTTTAACTTTGTTATTTGTTAGTTCCTTAGGTCCATCTTTTAAACTTTTGAGCTTATCGCTCTTAATTTCTTCTTGAATATTGAAATCATCTTTTGCGATAACTTCAAGCTCATCTATATTCAATGCTTTCGTCTTTCTTTCTATTTTTATCTTTTCGATCAAACGAGGAGCTTTAGATTGTGTCTTAACAGCTAGCTGTTTAGCAGAGTTTTGCTCTATGGCCTTTCGGTAAAGATCTTCTTCTGGGATATTTGAATTGGTCTTAGGGAGCTCTGTATCAGTGATCTTTACGATATTAGGAAATTCAATGGAAGGTATTTTTATCGTTAAAAAACTAGGTTTATTAGCTATACCACTACAGCCCTGACCCAATACGATCAGATAAAATACGTAAGAAATGTAGAGAAAAAATTTGTTTTTCACTATCTTAATTTTCCTACATTTTCTAAAAATTACTATGGTTTGGAGCTTTTTACCCCTATTTTTTGACTGGCCAAAAACAAAAAAGCCCATGCATTAAACATGGGCAATTTGAAAATCTAATTTTTTTGAGTATTCATTTCTACTGGCTAAATAAATCTCTTTTTTATTGATTCGTTTTGGCCAATTGAATTCGAATTTGAGCACGTTCAGCTTTATTTCTGTACTGCTCAACTTCAGCATCTGATAGTGGCTCTCCACTATTTAGTTTTTCCTGTGCATGTTCAAGAGCTCTTTCAGCTCTTTCTAAGTCAATTTCTGTATTCTTCTCAGCAATATGAGTCATTACAATGACCTTATCGTTAAGAACTTTACAAATTCCACCAGAAACTGAGTAGTCAACATCAGGATCATCTGCTCCACCAAAAACTGTGAGTACCCCAGTCGCAAGTTCATTAATGATATGCGTGTGATTAGGCAGAACATTAATTTGTCCGCGCACACTTGGGATAAGAAGAGATTCCGCTGGAATCCCTTCTGCCACTATTTTTTCCGGAGTTAAGATATCAACTGTAAAATAGTTCATCTTTTAGCCTTTAACCGTAGTTATTATTTTGAACGAAGTTCTTGAGCTTTTTCGTAAACCATATCAAGGTTTCCTACTAAGTAGAAAGCTTGCTCAGGAAGATCATCACACTTACCTTCAAGGATTGCTTTGAAAGCTGCAATTGTATCTTCGATCTTAACAAATTGACCTTCGATACCAGTAAATTGCTGAGCAACGAAGAATGGTTGAGAAAGAAACTTCTGAACCTTACGTGCACGAGCAACAATTACTTTATCTTCTTCAGATAATTCATCCATACCTAGAATGGCGATAATATCTTGAAGCTCTTTATATCTTTGAAGAATTTGCTGAACAGCACGTGCTGTTGCGTAGTGCTCATCTCCAACGATTTCAGGAGCAAGAATCGTAGATGTTGAAGTTAGTGGGTCAACCGCTGGGTAAATACCAAGCTCAGCAATAGGACGAGATAATTCTGTAGTCGCGTCAAGGTGAGCAAAGGTAGTTGCTGGAGCAGGGTCAGTATAGTCATCGGCAGGAACATATACGGCCTGAATCGATGTAATTGAACCATCATCTGTTGAAGTAATACGCTCTTGCATAGCACCCATTTCTGTAGAAAGAGTTGGTTGGTAACCAACGGCAGAAGGGATACGTCCAAGAAGTGCAGACACCTCAGAACCAGCTTGAGTAAAACGGAAGATATTATCAACGAAGAAAAGTACGTCTTGTTTTTCTTCATCACGGAAGTATTCAGCTACAGAAAGACCTGTAAGAGCAACACGGGCACGGGCACCTGGTGGCTCATTCATCTGTCCATATACCAGAGCTGTTTTATCGATAACTCCAGACTCGCTCATTTCGTCATAAAGGTCACGCCCTTCACGAGTTCTTTCACCAACACCTGCGAATACTGAGTATCCACCGTGTTGAGTAGCAATGTTGTTGATAAGTTCCATAATAAGAACTGTTTTACCAACCCCGGCACCACCGAATAGACCAATCTTTCCACCTTTTAGGTATGGAGCAAGAAGGTCGATAACTTTAATACCTGTATAGAAAGGCTCTTTCTTAGTCGATTGCTTTTCGAAAGCAGGAGCTTCTCTGTGGATATCGTATGTTTTAGTACACTGTACTGGTCCACGCTCATCAATCGGGTCACCAGTTACGTTGATAATACGACCAAGAACGTCTTTACCAACAGGTGCTTGAATTGGCTTACCAGTGTTAAGTACTTCTTGTCCTCTTCTTAGACCCTCAGTTTGGTCCATGGCAATTGTACGTACAACGTTATCACCAAGGTGAGAGGCAATCTCAAGAACAAGATTGTTAGCTTCTTCACTAATAAATGGGTTTGATACACGAAGTGCAGTGTTGATTTCAGGAAGGTTTCCTTGAGGAAATTCCACGTCAACAACTGGACCCATAACTTGTTTAACTATTCCAGAATTTGCAGACATTCTAGGCTCCTTAACCGTTGAGCGACTCAGCACCAGAAACAACTTCAATAAGTTCGGTTGTAATCGCTGCTTGTCTCAATTTATTCATTTTAATTGTTTGTGATTTAATAGCTTCTTTACAGTTCGTTACCGCATTATCCATAGCGGCCATTCGCGATCCATGCTCAGATGCAATTCCATCTAGTAAACTTGTATACAAACTCGTTGAAAACGTTTCTGGAATTAATGCATCCAAAATTTGTTTCGGCGTTGGTTCATATTTAAAGTCAAAAGGAAATTTTTCTTCAAGCTCTTTTCTCTCTTCAACATCAAGTGAAAGAGGAAGAAGTTGCTTAACCATTGGAGTAAAAGAAATAGCTGAGTTGAATTGGTTATATGCAACTTTAACTGTTCCTACTTCTCCAGAAGTGAAGAGTCCTGCAAGTTCTTTTCCTACAGTTTCCATCTCAATAAAGGTTGGATCAACTTTAGCAAATGTATAGAACTTACCTACGTTCACTTCTTTTTGAATGAGTTCTTTTACTTTTTTACCAATAAAGAAAACTTTAACCTTCTTATCAGTTTCCGCTAAGTATCTTCTAACTTCTTTAGTTAACTGAGCATTGTAACCACCACAAAGTCCTTTATTTGAAGAAATAACTAAGAGAGCTTCTGTCTCATTGTTACCATTTTCTTCTAAGTACTTATGTGAGTAATTCTCAACTAAAGCTGAGATTGTTTTAATCGTCAGCTCTAATTCATTAGCATAAGGTCTTGAGCTTTGAATCGCCTGTTGAGCCTTAGCTAATTTTGCAGCAGAAACCAATTTCATCGCAGAAGTAATCTTTAGCGTTCCCTTGGTACTCTTAATTTTCTTTTTAAGGTCTTTGATATTCGCCATTTCAGCTACCTGTCCTTAAGTTTTATTAGAAGTTCCTTGATGCCAAGAACTTGTTTACTGTTTCAGTTAACGTCTTTCCGTTTTCATCTGATACAGCTTTATCATTTCTGATAGATTCAACAAGGCTTGAATGCTGTGAGTGCATATGCTCAAGAAGTTCTTTCTCAGCTTCACCAATTTTTGCAGTTGGAACGCTATCAAATAGACCTTTAGTTGCCGCATAAATTACGATTACTTGGTCAATAACATCCATTGGTACATATTGTCCCTGCTTAAGAAGCTCAACAAGTCTTTCCCCACGAGCAAGCTGTCTCTGAGTTGCTTCATCAAGGTCAGAACCAAACTGTGCAAATGCTGCAAGTTCACGATACTGAGCAAGATCAAGACGAAGTGTACCAGCAACTTTCTTCATTGCTTTAATCTGTGCAGAACCACCAACCCTTGATACGGAAAGACCAACGTTAACAGCTGGACGAATACCTGAGTTGAAAAGATCTGATTCAAGATAGATCTGACCATCTGTAATAGAAATAACGTTCGTAGGTACGAAGGCAGAAACGTCACCTTCTTGTGTTTCAATAACTGGAAGAGCTGTCATTGATCCAGCACCTAGTTCGTCAGAAAGCTTACATGCACGCTCTAGAAGTCTTGAGTGAAGATAGAAAACATCTCCAGGATAAGCTTCACGTCCTGGAGGACGACGAAGAAGAAGTGACATCTGACGGTAAGCATTTGCTTGCTTTGTTAAATCATCATAACAAATAAGAACGTGCTTACCTGCATCTCTATAATGCTCACCTAGAGTTGCACCAGTAAATGGAGCAAGATACTGAAGTGGAGCAGAGTTAGAAGCTGTAGCTGAAACAACTGTAGTGTATTCCATTGCTCCGGCTTCAGTTAGTTTTTGTACAACCTGACGTACTGTTGATTGCTTTTGTCCAACAGCTACGTAAATACAAATAACGTCTTTACCTTTTTGATTAATAATAGTGTCCAGTGCAACAGCAGTTTTACCTGTCTTACGGTCACCAATAATAAGCTCACGTTGTCCACGTCCAATTGGAATCATAGAGTCGATAGCTTTAATACCCGTTTGCATTGGCTCATGAACAGGCTTACGAGCGATAATTCCAGGTGCCTTCACTTCTACGTTACGTGTAGTTTCAGACTGGATTTCACCTTTACCATCAATTGCTTCACCAATAGCGTTTACTACCCTTCCAAGAAGAGCATCACCAGTTGGAACCTCAACGATTTTTTCTGTTCTCTTAACTGTAGTTCCTTCCTTAATTGAAACATCGTCAGCAAGGATAGCTACCCCTACGTTATTCGTTTCAAGGTTAAGAACCATACCTTTTGTACCACCATCGAACTCTACAAGTTCTCCGGCCATTGCGTTTTTAAGGCCAAAAATACGAGCAATCCCGTCTCCAACAGTTAAAACAGTTCCTACTTCATCTACTTGTAGTCTGCTTTCAAAGTTAGCAATTCTGTCCTTAATGATGCTTGAAATTTCTTCTGGATTGATAGACATCACTATACCTCTTCTTTACTAGGAATTAAGTATTTCCGATTTTAATTTATTTAATTGGTTATCAATTGTTGCGTCTAACTGAAGGTCTTCAACTGTTACTCTATAACCTGCAGTTAAATTTTCATTCTTTTTGTAAGTTAATACTGGCTTTGATCCTACTTTTTCAGAAAGGTAAGATACGATCTTCTCAGTAACTTCAGGACTAGCTTCATCTTCGCGACCTTCAATTACTCCGCGGATGAATCCTTTCTTATGATCATCGATCACAACAAGTTCTTTGAAAATTAATGGTAAGATTCCCATTCTTTTTTCAGTCATTAAAAATGCAATTACATTTTTAACAAGTGATGATGTACCTAGTTTCGCTAATACATCTTTTAGAACAGCTTCTTTTTCTTCGTATGAAAACACATCTAGAAATAAAACAGTTTCAAGATCATTATTTTCATTAATAACTTCTGTAAGCTTTGTTAGCTCAGCCGTTACATCAACTTTTTGCTCTTCACCTAGAGCATAGATCGATTTTGCGTAAGCTCTTGCTACGATTGATTCTTTCATCTTCTACCTATTATCTAATTTGTGAAATGAGTTTTTTAGTTACTTTTTGACTTAAGCTAGAGTCACTTCCAATTTTATTTTTAGCTTTAGAAATAACTTCATCCACTAAATTCTCTTCTAACTTTGCAACTCTAGAAGTTCTTTCATATTCTAGTTTGCTCTCAGAGTCAGACTCTAATCTTCTTAAATAATCTTTTGATTCTTTTTCAGATCTAGCGATAAAATCATCAGCTTCTTTCTCAGCAGCTTTCATGATTTTATTTTTTTCACCTTCAAGATTACCCATTTTTTCTTTTAGAGCTGTAAGTTTGATACTTGCTTCTTTATCTTTTTTCTCTGCGTGCTCAAAAAGATATTTCACATCATTTGCATTCTTTTCGAACATTTCTCTTAAAGGCTTTTTCACTTTCCATACTAGAAAGCTAGCAAGAATTAAAAAGTTAATTGCTGGCCACATTAAATCAGCCACGCTTCCGTGACTTGCACCACTTCCTGCTGCGTGAGCAGTACCTACAAGAGCAATCAAAGTCATTACTACTTTCATCTTATACCTATATTAGTTAGTGATTTTATCTACGAGTTTTTCAGATAGTTCATCAGCTTTAGAAAGAATTTCTGATTTGCTTGCTTCGATTGAAGCTACAACTTCAGCTTTTTTACTTTCAAAGTTATTCAAGATTCTTTCTTCTTCTGATTTCTGAACATCTTCAATATTTTTAAGAGCATTTGATTTTTTTTCAGCCATTCTTTGATGAACAACTTCATTTGTTTTCTGAACCTCTTCATCAAATTCTCTAGAAAGCTTATCTGCTTCCTTCATTTTATCTCCAGCACCGGCCTCTAACTTTGTTGTCTTAGACTCACGTGTTTGTAAAACAAAGAGTAGTTTATTGAAGAAAAGGATTTTTAATAGGAAAAAGATGACGGCAAAAATTGCGAATTGGTAGAAAATAGATTGGTCGACACCTAATTTAACAAAGATCTGGATGATTTTATCCATAATTACTCTATCTCCATGACAGCGTATTTATTCATATAAATACACACTTGTGCAAAAGCTATAAATTGAACCTTATATGTAGTCATTGGGGGTGAATTTGTCAAAGTGTTTCGACGCTCAAACGAACCTTTATAGGGTAAGCGAAACTTTTACCTGCGCCCTGCGCTATTCTGTAAATAAACTACATTTTTGTTGTACCGTGAAAGATAACCCCTTCTTCCACAATTAGACTAGGCGTAGTTATTGTTCCTTCAAATCTAGCAGGCTTGATAATTTCTACTCTACTACTGGCTTTAATATTGCCCTTAACAGTTCCACTAATAAGGATAACGTTTGCATTTATATCGGCATTAACCACAGCGCCTTCAGAAACAATAACTGTATCATTTGAAAATACGGAGCCGTTAACCACACCTGCGATTCTTGCGACTCCGTTAAAACTTAAATTTCCTTCGAATTTACAGCCCTCTTCAATGATGGCAGAAATTTCACCTTTTTGTCTCACTGCGACAATCTCCATGGATTAGTGGTCCCATAGGACCACTTTATTATCTTTTTAAAAGATATTCGTAGATATCATTAAATTCAGCTTCGTTAGTAAACTTTATCACAAATTCACCTTTTCCAGCTTTTTTTGATTTTATATCAAAATGATATCCCGTTTTTTGTTCCAATTTATCTTTAAACTGGTTTAGTTTTTCATTAAAGAATTTATTTTGCTTTTCTTTAGGCTCAGTAATTTTCTTCTTAAGGAGTTTTTCAACTTCTCTAATAGAAAGTTTTTCTGCGATTGCTTGGTTAGCTACTCTAATACATTTTTCTCTGTCTTTTTCTCCAGCCAAAACCTTTGCATGTCCAAAGCTTAATTCTTCTTTTTGTAATAATTCAATTACTGGTCTAGGAAGCTTTAAAATTCTTAAAAAGTTTGCAATCGTTGATCTTTCTTTACCTAATCTTTTTGCAACTTCTTCTTGTGTTAGATCATATTCATTCATAAGTTGGTAGTAAGCTAATGCTTCTTCTACACAATTTAAATCTGATCTTTGAACGTTTTCAATAATGGCAATGACCATCTTTTCACGTTCAGTTATTTTCTTTATAACAGCTGGAACCTTTTCTAAGCCAGCCATTTTAGCTGCTCTTAACCTTCTTTCACCGGCTACAAGTTCAAAGCCTTTTTCAGCTTTAACAACTACTAAGGGTTGAATAATACCATTTTCTTTAATTGAATCAGATAATTCACTTAAATCTTTTTCTTTAAAAATTTTACGTGGTTGATTTGGATTTGCTTTAATTTCATTGATATCAATTAAAGCTGGACCCGCTTCTATACTTACTTCTTTCTTTTCTTTATTTACTTCTTTTTTCTCAGCTTCTTTATCTGCTAGTGACGCTTTCAAGATTTCATTAGGAGAATCTTGAATGAGTGAAGCTATACCTTTACCAAGTGCTAGTTTCTTTGCCATGACCTTTTACTCCTATTGAATCGTTGGTTGATTATCGCTTCCTTTATTACCCTTATATTCTTCAGGTATTTCAGGAATCGTAAAATCAAGCTCAGGTTGATCTTTAGGGGCCATAACTCTATCTTTCATTATTAATTCTTTTGCTAGTGCAAGATAGGCCTTACTTCCTTTCGACTCAATATCATAAAGTATTATTGGCTTACCGAATGAAGGACTTTCAGATATTTTTACATTTCTAGGTATAATCGTTTCAAAAACCTTGTCACCAAAGTGAGTTTGAACTTCATTGGCAACTTGCTTATGTAAAGATGTTCTTGAATCAAACATAGTAAGAAGAATTCCTTCTAAATCTAAGTTTGGATTGAGTGATGATCTTACTAATCTAATGGTATTCAATAATTGTGCTAAACCTTCCATCGCATAGTATTCTGTTTGCAATGGAACAATCACACTATCACAAGCTGTAAGAGCATTTACGGCCAATACATTCAATGACGGTAAACAATCGATAATAACGTAGTCATAATCTCTTTTTATAGTATCGATAGCTGCTTTTAGCTTATGTTCCCTAGCGAACTCACTAACTAGCTCAATTTCTGCACCAATAAGATCTTGGTCTGCAGGACAAACGTCAAAATTAGGTAACTCTGTCGGATATATACAGTCTTTAAGTGTCTCTTTACCAATAATTGCATGGTAAATATTCTTCTCTCCAAATTCTTCTTTATCCAGGCCAACACCAACACTAGCGTTACCCTGCGGATCAAGATCAATTAGTAGAGTTTTTTTCTCAGCTACTGCTAGACACGCCGCAAGATTAATTGCTGTAGTAGTCTTGCCAACGCCGCCTTTTTGATTAGCAACTGCAATAATTTTAGACATTTAGAACTCCAGGTGGTTTATTGTTGCACCCAAATTTTTAATGAAGTTCTGATAGTTTGACAAGATTTTTCTTTGTTCCACGTGGAACATTTTGTGCTTCATACGCAACAAAATGCCGTATATGACCACTAGGGAGCTTATATTCAGATAATAAAACTTTCTTAAAAATTCCAACTTTTTCTGGACTTGTCTCAAGCTCTAAAAGGTTTGGTCCTTTATAGAAATAGACCTTAACTTTGCTGCCGGCCTGGACATTTACCTTATTGAGAAACTCTTTAATCTTCCCTACTGCCTTAAACGTAATCACGCAATCCTGATCAATTAATACTGTCTCTATTCTATTATGAAAGGTTTTTACCTTTGATAATCCTAGCTTTAAGGCTATGGCCTCTACAGCTTCAGCTTTCTTTCTTCTAGCTTCGAATCCAATTGAATCAATGCCAGGTACAGATGCAGCAATTGGCAATAGTGGAAATCCTCCACCAAACCCAACATCTACATGTAGACCTGTTGTTTCTATTTCGTTTTTGAAGCTTTCATATATTTCTAACGGATATATAGAATCTACGATTTGTTTTTCGTAAAACTCATCGGGCTCTGAGATTCTAGTTAGGTTCAATGTGGCGTATTCACCAAAGAGTAAATTTCTGTATTGTTCTGAAAATTCTTTCATTAAATATTACCTGCTACAAAAGCCAAGGTGGCTGGCCTGATACCTTTTATCTTCTGAAGTTGACCAAAGTTTTCTGGCTTAACCTTTTCAATTCTTTGCTTACACTCAAAGCTTATATTTTTGTTTTGAAGTAATTCATTCCAACTAAGTGGTTTATTCTTAAGTTTCATCCATTTTTGAAAATCAGCATCACTTCTTTGAATATAACCACGATACTTAACCGATATAGCTGCAGCTCTTAATACTCTTTCCTCGATTTTGATTCCAGTTATATTAAGTAGCACTCTCAATGTTTCGATAGGATTATTTTGACTACGTTGTAATATTTCTGCAATGGACACCTTATTCTTTATACCACCAAAGCCTAGTTCGCTTAAAAGATTGATATTCTTCTCTGATTCTTTAAAAAAGGTTTCGTCGATAATATCAATAAGGTTGTTATAGGCTTCGATAAAGTTTGAATTATAGTAATCTACTGAGTTTTCTAATGATAATCTTGATCTATACTTTGCCATTCTTAAAACAGTATTATCTTCTCTAAGCTGTAACCTATTTTCCGCTCTAGCAGTAAAAAGCCTATATGGCTCATCACGATCATTCGCCGTAAGATCATCTATCATGACTCCAATATAGCTTTCATCACGATCTAAAATTAAAGAATCCCTACCTAGATAAGATAAAGCTGCATTTACGCCAGCAATATAACCTTGTCCAGCGGCCTCTTCATAGCCAGAAGTCCCACAAACCTGTCCCGCAAAATAAAGACCTGGAATATCTGTATATTCCATTGTTTTATTTAAATATAGAGTATCAACCACATCGTATTCTACTGCATAACCATATACCGCTATCTCAGCTTGCTCCAAGCCTTTTATAGTTCGAATAAAATCAAGTTGAACTTCCTTAGGTAATGAGGTTGAAATTCCATTAGGATAGAAGGTATCAATATCAAGACCTTCAGGCTCTACAAAGACGTGATGAATATTTCTATCTTCATAGCGATAGGCTTTATCTTCAATTGACGGACAATATCTTGGCCCTACACCTTGTATTTGACCATTAAAAATGGGACTCCTCTCTTTATTTTCACGAATTATGGCCAAAGTTTCATCATTAGTTCGGGTTAAATAACAAGATACTTGTTTAGCTTGCCTATAATCGACATCATGGCCAAAATGGAAAGAAATCGTACCTGGATCACTAGGCTGCTCATCCATTTGGCTAAAGTCTATAGATTGTCTCGTTAATCGAGCAGGTGTACCTGTTTTGAACCTTTTCTTAAGCTTTGAGACTCCATCAAATAGTGAATCTAAGCCTTGCGAAGATCTACATTCAACTCGTCCGCCAATAGTAACTTCTTCTCCAGTGTGCATCTGACCAGCTAAAAAAGTACCCGTAGTGACAATAAGCTTTGAACAACTGATGACTGTTGAATCATCAGCGATCAACTGAAATCTATCACCAGTCTTACTTACCTTTTCTACTCTCTTTCTAATCACTGAGATATTTGAACTTTCAATATAATATTCAGCCCGAGAGGAATATAAATTTTTATCGATTTGGATTCTGGTACTTTGAACCGCATAACCCTTAGACTCATTCAAGGTTCTAAATTGTATACCAGACTCATCAGCAAGCTTGCCCATTAAGCCACCAAGAGCATCAAGCTCTCTAACAACTTGTCCCTTCCCGACTCCACCTACAGCTGGATTACAAGGGGCACTTGCAAGAGGAACCTCTGGAATAGTGACTATAGCAACTCGAAGAGACTCAAACTGGTGGGCAATCCATGCAGCTTCAACACCAGCATGACCACCGCCTAATACAATTAAATCAAAACTTAAATCGTTCATAAAAATACCTAATGTTCCACGTGGAACAAATATATACTCTAATTGAGAATGTGAATCTAGTTTTAAGGTAAGGTACTGTAAATACTACTTTCCTATACAGAAATTGGAAAAAATATTATCAAGAACATCATCAGGGCTCGTTATGCCTACTAACTCGTCAATATAAATCCCTAAACTATTGATTTCATGGGAAATAATCGCGATATCCTGATTATTAAATATATATTGTTTAACATGTGTAAATCTATTGTAAATATCTGTAATCACTTCTCTATGTCGTGAAATAGGAATAGGATTAAGGCTCGACTTAGACCTGTAAGTATTTGAAATTAATGTATTTAAGGATAATACTGGTCCCATAGGACCAGTTGATTTCAACGAATCTGCCCCCATAGGACCAAGTTCATTGTAGAATTCTGCCCCCATAGGACCAGGTGAAAACAAAAGTGGTCCCATAGGACCAAATTTGAAAGAAGTATCTGGTCCCATAGGACCAAAAGAATCCCCTGCCCCCATAGGACCATTTTTATTATAAAGTGGTTCTATAGGACCAATCTTAGAATCTGCCCCCATAGGACCAGAAATAAAAATCGGTTGTTCAAGAGATGATAACCTAGATTTCAAACTTAAAAGTTCTGTATCGTTTAATAAATCAACATGAGTAAGAATATATGCAGAAGGCGTGATAGAAGGCAGTTCACCCTTCCAGGTTTTGATATTAATTAGATAGAAACGTAGAAAACATTGTTCTATTAAACGTTTACCACGAGAAATCCCCTCTTGTTCAATAGTGTCACTACTAACACGCAGACCTGCAGTATCAATTAATTGATAAGCTTGGGAATCAATATAAATATACTCAGATACGAAATCTCTTGTGGTCCCATGAATATCAGAAACAATGGCGCGATCCTGACCCACTATTTGATTAAAGAGAGTACTTTTTCCTGCATTTGTTTCTCCATAGAGGCCAATTTTAGGAGAAAGAAGACTATTAATATCGCCTTGAGATCTTTTGAATAAATTATTAATAATTTTATCAATATGATGAGTTTGAGAAGTTATTAATTTCGAAATCTCTTCCTCTCCAACATCTTCACTGAAATCTATAGCTAACTCAATAGATGAGCGTAATGAAATATAACTGTCTCTGAGAGCTGTATATTCCTCAAATAGCTCATTATTCATAATTTTAGTGGCCTGACTTAAACCGAAAGAACTAGAAGCATTTAAGAGTAAATCAAGACCCTCAACTTGCGTAAGATTCATTTTTTTATTTCTTAAGGCCCTATAAGTAAATTCACCAGGAAAGGCCTTCTTAAATCCATATTGAGAAATAAGAAGAGAAATAATTCGTTCTAAATTAAACGGATTTCCATGCACCTGAAATTCGATTACATTTTCGCCAGTAAAACTATGGGGCGCTTTAAAGAAAAGCAATACACCATCATCTAAAACATTTTCAGAGTCTTTTATAGAAACATAATGAGCATATCGGGGTTTTACTTCGGATAAACCACATAAGGGTTTTAAAAAGGAAAGATCTTTGAAGCCAGTAATTCTGATGATCCCAATTGCAGCCTGAGATTGAGTGCTTGTACTTACAGCTACAATAGGGTCATCACGAAAATACTGATTCATAAATTAATCTACAGTCTTATAAACGAAAAGTTGCTGGGTAATACCAAATACTGTTGAAACAAGAATATAGAGATTTAAACCTGCAGGAAGGTCTTTCATAAAGAAAGTAAAAATAAGAGGCATAAACATCATCATCTTCTTCTGCATAGGATCAGCAGTAGTTGATGGATTAAGCTTTGTTTGAAAGAACATAGCTATCCCCATAAGGATAGGAAGTACGTAGTATTGGTCCTTTGCGGAAAGATCAGTAATCCAAAGCATAAAGGGAGCATTTAATAACTCTACCGAATTGAAAAGAACTTGATAAAAAGCAAAGAAAACAGGCATTTGAAGTAAAAGCGGAAGGCAACCCCCCATAGGATTGGCACCATTTTTCTTAAAGAGTTCCATCGTCGCTCTTTGCATCTTTTGAGGATCATCTGCGTGTTTTTCTTTTAGCTTAGCTAGCTCAGGTTGGAGCTTTTGCATCTTCTTCATACTTTTGAAACTTTTAAACTGAAGAGGAAATAAAAGCGTTCTAATAAAAATAGTAATAAGAATGATAGCTAAACCATAGTTGGGAACATACTTATAGATAAACTGGATTCCCTTTAAAATTGGAACCGCAATAATACCAAACACACCAAAATCAACGGCAAGGTGTAGCTTACTACCAATAGCTTGGAGCTCATCATGACCTTTTAAACCATAGAAAGAAAAACCTGAAAGAGAGGTCGTACTTTCGATAATTTTAGTATCTAGGTTACCAGAGGCAATTTTAATAGAGCTCATAGGTTTACCGTTAAATACATTAGCAAAGAGATGATAATGATAATCGACGGCCATCCACTGTAGAGGTCCATCATACTTTTCATCATCGTCTATATTAGTTCTTTGCGTATCTTTTAAAAGTGTAACGTATTGACGAATTTGTCTCCCCTCACCCTCTTGTTTTTCTGACTGCATACGCGTGAAATATTGGTAAGGCTTAGTTGAAGATAAAGTCCATTGGAATAGACCTTTTTCATCTAAATAGGCGTTAAAATTGATATTAAAGCGAGAATCTGTACCCGAAATTTCACTTTCTGATGTTTTACTAAGATTGAACAGAAGAGGAGTAAGAGATCCATTATTAACAATAAAGAATTGAAAAGGCTTTTTAACACCTACAATATCAGTGAAAGCATCTCTTTCTTCCTTTAAAGGCATAAAAGACTTAATAACAAGCTCATTAGTTAAAACGACCTTAGTAACACTATTAGAAAGAGTGTAAACACTTACAGAGGGAGCGACTGTCTGCTCTACAGGTGCCTGATTAGAAGTTCCTTCAGCAGGCAGCTTATCGACAGCCACGGCCTTTTCGTGCTTTGAATCTGCTTGCGCGACAGCCTGTTTATTCTTATCAAAACTCCCCTTCTCGAACTGATTTTTGGGAGCAAAAAAGTACTGCCAACCAAAGAGAACCAGAGCTGATAAAGAAAGAGTAAGAAAGAGACGTTTTTGTTCTGAGGCCATTACAAGCATCCTTAATATAGATTAATTACCTTTTGGTTTCAGGAATAGGATCAAACCCACCTGAGTGAAAAGGATTACATTTTAAAATTCTGACAAGTGAATACCATAGAGCCTTGTGGGCTGGAAAGTGTTCAAGACATTCTTTAGCGTAACAACTACAAGTTGGAGAAAATCGACAGTTTCTTCCGAGAAATGGGGAAAGAAGATATTGATAAGTCTTAATAAAGAAAAGGAGTAAAAACTTCATGAAATAGAAAAACCCCTATCAGAGGAGCCCCTAGATACCGCTTTCTCTAAAGATGAGTTAACCGCATCTTTAAATTCATTGCCTTTAAGTTTCTTTAACCTTGGGGAAGCAATCACAAGAATATCAAGAGATGAGCTACGCAGAAAGCTAGTTCGAAAAACTTCGCGCACTCTTCTCTTGATAAAATTTCTGTGGACGGCATTACCTGATTTCTTTGAAATACTTAGGCCAAGACGTGCATGACCTAGGTTTTTATCTTGAGACTTCTTAAAATAAAAACGCAAAAAAGGGGTATCTACACGAGATGCCCCTCTTCTTAAGTATTGAAAATCTTTAGGCTTTAATAATCGAAACTCTTTATTAAAAGAGAAATCCATTTAAAACCCTAAGTAAAAGATTACTTTGTACCTGTAGAAACAGTTAGTCTCTTTCTACCTTTTGCTCTACGAGCATTAATAACCTTTTTCCCACCAGCAGTGGACATTCTCTTCAAAAAACCATGCACACGAAGACGCTTCTGTCTTTTTGGTTGCCACGTTCTCTTACTCATATCAACCTCACGGAACAAATCACTTTAACGTAAAAAAACTAATTAGGTGCGAAATCTACATAAACACGAGGAAAAAAGCAATGGCCAATTGCACAGTATGAATAAAAAAATGGATAAAAATGTGGTAGTCAAAGAAATGACAGGATGTAAGAAGAGTTCAGAATAACTGCACACTGCGTAATATTGATTCTTTAACTTCCTTTCGGTAATTATATTGCCCCTAACAACGAGAACATTAAATTTACACACAACGATTGCCCGTGGAGAGACGTTTAACATGACGACAGACTTCCCTTTTGAAAGGTTTTTAAATACTAAGAAAACTTCTGGAAATAGCACGCCAACAATTAAAGAAAATACTAATAAAAATAACCATTTATTAGATGATATCTTTGGTAGCAGCGTAGCGAAAAACAAAGTAGAAGAAGTATCCCCAGTAGATCATTCGGATATTTCACCATTCAAACCAATAACAGATGCTATTTTTGCGAGTCTTGAAGGCCAAATAGAGCCCATCAAATATAATACATTCATAAAAAATAAAATCTCTATTGAAAGCTTGAATGAAGAGAAAGTTGTCTTTTCAGCGCAAACTCAATTTATTTTGAACACAGTGAAAAGCACCTATCTTCCAGTAATAAAATCCATACTTAAAGAACTTATGGGTGAAGATTACGAAATTGAGTTCATCATAAAGGGACAAAAATCCCCCAACGGACAATCACATAGTGAAGAACAAGCAATAGATGGACCGCCTTCGTTTAGCCAATTTCTCGAAGAAACTGAGCTCAATCAGAAAAAGAATATGGATCAAGCTAAGAAAAAATCTTCTTTTACACTTGATCTAAGTCCTACTAAAGAAGAGCGCCAGGAAGAAGCAAAGAGTAAATATATAGAACATATGAAAGAAGGCGAATCTGGTGAATCAATCGATCCAGCAAAAACATTCGATAACTTCATCGTTGGTCCATCAAATAACCTAGCATTTGCTACAGCTTGCGCAGTAGCCGATGATCCTGGAAAAGCTGGTAAATACCCTTGTGTTTATTTTTACTCTGATTCTGGATTAGGAAAAACTCACCTTCTTCATGCAGTGGCCAATGGAATTTACAAAAATCATCCAGAGCTTAGAATCTGCTTAATCTCAGCAAGAGACTTCATGAAAGAGCTTATCAATGCCTACAAAGATAAGAATCTCGATAAATTCCAAGCTAAGTATACTGAATATGTAGATATTCTAATGATCGATGATATTCACGAATTAAAAAATAAGAACTCAACCCAGGAAGAATTCTTTCATATTTTCAACTTCCTACATGATAAGGGTAAACAACTCATTTTCACTTCTGACAAAAGCCCAGATAAAATTACGGGAATTGAGGAAAGAATAATAACAAGACTACAGTGGGGATTAGTAGTTGATATCCAAAAGCCAGATTTTGAAACTCGTACCGCTATCCTTAAGAAGAAGGCCATCGATCTCGATCTCTTTATCCAAGATGATGTTCTTAACCTCATAGCCAGTTCAATTAAAACCTCTATTCGCGAACTAGAGGGCTCACTCATTAGACTTCAAGCCCACGCTGAACTTATAGAGGCAGAAATTGACACAGAAATGGCCAAAGAAATTTTGAAGCTTCAACCTAGTGATGAGAAACCAGCATCTACCCTAGAGTCAGTATGTAGAGCAGCCTCTCATTACTTCAAAATTCCCGTAGCTGATTTAAGGTCAAAAGCGAGAAGTAAAGAAGTCGTAAAAGCACGTCACATCTCATGGTACCTAAGTAAAAATATTGTTGGGGCAACCTATGAAGAAATTGGTCAATACTACAGTAATAGAGACCACTCTTCAGTTATCCATGGAGTCAACAAGATATCAGATCAATTAAAGAAAGATTCCAGCATATCTAAAGATATTGTCTATCTTGAAAACAATATTTAAAAGCTAATCAAATTTAATGAATACCAAGGCACTCGCATGAGTGCCTTTTTTTTATCCACAGAATCCACAAAGTAATCAACATAATAGATAAAGAAGCAAAGATCTTTGCTTGAACAAAAATTATAATCCACAGAAAGAAGAATTGAATGTGAATAAGGGCCAATAAAAAATGACTAGTCACCCTTATCCACGGCCTATCCCCGGCCAAATGTGAATAACTTTCAAAGCTAATTATCTAAAATTACATAAAATAAAAATAAAAAAGAGAGTTATCAACAATTGTGGAAAACCAGTTATCCACAATACTCACAATGTTGAAAAAAAGTTATCCACATGTTGATTAAATTGTGGATAAAAGAAAGCAAAAAACAAAATATGCAAAAGTAAAAAATAAAATTACATGGGCCTGTGGAAAACATGTGAATAAACTGTGGGAAATCGTCAAAGAAATGTTTATTAATAAAGAATATACGAATTGAGCAATTGCAAATAAAGAGTTTATTAACAAATGTCCACAACTACGAAAACGAATAACATCAATGATAGACAATGATAAGAAAGTTATCCCCTTTTCCACATCCTATAATATATAATAAAAATAATATAATTATATATATATAGATACAGTTACTCAGGAAGATTCTTGTCTATTCCATCTAAAATGCGATAAAAAAATTGTATTCAAGGAAATAAACTATGCACGCACAAGTTAGTACAGAATCTATCAGAGAAGCCATTAACAAAGTTACTTCTGTAGTCGATCGGAAAAATACGAGACCTATTCTAGCCTATACACTTGTAGAGGCCGCAAATGGGGAGCTAAGCTTTTCTGCAACAGATTTAGAGGTATCGGCTAAGGTAAAAATAGAAGCGATTACAGAGGTACCTGGATCCTTCTGTGTAAACGCAAAAAACTTTTCTGATATTTTAAGAGAATTACCTAACTCAAGTCTTGAATTAAAAATCGATGATAATGAGAATACATTAAAAATTGATTGTGGAGATATTCACTTCACTCTACTCATTTATAAAAATGAAGATTTTCCACAATTAGTTTTCCAGAATAAATCCAACGAATTCTCAATTAAAAGTGAACAAGTCTTAGAAATAATTTCTAAAACGAATCATGCAATTTCTACTGATGAAACGAGATTATATTTAAATGGAATCTACCTCCAAGAAACTGATTCCAAATTAAGAGCTGTAGCTACAGACGGACATAGACTTTCTATGATCGATACAGAACTTGAAAATAGTAATATAGAAAATTTAATTAATGGAATCATTGTACCTAGAAAAGGTGTAGCAGAACTTAAAAGAGTTGCTGAATCTAATCCAGGTGCAGATATCAACATTAGTGTGGATGACTCATTCATGTATGTGAATTGTGAGGAAAAATATTTTCTTAGCATTCGATTGATATCTAGAGAATATCCAAAATACCAAGCTGTTATTCCTCAGAAAACAACATTTACCTTAATTGTAGACAAGGCATCAGTATTTGATGCTCTTAGAAGAATTAAGATTATGAGTAATGAAAAAAGTAACGGAGTTAGAGTAAAGCTTGCTGAAAATGAAATGATTCTAATGGCCAATCATCCCTCTCTAGGTGATGCAAGAGAAACTATTCCTGTAGAATATAACGGTAGAGAAATGGAAATTGGTTTCAATGCAAAGTACTTAATTGATACTTTAGCGACATTTGAAGAAGGTGAAATGCGCTTTGAAATCAATAACGAATTCAGCGCTGTAGTTTTAAGGGAAACCAATTTACCACACCTCCTTGGTATCATTATGCCGCTAAAACTATAGTCGATGCTGCCAGCAATTATAGAAAAGTTACAAATACAGAATTTTCGTAATTTAGAAAGTGAAATCATTCCCTTTGGACCCAATATCAATTGCATCTTTGGTGAAAATGGAAATGGTAAAACAAATATTTTAGAAGCAGTATATTTTCTAATTAAAAGAAAATCATTTCGTAAAAATGCGAGTTTTCCACAAATACTTGGTATAGATGGGGAAAACCCTGAAATATTATTTTCATCTCTTTTTAAAAATACAGCTGATGAGAAGCCAATAACCTATTCGGGTAAACTTTCATCTGATGGAAGTTCTTGGCATAGAAATGGTTCAAGTACGAATAGAAAACTAGATATTGGTGTTCTCTTTATAAATCCATTTGAAAGTCATGGCTTTCATACTTCTGCTTCTTTTAGAAGAAGCTGGATAGACGATCAACTAGGACAGATAGATCAAGATTATAAAAAATCTCTTGGTCGCTATAACAAATCCCTAAGATTTAGAAATAAACTTCTTTCTACTAAACCACCTCAATTTCAAAAACAAATTGATGCCATCGATAAAGAATTGGGACCATTATCTTTGATGCTAACTAATAAGCGTTTAGAGTTCCTAGAAGATATAAAGCCCTTTGTTAAAAAAGCTTTCCACGAATTATTTTCAGAAGAGCATGATTTAACCATTACACTCGATACGAAAATAAATCCTCAACGCCTAGAGAGCTACTACGAACTGGCAGAAAAAAACAGGCCAAAAGATGAAGTTCTCGGTCATACCCATTATGGAATTCACAAAGATGACTATGTGCTTCTTTTTGACGGATTAAACTCTTATGATTACTGCTCTCTAGGGCAACAAAAAATGTCTTATTTGAGCCTCTTATTTGCCTATATAGAGCTATTTAGGTATAAATTTAACTCTTTTCCTATTGTACTTTTAGATGACGTTTCAGGAGAATTGGATAAGTTCAGATGGTCACGCTTGGTGGAATATATAAAAAATAAAAATTTCCAAGTTTTGATTACAACTGCAAACGACAATTTTAAAAAACAATTGGATGAGATTGAAGGGGCCAACAAGATTCAAGTCACTTCAGGAATGATTAAAGTTTTATAAATTTTTAAGTAAAAAAACTTAAAGAAACACGGGAGTTTCTACTTGGAAAATCAATCACCGTCTATCTCAAAGGTAGGTGAAAAATACACCGCTGATCAAATTAAAGTACTCGAAGGTCTAGAAGCTGTTAGAAAAAGACCTGGTATGTATATTGGAGATACAGCTTTTAGAGGTCTCCATCACTGTGTGTATGAAATTGTAGATAACGCCGTTGACGAGGCTCTTGCCGGATATTGTACAGAAATCAAAGTTCTTATTCACAAAGATAACTCAGTAACTGTTGTAGATAACGGAAGAGGTATACCTGTTGATATGCACCCTACTGAAGGTGTTTCAGCAGCTGAGCTTGTTTACACTAAACTTCACGCTGGTGGTAAGTTTAATGAAGAAGGTGGAGCTTATAAAGTTTCAGGTGGACTTCACGGAGTTGGTGCAGCTGTAGTGAATGCCCTTTCAACTTGGGTAAAATTAGAAATTAAAAAAGCTGGAAAAGTTTATTCAGTAAAATTTGAAAGAGGAAATTCAGCAGGACCACTTAAAGAAATTGGTACAGTTGAAGATGGTACAACTGGAACAGCTGTAACGTTTAAACCAGATGCAGAAATCTTCGAAATACTAGAATATAACTATGAAACTCTTGCTAATCGTTTTAGGGAAATGGCCTTTTTAAATAAAGGATTAAAGATTTCTTTGAAGGATGAAAGAACAGATAAAAAAGAACTTTTCCATTATGAAGGTGGGTTAATAGAGTTCGTTGAATATCTAAATAGAGCAAAGAGTACAATTCATAAAAAACCTATCTATATTTCTCAATCACGTGAAGATTATGAAGTAGAAATTGCATTGCAATGGACTGATTCATATAGTGAAGTTCTTTCAGGATATGCAAACGCAATTGCCACACCAGGTGGAGGTACTCACCTATCAGGATTTAAAACGGCTTTAACAAGAGTTTTAAATGCTTATGCTAAAGATAATAATTTATTAAAGGGAATTAAAAGTAATCTCACTGGCGATGATATGCGAGAAGGGGTCACTGCAATTATCTCTGTTAAATTACCAGAGCTTCAATTTGAAGGACAAACCAAAGATAAACTTGGAAACTCTGAGGTAGAAGGAATCGTTAACTCTTTAGTTGGTGATGGTCTAAAATCATACTTTGAAGAAAATCCAAGTACTGCGAAAACAATTATCCGTAAGGCCGTTGATGCTGCAGCTGCAAGAGAGGCTGCAAGAAAAGCAAGAGAATTAACTCGAAGAAAGTCTGTTCTTGAGACAGGAGGTCTTCCAGGTAAAATGGCTGATTGTCAGGAAAAAGATCCAGCTCAATGTGAAATTTATATTGTGGAGGGTGACTCTGCGGGTGGATCTGCCAAGCAAGGTAGAGATAGAAGAACTCAAGCTGTATTGCCTCTAAAAGGTAAAATTCTTAATGTTGAAAAAGCTCGTTATGACAAAATGTTAGGAAACGCAGAAATTAAAATGCTTGTTCAAGCGATGGGAACAGGGATTGGAAAAGATAATTTTGATTTATCTAAATTGCGCTACCATAAAATCGTTATTATGACGGATGCTGATGTTGATGGGTCTCACATTAGAACACTCCTATTAACTCTATTCTATCGTCAATTTCCTGAATTAATTGAAAATGGTTATATCTATATTGCACAACCACCACTCTATAAATTCAAAAAAGGTCGTTCAGAAAGATACTTAAAAGATGAAAAATCTTTAGAGAACTTTCTCATTGAAAATTGTGTAGAAGGATCTACAGTTAAAATCGACGGAGAGAAAATCTCTAACGAAGAAACGGTTAAGTTAATTAATAAATATATTGGTTATCATAAAAATATCGATTCATATGATAATCACTTTGATTCTTTATTATTAAAAACAATTATTCAGCAATCAGATATCAGAGAAGAACTTTTAAAAGACAGATCTAAACTAGAAGTAGAACTCGAAAAAGTATCTAAAATCTTAAAAGATCAAGAACAAGAAACTCTTAAAAAATACAATTTCAATATTGTTGAAGATAAAGAGCATGGAAGTCATCTGATTCAAATCGAATTGCAAACTACGGCAAGAAATAAGAAATTGAAACTTTCACCTTATTTCTTCGAAAGCAGTGAATTTTTTGATCTTATCAATGGATGGGATGGAATTAAGAAATACAGAACTTCTAATTTCGAAATTACTAATGAAAAAGGTAATAAAAAAGAATTTGAAAATTTAGATGATTTTTCTAGTTTCGTAATTAGTGATGGAAAGCAAGGTGCTTATATCCAGCGCTATAAGGGTCTTGGAGAAATGAACCCTGAGCAACTGTGGGAAACAACTATGAATCCTGAAAATAGAACACTCCTTCAAGTTAAAATTGAAGATAGTATCGAAGCAGATCAGGTTTTTTCTGTATTAATGGGTGATAACGTAGAGCCTCGTAGAGAGTTTGTTGAAAGTAATGCTCTTAACGTTAGAAACTTGGATGTTTAATTAACTCACTAGGATTTATCAATGTCAGATAATAATGAAAATACAACACCTTCAAATGTAGCACCCGTTTTCATCCAAGATGAAATGAGAAATTGTTTTCTCGATTACGCTATGTCTGTAATTATTAGCCGTGCTCTACCAGATGTTAGAGATGGATTAAAGCCCGTGCATAGAAGAGCTCTCTATGCCATGCACTCTCTAGGAAATTACCATAATAAACCATTTTTAAAATCTGCAAGGGTTGTGGGTGATGTAATTGGTAAGTACCACCCACATGGTGATTCGGCTGTTTATAATACTATTGTTCGTTTGGCACAAGATTTCTCTATGAGATATCAGCTTGTTGATGGTCAAGGTAACTTCGGTTCAATTGATGGTGATAGTGCAGCTGCAATGAGGTACACCGAAATCAGGATGAAGAAATTAGCAGAGGAAATGCTAAAAGATCTTGATAAAGAGACCGTAGAATGGAAACCCAATTACGATGACTCACTAAAAGAACCATCAGTTCTTCCTACTAAAGTTCCTAACTTACTTATTAACGGATCTGCTGGGATTGCTGTTGGTATGGCGACAAATATTCCTCCACATAACCTAACAGAAGTTATGAAAGGACTTCTTCTTCTACTCGAAAATAGAGAAAGTACCATTGATGATTTAATGAAGGTTATTCCAGGCCCTGATTTTCCAACAGCGGGAACAATTCACGGAACGGAAGGAATAAAGTCTGCATATCATACTGGTAAAGGTGTTCTTCAAATTCGAGCCAAAACAGATATTGAAATGTTTGGAAGAAGTGGAGATAGAGAAAGAATTGTAGTTACGGAACTTCCCTATCAAGTTAACAAAGCGAAGTTAATTGAAAAAATTGCAGATCTTGTAAATGCAAAACAAATAGAAGGAATCTCTGATATTAGAGATGAGTCCTCTAGAGAAGGGATTAGAGTTGTTCTTGATTTAAAACGTGGTGAAATCGGATCTGTAATTCTTAATAGACTCTATAAGCAGACACAGCTTCAAACTTCGTTTGGAATTATTTTTCTAAGTATCTCTAATGGTACTCCTAAGGTTATGAATCTTAAGGAACAACTTCTAGCTTTTGTTGATCACAGAAGAGAAGTGATCATCAGAAGAACTGTTTTTGAACTGAAGAAAGCTAAGGAAAAAGCTCATATCCTACTTGGATTAAAAACAGCTGTAGAAAATATTGATGAAATAGTTGAACTCATTAAAAAATCGGAAGGACCAGCTCAAGCAAAAGCGAGCTTAATGAGTAACTACAGTTTATCTGAAATTCAGTCTCAAGCAATTTTAGATATGAGACTTCAGAGATTAACCGGTCTTGAACGAGATAAAATTATTGCTGATTACGAAGCAATTATGAAAGAAATTGCTCGTTTAGAAGGAATTCTCAATAGTGAAGAACAAATTAGAGGAATCATCAAAGGCGAATTTGAAGAAATTCTTGAAACTTACGGTGATGAGAGAAGAACAGATATCGTTGCAAAAGCTGATGAGATTCAATTAGAAGATTTAGTAAAAGAAGAAGACGTTATCGTTACTATTACCCATAAGGGTTATATTAAAAGAATGGCCATGGACACCTACAAAACTCAGAAAAGAGGGGGAACAGGTGTTAAGGGTGCTAATAGTAGTGACGAAGATTTCTTTACCAATATTTTTACGGCCAATACGCACTCAACATTATTCTTCTTCACTAATAAAGGTAAGGTCTTCTCTAAAAAGGTTTACACTATTCCAGAAGGAACTCGTACGAATAAAGGACGAAATATTGCCAACCTTATTCAGGTTCCTCCAGGTGAGAAAGTTAAAGAGATTATTTGTATTCCAGATGAAAATGATATTGATGGTAAGTACCTTTTATTTGCTACAGAACGTGGATTAGTAAAGAAAACTGATCTGGCTGAATATAAGAATGTGAAACAAAGTGGATTGAAAGGGATTAAAATTCTTGATGGTGATAATCTACTCAACGTTCGAGTAACAACTGGCGAGCATGACGTACTTCTCTGTTCTACCTCAGGTAAAATAATTCGTTTCTCTGAGGAAGATTGCAGATCTATGGGTCGTGTATCTCAAGGGGTAAAAGGAATTACAATTGATGAAGAAGAAAGAATCATCGGTATGGAAATTATAGATGATAATATGGAGATTTTATCTGTAACTGAAAATGGTTATGGAAAAAGAACTCAGGCTTCACAATACAGAAAACAATCTCGTGGTGGTAAAGGAATTCTTGCTATGAGATTAACAGATAAGAATGGTGAAATTACGGCCATCAAACCTGTTAAAGAAGATGAAGACTTGATGATTATCACAGATAAAGGTCAAGTTATTAGGACTATGATCTCTGGAATTAGTCTAATGGGTCGTGCAACTCAAGGTGTACGAATTATTAGATTGAAAGATGGAGAAAAGGTAGTTGCAGTTGAAAGTATTGTTGAAGACGACGACGAAAGCGAAGAGTAATTTAATGAAATTAGGGGCCCTCATTTTAATGGGGGCCCTTTTTTCATGTGACTTCACTCCCCCACTGAATAAAGAAATTCTAAAAGCTCAGAGCTATATCTCAAAGCAAGATTACCGTTCGGCCATAAAGAAATACCAAAAGATTTTAAAGAAGAATCCACCCAAAGACATCCAAGTAAAAATAAATTATCAATTAGGAGATTTATACTCTATTTATCTGGCAGAGAATAAACAGTCCGTTAAATACTATAAAGAGATATCTAAGATTACAGATGATCCTTTGTGGCTAGTTAAAACACAGGAAAGATTAGGAGAAATTTATTTCACCTATTTGAAAGAATACAAGCTCTCTGAAAAGATTTATGAGAAATTGAGTAATTTCAGACCGAGGCTTGCCAAGCAGGATTTCTATTCCTTTCGCTACGCTTTGAGTAGCTATGAAAATGATAATCCAATAAAGTCACTCGAACTTTTTAAAAATATTAAGAGAAATAGAAATCACGAATATCAAATAAAGTCTTATTATTACGAAGGATTAATCTATTTTGAATTAAAGAATTGGAAGCTTGCTGTCTCATCTTGGAATGAATACCTTAAACGAGAAACAAGAAAGGATAATATTGTGCAAACGAAGTTCTTAATGGCCAATGCATATGAAACCATGGAAGAGCTTAAAAAAGCCTATAATCTCTACTATTCGATTCTAGGTGAATATCCAAATACAGAAGTTATTCAAAATAGATTAAAGGCCATTTACGATCGTAGAGTGGCGAGGAAAAGATAGTCATGAAGATACCTAGTAATTGGTGGTCAGCAATGGGAATTGCAATGTCTATTCCCTCCACTATCTTTGTTATAGCTTGGTTTTCGATGAAACTCGTTGAATGGGGATATCTTTCAAAGACATGGGGCGTTGTTTTATTTATAACAGTGATTATTAATAGTTTTGTCTTATTGGTGTGGAATGGAATTAATAAAAAAAATTGATCACAAATTATTTTGGCCAGTTTCGCTAATTGTAACTCTAGCCTTTTGCTTTCTAGCACAGGGAAGAGCAGAAATTTTTGTAATTATTGGAGTTTATACAGCTACACTAATTAGTTTGTTTTTATTGATGTATATAATGCATGTGATCATTTTTGATCAGCAAGCTTTAAAAGAAAGAAAAGTAGATAAGGTGAAATTATTTCTCTATATGATGCTTCACATACTTTTTCTCTTTGGTTCTATAGGTTTAGGTGTACATTTCATGGGTAATAGGATAATAATTCCCGTATTAAATTATGTAGCACAAATTTTTGTATTAGCTTTTGGCTTACGCAAGAACTTAAAAAGTTAGGCAAAATAACCTAATTAAGGTGACTTATAATGAGAAAACTAATTGTTTTGCTTCCCTTTCTTCTTACTACCTCTGCTCACGCTGAAGGTGGATTTACATGGTTAGGTGGAGTTGCTCACTCACTTCATATTCCAGCGCACACATTAACATTTGTTCTCGTTGGACTATTTATTTTAGCTGTAGGTCTTGTTTATAGATCAAAAATTTCTTCAGTTTCTAATATTGTAATCCCAGATTCCGGCGTTACATTGAGAAACTTTGTAGAGCTTTACGGAAACTTTATCTACGGACAATGCAAAAGTATCATTGGAGAAAAAGAAGGACCTAAGTACTTTTCTTTCATTGCAACTACTTTTCTTATGATTTTAGTATGTAACCTAATCGGACTTATCCCAGGTTTCTTACCACCAACAGAATATTTATCTACAACATTAGCATTAGGTGCTTTTGTATTCATTTATTACAATATTCAAGGTTGTAAAGAGCAAGGAACTTGGAATTATTTAAAGCACTTTGCTGGTCCACTTTGGTATTTAGCATTTTTAATCTTTCCAATTGAAATCATTTCAAACTTTATTAGACCACTATCATTGGCCCTACGTTTGAGATCTAACATGATGGGTGACCACATTGTTCTTTCTCAATTCTCAAATCTTGCACCTTGGTTTGTTCCAATTGTGTTTATGATTTTAGGAATTTTAGTATCTTTAATTCAAGCATATGTTTTTACAGTTTTAACTATGGTTTATATCCAAATGGCGGTTGCTCATCACGATCATGATGAAGATCACCACTAAGATTTAAACTTTAACTTTTTAACCTAAAATGGAGATGGTTATGAAAAAATTTATCGTTGCTCTAGTTGCTCTTTTCGCTGCTTCTGCTGCTTTCGCTCAAGATGGTGGTATGACTACACTTATTCCTATGAATGAGTACACAAAAATTCCTATGTACTTCCTAGCTGTTGCTTTCGCTGCTTTCGCAGGTACACGTGCCCAATCTGCTGCTGCTTCTGTAGCTCTTGAAGGTATGGCTCGTAACCCAGCTGCTGCTGACAAGCTTTTCGTACCAATGATTCTTGGTCTTGCACTTATGGAATCACTTGTGATCTTTACACTTATCACAATCTTCCTAGTATAATTTTATTTCAAAAATAAAATAGTACATATAAGGGCTTCTTTAAGAAGCCCTTTTTTTTTATCTAATAACTCCACCATCCAAAAGGAGTTAATAGATGAAGAAAATTAAAAAATGGTACTCAGGTCAAACAACAAGAGCAGAATATATTAAGTACATGGTTGCTACTGCAATTTTGTTTTTAGTTAACTATGCACTTTTTTTCTTATTGTTAAGTATGGAAAGCGCAAGTTTTCTTCAATTTACAGAGATACTATTTAATCCTTTCCTGGCTGCAATCTTGGCCGTCCCCCTCTTTATATTCTATTCAGGTCTCTATATAAGAAGAACTAGAAATATGATTAACTCTAGCAGTGAAACAGAAGTTTATCTTATGGCACTTTTGTGTTTTATATTTAGTTTCTTACCAATTATTTCGACTGTATTTTTATTGGGATACTGTTTTCTACCAGAAGGTATTGATAAGAGCAGTATTTATAAGCAACATATAAAGCCAATTTTAAATAGCTTGAAAGTGAAAGTTTGCGAAATTAAATAAATTATAAAGAGATTTATTTAAATCTCTCATAGGTGTATCATTTTTCGAAATGATACACTTATTTAAAATATTGAGAATAAAAGATTGGTTCTATCCTTGTATCGGTCTTATTCTTTTTGCCTATGTCGATGCATCTCACGCATCGCTTATTGAGGTAATTAAAGCAGTCATAATCTGTTCGATTTATCTTAGTTACTTGGCCATCCATAATAATGCAACCGATATAGAAGAAGATAATTTAGAAAAAAATTATTTTAAGAAGAATAAAATTAAAAAGAGAACAATTCTCATACTTACCTATTCTACAGGTTTAATGTTTTTAGGATTAGGTATATATCACGATTTTTATCGTCCAAGCTTATTGGCCATAATTCTAAATACACTCTATTCGAATCGACCTATCCGGTTGAAGAGATTTCTGATTCCTTCATTGATAATTAATATTTACCTTTTCTTATATATTTACTTAGTATCGATTTTCCTATTTGAAAAAAGAATAATGTGGGAAAACCTGAAAAACTGGCCATATATAATTATGGCCTACTTTGTATTGCAATATATTCATTTCTTAGAGCATAAAGAAGTGGAAGGGTTAAAAATAAATAAAGCAAATCATTATTCTATTCCATTACTTATCTCTCCTATTTATATATATCTTTTATTAAATCCGATTTACGGAATATTTGATTATATGATCATAGCTCTTTATCAAATCGGTATTTATTATGGATTAGAGAAATCGAAGGATTATACTCAAGCTAGAAAATATGGCAGAAATATAACTTCAGTAATGGGAGTCGTAATTGTTACGAAATCTTTCATTTAAGATAATAAATGCATTACCCGGTATATTAATCACTTTAGTCATCGGTATATTTTATATCAATAAAGGATATACAAGTTATGATGATACATTAACATTACACTTCGTAAAATTAAGTCATAGTGATAATCCAATATGGCTTACAAAAGATCTACATACCCTACTTTATAACTTTTTACTTTATCTAATAGAATGGATTGTTCCTTTAGATTTAAGAAAAATTCATTTCATTAATTTGATATTGAGTTTGGCTAGTGTTTTGGTTTTTTATGAAATAGCGAGAGATCAAATTACTAAAAGAGTAATATCAAATATTGTCACAGCTATTTATGGAGCTCTAGGAATTATTATTATTTATGGAGTACAAGGAAGATCCTATGCACTTTTTATTTTAATGAGTCTAATATCTACCTACTATCTTTTAAAATATAGTAAAGATGAGGGTAAATTAAATAAATACTTATTGAGCTCTGTAGCACTAATGTATTCCCACTTAATTGGTTCATTACTGGTATTCATTCAAATGATATGTTTATTAGTGTTTGAGAAAATAGGATTTAGAAAGTTATTTAAAATATTATTTATATATGTACTAGCACTAGTGCCAATAGCTGCATTACTTTTATATTACTACGATATTGGAAATCTTGGAGAAATATATAGTTGGGTTGAACAACCTAGTTTTTATAAGACGTATTCTTGGTTCAAAAAATTTTCATTAGATAATAAAATTAATCTATATACACACCTAATAATGATAGGGACAAGTGGATTTCAGATTTTAAGATCAAAAAATGAAAGAGAGAAAACTTTAATAGTTTATTTATTTTCTTGGATGCTAATTCCACCAATAATACTTTACTTTAAGTCTATACTCTTATTTTCGGTTTATTTAACTAGAAGCTATTATTCATCAATAATCCCCTTCACTCTTTTAACTGGATATGGTGCTAATCTGATATATAAAAAAATGAAAAATAAAGTTTGGAAAACAATCCTTCTGTTAATGATGGGTTACTTATGTATTTCACAAGCTCATGAAAGTGGAAAAAGACCTCAAATATATAATTTAATCATTGATCAAGAAGTAATAAATACAAAAGATAGAAAAGAGATATATTACTATCCAAATAATTTTGCACTTAATATAGCCGCACTTAAAGCGCCTCATTGTATTGGTAAAAAGTTTTATAATGAATGTTTAGAAAGTGAGAATATATTTTCTCTTGAAAAATTAATGGAATTAAAGAAAAAAGAAACGATCTATATTTTTAAAGACGATAAGGATAAAAATAGAGAAATTGAAAAAATGATAAAGCAGGCTGAAGTTATTGAATATGATGATATTTCAAGACTGTATAAAATAAAATTAGGGCCCCAGAAGGAGCCCTATAAAAATTAGAGTACTAAATCGACTTCGGTACTTTTACTTAATTCTTGTTCTGAGTCTAAGTTCATAAATTTGTTTTTATAATCTAGAGAAATATCAACTTTAACTTTGAACTTTCTACCTCTTAGTTCTACTCCAAGTGCATCAAGATCAACTCTTATTCTAGATTGGTTCGGCTTTTCAACAATTACGAATTCGTCTTCAGATAGTTCTTTATCAAGAAATACAATTTCTCTGCGAGGTCCATTATTTTCAATCTTTAAGCGGACACGTAATTTCTTAGGATGAAATACCTTACCAATTGAAAATGCAGTCAATTGCTGGTTAAGAGTTACATTGCGAATTTCTCTTGAAACAGGTGATAATACACGTTCTTTATTAAAGAATTTAAAATTGATTTCTCCAGATACTACTGACTTGTTTGGTTTTTCAACAAGAGATAAATCTTTAGAGTAAGAGATTAGTTTGTCTTGTGAAGAATAATCAGAAGCAGATACTTTCACTTCACCATCTTCAAATAAAGAGAAAACAAATGCTGAATCAGCTGTATTTGTAGCACCACTATATTTTACATCAATATTGGCAACGACAGGTTTTTCGAATTCATACGGTTCTTGGATTGTTTCGTTACAAGCATATGTTTCATTTCTATATCTTGTAACATCGTTACAAACATATTCTTGATAAGGAACGTTAGAGCAAATATTCTCACCTGGAGTCGTATGGCAAGATTGTCTTGGTTCTTGATTACAAACTCTTTCTGTATAGGGAACATTGTTACAAACTTGACGAGGAGGTCCATCTTGGCAAATTCTTCTTGGGGGCTCTACTCTACATCGACCATTTCTACAAATACGTTGTGGTCTAGTCATGTGGCAACGTTGAGAACCTGGTCTTGCACTACACTCTCTTCTATAACGAGTTTCGTTTCGACAAACTCTCTCATAGCGAGTTTCACAAACATTACGTCCTGGCTCATACCGACACTCTCTACGGTGTCTTGTTTCGTAACCACACTCGCGATCTTGATAAGGAACTTTTCTTGTACAAGTTCTTTGGATTACACGCTCGCGAAATCTAGTTTCAGTTTTAAATGTCTTCAGTTTTAAAAAATCCTCAGCTTGACCATCAAATTGAATAACTTGTGAGTCAACTGCAAAAGTAAACTGAGAAATCAAAAATAAAATCAATGCACTCATAAAATGTTTCTTCATCTCCATCTCCACTCCTTTTCTGTTAAGAAGATATTTAGCGAAACATGACATTAATCTCATGCTGCTTTGCAGAAGAAATGGGGAAAAAAGCTCAGATGTGAGTAATTTTATGAAAAATGTAAGAAATAAAATACGTATAGAGTCAAAATGACCTATGCTATAGGGCAAGTATTATAGAAAGCCCAAGTCTATAGATGAGAATGCTTTGTTCAAACTCGTTACCATTTCTACTATTAAAATCAATTGATTCATTCCAAAACATTTTTCCTATTGTGAAGGAAGGCCCAAATTGCAAGATAGTATTATATTGGTACAAAAAAGCAGAATAATGCCATAACTCACTGATAAAACTACGATTGTAATTAAGTGGTATGGCCAACTCGAATTGATGCAAGGTAGTCCAGTTTTGAAACTCAAAATTTAATATACCGGCCTTATAGAAAAGAGTGTCCTGATCATTGAACCAATTTCTTTGTAAACTAAGTCTGTTCTTTAGAATACCCCTTCCTTTACCCCAAGCGATTTGCTTATGTTGAAGAAAGGCTGAAGTTAAATGCTCACTTCGATCTGAAGTATCTTTCCAGGCCCATGGACCTGAATCTTTATTCCAGTCTTCGTTATGCCTTAGGCCATAAGCTCTTTTAAAAAGGATACCTACGCGCCAGTTTCTGTGAAGTGTATAGCGATAGCTTAAAGTTGCTAGGCGTTGTTGAAACTGCTCTGCTTGAGACAGATAAGTATAGTTGAAGTATAGCTGATGACCGTCAGAGAGTTTATAAAAGGATGAAAAGTTAAACTCTTGATCAAAACTATTTTTATCTTGGGGTTTTACTTGGCCGTAACAAAGATAACTATTAATTAATACGAGAAAAAAAAATATGATCCTCATCTAATCGTAGTCCTGTGTAAGAGGATCACCATATTTTTCTTGGATTTTGGCATCATTTTCTAAGTTTTTAGCACTAGGGTTAAGAGACCAATTTAGATTTTTTGTCCAAGGTAGAAACTTGGGACGTGAGATCTTTCTTTTGGAATTAATATTAACCCCTTCTCCTTCATTAACAATAATAGCTTTCTTCTTATCAGAACTCACCCATACACTTCCCTTATTAACACACATAAATACGTCATCTTTCTTGTCTTTTCCATAAGATACAAAGAATTGTGTACCGCGAACACCCATTGAAGCTACCCTTGTTTTGACATTGAGTTTGCCTTTAACCTGAGGATCTTTTTTAAAAAAAGAGCTTCCTTTAAGAAGATGGATTAAGGTTTGATTTGATTTGGGTTTATAGACAGCTATCTTAAGACTAGAATTCTGAGCAATTTTTATGGTTGCGCCAGAAGAAAGTTTCAATAATACCAATGAGTTTTCTTTAGTAGAAATAATGTCATTTTGCTCAATTACTGATGATCGAGTGAGCTTATTTCCATTAATAAGGGCCTTACCCTTAAGATGAAGGACTTTGCCACTGGCAAAGATAGTGCTAGATGTAAAAAATAAGATAAGGGCCAGTTTCATTAAATACCTCATAATTGTCATATAAATAACAATACTTTTTAGATCTATGAACATCAAGCATGGGTAAAGCTGCGATGCGTAGTGCATATGATGAAAATATTCTAGATGCCTATCAATAAGTGACGAGGGCCCTTGAATTTATGCGTCAAAAAAGATAATCAAATACAAATTTTCAAATAGTTGTACAGTGAAAACAGAACCGATTAGTTATATGAGAAGAGCGCTTGAATTAGCCAAAAAAGGCTTGGGAACAGTTGCGCCAAATCCTATGGTCGGGGCTCTTTTGATCAAAAATAATAATGTTATTGGCGAGGGCTACCATAAACAAAAAGGTGGACCCCATGCTGAAGTGGCGGCAATTGAAGATGCAGAAAAGTCTGGGGAAAATATAGAAGATTCTTGGTTATTCTGTACTCTTGAGCCTTGTTGTCATCTAAATAAACTAACTCCCCCATGCACTGACTTGATAATAAACAAGAAGATCTCAAAAGTTTTTGTAGCTTGTCTTGATCCAAATCCAGAAGTTGCAGGAAAGGGAGTTCAGAAGCTAAGAGATCATGGTATTGAAGTTGAGGTTGGTTTACTTGAAAAAGAAGCTTGTGATCTCAATAAGGTATTTTTTAAATATATAATTCATAAAAAACCCTATCTCCATTTAAAAGTGGCGATGACACTTGATGGGAAAATGTTTAGTCAAACAGGATCTTCCAAGTGGATCACTTCGGAAGTAGCTCGAAAGGAAGTTCACGCTTTAAGAAAGCATTATGATGGAATTTGGGTGGGAATGAATACCTTACTCAATGACGATCCCTCACTGAATACCCGTGATGGCGAAAAAGTTATAAAAGAAAATAGTAAGGTCATAATTGGAGACATCCAAAAATTAAGAGATTCAAAACTCAAAGTTATGAATCATAAAGATAAAGTTTATTTTTTAAATACAGGTTTTGAAGAACGAAACGACATTAATAGTTATAGTTTCAATAATGATTTTAATGAAGCATTAGATTGGCTAGGAGCTAATGGAATAACATCTCTTCTTGTAGAGGGGGGGTCAAAACTAATTTCTGGTTTAATTGAAAATGACATTTATGATGAAATTTCAATTTATTTAGCACCTAAACTAATTGGTAACGGCAGCTCTCTTTATGAAAGTGAAATAAACTTTGATATGGAAAGAGCAAAAGAGTTAAAGGGAGCCTGGAGGCTTTTGGATTCAAATGAAGCAGTCTTTGAGGTGAAAAAATAATGTTCACTGGATTAATAAAAGAACTTGGAAAAGTTCAAAATATAGAGCGTAACTCAGAGGGAAAGAAAATGACTTTTGCCTCTGATGAATTAATTCATCACATGGATATTGATGACTCTGTTGCTATAAATGGAGCATGTCAGACTGTAATTTCAAAAACAGCAAATACTTTCACAGTACAAGCAGTTCATACTACATTGGATAAAACAACCTTGGGTGAACTAAAGTCAGGTGACTTAGTAAATATGGAGCTGGCTCTAACATTAGCTGATAGGCTTGGAGGTCATCTCGTACAAGGTCATGTAAACGGAATAGGTAAAATATCAGACATCAAAAATTACGGTGAAAATTATGTAATGAACTTTTCTGTAGAACCATCTTTAATGAAATATATGGTTAAGGAAGGATCGATTACTCTTAATGGTGTTAGTTTAACCATAAGTGATATCTGGCGAGAGAAAAATCAAGCTCAAGTGTCGATCATACCTCACACATGGAACCACACAATCTTTTATAAATTATGGATTGGGGACAAGATAAATATAGAAGTGGATATCTTAGCAAAATATGTGGAAAACCTCCTTTTATATGGGAAGGAAGCATCTCAACAAGATAATACAAAAAAATCAAATATAACTGAAGATTGGTTAAAATCTAAAGGCTTTTAGCATGTTCGATAAAATAGAAGAAGCAGTTGAAGAAATTAAAAATGGCAAAATGGTCATTGTTCTTGATGATGAAGACAGGGAAAATGAAGGTGACCTGATTATGGCCGCTGAGAAAGTTACTCCTGATGATGTAAACTTCATGATTAAAGAAGCGAGAGGCTTAATTTGTGCCCCTTTAACAAGACAATATGCAAAGAGATTAAACATCAGTTTGATGGTGAATCAGAATGACTCTGTACATGAAACAGCTTTTACAGTTTCAGTTGACTGCAATAATGGTGGTACTGGAATTTCTACTTCAGATAGAGCTGAGACACTAAATATACTTGCTAGCGAGGAAACGAGGCCCGAAGATCTTGCTAGACCAGGACATATCTTCCCTCTTATTTCTAAGCCAGGCGGGGTCCTTCAGCGTGCCGGTCATACTGAAGCTGCTGTAGATCTGTCTGTTTTAGCTGGATTAAAACCAGTAGGCGCAATTTGTGAAGTCTTGAATGAAGATGGAACCATGGCGAGAAGAGATTCTCTAATGGAGATGGCGAAAAAGTTTAATTTAAAAATTATTACTGTTAAAGATTTAATTGAATATAGAAGGAAGCACCCTTTTCCTGAAGACTTAACACCTGCAACGCTTGTTGATCAGACTGCGCAAATAGCTTTTCCAAATAAGTTTGGAGAATTTAATCTTCATATGTTTGAAACACACGTTGGAAACCAAGTTCATCATGTTGCTTTAACAAAGGGTGAAATTGATCCAGAAAAACCTGTCTTAGTAAGAATGCATTCCGAATGTTTCACTGGAGACATCTTTGGTTCAATGAGATGTGAATGTGGAAAACAATTAGAAAATGCTATGGAAGCTATTGAGGCTGAAGGAAATGGAGTATTGGTATATCTACGTCAAGAAGGAAGAGGAATTGGACTTCCAAATAAGATTAAAGCTTATGCACTTCAAGACCAAGGCTATGATACGGTTGAAGCAAACCATAAACTAGGCTTTAAAGATGATTTAAGAGAGTATGGTGTAGGAGCACAAATCTTAAAGCTTCTTGGAGTTAAGAAAATGAGATTACTAACGAATAATCCACGAAAGGTTATTGGGTTAGAAGGTTTTGATTTAGAAATTGTAGAAAGAGTTGCATTAGAAATTGAGCCTAATGAAGTTAATTACGAATATTTAAAAGCAAAAAAAGAAAAGATGGGACATATCCTTAAAAATATTAAATAGGAGAATAGAATGACGACAATGTTTGAAGGTCATTTAAATGCAGAAGGTAAAAAATATGCACTAGTGGCAGGAAGATTTAATGAGTTTATTTCAAGTAAGCTTCTTTCAGGTGCTCTTGATTGTTTAAAAAGACATGGTGCAAATTTGGATGACGCTTCTGTTGCTTGGGTACCTGGTGCTTATGAGATTTCGCTAGTTGCTAAAAAGTTAGCAGAAACAAAGAAATATGATGCTGTAATCTGCCTTGGAGCTGTGATTAGAGGTTCAACGCCACACTTTGACTTTGTTTCAGGTGAAGTTGCAAAAGGTGTAGCTAAAGTTTCATTAGATACAGGTGTACCGGTTATTTTTGGTGTTATCACAACAGACAATATCGAGCAGGCCATTGAGAGAGCTGGAACAAAAGCTGGAAATAAAGGCTGGGAAGCAGCGATGTCTGCAATTGAGATGTCTACTCTATTAGGAACTATCGAATAAGATTTAGTTTACGTGACCAATCGCTTGCGATAATTGCGCAAGCGATGGAAGCATTATAGTGAAGAACACCTGTTGTAACAGGGATCTTCACTTTTTCTTTAGCAATATCTAAAAGATCTCTTTGGATCCCATGACCTTCACTGCCAATCATAAAGGCAGAATCTAAAGAAGGCTTTGAATCATAAACACTATAAGCACCTTCTTCATTAGCCGCGTAGTAAACATTAATACTCTTTTCTAGAATCAGTTCTTTTAAATTTTGAGTTCTATGAATATTAAGGAAGTTTATATTACCCATAGAAACACGAATGCATCTTCTTAGGTAAGGGCTACAAGTTTTTCCGTCTATGATTAAAGATTTAAACCCTAAACCGGTTATCGTTCTAACAATGGATCCAATATTTTCAGGAGAGCTTAAGCCATTAAGAATGATATAGGGGGGCTCGAGTTCTTCAAAGGTAGAAAAGGTTGGTTTTTCAAATGTAGCAAGAACACCTTTTGAGAATTTGTATCCTGAAAGACCTTTGAAAATATCATCGTCAATAACAATAACTTTCTTAAATGACGATTCGTGGGAGAATTTGTTCAGAAATGACTTTTTAATAAAGAGCGATTTTGGTGAAAAGCGATTGGCTGCAATGAACTTATTAATAAGCTTCTCTGAGTCTACAATGACTTCATCTTCGAGTTCTCGAAGGTTTTGAATAAAGTCTATAACCTCATGGTTTGGGTCATCTATATAGCTATACATATTTTTTAAGATACTTTCCTGTATGGGATGCTTTAACTTTTGCGATTTCTTCAGGAGTTCCCTTGGCAACAATAGTACCACCTCCTGATCCACCTTCAGGACCTAAATCAATAATGTAGTCTGCACTCTTAATGATATCTAAATTATGTTCAATGATGACAACTGTATGACCTTGTTCAACTAGATCATTTATCGCCTTGAGAAGGACTTTAACATCTTGAAAGTGAAGGCCGGTTGTAGGCTCATCTAAAATATAGAGTGTTTTACCTTTTGTCTTTTTAGCAAGCTCTCTACTTAGTTTTAACCTCTGTGCTTCTCCCCCACTGAGAGTTGTAGCAGGTTGACCTAGTTTCATATAGCCAAGACCTACAGAGATAAGGGTACTTAAAATACGGTTGAGCTTAGTGTGATTTTTAAAAAACTGAAAAGCATCTTCTATAGACATATCGAGTATGTCAGCAATATTTTGACCTTTATAGAGAACACTTAATGTTTCATCGTTATAGCGTCTTCCCTTACATTCTGAACAAGTGATAAAAACATCGGGAAGGAAGTGCATTTCGATTTTCTTTACACCATTACCTTCGCATTCTTCACAACGCCCACCTTTGACGTTGAAAGAAAAACGACCTGGCTTATAACCACGAATTTGAGATTCTTGAGTACGTGCAAATAGCTTTCGTATGTCGTCAAACATATTCGTATAAGTCGCTGGGTTGCTATGTGGAGTACGGCCAATTGGTGACTGATCGAGTTCAATAATAGATTTAATAGATTCTAAGTTAGAAATAGAGTGGTAATTCTTATAATCGTAGAGTCCACCCATAGGGGTGAGATAATTTTTACATGCAGGTACAAATACATTATGCAATAAGGAAGACTTACCTGAACCACTAACGCCAGTTATACATACCAATGTTTCTAAGGGAATCTCAATATCTACATTTTTTAAATTATTATGTTTTGCACCTTTTAATTTGATAAAAGAATCAGAAATTCTACGGTGTGAGGGGATGTCGATTACTTCATTCTGATTTAAAAATCTAGCAGTTAGAGAATCTTTATTTTTAATAAACTCTGAAGTCTCTTGGGCAGCTATAATTTTACCCCCATGGCGACCTGCACCTGGGCCAATATCCACAATATAATCTGATTCGGTCATTGTCTCTTCATCATGTTCAACAACAATGACTGTGTTTCCAAGGTCACGAAGAGATTTTAATGTTTTTATAAGTTTGGTGTTGTCCCTTTGGTGAAGACCAATAGAAGGCTCATCAAGAACGTAGAGAACACCACTTAGGGCAGACCCAATTTGAGTTGCAAGTCTTATACGTTGCCCCTCTCCTCCGCTCAGTGTATTAGCTGCTCGATTTAGGGTTAAGTAGCCTAGGCCAACATCAGTGAGAAAAGAAAGTCGTGAATAAATTTCTTTAACAAGTTTTTCACCAATGATTTTTTTATCACCTGATAATAAGTCTTTTTTAAAAAATTCATAACATTCTTCAATACTTAGAAAACAGAGGTTCATGATATTAGTGTCACAAATTTTAACATTAAGGGCATGCTCATTAAGTCGATTCCCGTTACACTTGTTGCACTTATTTATAACCATGTAATCTTCAAGGCTTTTTCGAACCTTTTCAGATGAGCTTTCCAAATACTTCTTTTCCAACCAATTCAATATACCAGGAAATGGTTTGCTGAATTCGAAATGGGAGTTTTCAGATTTAAATGAATATTTATAGACTTTATCAGTACCATTCCATAAAGCATCAAGATCTTTCTTTTTGATCTTATTTAGAGGTGTAGTGGCACTATATCCTTCTTCTTTTAAAAAGCACTCTGTCATTTTATGCAAGAAATTATTTTTCTTGTGAAGTGGTTCAATAGCTCCCTTGAGAACTCCAAGGTTTTCATCAAGAACGACAGTAGACTTAGTAAATTCTTTTGAAATACCTAATCCTTTACACTTCGAACAAGCGCCAATAGGACTATTAAAAGAGAAAAGTCTTGGTTCTAAATCAGGAAGGGCTTCTCCCGTATTGGGGTCAAGCATATGTTCACTATAGGTTAAGCACTCATGATCATTGACAAGAATTTTAATAAGTCCATTACCTTCTTTTAATGTATGCTCAACACTTTCGGTTAACCTTTTTTGTACACCATCTTTGATCAAAATTCTGTCGATCACAACTTCTAAAGATATATTTTTAGTTTTGGGTAAGGTGAATGAATCATCTAAGGAAACAATTTCATCATTTAATCTAACTCTCGAGTAGCCCATGGTTAAGTACTTTGTAATTTGCTTACTTATGTCAGATTTATTTTTATAAGGGACGGGAGCTAAAAGTTGAACTTTGGTCTTTTCAGGATATTGAAGAAGCTCTTTTACTATTTGAGGAGGTGTATATTTTTTTAATATGATACCCGATTCAGGATCGATCATATCCCCTACTCTAGCAAATAAAACTCTTAGGTAATCATATATTTCTGTAATCGTACCTACTGTTGAACGTGGATTTTTTGTAGTAGATTTTTGATCAATCGCAATAGCAGGACTCAAACCTGAAATTGATTCAACGTCAGGTGGTTGATATTGACCTAGAAATTGACGTGCATAACTTGAGAGGGATTCAATATAACGCCTTTGACCCTCTACATAGATGGTATCAAACGCTAAGGATGACTTTCCGGAACCACTTGGCCCAGTTACCACAGTCAGTGTGTTCTTTGGGATTTTTACGGAAACTTCTTTTAAGTTATGAACCTTAGATTTAACTACATTAATTTCATTAATACTCATATTCTACCTATTCGAATGAATCTTAAATGCTTCATTGAGAACATATAAACATCCTGAAGAGGATGCTTGATTTTTTCCGTAAAGAGAAAAAGCTGTTCCATGGTCGACACTCATTCTTAAGAAGTCGAGACCCATAGTTATATTTATACCAAAAAGACCATACTTATCTTTAAAAAACGGTAGACCTTGATCATGAAAAGCGTAGACGAATAATTGTTTCAATTGATCGCTTTTGTGGAAGTGGAGTGTATCACCAGGGAGAGGTCCTTGAAGCTTAATTTTGGGGAAGGTCTTATTGAGATCCTGGATAGATGAGCTAATGACAGAGTCTTCATGACCGAGTACTCCGCCCTCACCTGCATGGGGATTAATGCCTGAAATAAGAACTTCATTTATATCTAATTTAAAATATTTTTTAATAGATTTTAGGGTGATTTGAATTTTTGAAGAGATAAAATCTTGATTGAGTTTTTTAGTTACTGAAGAAAGTGGAATATGATCCGATAATAAAAGAACAAAGAGGTCATAAGATTTAAAGATCATAGAAAGCTCATCAATTTGATAAAATTTTCTAAAAAACTCAGTATAGCCTGCGCAGTTTTCATCATTATGAATAAGCTGATCTTTAGAAGTTGGAAGTGTAATAAGAATATCTTCTTTTTTAATGATTTTAAGTATCTCAAGAAGGCTTTTTGAGCTTTCGGTTTCATTCTTATCGGCATTGATATCGCAATAAGAAAGTTGTTTACCACAGACTACAATATTTGAATCTTGAATCTTGAAAGGAAGATTTAAAGTTTTAAGAGTATCTCCAATGCTTTTTGAGTTAGCATAGAGAACGAAATGATCTAACGTATTCTGTGAAAGAGACAATGTACTTTTAAAAAAAACTTCTAGGCCAATCCCTAGTTCATGGCCTTGAGAAACGTAAATCATCTTTAGAAAAAGGTTTTAACGTAATGCTTTTCCATTTCAGTATTAAACCATGAATCAGAAATTGACTCGATAGCCTTTTGGAAGAGCTCAGAATAGATTTGATTTTTTTTATCGAGATAATCAGAGGACTCAACAAGATCTTTCTTTTTTACATAGAAAACGTGATAAGAGCCACCAAGAGAAATTGGTTCTGAAAATTCACCTTCATTTGTTGAAGCCAGAGCTTTTTTAATAGGTCCAATGAGTGAATCTTCAGTAAGATTACCTAGCTCATTGGTAGAAACAGTAGAATAAGCTTCAGGTAAAACTCCATTTTGTTGAAATTCTACTAGAGTCGGCTTTAATGCTTTTACCTGGGCACTATTCAATGCGCTCTCATCAATAGAAAAATCTACAAGATTATAACTAAAGCTTAGAGACTTATTAGTTGAATTTTTTTGATAATAAGCATTTTTAATATCTTGTTCGGTAATCGAGATTAGGGGTTGAATAACACGTGATACAAATAATCCATATTCTTGAGATTCACGAATAAGCTCGAAGTACTCATCAAAAGAGAAGTCATTATTTTTTAAAAAGTTAAGAAGAGCTGCACGATTGAGTCCAAGCCTTTGTTCTGTGCTTTTAATACTTGCCTCAACTTGATCATCGCTGACGATATAACCCATCTCATTTAATTTAGCTCTGATAAGCTTTGAACGAATTCTCATTTGAGCTAGCTCTTCAAGAGAATACTTGGCCTTACTAAATATTTGAGGAGAAATATTTCGACGTGCTGGAATATTGGCCTTAATTCTTTTTAGTTGGGACAGAAGAATAGGCTGATCATCATAGATGGCCATTATTTTATCGAGTAGCTCAGCACGAGAATCGAAGCTAAAAAGTGAAGCGAAAGTAAAAAGACAAATAAATAATTTTTTCATTAAAAAACCCACTATTGAAAGTGGGTTTACATTATCCAATACTATGTAATATTTCCAGTAAGGAATGACTACATCGAATGTATTTTAAAGGATTTACTTTGGCTGATCGGGCTTAAGATACTTGGTTTGAATCTTAATATCAGCACCTTTGCGCAGTCCGGCAAAGTAGTCTTCTAAAACTTTATCTCTTTTTCTATCGTATACGATTTTTTTATACTGACCCATGTTAATGGTATCAAAGTCTTTCTTAGCAAGTACTTTAATGATGTGATATCCAAACTGGGTTCTTACTGGAGGCGTAATGAAGTCATTTGGCTTACCTTTAATCGCTTGGAAGTATTCAGGAGCCATGCGAACTGCCGGCTGAAAGCCCATATCTCCACCATTTGGAGCTGTAGCACTTTGACTGTAGCGTGATGCCATTTCACCGAACTTATCTGGGCTCTTTTTCAGCAGTTGGTAAACTTTCAAGGCTTGCTCTTGCGCTGCAAGTACCTCATTTTTTTGAGGAGCAGCTTTTACACGAAATAAAATATGAGCAGTTCTATATTCTGGATGTTCCGAATAGTACTTTTTTACTTCTTCATCGGTAACTTCAATCTTTTTCAGCTCACCTTCAAGATCAGCTGAAATTTGTGCGTGATAGAGAACATCTTCCATTTTGGACTTAACGACAGGATCTTTATCTAGACCAGCTTTCTTTGCTTTCTGGATTCCTAAAATTTTATTCATGAGATCTTTGAGGACTTTTTCTTTTGTTACAACTTTATCAGAAACATAAAGCGTATTTTGATAGAAAGCTTTATCGAGTTCAGACTTATTAATTTCAACACCATTAACAGTTGCTACAACAGGGTCTTCTTGTGAAAAGGTCGTTGGGGCAAAAAGTAACGAGGCCAATAAAGCGGTAGTAATCCTTCTACTCATATATTCTCCAATAGTTTGCTTTCTTTATAAATAGAAAGCACCTAAAGATGACTATATTCAAGTGGACATTAACGATTAAAAAGTTAAGACCTTACTGCCAGAATATAGTATCCCTGACTTTGTTTTTAATTCCATTATAGCAAATTATGAAAAAATGTTAGTAAAAACGCTAACATGGAACAATTTGCTCAGCAATATCCTTACAAAACTGTAGAAATCCTTCCTGATCGATATCTTTCTTAGGTTTATACAGTACTTTGTAATCTGGACTAAATTGGTAGATTTTAGGTCGCGAAAGAAAAGTATTGGCAATATTGGCAGCGAGTTCGGGATTTGAATCAAGAATATCTTTATCAAATTGAATACTAATACTATGAGCATTTGCCTGGATAGACTTCACCCCACATTTTGTTAAATAAGTTCTAGCAGTTAAGACACTATGAAGGTTTTTCATTTCTATTGGATGAGGGCCATAGAGATCAATAAAGTCATCAAATGCATCATTAAGTTTATCTGAATCAGAAATATTTGAGAGTGTCTTATATTGTTTTAATCTTTCAGCAGAGTCAGGAATATAATTATTGGGAATATAAGCTGGATATGGGGTCATGATCTCAACATTTTTATTCATAACTCGCTTTTCACCTTTAAGTTCGCTAATCGCATCTTTTAAAAGTTCCATATAGAGTTCGAGACCAATAGCTTCAATGTGGCCAGATTGATGAGCTCCTAATATGTCACCAGCTCCTCTAATTTCAAGATCACAAGAAGCAATATTGAATCCTGAACCCATTTCAGCATAAGTTTGTAAGGCCTTAAGTCGTTTTTCTGCGACATTGGTTAAACTGCGATCATTCGGGATAATAAAGTAAGCATAGGCTTTTTTATCCGAGCGTCCAATACGTCCTCGAAGTTGGTGAAGCTGACTTAAACCATAAGTATCAGCTCTATCAATGATCATTGTGTTGGCATTAGGAATGTCGATACCAGATTCAATAATAGTCGTCGCAATTAGAATTTGATATTCACCATTATAAAAGGCCTTCATTCTCTTTTCGAGTTCCTTTTCAGGAAGTTGGCCATGTCCAATGACTATCTTTGCTTCTGGAACTAAGTCACGAATATGGGAAGAGAACTGTTCAATATCTTTGACTTTGTTATGCACGATAAAGACTTGCCCTCCCCTCTTTAACTCTTTTTTTATAGCAGACTGTAAAGTTAAAGCGTCATCTTTAATAATATAAGTTTTAATCGATTGGCGCTTAGGTGGAGGTGTTTTGATAAGACTTAAATCTCTCAACCCCAAAAAACTAAGCTGAAGTGTTCTAGGGATAGGAGTTGCTGTCAAAGTAAGAAAATCTACATTTGATTTAAGAAGTTTTAACTTTTCTTTATGACCAACGCCAAAGCGTTGTTCCTCATCAACAATGACCAAACCAAGATCTTTAAATTTAATTTTATCAGAGAGTAGTTTATGAGTACCAATTACAATATCAACTTTCCCCTCTTCTAAGGCGTTGAATATCTGAGAAGTTTCTTTTGCAGTTTTAAAGCGACTTATGAATTCCAAATTAACAGGAAACCCCTTTAATCTCTTTTTAAAAGAATTATAATGTTGGAGGGCAAGGATTGTTGTGGGTACTAAAACAGCAACTTGTTTGTTATCCAGAACAGCTTTATAAGCAGCTCTTATAGCAACTTCAGTTTTACCAAATCCTACATCGCCACACACAAGGTGATCCATAGGTCTGGACTTTTCCATATCTTGGATAACTCGATCGATGGCCTTTCTTTGATCGGGTGTTTCTTGGAATTCGAACGCAAGTTCAAATTCTTTATAGTCGTGATCTGGTGGAGAAAAAGCAAAAGCTTCAGAGCTTTCTCTTTCTGCTTGAAGCTTAAGTAAATCAAAAGCGAGCTTTTTAACAGACTGACTGGCGCGTTTTTTTAGAACAGCAAATTTATTAGTACGTAAGCTATCTAGAGATAGTGTTGCTGTTGAACTTGCGTGCTTTTGAATAAGGTTCATCTTGTATACGGGAACGTAAACCTTATCATTTCCGGAATATTCAATGACGAGAAAGTCTGCTTGATCTTCTTTTAAGTCTAAGGACTGTAGCCCAAGATATTTACCTACTCCGTGATCACTATGAATTACATAATCCCCTACTTTTAGGGTGGCGATTTGTTCAGCAAAGAGGTCCAAGTCTTTTTGAGTAACTTTTGTATTAACCTTGGACTTCTTTGCTGAAAAGAGATCACCCTCAGTAAGGAGCAATAGCTTTTCTGTTTGATAGAAGAAACCTCGATCTAGTGGAAAATTAGAGTATTTTATTCTTTTACGTATGGAATCTTTGAAATCAAAAACTTCAAGAAGGTGATCAAATTCATCTTTTGCTGATTGATGTGAATAGAAGAAGATGATCTCACCTGTAAGCTCAAAGTCTGATTTTAACTTTCTAAAAGTTTCATTTAAAAAGTCTGAGCGAGACTGCTTCTTTCCAGAAGTTTCTTCTAAGTATTGATTGATATGAGTTTGTTGAATTTGAATGAAATCATTGTCTTCATCAAGATCAAGTTGTGCAGTTATTTGCACTTCATTGATATTGATGGATTTCTTAGAGGGAATGCGAGAAAAAATGTTTTCAAAATAAAAGTGATCTGGACTTGGAAGAATAGAATCGTTTTCAGAGTCTTCTTCGATAAATTGAAATGAATCTTTTAATTCATTGTAATGAGATTCCCAATGAGATTGGATTTTGAAGTCATTGAAAAAGTGATAATTTACATCGAGGTCATTTAAATAATCGAGAATTGAAATAGATTCATCACAAAAAAGAGGAATATAAACGGGATAGTTTTCAAAGAGATATCCATCGGAAAGTCTTTTTAGGATATCTTTTCGTTTTTCAAATTTATATTTTTGAGATGGCGGTGGCATAGGAATTTTTGAACGTAGATTATTTGCGTATTCTGGAGAACAAAAAATTCTTGGTGATATCCCTAGGGAAACTTCGGTATGAGTTTCTTCTTTAATCGTTTTTAATGTTTGAGAATCGATGGAGTAAATTTCTTCGATCATATCGTCGAAATAAATCAAACGAACAGGTTTACCATTGGTCGGATAGATATCAAAAATTTCACCTTTGTTACTAAAGGTTCCTGGTTCTTCAACAGTAATGGAATATTCATAGCCTCTTTCTGATAGAGCAGTTTTAAGTTGATCAGGAGAAATAATATCGGACACTTCAATTTTGTATTGGTTTTTTTCAATGAAGCTTGGTGTAGGAAACTTTAAGTGCAGGGCTTCTGCAGTAGTTATTAAATTAAAGGGCTGAGAAGATTTTCTGAGTTCGGAGATTTTTTGCAGAGTGTAAAAGCGTTCGATAAGAGATTGTTCTGACGCAATATGACCTTCGAATATATTAAAATCATGGCCAAGTAAAAAAAGGTTATTTGATTTTTTAAAATGATCCTCGGTGAGGTCAAAAAATTCTTCAGCTTCATCGTTGTCTGAAAATATAAAAACATTTGATTTACTCTCGGACTTGAGCGATTGGGAAAGCTCCAGGTATAACGCGTATTGTAAAGGAGAGAAGCCCACTAGCGTAGCTGTTTTTGGGTTTTCTTTTTGAGACTCTGCGAGTCTTTTTTTAAGAGAATTAAAGTAAATCATGTTTTGACTCATGGTGTCTGTGAAAAATTAAAAGATAGATATTTGTTCAATAATAGCATCTGTAATGCAAGAAGATTAAAAAAGCCATTTCAAAATGTTTCCAATATGTTAACATTCGTGTACTTATAAGTAGCTAAACATTCCCTTAATTAACGGAGCTCATGCAATGGCGTCATACACTTTAGACGTATACATGCCAGTTGTAATCCTAATGGCCATAGGTGTACTTCTGGTTCTCGTATCAGTTTTTCTTGCTCAAATTATTAGGCCCTTCAAGCCTAGTGCATTGAAAGAGCAAGCTTATGAATGTGGTGAAGATCCAGTCGGTACGGCTTGGGCAAACTTCAACGTGCGTTTCTATGTTGTATCTCTAATCTTCATCGTCTTTGATGTTGAAGGTGCACTCATGTTTCCCGTCGCTTCTATTTTTAGAAGATTTGTTGAAATCGGTGAAGGTGGTGTTCTTTTAGGATCACTTCTTATTTTTATAGCTGTACTCGTTTTTGGAATAGTTTATTGCTGGTCTAAGGGAGATTTGGACTGGGTTCGTTCATTTCAACTATCACAAGAACAAATTAATGAATTGAAAGGTGTGGAGGATAAGGCATGAGTCCCACTTTATATGATTATGTAAATCAATTTGAAGCTCATCAGAAAGCAGTTGCAATGCTTAATGAGTTTTTTGGAACAGATGTTACAGGTTATGTAACTTTTCTCGTATTTCTAGTTGGTGCATTAATTGTTGTTGGAGTTATGGCAACAATCGGTGGTCTTGGAACTTATGCTGAAAGAAAGATTTCAGCAGATATTCAGATGAGACAAGGGCCAAACAGAGTTGGACCATTTGGAATCCTTCAGTTTCTTGCTGACGGTGTAAAAATGATATTAAAAGAAGATATCTATCCTGCTCAAGCAGATAGACTTCTCTTTAACCTAGCTCCTATGCTTGCTATTGTTGGTGTTCTTGCTACATTGGCAGTTGTTCCTTTTTCTTCAGGACTAACATTAGCTAATTTAAATGTAGGTGTTTTCTTTTTAGTGGGAATCTCTTCACTCGTTGGGGTTGCTGTATTTCTTGGTGGTTATTCAGCTAACTCGAAATGGTCAATGCTTGGTGGTATGCGTGGTGCCTCACAGATAATTAGTTACGAAGTACCTATTACGATCACTACACTAACTATCGTTCTTCTTTCTGGAGGACTTAGTTTTGGAGCCTTTGTTGAAACTCAGGGTGGGTTGCCTCATCAATGGTATATTTTCCACAATCCTTTTACCTTTATTGGTTTCTTTGTTTTCTTTATTGGAATGCTAGCCGAAACAAACCGTGCACCATTTGATTTACCAGAAGCAGAGTCAGAGCTTGTATCTGGTTATCACACTGAATATACGGGTATGAGATTTGGTCTATTCGCACTAGCTGAATATATTGAAATCTTTGTTCTTTGTGGTGTGGCAGTAGCTGCTTTCCTTGGTGGTTATAAAGTACCTTTTGATTTAGGATCAGGTGTTATCTTTGTAGAAAAGCTAGGCCTACCAGCAATTATTGGTAAAAATATTGGTCAGGTCCTTCAACTTGGTTCATTTGTAACCAAAACTCTTGCTCTTTATTACGTTGTGATTTGGGTAAGATGGACATACCCAAGAATTCGTGTTGATCAAGTTATGACAATTTGTTGGAAATATCTAACTCCACTAGCACTCTTTAATCTTGTTGGTGTAACGGTTTGGATGTATCTAACTCATAATCAATCAATTTGGGAATTATTCTCGCACCTATTCGCTGCTGCTGGCAGTGGTGGTGGACATTAATTAGAGCAAACGAAAGAGGAGCTGAGTCGTGTTTCAGGACATATTATTTATCTGTTCGGCTATATTAGTAATCGCAGGAACACTTGGAGTTGTATTTTCCAAGAATTTAATGCGCGCATGTACATTATTACTTGGGACATTGTTCGGTGTTGCTGGACTTTATGCTGTTCTAGGAGCTGACTTTTTAGCAGCTTCCCAGTTGGTTATCTATGCTGGTGGTGTGATTATCCTCATGCTTTTCGCAGTGATGTTAACAGGCGGATCTGCTGATAAAGCTAATAAATTTGGAATTGAAAAAATTATGGGAATGGGAAGCGTGAAAACATATGTAATCGCTGGCTTAACTGTTCTTGTATTCTCACTAACGATTATGAAACTCCTTGCTAGTTTTCTAAAAGGATATCAAAAATTAGATGAGCTACCTGCTTTCACAAGTACGGTAGATAAAATTGGAACCATGTTAGTAACAGATCATGTACTAGCATTTGAAATTTCATCAATTCTTCTTCTCGGTGCTCTAGTGGGAGCAGCGGTGATTGCAAGACCACGTAGAGGATAATGGGGCGAATATGATTTCTTTACCTTCTTATTTATTTTTAAGTTTCATCATGTTTATTGCTGGACTTGTAGTGATGGTGGCCCGTAAAAACATTATTGCCATCTTGCTTGGAGTTGAGCTCATTTTAAATAGTGCTGCTCTAAACTTTGCTGCCTACACTCGATTCATTAACCAAAATTTAGAGGGAAATATTATGTCCCTTTTTATTATTGTTATTGCAGCTGCAGAAGCGGCCGTAGGTCTTGCAATTGTAATTAGATTTTTCCAACTCAAAGAAAGTGTTCATATTGATGATGCAACACAATTACAGGCTTAAGGATTAAAGAATGGATTATACAATTAGTACTGTAGCTCCCATCGTCTTACTCCCCTTCTTTGCATTTGCGATTAACGCATTTATCGTAAAGAAATTTACAAAAGTAGCAGTCTTTTTAAGTTGTGCTGCCATTCTAGGATCATTTTTCTTCGCTTCTAGAATCTTTTTCGACTTTTTAAATGTATTTGCCACTGACTACTATATCCACAAAACATTTACATGGTTTGATCTAAGTTATGGAGAATTTCCATTTAAATTAGATATGGGAATCTACATAGATAATATGACAGCTACTATGCTCTTTATGGTGACAGGTGTAGCTTCTCTGATTCATATTTTTTCGACCTATTACATGAAAGAAGATGCCCGTTATGGTCGCTTCTTTGTATATGTATCTCTGTTTACAAGTGCCATGCTTGCACTCGTTCTTTCAGAAAATTTAATCTCAGTATTTATCTTCTGGGAGCTCATGGGGTTCTGTTCATACTCACTTATCGGGTTTTACTACGAAAAAGAAGGTGCTGGAAACGCTTCTATGAAGGCGTTTATGACAACAAGAGTGGGAGACGTTTTCTTCTTATTTGGAATATTGGCCATTTGGTCTGTTGTAGGTAGCGTTTCTTTTGTTGATATCTATGCAGCGTTAGCAAATGGTGCATTTGATGGTCAGTATGCTCTTGGAATTTCATTGGCCACGGTAGCAGGACTTGGAATCTTCATGGGGACAATTGGTAAATCAGCTCAGTTTCCTCTACAGGTATGGTTACCTGATGCGATGTTTGGGCCAACACCTTGTTCGGCTCTTATCCACGCGGCAACAATGGTTGCGGCTGGTGTTTATCTCTCTTTAAGATGTTATCCGTTAATGGAAGCTGGTGGACTAACTTATTTCATCGCTTGTATTGGTGGGATTACAGCATTTGGAGCGGCAACTATCGCTCTTGTACAAACAGATATTAAAGCAGTTCTTGCTTATTCAACAATTTCTCAACTTGGCTACATGGTATTAGGTGTAGGAGTTGGGTCTTACAATGCTGCTTTTATGCACTTGATTACTCATGCCGTATTTAAGGCGTGTCTATTCCTAAGTGCTGGGTCAGTAATTCACTCATTACACGATCATCACACTCATGCTCACGTTCAAGAAATGCCAAGAATGGGTGGACTGAGAAAGAAAATGCCATTTACTTTCTTAGCGATGCTTTTCTGTACTTTGGCCATTGCTGGTATTCCATTCTTCTCTGGATTCGTATCTAAAGATAGAATTTTAGGAGATGCGTTGGTAGCAGCTACACATGATGCAAAATATTGGATTCCATCTGTACTAGGTTTTGCTGGTGCATTTTTAACAGCATTTTATATGTTCAGAATGATGTTCTTAACTTTCTTTGGTGAGCCAAGAGATAAGGACCTTTATGAGCATACACACAAAGAAAAGCTAAGTTGGAATAGAAATGTGCCTCTTCTTATTCTTTCAGTTTTTACTCTAGGGGTTTTCTTTTCAGGTTCTTTAACGGGACAAGGACTCATTAAAGTAGCTGATAAAAAATATGAATGGTTTCAAACACTTATTGAGAAGCCACATATTGAAAATTTCACAAATAGATCTAAGCAGGCATTTGGGTTTACAACCGAAAAAAGCACAGAAACATTTGAAGCTTCTCACTATGATGCAAATCATGGATTAAGCGAAGAGGAAGCTCATCATGTACACCATATTCATCACATTGGTGCACTCGTTTCTATTGTGATTGCATTCTCAGGTGTATTTATTGCGGCAATGATGTATTTCTGGAGATCTTGGAACCCTGGATTTTGGGTATCAACCTTTTCTAGATGGTATCGTGCCCTACAAAATAAGTACTATATGGATGACCTTTACATTAAGGGTATTATCCAAAAAGGTTTAATACCTTTTAATAATCTATTGGCCTTCATTGATATGGGTCTTTATGACAGATACGCAATTGATGGTTGGGAAAAAGTAAACCGTGCTCTTTTTACTGTTGCAAAATGGGTTGATAACTTAATTGTTGATACTGCAATGGTTGATGGTACAGGAGCAAGTGTACGCTTTTTCAACGTGATTTTGAGAACCTTACAATCAGGTAAAATACAGTTCTATTTTATTATGATTTTTTTGGTTTTAGCTGGTTATATTTGGACATTAAATATATAAAACTTTTGATAAAGAGATATTAAAGGAGAACATCCGTGCAGGCTTCGTCAAATCTACTGAATTGGATACTTTGGATGCCGTTTATTGGTGTACTTGGAATTTTATTTATTCCAAAAGCTAAGGAAACTGCGATCAGAGTATGGTCACTAATCAACACTACTGTTACTTTTGCACTTACATTAGTTCTGTATGCAAAATTTGACACAACAGTACCAGGAATGCAGGTACCATTTAATATCAGCGTTCCTTGGATTAAGAGCTTTAACATCTTTTACAAGCTAGGTGTTGATGGAATCTCTTTGCCAATGATTGTGCTAACAGGATTACTCTTTTTAATCTGTGTACTCTCATCATGGACAGTTAAGAAACAAGTTAAGGCTTACTTTGCACTATTCTTATTTCTACAGTCGACAGTATTTGGAGTTTTCTTCGCAATGGATTTCTTCCTATTCTACGTTTACTGGGAAGTGATGCTAATTCCAATGTTCTTTCTTATTGGAATTTGGGGTGGTGAAAATAGAGAATACGCTGCTGTTAAATTTTTCCTTTATACATTCTTAGGATCGATCCTAATGCTAGTTGGTATGGTTGCTCTTTATTATGCTTCTGGAAAAGGAATTGATAGTTTCGATATTCTTGCTCTACAAGGTGGTAAGTTTAGTGACTTAACTCTAACTATCTTTGGTGCAACTTTTAGTTTTGCAAAACTTTTCTTTGTATTCCTCTTTATTGGTTTTGCGATTAAAGTTCCTGTATTTCCATTCCATACATGGCTTCCGCATGCTCACGTACAGGCACCGACTGCAATTTCTGTAATCCTTGCTGGTGTTCTTCTTAAGATGGGTACATACGGATTTTTAAGAATTGCATTTCCTATCTTTCCTGAAGCGACAATCTACTTTAGTGACGCGATTGCATGGTTAGGTTTAATTAACGTAATCTATGGTGCTTTTTGTGCTATGGCTCAGACAGATGTTAAGAAGCTTGTTGCGTATTCTTCAGTATCACACATGGGATTTGTAATGCTTGGGCTTGCTGCTCTTACAGTAACAGGTGTTAACGGTGCCGTTCTTCAGATGTTCAACCACGGTACATCAACAGCGATGATGTTCCTTATGATTGGTGTTCTTTATGAAAGATCTCACCATAGATGGATTGTTCGTCCAGATGGTTCAAAAGGTTTTGGTGGTCTTTATACTCAATTACCAAAGTTTTCAATCATCTTCATTATTGCAATGTTTGCTTCAATGGGTCTTCCTGGACTATCAGGATTTATCTCAGAAGCACTTATCTTCTTAGGGATTTACGAAAGATTTACTACGATTACAGTACTTGCTCTTCTTGGACTTCTTCTTGGGGCTGCATACCTTCTATGGATGTTCAAAAGAATGTTCTTTGGAGATGTTATCGAAGAATGTAAGTCATATACAGATATGAACGCTAGAGAGATCTTCTATATGCTCCCTCTTTGTGTAGCCGTAATTGTATTTGGTATTTACCCATCTCCAGTTCTTGATGTAATGAGAGCTTCAGTTGGGAATCTAGTGAGTATGCTAGCAAAATTTTAATAAGCTTCGCCGGAAATTATTCCGGCGAGTTTGTTTAATTGAAATAAAAGGTTTTAACCATGGGTTTAAATTATTTAGCGAGTTTAAGTCATTTTGTTCCAGAACTTCTTGCCTGTGTAACGATGTTTGGGCTGATTCTTATCGAAGCTACTTATAAGGAAGAGCATAAAGAAAGAGGCTTATTCTTCTTTGCTGCATATATTGGATTTGCTTCAGTGCTTACATTTTTATGCTTGAACTTAAAGCATGAGGCAGTGGCTATTTTTACAAATTCTGCAGTAATTGATCCGTTTTCAACTCTTTTAAAAATAGTGATGGTTCTTGGAACCATGGGAGCTACATATCTAGTAAGTCAAAGTAAAGATATTGAAGGGAACCTAAGACCTGAGTTTACTATCATGGCCACTGGTGTTCTTGTTGGTGGAATGCTTCTGTCATCAGCGAACAATATGCTTCTTCTGTATATAGGTATCGAAACCTTATCGATCTTATCTTATGTACTAGCTAGTTTAAAGAAATCAGACGATAGAAGTTCTGAGGCAGGTCTTAAGTATTCATTATATGGCGGTATTTCAGCGGGTATAATGCTCTTTGGAATGAGTCATATCTTTGGTGTACTCGGTACGATTAACTTTACTGAAATTGGTGTTGCTCTTCAGGAGTTAACTACTGTTCAGGTTGCTATCTTATTGCCTTCATTTCTATTATTTTTAGCAGGTCTTGGATATAAAATTGCTTGTGTTCCTTTTCACATGTGGTCACCAGATGTTTATGAGGGATCTCCCATACCTGTTACTACTTTCTTTAGTGTTGTTCCTAAGGTTGCTGGATTAGCTGCTTTGATTAGAATTACAACTGTATTTTTCTCACACGAAGGTGCGATGAATATGGGATGGGTTGGAATCTTAAGTGTTATAGCAGCATTAACCATGACAGTTGGAAATATCAGTGCGATCGGACAACGTTCAGTTAAAAGAATGCTCGCCTATTCTTCAATCTCTCACGCAGGTGTAATGCTTTTAGGGATTTTAGTAATTAGTGAAGTCGGAATTAGAAGTGTTGTTTTCTATGCGATTACTTATCTTTTCATGAACTTAGTTGCTTTCTATATTGTATCCTTTGTTAATGACAAATATGGAAATGATCACTTTGAAAGATTTAACGGATTGATTTATAGATATCCTGTTATGTCTATAATGATGGCGATTACTATGTTTAGTCTTGCTGGACTTCCTCCCTTCTCAGGGTTTGTTGCAAAATTTCATATCTTCAATGCTATTGTCATCAAAAAATACTATGTATTAGCAATCATTGCAGGCTTAAACTCTGTGATATCTATGTACTATTACATGAAAATTATTCGTTTGATGGTTCTCAAGCCAGCAGAGAGTGAAGAGCAGATTTCAGGATTTAGCTTATTGAATCAAGGAATTATTGTTTCATTAACTGTTCCAGTGCTCTTTTTAGGAATTTTCTGGGAAAAGATCATGTTAGTAGCAACTAACGCAAAGATCTTTTTGGAGTAAATGACAGTCAGCCTTACCATTGTTGCAATTATACTGGGCCAAATCTTTTTGGCCCTTTTTTACTTTTCTAGACCTAAAAATAAACAAGTCGTAATCAAGAAAAGAAGTAACTGGCCAAGGAACTTAAAGTATTCAATTCCATTGCTAACATGGCTCATCTATCTCAATCTATTTGGAAGTGATTATTCATTCTTAGTGAAGTACTCTAAAATAATCTTTATCGGATTAGTTTTTTTTATAATTATTCTCAAATACTTAAAACCTTTAAAAAAGCGGATAGCTGAATGAGTTTAACAACTGAAATTATTCGCGCACTCCACTTCATACTTCTTCTATTTAGCTGCTTTAGCCTAATGTTGTGGGTACAGGAAGAATTCGAATCGATATTGAAAAGAAAAAAAATTGTGGGAATTGGCTTTTTACAAATAAGTTTCTTTAAAAAAGTATTTGAAAATAATAACTTAAAAAAGAGTAATCTTTTTAAAACTCTATTCTCCTTCTTGAGACTATTTTTTACATTTGCTCCCCTCACGCTGTTGCCATTTTCAGATGAGATTATTTTATTTGGTGATCACTTTAGGCTCGGACTTATTGAGAATAAGAATTCTTTATTAATTTTTGTGTTCTTTATGATGATCAATGAAATCATAAGGCCTTTAAGCTCAACTCATTTAAAAATAAACGAGAAAAGCTTATTACTTTTCATCATATTTTTGGCCTCTTTTCTTCTTGTCGGTAAATTCTATAATTTCAATGAAGTTTTAGAATATCAAAGACAATATACAGAGTTTGGGATGAGGAAGTATTTAATCTATATAAATCCAATTGGGGCACTTACCCTATTTCAAATAATTATTAATGAAATTGATAGTCCAAGTGATAGTTTTGATATCGTTAAGTTATCAACAATCAATGGTTACATAATATTATTCATCTTTTGTTTCTTGGGTGGCTATTCAGCACCAACATTATTTTCCTTAGAAGATAGGTCAGTGCTTAATTCAGTTATATGTATTCTTTCATTCATGAGTAAGTATATTTTTACCTTAGTTTCAATATGGGTATATCGTTACGTGTTTGTGAAAAGAAAACGGGAGATGGTCTTTAATGAATATTGAGATTATATATTCCGTCCTCGTATTAGCGTTAGCAGTAGTAGCAGTCTTTGTGCGTTCGAGCTTATTAGATAAAGTCTATTATCTTTTTTTAATCACTTTGGTTGTAATAATACTTAATGAAAAAGGGATTTCTTACGCTCTGTTATTTCTAGGAGTCTGTACTCCATTACTATCTAAAAATAAGAATATTAATCCTCGAATTAGAAGATCTGTTGGTTCTAGTCGCAGTATAAAAGAAAAAATAATTAATTATTTATGTTTTGCACCTTTAATTGGACTGGCCATAATGAGCTATAAAATACCAATTATGGAAGCAAATCAATTATCCCCTCTTATGATTATTTTGGGTGAGGTTAGTCTCGTTGTAGTAACTTTTCTTGTCATGATTCCAAAGAGGTTGAAAGTAAAATGATTTGGTTAAGAACAGTTCTCATTTTAAGTATAATAATATTCTTTCAAAGAATTGTTATTGATAAGAAAACAATAGATATTGGTAGGATGATTTCTTTCCTATTAACAACTCTGATTGCGTTAGCAATTTTGTTTTTAGAAAAAGATATTTTCGAGCTTTATTTCCCATTTTTTATTGTAATGGTCTTGATTGGGGCAAAGGCACTCGAAACATTAAATCATGCAAAAAATAAGGATGATAATTAATGTTGATCGTATCTATTTTCTTAGCCCTTTCATTTATACTTACTTTTCCGTTTGGGAAAGAGCTGAAGATAAAAGATTTAAATATCAAAACATTCAAGCTACCTGTTTATTCACTTCTTGTAGCAATATATTCATTCTTTTCTTTAGAAATAGAAATCGTCACAGCTAAGATAATAGGGTTATGTTTTATTACAGTAGTTTTGTGTACTAGAAACGAGCAAAGTATTAAGCACTATATCTATAATTGCCTATTACTTTTAACAACGAGTCTTTTGGTGATGAATCTGGAAGACTCTACTCTTTTGACTATGGGTTTATTTTCGATTGCAACCATTGCCTACAATAGAGAGTCGGGCTTAAGAGCACTTTTATCACTAGTATTTTTAATTCTTCCCCTTATTAATGGGTTTTCAGATGTATTCTATGCGTGGTCTCCTATTATATTAGTGGCCGTATTCTTATATATTCATTTATTAAAAGACCTAGATCGATTGTTACCACTTTTATATATACTTTTCTTAAGCGGATGGAATGACTCTCACTTCATGATGAATTATTCACCTCTCATTACTTTGTTATTTGGTGCAATTCTCATCATTATTAATAATAAGTCGGAGCACATAAAATTATTCTTGGCGATAGGACTTTTCCTACTATTGAAAACATCTGAGCCGTTATTTTTAGTTGCTAGCTATCTATCAGTTGAATTATTTTTACAGGCTAGAATTGAACTCATGAAATTAATTGATCAGCTTGAAGTTCAGGATGGATCGATAAAGAATATATCGTATGTTCAAATCTTTGTGGGCATCGCTACAGTTTATATGATTAGTGGAGCACCAGGGAGTCCTCTCTCGTGGTTGTTTGCATCAAGAAACTGGACAATAGATTTAACTCTATTTCTTATTCTCTTAGATATGACTAGGGTCACGAAGTTAGCAGTATTAGAAGCTAGACAGTCATCAAGAGATAGCTTAATGAAGAAGCAAGAGAAATACTTGTCTTACGGATTATCACTAGTTGCTCTAATTTTCCTTTGTGGGAAGGAACTTCTCTATTTTGACCCTTGGACACTTATATTTCTTTTGATTTCAGTATTAGTAGCTTTTGTTTTTAAAGGCTTTAGGCCTTTAATGATGAAGTATCTTAATATCTTTGAAGGGATTACGATCGACTCATTATCTGTCTATAGAGGTAATAAAGAACAATTTAATGAGAAGATAAATAATAAACCGTATTTAAGATATAGGATTCTTAAAGTTGATGGGCTCGATGAATCCTTGATTTGGTCAATATTCATATTTATTGTGAGTGTACTATTGATTGGACGGTATTTATGAATTTCATTATTTACGTTTCTATCTTAATAACTGCTCTTGGAATCTTGATTTTTCTAGGAGATAGACTGAATAGTAAGTTAAAAGATGTGGATACGGTATTGTTATTAATACTAAGCTTGGTTTTTAGTTACCTGAGTGAAATTGAATATTCTAAAATTTACATTGTTGCTTCCTTTAGTTTTCTTACAACACTCTACTTAAAATCAAGTCTTAGTAAACATTATATTGGTAAACTGATACTTCAGTTCATATCTCTTGCACCCCTTTTATTTCTCGAACAAACATATGAAAGAAACTTATTCTTCTCCCTTATTCTCTATAAGCTACTAAACCTATTTAACGACCAAGCCAAGGACCGAAGTTTCTATCTTGTCATGAGCGTTTTAATTATTAATCTCTTCATCGATGACTATTTTGGCCAATATCTACTTCAACCAAATTTAATAATTAACTTTTATCAAGAATTATTAATAGGAGTAATAAGTCTAGCTTCTCTATATAAATGCTCTAAGGAAGCTATGAAGATAGCATGTGGAAAAGTTCCAAATATATTTTGGCCGACTCTTTACTTAATTAATGCATCAGTAACCTCTTCCTATAGTTCGATAACGACAGAGCTGTTATCAGGAAGCATGATCATTATTTTGATGGTCTGTTATAAATTTAGAAAGAACTATGGGGTTTGTACGTATTTCTTTTTGATGATGTCACTTCCAATATTAGATGAATTACTTTTAGTGATGGGTATATTTGTATCTGCATTATATTTATTAGTATTAAGATATAGAGAGCAATTTAAAGAAGTGGTTTCTCTTGTATTTGATTTAATATTTGTATTTGGTGTAATTGGGTTTATTCAGATGGATCTGAATATGCAACACTTTTATCCAATCACACTATTCCTCTTTTTTATGAGGATGGCCGTGAGAACATATTCTACTAAAGGGGTGATAAATGAATAATTTTATAATTTTCACCCTCGTCTATCAGTTACTTATCGTATTGCTCTACAACAAAGCAGCAAGAATTTTTACGTATATTAATAAATTACTCTATATGGGTCTAATCCTAGTATTCGTCTATTTAATGAAATTTGAATCTTCAACGTTTAATGTTGATCTCAGATATATCGTCCCGATCCTTTTCACTTGTTTACTCTTTTTGATTTACGATACCAATAAAGGCTTCGCTCAATATAGTATTAGAAATAAATTTTTTCCTATATTGGTCGCTTTTGTTGTGCTGGTATCACAGCTCATTAATATTGATGTTGTAAATTATGCAATAATATTATCTGCTTCTTATGACTTTCTGATCACTACGGAAAGAAAAAATATTGGAAGTTCTAAACGCTTTTTAGGGCCTATCTTTATTTTAACGACTCAACTCATAGGATTAGTTTTTAACTTTGGGATTGAGAATGACTTTGTCTTTTTAATTTATTGGATTATAACCAGTAAGTTATTTCCATTTTCTTTGCTCAAAAATAAGAATGTCACCATCGATGAAAATTACTTAACGAGAAGTATTTTAATTCTGAGCCTCGCATTCGGTGGCTTTGTTTTCTCAACTTTCACTATGGTTGTATTTTCAATTTCGATTCTTTTAACTTTAGTAAGTGTCTTTATATCTAAAAAAGAAATCCAATCATTTATATCATATCGTTCCATTATCTTGAGTGTTGCCATCTTAATAAGTGTTTTGAGCAATAAGATTAATGGAGGCGTATTTATATCTTCTTTACTATGGTTAGATTTTTACTTTATGGCTTTGGCCTTCAGTCGTATAAAATGTTCTTTACCTGACAGATTATATCGGGAAGTCGGAAATCTTGTTTTCTTCCTCTTATTAACGGGAGCCTTTATAGGGGCTAACCACTTTATAATTGGTGAAAATTTAAAAGTACTATTCTTGAATGGTCAAATAAACCTTGCTCTTCTTCTTATATGTCCAATTCTTATTGGAAGTGCTGGCTATTTCAGTAGGAAGAATAAAGAACAAGGCATTGATACTCGGGTGAGAAAAATTGATCACTTCGACACTTTTATCTCTCAATTGATTATAATAATAGGAGTAATTTTAAGTGTTTAAGGATCATGTCAAAAAAATATAGAGTCAGACTCATTAACGATCGAATTGTGGGACCATTTTCCTTGTCCCAAATTGGTGAGCTATATAAAAAAGGCCATATAAAAGGCCAAGAAAAAATCCAACAATTTCCTGCTGGTGATTGGAAACCTCTTCAAGACGAAAGAGAGGTAAAAGCGTTTCTAGCAAAAATAATTTCTAAAAAAGAAAGTAGCCATACAACAGTTGATCATGAGTCTACTGTCGCACGTATAAATCTAGGTAACCTAAAAAAAGAAGAAATAAAAAAACGAAAAGAAAAAGAAGAAAAATCCAAGAATATAGTTGATTTAGATGACTTAGATGAAGAAGTAGAAGATGAACAGGATGATGCGCACAAAGAGTTTACTTTTGATCGAGAGAATAATGAAACGATAGTTAATTATGAAGAGCTAGAAAAAAAATATAATGAACAAAATCCTGAACAGTTAAGTAATAATGAAAATGAAGAAGAGCTTAATAAGGACGCAGAAGATGGGATTGAAAAGACTGTAGTTCTTAAGAGACCAGATTTAAAGAAAAAGCCAGCATCTAATGAAGATAAGACCGTTGTAAACCAAGAAGCTTTAAAATATTTCAAAGAACTTGAGAGAAAGAAAAAAGAAGAAGAAGAAAGGAAACAACGAGAACTAGAAGAAAAGCAAAAATTAGAAGAAGAGATTAAAGAAGACGAAGTTGATTTTGATGAATCTACAGTTGTTTTCGATAAGAAATCATTAGTGGCTTTGAAAGTTGAAGCTAAAGAACTAGAAACTGCCTTAGTTGAAGAAGAAAAAGCAAAAGAAAAGTCTCAAGTTGAAGATAAGAAAGAAGAAGAATATGAAGTAGTTGAAGAAGAGCCTCCAAAGAAAAAAATGAAGCCAATAGTAGCTTTAGCTTTCTTGGTCGTATTTTGGTTTCTATTAGAAGATGATTCTGATAAAGCTGAAAAGTTTAAGCCTAAGTATGTAAAAATCGTGGCTCCAATAACATTCGAAGTTGAAAGTGCACAAAAAGCGAAGCAGTTTTATGAGAAGGGCTTAGCTGACTATAGAAAAGGAAGTTATATTGCTAAGGTAAACGCAATTGTAAACTTCAAGACATCAATTGAACATAAATTTAAAGGTAATCCTGCTCTTGGCTTTTTAATTCTCACTTATGGGGAGATCTTTAGAAACGTATCAAATAAGAGTAAAGGCGCAGCCATTCTATTTAATTTGATTAAGATTACGAGATCCCGGGCCTTAACAGATGTAAATATTGCACTCGGTACGGCCTTGTTTTATCGCAATAATGGTAAAGTTGAGTCAGCGATAGATTTAATGGAAAAATTTCTTAGGGTTGGAAAGCCAACACTTAAGTTTTATGCACTCTATTTAGATATGGCGATAGATACTGGAGACTTGGTAAAAGCTAAGAGAGTTAAAGATAAGATTATAGAATATCCCGACCTACCCATAGAAGCCTATATTGCTCTCTCCAAATATTATACGCTAGATCAGCGTTATAGTGATGGTAAGGAAAGTGTTTTAACAGGATTAAATAAGTATCCTTCAAGTGTAGCTCTTCTTCTAGAATTAGCGTCATATCAATTGAGAGAAGAAAATCTCAAGGCTTACCAAACTACACTAAAAAAAGTTGAAGCATTAAATTACGAGCAGTCACCAAGATATTATGCGGAATATCTAGAAAATGTGGGAATACTTAGTGCTTTTAACAAAGATGTTAAAACCGCAGCATTTCTATTTAAGAAAGCCTTACAGATTAGTGACTCTGACAGGCTTAGATCAAAACTGGCTTCTCTTGATATTGGTGGTGGCCAACTCGCGACTAAACTTATTTTAGAATCTAAGGCAATGGATCTGATTAGAGAGTCAAAGAAGCTAATGAAGGAAAAGAAATGGGAATTAGCTTTTATTGAAGCGATAGCTGCTACAGAGTTAGAAATAAACTACCTTCCAGCAAATCTTCATTTAATCGATTTGCAAATCAAGAGAGGCTTTTACGAGTCTGCTATCGACACATTAGAGTTTTTGAAAAAAGAATATCCTACTCATCCAGGAGTTAACTTTAAATTGATTAAAGCCCTTTATGAATCTAACAAAATGGATGAAGCTCAAACGCAAGTAAATATCATTTCCAATTCTCCGCTCAAGCAAAACCCTCTCTATTATTCTGTCGTAGGGAGATTTTATGAAAAAAGTAATAAGAATATTCTTGCGATTAAATTTTTAAATAAGAGCGTTTCCTTGAATCCGCTGCGTGATGAAGATTACTATGTGATGGCCTTGATCTATAATAAGAGTAGGCAATATACATTAAGTAAATCTGCACTCTCTGAAGCGATTGCCTTAAATCCATTAAATATAGAATATAAGTCACTTTACGGTGAGATCCTATTCGAGTTAGAGGGGGCTGAAACAGCGATTGGATATGTGGAGTCAGCACTTAAAGAAAATAGGGATAATCCAAAACTGCTTGGTGACATGGCCACCTTCTATTATAGAAATGGGCAACTTGCACAGTTTAAGGATGTAAAAGAAAGAATTGAAAAGCTCAATTCCAATGATCCGGCCTTTTATGAGTTCTTAATTAAGGCAGCTCAAATGGAAGAGAATAATGAACATGTTATCAAGTATGCAAAAGAACTCATTATTGTTAATCCTGGTGATGTTGAGACAAGGATGACACTCGCCTACAACCTGATGAATGTTGGGAGATATCAAGAAGCACTTGAAGCGATTGAAGGTGTTACTGAACGCTTATCTACTTATCCAGGAGCCTATTACTTATCTGCAAAAATTTATATAGAAATCAAGAATTATGCAAAAGCCCTAGAAGCTGGAAAAAAAGAGAAAGAAAATAATCCTGGAATCTACAACGGCTTTTACATCTTAGGTGAAACCTATAGATTGATGGGAAAAGTGCAAGAAGCTGTAGATAATTTAGAATTGGCCATCTCAATCTCACCAAGAAATGTTGAATCCCTTATTTCACTTGGGTTAATTAAAATAGCTCAAAGAAACTATGATATCGCTCGAGAGCTTTTTTTGAGAGCTAAAAAGCAGGAGCCAGCAAATCCAAAAATCAGAAAACAGTTGGGATTTATTTATCAGGGTGTTGGTCAAAGTGGACTGGCCATTGAAGAATTTCAAACATATTTGAAGCTCTTTCCAAATGCACCTGATCGTGACCAGGTTTTAGGTCGAATTCAGGTACTTTCTCGCTAGAACATCGCATAAACTGATAACAAAAGATTGCAAAATTGGATATTTGCCAATATATTAAGAGCCTCGCGGAGGATTGGCTGAGTGGTCGAAAGCGGTGGTTTTGAAAAC